>Ga0207693_10005402_pt1 | contig 10677 bp, 12 predicted proteins | sample LARL81metaG_FD_184347 | JGI IMG/M metagenome (GOLD analysis project Ga0207693, IMG submission 184347) | Corn, switchgrass and miscanthus rhizosphere microbial communities from Kellogg Biological Station, Michigan, USA - LAR L8-1 metaG... | ecosystem: Host-associated > Plants > Roots >... | reverse complement strand
TGAGCGCAATCGAGCGCGAAATCCTCACCCAGCCCGCAAACTGGCGGCGTGCGGCGGCGCTGGCGCCCGAGCACTCGTCGATTCTTCCCCGACCCGGCGAGCGGGTGGTGGCGGTCGGCTGCGGCACCTCCCTGCACATGGCGCGGGCCTACGCGGCCGCCCGGGAGGCCTCCGGCGCCGGCGAGACCGACGTCTTCCCGGCCTCCGAGATGCCCGGCCGGCGCGGCTACGACCGGCTGGTTGCGATCTCCCGCTCGGGCACGACCAGTGAGGTGGTGCGGCTGCTGGACGCCCACGAGGGTGCGCCCAGCGTCGTCGTCACCGCGGTTGCCGGCAGCCCCTGTGCGGAGAGGGCGTCGGCCGCGGTGGTGCTCGACTTCGCCGACGAGGAGTCGGTTGTCCAGACACGCTTTGCGACCTCTGCCCTGGTGCTGCTCCTGGCCGGGCTGGGACGTGACGTGGAGGCCGACGCTGCGGCCGCCGACCAGGCGCTCGATGCGCCGCTGCCCGAAGTCGGCGGCTACGAGCGGTGCGTGTTCCTGGGCACCGGCTGGACAGTCGGCCTGGCCGACGAGGCGGCGCTCAAGGTACGCGAGGCGGCCGGCGCGTGGACCGAGTCGTACCCGGCGATGGAGTACCGCCACGGCCCGATCAGCGCCAGCGCCGAGGAGACGCTGGTGTGGCCGGTCGGCGGCGTCGACCCCAGCGTGCTCGAGGATGCGGCGCGGGCCGGCTCGGCGATTGTCGAGAATGGCATCAGCCCGCTCGCCTCGCTCGTGCTCGCCCAGCGCGCGGCGGTCGCCATGGCGCTGGCCCGAAACCTTGACCCTGACCACCCCCACAGCCTGACCCGATCGGTGGTGTTGCCATGAGATCTCCACGAAAACTGTCCGCGCTGGTCGTCCTGGCAGGCCTCCTGATCGCGGCCGCCGGCTGCGGCGGCTCGTCCTCGTCGTCCAGCTCCGCCTCCACGTCCTTGCCCGCCGGCGTCACGAACATCGTGATCTGGCACGGCTACGTGGACACCGAGGGCAAGGCCATCGACGCCATGGTCAGCGAGTTCAACCAGACGCACCCCAGGATCCATGTCACGGCCCAGTTCTACGGCAACTCGGACTACGCGCTGCAGAAGGTGCTGACGGCGATTGCCGGCGGCAACCCGCCGGACATCTCCTACCTGTACGGCTCCTGGGCGGCCAACATCGCCCAGAGCTCGAAGGTCGTCGACCTGAACAGCTACATCAAGAACGACCCGTCCTTCGACTGGAACGACTTCTGGCCCTCCGAGCGGGGCGCGGCCACCGTCGACGGCAAGATCGTCGGCGTGCCGGCGCTCGTCGACAACCTGGCGCTGGTCTACAACAAGGTGCTCTTCAAGAAGGCGGGCCTGTCCTATCCGACCGCGAGCTGGACCTGGCAGGACCTGCGCAGCGCCGCCGCCAGGCTGACCGACCCGGCCAAGAAGCAGTTCGGCTGGGCGTACGTCAACGACGGCAGCGAGGACACCGTCTGGCGCTTCGAGGCGCTGCTCTGGCAGGCCGGCGGCGAGATCCTCTCGCCGGACGGCAAGCAGGCTGCGTTCGACTCGCCGGCCGGGGTGAAGGCGCTGACCCTGCTCCAGCAGATGGCCGTGCAGGATCACTCGGTCTACCTGGACAGCGGCAACGACCTCTACGCCAACCTCTTCAACTCCGGCCACATCGGCATGCTCTACACCGGCCCATGGGATCTGGCCGGCTTCCCCAACGTCAACTTCGGCGTCCAGATCCTCCCCGGCGACATGAACCATCAGACCATCTCGGGACCCGACAACTGGGTGCTCTTCAACAACGGCAGCGCCCGCACCGAGGCGGCGTGGAAGTTCATCAGCTGGTTCACCAGTCCCAAGCAGAGCCTGGAGTGGTCGCAGCGGACCGGCGACCTGCCGATCCGAAGCTCCGACCTGAAGCTGGCCGGCTACGCCAAGTACGTCGCCACCTATCCCGGGGTCGCCACCTTCGTGAAGAACCTGCAGAACGCCCAGCAGGTGCGGCCGGTGACGCCGCTCTACCCGAAGATCTCGACGGCCATCGGGCAGGCGGTGCAGTCGGTGCTGCTGGGCAAGGCGCAGCCCAAGCAGGCGCTCGACCAGGCGGCCTCGCAGGTGAACGCGATTCTGGCCGCGCCCTAGGATCGCTTTCGGAATGCGGTTCCTGCGCTCGGATCACGTCACCGGCTGGCTGCTGGTGCTGCCGGCGACGCTGGTGCTGCTCGTCTTCGGCCTGATCCCGATCGGCTGGTCGGCGGTGCTCTCGTTCCAGCACAACGACCTGCTCTCGCCGCCGCACTGGGTGGGCGCCGCCAACTACCAGGCACTTCGCCACGATCCGGTGTTCCGCAAGTCGATCCACAACACCGTCGTCTACACGGTGCTCTTCGTGCCCATCTCGATCGCGGCGGCGCTGGGCGTGGCGGTCGCCCTGAACACCCGCATCCGCGGCATCTCGGTCTATCGCACCGCCGTCTTCGTCCCGGTCGCGGTGTCCACCGTCGCGACCGCGATCATCTTCAACTGGGTGTTCGATCCCACCTACGGGATCGCCAACTGGCTCCTGAATGAGCTCGGGATCTCGTCTCAGGGGTTCTTCCAGGATCCCGACCAGGCGCTCTACTCGATCGTCGCCATGACCGTCTGGGGCTGGATCGGGTTCGACGTGATCATCTACCTGGCGGCCCTGCAGGGGATCCCGCAGGAGCTCCTGGAGGCGGCGGCGATCGACGGCGCCGGCCGCTGGGCGACCTTCCGCTCGGTCGTGCTGCCACTGCTCAGTCCGGCCACGTTGTTCCTGGTCGTGTGGTCGACGATCAACGCCCTGCAGCTCTTCGACGAGATCTACAACACCACCCGCGGCGGCCCCCTGCAGTCGACGACGGTGGTCGTCTACTACCTGTGGCAGCAGGCGTTCCAGTTCTTCCAGGCCGGCTACGGGGCGGCGATCGCCGAGGTGCTGCTGGTGGCGATCCTGGTCGTCACCCTGCTCCAGTTCCTGGTCAGCCGGCGAGCGGTCCACTACACGTCATGAGGTTCTCCTGGCCCAGCCCGCGCCACCTCTTCCTGGCGCCGCTCGCACTGATCATGGCCGCGCCGCTGATCTGGATGGCGATCACCTCGATCGAGACGCCCGACCAGGCGCGCCAGTTCCCGCCCGTGCTGATCCCGCACGGGATCGACTGGCACAACTACACACGGGCGGTCGACTCGGCCCCCTTCGGCGCCTGGTACATGAACTCGATCATCGTCTCGCTGGTCGTCGTCGTCTCCAACCTGGTGCTCTGCAGCCTGGCCGCCTACGCCTTCGCGCGAGTCCGCTTCTTCGGCTCGAACGTCCTCTTCATCGCCCTCCTGGCGACGCTGATGGTGCCGTTCCAGGTGATCCTCATCCCGACCTTCCTGATCGTCCGGCACATGGGCCTGATCGACAACGTGGCGGCGCTGATCTTCCCCAACCTGGTGAACGCATTCGGCATCTTCATGCTGCGCCAGTTCTTCCGCACCCTGCCCATCGAGCTCGAGGAGGCGGCCCGGATCGACGGCTGCAGCCGGGTCGGCGTCCTGACGAAGATCGTGCTGCCGCTGTCGGTGCCGGCGCTCTCCACGCTTGCCCTGATCATGCTCCTCTGGACCTGGAACGACTTCCTCTGGCCGCTGGTCGCGATCAACACCGAGAAGCACATGACCCTGCAGGTGGGCCTCTCGACCTTCCAGGGCCAGCACCAGACGCAGTGGACGGTGCTGATGGCGGGGAACGTGCTGGCGCTCCTGCCGCTGGTGGTCGCATTCCTGCTCACCCAGCGGTCGTTCGTGCGCTCGATCGCCGCCTCCGGGGTCAAGGGCTGAGCCGGGGTGGCCACGGTCGAGTTCCAGGGCGTGACCAAGCGGTTCGGCGATGTCGTCGCAGTCGACGACCTGTCGCTGCGCATCGGCGACGGCGAGTTCATGGTGCTGGTCGGCCCCTCCGGCTGCGGCAAGACGACGGCGCTTCGGATGGTGGCCGGCCTGGAGCAGCCGAGCGCCGGCGACATCCTGATCGGCGACCGCGTGGTCAACGCCGACTCGCCGGGCCGGCGCGACATCGCGATGGTCTTTCAGAACTACGCGCTCTACCCGCACATGACGGTGGAGCGGAACATCGGCTTCGGCCTGCGCCAGCGGAAGATGCCGCGGTCCGAGGTGCAGGCGCGGGTGCGCGAGGTGAGCGCCCTGCTCGGCCTCGAGGAGCTGCTACGCCGGAAGCCCGCCCAGCTCTCCGGCGGCCAGCGCCAGCGGGTGGCGATGGGCCGGGCGCTGGCCCGCCACCCGCAGGCGTTCCTGCTCGACGAGCCGCTCTCCAACCTGGACGCCAAGTTGCGGACGCAGCTTCGCGCCGAGCTGAAGAAGATCCACCAGATGCTGCCGACGACGTCGATCTACGTGACCCACGACCAGGTCGAGGCGATGACGCTGGGCGACCGGATCGCCGTCATGAGCCAGGGCCGGATCCAGCAGCTCGGCCCGCCGCAGGAGGTCTACGACCGGCCCACCAACCTGTTTGTCGCCGGCTTCATCGGCAACCCGCCGATGAACCTCCTGCCGGCGGCGGCCCGCTCCGGCGTCCTCACCTCCGGCGACCTGCAGATGCCGAGCCCGAACAGTGCCGAGGGCGAGGTGATCCTGGGTGTGCGACCGGAGCGCCTGGCGGCCGCCGGCGACGCGGACCCCCGGCCCGGCTTCGACGTCACCGTCGACGTCGTCGAGCCGCTGGGCAGCGAGATCATGGTCCACGGGTCGCGGGTCGATTCGGCGCCCGGCGACGCCGCCGCGGAGATCACCGCCAGGCTTGCCGTCGGCGCCATGCCGGCGCCCGGGGAGCGGCTCCGCCTGGCCTTCGATGCGGAGACGGCGCACGTCTTCGACGCTGCCACCGGCGCTGCCCTCAGATCGAGCTGACGACCGCCCGGCCGGCCAACCGCTCGGCGTCGTCGCGCGAGAAGCGGCCGGCGCCCGGTACGGCGGCATTGGCGGCGGCCGCGCCCAGGGCGAGTTTGGTTGCGTCGACCCAGCCGCCGCCGGCGGCGCGAGCGACGACCAGGCCGGCCAGGAAGGCGTCGCCGCTTCCCACCGGGTAGCGGCCGGAGGCGTCGAGTGCCCCGGTCAGCGCAGACCCGTCCTCGGTGACCAGGACGGCACCCTCGTCGCCGCGGGTGACGGCGGCAGCAGCCGCGCCGCGGCGGAGCTCGCGGGCGGCGGTCAGGGCGCCGTCCGCGCTGCCGGTATCAGCGCCGGTCAGACGAGCCGCCTCGGCAGCGTTCACCTTGATCAGGTCGACATCCGCCGGCGCCGGCTCGGTGCTGTCCAGCGCCAGCGGGCAGGCGGCGGATAGCCGGCGGTAGCCCTCCCGCGAGGCACCCGCCGGCAGCGAGCCGGACACCGTGAGCCAGTCGCGGCCGCTGCTCCGCTCGCGGGCCAGCGCGGCCAGCTCGGCCCAGGCGCCAGGGCTGACCTCCGGCCCGCGCTCGTAGAACTCGGTCAGGCCGCCGCCGGCGCGGTCGGCGACCGACAGCGACGAGCGCGTCTCGCCCTCCACCCAGACCGCGTCGACAGAGATGCCGGCGGCCCCCAGCTCCTCGGCCAGCCAGCGCCCGGCGTGGCCGGCCAGGATGGCAAGCACCTGCACCTCGGCGCCGAGCGCGGCCGCCGCCCGGGCGACGTTCACGCCCTTGCCGCCGGCGACCTGGACGAAGGACTCCGGCCGGTGCACCTCTCCGGGGCGGAGCCGGTCGATCTCGAACAGGCGGTCGATCGAGGGGTTGGCGGCCAGGCACAGGATCACAGGTGGCCGATCGCCTCCGCGAGCGTCGGCTGGGCGGACGTTCCCCCGGCGGCCCGGGCGGAAAGCGAACCGCAGACCGCGGCCAGCCGGGCGGCGCGCTCGGCCGTCCAGCCGTGCAGCATCCCGGCCAGCCAGCCGGCGTCCGTACTGTCACCGGCGCCGATCGTGTCGACGACCTCCACCTCCAGTGCCGGGGCGCGGTGGATCTCGCCGCCCGCCGCGGCCAGGACGCCGTCGGGGCCGCACTTGACCAGCACCGCCGGCCCGGCCGCGGCCAGCTGGAGCGCCGCCTCCGCGGCGGCGGCCAGTCCGGTCAGCGCGCGTGCCTCGGCGGCGTTCGGGAGCAGGTGGTCGAGGTGGGGGAGAAGCCCGGACAGTCCGCCGTCCCAGCGCCCGTCGGGGTCAGCGCCGGGGTCGAGCGAGGTGGTGGCGCCGGCCGCCCGGGCGCGCTGGAAGACATCGGCCAGGAGATCCGCCGCGCCCTGCAGGAAGTAGCCGCCGCTGTGCACGTGCCGCGTCCGCGCGAGCAGCTCGTCGGGAACCATGGCCGGCTCCAGCGCGCCGATCGAGCCGCGGAAGGTGAGGGTCGCCCGGTCGTCCGGCTCGACCAGCACGGCCGAGAGGCCGGTCGGGAGGTCGGCGGCGGTCACCACCGGCCCGGTGTCCACGCCCACCAGGGCCAGCTCGCCGAGCATGAAGCGGCCGAAGAGGTCGTCGCCGACGACCGCCGCCATGGCCGTGCGCAGTCCCAGCCGGGCGGCGCCGCAGGCGGTGATCGAACTGGTGCCGCCGACCACCAGCCGCGCGTCCTCGACCCAGACCTCGCCCTGCCCGAACGCCGGCCGCACCCGCGCTCCGGCGAGGATCAGGTCGGGGTTGCAGTCACCGACGACGAGCAGGTCGATGTCGCGCATCGGCGGTGGATCATCCCACAGCCCCGCAGGCACCCATGGAGTACGCTGGGCCCGTGGCGCCTGCGGATCTGCTGGGGTTGGGGTTCCCGCTCGCCGGAGTGGCCATGGTGGCGCTGCTCTACGGGTGGTTCCGGCGGCTGCCCGCGCTGCCTCCGGAGCCGTCGGGGGGAAGCGGACACGGGCCTGACGGTCCGCGCGATCCGGTGCAGCCCTGCCCCTGGCGCATGGCCGGATCGGGGCGTCGCGGGCGGCGGTCGACCGGTCGCCGGCGGAGGTCCAGCGAGCCCAGTCGACGCTGACACGCCGCGGCCGCGCCTGGATCGGTGAGACTGCGCGGGTGCCGTTCATTCCCGAGACGCCGCTCCTGACCGATCGCCTGCTCCTGCGCACCTTCGAGGAGGGCGACCTGGCGGCGCTGGTCGAGATCGAGTCGCGCCCAGAGGTCGCCCGCTTCCTCTACTGGGAACCGCGCACCACGGAGCAGGTGCGCGAGTCGCTGGCGAGGAAGATGACCGGGCACACGCTGAATGCCGCCGGCGACACGCTGACCTTCGCCGTCGTCGTGCGCGAGAGCGGCGAGCTGGTGGGCAGCGTCAACCTGACCTGGACGAGCGAGCTCGACCGCCAGGGCGAGATCGGCTACATGCTGAACCCCCGCCACGAAGGGCACGGCTATGCGACGGAGTCCGCCCGGCGGTTGCTCGGGCTGGGCTTCGACGAGCTCCGGCTGCACCGGATCATCGGCCGCATGGAGGCGCGCAACAGCGGCTCCGCGCGCGTCCTGGAACGGCTGGGCATGCGCCGCGAGGCCGAGCTCGTCGAGAACGAGTGGGTCAAGGGCGAATGGCAGAGCGAGCTCGTCTACGCCATGCTCGATCGCGAGTGGGCGTCGCTAGGCGGCGCCTGAGTCCTGCTGCCAGAGCCGGAAGTCGTTTCCCTCGGTGTCCGCGCAGACCGCGAACCAGCCGTGGCCGGGGACCGGCTGGCGGTCGTCCGCCTTGCCGCCGAGGTCGCGGATCTTCTCGATCGATGCGTTGATGTCGTCGGTGTCGTAGTAGTAGTGGGGATGGCCCAGCGACTCGGCGCCGGTGTAGATGGCGGCGCCGACGCCGTCGCCGAGGTCGGCCATCCGGTACTCCATCCCGGGCATCACCGACTCGCCGAAGCTCCAGCCGAAGAGGCCGTTCCAGAAGCCCTGGGCACGGTCGGAGTCGGTGGACGGATACTCGATGTGGACGATCTTGCCGGACATGTCGGTCCTCCCGTTGTCGGGCCGGCGGGAAGGGGGTCGGGACGGGCCGTCGAAGAGACCGGCATGTCCACCGATACGTTCGAAACCCCCCGCCTGGCCGATTCCCGGCCATTCTCGCACCACGACGACGAGACCGCCACGACCCGCGAGCAGGACGTGCGGCCGCCCCGCCGACCGCCGGCCTGGAGCGGCCTGGCGGCGGCCGTCTCGCAGAAGGCGTCCCGGATGACGGGCGCGACGCGTGAGGGGCTGGCCACGACCAGTCCGGCGCTGGGCCGCCTGCGCACCCGGATCCGCGACCTGATCGCGGCCGGCTGGACGGCCGTCGGCGCCCGCACCGACGGGCTGCGACAGCGCATGGAACAGTCGCGCTGGCGCTCGCTGGACGCCGCAATCGTCGTCATCTGGAGCCTCGCCGTGGCGATGGTCTCGGTCGAGCTGGCGCTCGCCGTCTCGCCCCTCGCCGGGATCGCGGTCGCACTCGCCCTGGGCGTCGGCCTGGGCGCCGGCGGCCAGCGCCTGGCGCGCCTGGTCACCCGCTAGAGAACCCGCACGCCAAGTGGCATCGGCCGGGGTGCGCCAAGCGGCACTCGCTGAGTGCGCCAAGTGGCGCACCCGGCTTGCGCCAAGTGGCGCGCGCTCGCGTCGCCCTCACATATCCGGGTCGCCGACCGCGGTCGAGGTCGTCTGCCTGCTCGATGCCGACACGGCCGCGGCGCTGGTCGAGCCGCGGCGCCCGCTCGTACATGAACTTCTGCGAGACGCGCACCGACTGCGACCACCTGTTCGGCGTCGACGTCCACGCCCGCCTGCCGGCGGTCAAGGCGGCGGTCGGCCCGGACGACGTGTTCCGCGCCGACCACCCCATCGTGGCCTGAGCTCACCACCATCTACGCTGCCGGTATGGACGGCGGCGACCCGATACAGGTCGAGATCTGGTCTGACCTGATCTGCCCCTGGTGCTATCTGGGCAAGCGGCGCTTCGAGCTGGCGCTCGACCGCTTCCCCGCGCGCGAGCGGGTGGACGTGCGCTGGCGCAGCTTCGAGCTGGAGCCGCGAAGCCCGGTGGAGCCGGTCGACCTGGCCGCCGGCCTGGTCACCCGCTTCGGCATGTCCGCCGACGAGGCGGTCGAGCGAAACCGCCATATGACCGAGCTCGCGGCCGCCGACGGCCTCGCCTACCGGCTCGACATCGCCCGCCTGGGAAACACCTTCGAGGCCCACCACCTGACGCACCTGGCGGAGGAGCAGGGGCGGCAGGCGGAGGCGGTCGAGCGCCTGTTCGCGGCCTACTTCTGCGAGGGGAAGGCGATCAGCGACCGGGCGATCCTGGTCGAGCTGGCCGGCGAGCTCGGGCTCGACCGGGAGGACGTGGCCGCCGCGCTCGACGCCGACCGCCTGGCGCCGGAGGTACGGGCGGACGAGCGGGAGGCGTCGGAGCTGGGGATCGGCGCTGTGCCCTTCTTCGTCCTCGACCGCCGCTACGCGATCGCCGGGGCGCAGCCGGTGGAGCTCTTCCTGCAGGGCCTGGAGCGGGCGCTCGCCGACCGCCAGAACGCTCTAACCTAACGCCGTGGACGGGATCCACGACCTCGGCGGCAAGCAGGGCTTCGGCCCCGTCGTGACCGAGCAGCACGAGCCGCCCTTCCACGAGCCGTGGGAGGGCCGGGTGCACGGCATCAGCCTCACCGGCTCGTTCGGCCCCGGCTTCCGCCATGCCATCGAGCAGATGGGGGCGGTCGAGTACCTGACGACGTCGTACTACGAGCACTGGCTGCATTCGATCGTCGAGCGGGCGGTGCGAAACGGCCGCTTCACGCGGGCCGAGCTGGAGGAGTGGGAGCGCCGGATCGCCGCCGGCGAGGACGCGCCAACGCGCAACGACCCGGAGCAGGCGGCCGAGGTGCGCACCTGGTTCGGGCCCGAGGCGGAGGCGCCGGAGCGCTATCAGGCCGCGCCGCCCCGGCACGCGTCCGGCGACCGCGTGCAGGTCGTCCGCATCCTGCCGTCTGGACACACCCGCTGCCCCGGCTATCTGCGCGGCGCAACCGGCGTCGTCGAATCGGTGCACGCGCCGCAGCCGCTGCTCGACGTCTTCGAGAACGAGGACGGCCGCGTGCAGCCGGAGGCCTGGTACACCGTCGCCTTCGACGCTGCCGACCTCTGGCAGCTGGACGAGCCGGGTCACCGCGTCCTGGTCGACCTGTGGGAGAGCCACCTGGAGGAGGAGCCCGGATGAGCGAGCACCAGCACGGCCACAACCGGCCGAAGTCGCCCCAGCAGCTGCGCACCGAGGCGCTGGAGGCGCTGCTGACCGAGAAGGGGCTGATCGCGACCGACGCCGTCGACGCGGTCGTCGACATGTTCCAGAACGAGGTCGGCCCCCAGAACGGCGCCCGCATGGTCGCCCGGGCCTGGGTCGACCCTGACTACAAGGAGCGGATGCTCGCCAACGGCAGCGCGGCTGCGGCCGAGTTCGGCTACGGCGGCTACGAGGGCGAGCACCTGCGGGTGGTCGAGAACCGGCCCGGGCTGCACAACGCGATCGTCTGCACCCTCTGCTCCTGCTATCCATGGCCGGTGCTTGGGATCCCGCCCGTCTGGTACAAGAGCGCCCCCTACCGGGCCCGGGTCGTCCGCGAGCCGCGGGCGGTGCTGGCCG
>Ga0207693_10005401_pt1 | contig 10679 bp, 8 predicted proteins | sample LARL81metaG_FD_184347 | JGI IMG/M metagenome (GOLD analysis project Ga0207693, IMG submission 184347) | Corn, switchgrass and miscanthus rhizosphere microbial communities from Kellogg Biological Station, Michigan, USA - LAR L8-1 metaG... | ecosystem: Host-associated > Plants > Roots >... | reverse complement strand
GGTCTCCCCTTCAACAAGAACTTCACGCCAGGCCACGAATATATGGGCACCGTCGTTGCGCTCGGACCGAACGTCGACGAGTTCAGGATCGGGCAGCGGGTCAGCGTGGAAATTCATGCCGGCTGCGGCCAATGCAAGCGCTGTCGGCAGGGCATGTACACCTCTTGCCTGAACTATGGCAGACCGGAGAAAGGCCATCGCGCCAACGGCTTCACAACTGATGGCGGCTTTGCCGAATACGCGGTCAACCACATCAACACGCTGGTCCGCGTACCGGACAGCATGAGCGATGCGGAGGCGACGCTGGTCGTCACGGCCGGCACATCGATGTATGGCCTCACCGAGCTCGGCGGCCTCGTTGCCGGCGAGAGCGTCGCCGTGATCGGCCCCGGCCCGATCGGCCTGCTCGCAGTGGCGGTCGCCAAGGCCCTGGGCGCGAGCCCGGTCATCTTGACGGGAACACGTCCGAGGCGGCTGGCGATCGGCAAGGAACTGGGCGCGGATCGCGTCGTTAACATCAGCGAGGAAGATCCGGTCGAAATCGTGAAGCAACTCACTGACGGGATCGGAGCCGACTATGTGATCGAGTGCGCCGGCACCGAACAGACCGTCGATCAGGCCATCCACATGACCAATCGTGGCGGCAGGATCTGCCTTGCCGCCTTTCCCCACGAGCCGGTGACGACCGATCTCGCGCATCTCGTGCGGAATAACATCTATGTCTATGGCATACGTGGCGAAGGCCGTAGCGCGACCCATCGTGCAATGGAGCTGATGGCGGAGAAGCGCTTCGACGCGACCCGGGTCCACACGCACACCTTTGCGCTTGAAGACTTGCCAACTGCTTTGCGTTATGCGCGGGAGCGCGTTGAAGACGCGATCAAGGTCGTGGTGAGCAACAGGCAGTCCGGCGCAATGGCCAGGACCGCAGCGGAATAACCCGGCTGCTCACACCGAGCAGTAGCGCTCTTTGATGTCGCTGTCGGAAAGCAGCGCCTGCGCAGATGCCTGATGGACGACCTCGCCTTGGTCCATCACATAGGCGCGGTCCGCGATATCGAGCGCGAGCTCGACATTCTGCTCGACCAGCAGCACCGTGGTTCCTTCCGCCTTCATGGCGCGAAACAGTTCGAACATCTCGTCGACCAGCACCGGCATGATGCCTTCGGATGGTTCATCCAGCATGATCAGGTCAGGCTTGGCGATCATAGCGCGCGCAATCGCCAGCATCTGTTGCTCGCCACCGGACATCGTGACCGCTTCCTGATCGAGCCGCTCGGCAAGCCGCGGAAAGATCTTGGCGATGCCGTCGATCAATTCCGATTCCCGTTTCTTCTCCGGCGAAGCGACCAAGCCGAGCCTGAGATTTTCCCGCACCGACAACCCCTGCACGATACGTCGCTCTTCAGGCACGTAGGCCAAGCCCATTGCGAACCGCATATGCGCCGGGCGGCCCAGCAATTCCCGGCCCTTGAAACTGACCGAGCCACGCGTGCGGTCCATCAAGCCCATGATCGACTTCAAGGTCGTGGTCTTGCCGGCGCCGTTACGGCCGATCAGGCAGACGATTTCGCCCTGTGCCACCTCGATGCTGACGTCCTGCAGCGCGTGGCTTGCGCCGTACCACGCATTCAGCTTGCTGATCTCTAGCATCCGCTCAGTGCTCCCGCTGACCGAGATAGACCCGCTTGACTGCCTCGTTCTGCCGAACCTCTTGCGGGGTCCCTTCGGCCAGCAATTCGCCGTGATGAAGAACCAGGATGCGATCACTGATCCCGAGCACCAGCTTCATCTTGTGCTCGACCAGGATGACCGTCCGCTCCTGCGCTAGCTTGACGATCAGGTCCATCATGGTGCGGGTCTCTTCCGGGCTCATTCCCGCCGTCGGCTCATCGAGCAGCAACAGCCGCGGCCGGCTCGCGAGTGCCATTCCGATTTCGAGCGCACGTTGTTCGCCGTGCGCGAGTGTCTTGGCGGTTCGCTCACGCGCTTCCCAGAGACCGACTAGTGAGAGCAACTCGTCCGCCTGCTCGCTCAGTTCCCGAAGCCGGGCGCGCGGACGCCAGAGATCGTAGCGCGACACCAGCGCCTGCAGCCCGATGCGGATGTTTTCCCGCGTCGAAAGCTGCGGAAACACATTCGTGATCTGAAAGGATTTCGCGATACCCATGTGCGCGAAGCGATGCTGCGGTAGGCCGGTGACATCCCTGCCCTCGAACTCGACCGTCCCGCTCGATGGCGGCAGCGCGCCCGACAGGAGATTGAAGTATGTGCTCTTGCCCGCCCCGTTGGGACCGATAATCGAGGTGATCGCTCCTTGCGAGAATTCGGCCGAAATGTCCTTCAGGGCGACAAATTTACCGAACATCCTGCCGACACCCCTGGTGCGCAGGATGACCGACTGCGGTTGCGCACGACCGGTCATCGCGGCCTTCCTCGCGAGATCAGCGTGCCCCAAATGCCGGCAGGAAAGAACAATACGCAGAGCATGAAAATGGCGCCGACGACGAGTTGCCAATGTACCGTCCAGACCGAGACGAGATTTTCAAGCAACAGAAACACCGCAGCCCCGATCATCGGCCCGAAAAACGTGCCCATGCCGCCGAGCAACGCGATCATCACAACGATGCCGGATGTGTCGTAGTGCAGAATTTCGATCGGCACGATGGAGAGATGCAGCGCCTGCAGCGCGCCCGCGAGGCCGCAAAAACCTCCCGACAGCACGAAGGTGATGAGACGCGTCAGCGTCACGTCGTAGCCGGAGGCCCTTGCCCGGGTCTCGTTCTCGCGTACCGCCTCGATCACCGCGCCGAAGGGCGATGCCAGAATACGCGACAACACAAAGAACGCTGCGATCACGAACGCTGCGATCACATAATACCGAATCATCGGATTGATGAAGTCGAGCCTGAGACCGAAAATATCGATGCTCCGGACATTGATGCCGCGCAGGCCGTTCTCGCCGCCGGTCCAGTCGACCGCCTGATAAAACAGGTAATAGACGCATTGCGACAGCGCCATCGTGACCATCGCGAAGTAGATTCCGCGCGTACGGATCGCCAGCACGCCAATCAGCGCCGCCATCAGAAGACCAGCGATCACGCCAATCGCGATCGCCGCGTACCAAGGCATCCCCAGATGAACAATGGCGATGCCACAGAGATATGCGCCGGTCCCAAAAAGCGCGGCATGGCCAAACGACAACAGGCCGAGATAGCCGTAGACCAGATTGAAGCCGAGCGCATAAAGGCCGTAGATCAGGACATTGACCGCGAGCGCGGTGAACGGCATCACAAGCGGAAAGACCAGCACCACGAGACTCGCGATACTGGCGCGATGCCGGGTCGCAAATTCGAACCAACCGCCTGGCCTCGCCGGAGCCCGCTGCAAGATCTGGCTCATCTCATCCATGACCGGATCTCATTGTCAGCTCATCAATCCGGCGCGGCCGAAGAATCCCTGCGGCCGAACGATCAGCACCACTGCCATCAAGGCGAAGATTGAGACCTTCGCCATTTCCGGTGCGAATAGCGAGGTCATGCTGACGACCACGCCGACGAGGAGCCCGGCCAGCACGGCGCCGCCAATCGATCCCATGCCACCGACGACCGTCACGACGAAAGCTTCGGCGAGGATCGTGCCTCCCATTTCGGGAATGACGCCCTGAAGTGGCGCTGCGAGCAGCCCCGCAAAGCCAGCAATCGCCGTACCGATCCCGAAAACGATCAACCAGACTTTCGAGACATCGACACCGAGTACGCGAACGATTTGCGGATCACGCGCGCCGGCCCGGATGATCAGTCCGAAGCTCGTCTTCTCAAGGAACAGCCAAAGCCCCAGCAATATGACCGCAGTCGCGCCGATCACGAACAGGCGGTAGAGCGGAAAATAGCCGACGCCGATATTGACGGCGCCTTGCAAAATTTCAGGCGTGTCGAAAGGATAGCCGGTCTTGCCGAAGGCGATGCGGACGAGTTCGACCATCACATAGCTCAAGCCGAAGGTGAGCAGCAACGGATAGTCGATACCGCGTCCATAAAGCGGCCGGATCAAGACGCGCTCGACCGCAAGACCGAACAGGCCGACGATCAGCGGTACCGCGACCAGGCAGAGCCAGAAATTGCCGCCTAGCATCAGCAGGTAGAGCCCCACATAGGCGCCGACCATGTAGAACGCGCCATGGGCGAAATTGACGACGGTCAGCATGCCAAAGATGAGTGAAAGACCGATTGCGAACAACACATAGATCGCGCCCAAGGCTAACCCCGCGAAGAGCTGCAGCGCAATGAGATCGAAGCTTAGGCCGGCCATGCACTCCCCCGTGAAGGCGGCGCGCGTCATCCAACGCGCACCGGCCGTTAAGTCCATCGTCAGGCCTTGTGCCCAAGCTCGGCGCAGGTCCGCAGGTTCGCCTCATTGGGCTCATCTGTCGAGATGACCTCGAACACATCGGCATCGTTCTTCATGTTCGCCGATTTAGACTTGATGACGAGAACTGACTGCACCGACTGATGATCGCATTTCCGGAAATATTGCGGTCCCTTGTAGTAATCGTATTTCAGGGCTTCCATCGCGGCGATCACCTTGTCAGTGTCGACGCTGCCCGCATTCTTGACCGCTTCCAGAACAGTGCGGACACCGCCATAGCCAAGCGCACCGTAATCAGTCGGGAGCTTGCCGTCATACATCTTGCTGAAGGCCTGATTAAAACCCTTGGTCGAGGCGTGCTTGTCCTCGATGCCCCAATAGAACGAACAGCCGCCGATCACGCCCTCAAATGCCTGTGGTCCCGCCGCGACGCGGCTCGCATGCGAGAGCAACGGCGCAATGATCTGCGTCGTCTTTTTGACGCCGAAGTCGGTTGCCTGTTTCAGCACGATCTGCTGGTCCCGCCCGAAATTGCTGATGCAGAGAATATCAGGCTTGAGCGCCTGAATGCGCGGCAATAGCGTCGAGAAGTCCGACGTGCCGAGCGGATGACGGATATCGCCGACATTCTCGATATTGAAGGTCTTCCCGACTTCCAAGAAGCCACGGACCATTTCGTGGCCATAGGCATAGTCCGCAGTCAAGAACGCAACCTTCTTGCCAAATTTTGAGAACGCGTAGCGACCAACCGCGCCCGACGTCATATGCGGGTTCAGGGCCTCGTGGAACGTGAAGCGACTGAAGTCCTTCTCCTCGTTGATGGCGTCAGACTGGCTGATCGAATTGAAAATAACGCCGCGTTCCTTGGTGACATTGTTGATCGCGAGTTGAACGGCTGCCGAAAGACTGCCGACGACGAAGTTCACCTTTTCCTTTTCCACCAGCTCCAGCGTCCGCGTGGCGGCTTCGCCAGGGTTGAGCTTGTCATCGCGAACGACCAGTTCGGCCTTGCGCCCATTGAGGCCGCCCGCCTCGTTGAACTGGGCGATGGCGAGCTGCCCGGCGCGCACCTGGTCCTGCGCTTCGGCACCATAGGGGCCTGTCAGCGGGACCGGAAAGCCGATCTTGATGTTGGGCTCGTCCGCGCGAGCGAGATTGATGCGAAATGGTGACGCGGCGAGAGCCGCACCCGCGCCTGCCGTCGCCAGAAGGCGGCGGCGGGACAGCGATCCCGATTTGACGGTTGTCCTGGTCATGATCTTCTTCCTCCCCTCGCAATTCTCTTGTTTTGCTGCGGCGCCCTTTGTCAGATTCGCCCCAAGGCTGTCAGGATAACCTGGGGCGTCAATGGAATCTCAGTAATTATAGCTCTGAACGGTCGGAGTGCATCGTTGACCGCATTCGCTACCGCAGCAGCCGCCCCCGCCGTGCCGGCCTCGCCAGCGCCTTTGGCACCCAGTTCGCTCTCCAATGTCGGTGACACCACATGACCGACATCGATATCCGGCATTTCGCCAGACATCGGAACCAGATAGTCGGCCATGTTGGCGTTGGTGAGCTGGCCTCGCTCGTCGTAAATGCATTTCTCGAATAGCGCCGCGCCCAGACCCTGCACCACGCCGCCCCTGATCTGCTCGTCGACGAGTTGCGGGTTAATGATCGTGCCGCAATCCTCGACCACCCAATGCTTAAGCAACCTGATGAAGCCAGTATCCGTGTCCACCTCCAGCCAAGAGGCCTGGACACCGTTGGTAAAGGCGAAGGGATATTGGCGCGGGACGTAATGCCGCGTTGCTATCAACTCGGGCTGAATCCCCGGCGGAAGCGTATCAGGGCGGAAATAAACGATGCCTGCCAGTTCGCTTAGCTTGATTCGCGGCGCGCCATCGGTAGCGTTCACGACCACATTGTCGGCGATATCAAGTTCGGCCGCCGTCGCCTGCAGGATCGCGGCTGCGACATCCAGGATGTTCTTGCGCAGCACTTTCGCGGCCTGCAGCGCCGCCTCGCCACCAATGCCGGCACCGCGCGAAGCCCAGGTCCCGCCGCCATAGGGCGTATTGTCGGTATCGCCAAGAACGACGCGGACACGCTCCATCGAGACGCCGAGCATACTGGCGACGATCTGGGCCGTCATCGACTCAGATCCCTGCCCCTGCTCGGTGATACTGGTATGGCAGATGACCGCGCCTTGCGCATCCAATCGCACCGCGACGCCATCCTGTGAGGAAATCTTCGCACCGCCAACACCGTAAAACGCCGCGCTGGGATTGGTCACCTCGATGACGCTCGCGATGCCAATGCCACGGTGGATGTTCTTGCTTCGCAGCTCAGCCTGCTCGGCGCGCAGAGCGTCGTAGTTCATCATGCCGAGCAGCTTATTGAGCGACGCATGATGCGACAGCTTTTCGAACTTCAGGCCCGAAGGCGATCCACAGGGATAGGCATCGTCGGCGATCAGGTTGCGCCGGCGGATATCGACCGGATCCATGCCGATCCTCGCTGCAGCAAGGTCGACCAGCCCCTCCGTCACGGAGCACGCGATCGGATGGCCGACCGCGCGGTATTGGCATGTCACGTTCTTGTTCTGGAACACGACGCGGGCGCGCGCGCGATAGTTCTTCGTGACATATGGGCCACCCACGAGATTGACGACCTGGTTCGCCTCGATCGCGCTGGTGCGTGGATACATTGAATAAGGACCGATTCCAGTCAGATCGTCGATCTCGAACGCCGTAATCGTGCCGTCCCGCTTGACGCCGATCCGGCCCTTGCAGAGGTGATCCCGGGCATGAATATCGGTATTGAAGCTCTCCACGCGGTCCGCGACAAACTTGATGGGTCGACGCAGCAGCTTCGACAACGCGTAGGTTGCCATCTCGTCGGCATAGATATGGACCTTGATGCCGAAGGAGCCGCCGACGTCCTTGCAAACTACCCTAACCTGGGACTCCTGCAGTCCCAGGTGGAGCGCGGCGATGTTCTGCACCATATGCGGCGCTTGCGTTCCTTGATAGATCGTCAGCCGCGCCTCGGCGGCGTTCCAGTCGGCGACGACCGCGCGCGGCTCCAGCGTCACGCCGGTATGGCGGCCGAACACAAACTCCGCCTCGACGACCTCATCAGAGCTGGCAAAACCCTGATCGACATGGCCGGCATCGAGGACACGCTCGAAAGCAAGATTGTCGCCGAGTGAAGTGTGAATGACGGGCGTTTGCAGATCGAGCGCCGTACGCATGTCCGTGATCGCTTCAAGCTCTTCATACTCGACCTGCACGGCCTCTGTTGCGTCCTCCGCGAGTGCCCGATTGGTCGCGACAACAGCCGCAACGGCTTCGCCCTGCCAGCAGGCGCGGTCGATCGCGATTGCGTGCTGAGGAGCAGACTTCAGCCCCTTCAGATGCGAGAGCACACCGACCCAGGGCGTGATGACGGAAGCAAGCTCCTTCCCCGTGACGACCGCAATGACGCCGGGCATACGCTTGGCCGCCGCGACGTCGATCGCTGCAATCCTTGCATGAGCATGCGGAGAGCGCAGAAAAACGACATGCGCCATCCGCGACAGTTCGAGATCGCTGACATAGAGCCCGCGCCCCTGCATGAGCCTGTCAAGATTTGGCCGCGGCACGGTTTTGCCGATGTAGGAATTTGGCCTGTCGAGCAGCGAGAGCGCCTCAGTTTTGACCGGCATGACCGTCATGCCGCGCGCCCTGTGCGCGAGCGTACTGTTGCTTCCACGGCGTCGACGATGGCCTGGTAGCCGGTGCAACGGCAATAGTTGCCTGACAGATGCTCGCGTATGCGATCGCGGCTAGGTTCGGGATTTTGTTTCAGCAGATCCTGCGCAGCTATCAGCATCCCCGGCGTGCAGTAGCCGCATTGCAGCGCATTGCGATCGCGAAAGGCCGCCTGCAGATCGGTAATTTCTCCGCTGTCGGAGAGACCCTCGATGGTCTCGACAGCCGAACCATCGGCTTGCACCGCGAGCATCAGGCAGGCGCGAACGATCTCGCCGTTCACGCGTATCGTGCAGGCACCGCAGACGCCGTGTTCGCAGCCGACATGTGTTCCGGTCAGATGCAGGTGCTCGCGCAGGAAATCCGCAAGATTAAGCCGCGGCAAGACATGCGCATCGATTCGCTCGCCGTTGACATCAAGCGAGATCGGCAAGGGAGCCGTCACGCGGCTCTCCCGTTCGAGCTCAACTCTGGACGACCTAACAACGCGGAGACACAGCGCCTGAGCAATAAACCAGCAAAATGCCCGCGCATAGCGGCAGTTGCCTGCTGATCGGTGTGAGGGTCGAGTTCTTCGGCAAGCGCAGCCAACGCCTCGGATAGACGCTTTGGCGTAATGGGTACGCCAACCAGCGTATTTGCCGCCTTGGCCAAAACAGGACAATCACCAACGGCAAACAAAGCCGGTCGGAGATCGACGAAAATACCATCCTCGACCAGCGCCTGTGCAGCCAGCCCAGCCAGCGCGTAGTCACCGTGCCGACGCGTGAATTCGTGAAAGAAATACGTGGATCTCTCCTGTGCGCGCGGTAGTTCAACGGCGACCAGCAACTCGTCCGCGGATAGCGCGGTCTGGAAAATGCCCCGAAAGAAGTCCGCGGCCACAATCCTTCGTTCGCAATTGCGGCCGCGCGCGACGATGGTCGCGTCGAGCGCCAGCATGCAAGCCGGCAGTTCGGCCGCCGGGTCGGCATGCGACAGGCTGCCGCCGATCGTTCCCCTGTTCCTGATCGCAGGGTGGGCCACATGCGCAACCGCCTCCGTCAGGAGCGGCGCGTAGGCGGCGATTTCGGGAGAATTGAGAACATCGACATGGCGGGTCAGCGCACCGATACGGATAACGTCGCCGGTGACGATGATGCCGCGCAATTCGGCGAGGCCGCCGATGTCGACAATAAGGTCAGGAGAAATCAGCCGGAGATTCATCGCCGGCACCAGGCTTTGGCCGCCTGAGAGCACCTTCGCGTTGTCGCCGTGCGCCGCAAGCAGTCCGAGCGCGTCAGCGACGCTGGTCGGGCGTGCGTAGGTGAAAGCCGAGGCTTTCATGAAAGTGACCTCCCCGGCCGGATTCCCTGTGTTTTTTTGGGATTAGAGGGTGACGACCGTCAAAGGTCAAGTTCTGTTTATCGAGCGATTATTTCGAGGAATGCGACTTTTGGACTTGTCTTGGGAAACCTGACAAAGCACGGTGGTTCCCAAAGAATGACCCCCGGCTGGAGCAGGCAATGGATCTGGGATTCTTTACGATGCCGATGCATCCTCTGGACAAGGATTGGCGCATCTCGCTGAAAGAAGACCGCGAAGCGTTCGTGCTCGCCGACGAACTGGGATTTAATGAAGCTTATGTCGGTGAGCACATCACCGATCAAGCCGAAAACATCACGTCTGCCGCTGCATTCCTGGCCTGGATCGCCGCCGCGACCAAACGGATCAAGCTTGGCACCGGCACCGTCAACATGCCGAACACCCATCCAGCCACCGTAGCTGCGACGATCGCGATGCTGGACCATATGCTGGATGGACGATTGATTTTTGGGATCAGCCCGGGCGGGCTTTTGTCGGACGCGGAATTGTTCGGCAATCTCGACGCTGACCGCAACGCGATATTTCTCGAAGCGATCAATCAGGTGCTGCAGATCTGGGCGAGCGAACCGCCCTACGATATCGTGGGAAAATACTGGAACATTTCGACCCAGAAGACGCTGATGGCCGATATCGGCCAGGGCTACATCGCGCGTCCGCTGCAACGTCCGCATCCGCCCATCGTTGTGACCGCCGTTGCTCCCTTCTCCAAGGGAGTGACCGAAGCCGCCGCTCGCGGCTGGGATCCGATCTCCGCCAATTTTCTGATGCCTGCATGGGTCAAGACACACTGGCCGAGATATGTCGAAGGCTGCGAACGCGCCGGCAGAACGGCCGATCCCGCTAACTGGCGAGTCGCCAAGAGCGTCTTTGTTGCTCGCGACACGGCAACGGCAAAAGCCTATGCCACCGATCCGGACAGCCCTTATGTCTATTATTATCGATCGCTGTTCGCGAAGTTGAAGAGAAGCGGCCGCATCGAATTGTTCAAGACACGGCGCGATCAAGCGGATGATGAGGTGACGCTGGAGGCTATCTGCGACAAATTGATCATTTGGGGGACGCCGGAGAGCGTCGCAGATCAGTTGCGTGCCTTCCAGGACGAGGTTGGCCAGTTCGGCACGCTGCTCTATGCCGGCAAGGACTGGAAAGATCGGGAGTTGGCGCGACAGTCCATGATCCTGATGGCCGAGCAAGTGATGCCGCGCTTGA
>Ga0207693_10005400_pt1 | contig 10680 bp, 10 predicted proteins | sample LARL81metaG_FD_184347 | JGI IMG/M metagenome (GOLD analysis project Ga0207693, IMG submission 184347) | Corn, switchgrass and miscanthus rhizosphere microbial communities from Kellogg Biological Station, Michigan, USA - LAR L8-1 metaG... | ecosystem: Host-associated > Plants > Roots >... | reverse complement strand
CAGTTCGGCGACTTCGTCAACAACGCGCAGGGGATCGTCGACCAGTTTATCGTCGCCGGGTTGTCCAAGTGGGGACAGACCTCCCGCCTGACGCTGCTGCTCCCGCACGGCTATGAGGGCAACGGCCCGGAGCACTCGAGCGCCAGGTTGGAACGCTTCCTCCAACTCGCGGCGCAGGAGAACATCCGGGTGACGAACCCGACGACTGCGGCTCAGTACTTCCATCTCGTCCGCCGCCAGGCGCTCGACCCGGCCGCACGGCCGCTCGTCGTCATGACGCCCAAGGGCCTGCTGCGCCTGAAGCAGGCCTCGTCGACCCTCGCCGACCTGGCCGAGGGCTCCTTCCGGCCGGTGCTGGACGACGCCCGGGCCGACAAGGAACAGGTGCGCAGGCTCGTCCTCTGCTCCGGGAAGATCTACTACGACCTGGCGGGGCACGAGCTTCGCAAAAGCGCCGATCACGTCGCGATCGCGCGGATCGAGCAGCTGTATCCATTCCCGGTCGCGCAGAAGGCTGCGGTCGTCGCCTCTTACCCGAGGCTCGCCGAAGTCGTCTGGGCGCAGGAGGAGCCCCAGAACATGGGCCCGTGGCGCGCGATCCGCCACCGGCTGGAGGAGAACCTGCCCGAGGGTGTCAAGCTCCGCTACATCGGTCGCCCCTGGCGCGCGAGCCCCAGCGAGGGTTACCCGACCGCACACCTGCGCGAGCAGGACCGGATCGTCCGCGAAGCGCTCGCCTAGCGGCCATGGCTCTGGCCGATTCCGGTCAGATTGCTCTCGAAGGGATCATCCTTGCGTCGATCATTGTGCCGCTGTTGATCCTGGCGGCCGTCTGCTGGGTTTTCTGGCGTGCGAAGAAACGCGATGAGGAGGCCGCGCGCCGGAACGGCTGAAGCAGTTAGCGCCGCTTCCGCTTGTACTCGCGCTGGTACTCGACTGCGCGCTTGGCGATCGTCGGGCCGTGTTTGCGCGCCTGCCTGAGAATTGTCTTGCGGTGCCGGGGCGGAATGCGGCGCCAGATGTCCCACGCGGTTAGGGCAACACCGACCGCGCCCGTCCGCCGTGTCAGTATGCGACCCAATCCCGCCACGCGCGGGATCGTACAGGCCGCGGACGTGCCGGAAGCCGCTGCCCGGTTGATTCGTCAGCCGATCACGCTACAATCCGCCGCTGTTCGGGGGAACGGCCCCAAATCGCCCGGAGGAGGACAATGTCCGTAGATACACCTACGCTTTTCTCGCAAGTCATCCAGGATCATCTCGCGCTGAAGGAGCGGAACTCGGAACTCGACCACGAGCTGCCGCTCGACCGCTACAAGAACGAGGATCCGTTCGACAACCACCCGCTATTCAAGACCGAGGAGCAGGCTCGCATCGAGGACACGATGGACGGCACCGAGCCGGCCATCCCGGCGGAGCCGACCATTGCCCTCAAGTGGCCCGGCGAAGACGATGACGAGGAGCCCGTCGCGGTGGAAGCGCACGACGGCCTCTGGACTCGCTCGCGCGACTTCGACTGGGGCGACTAAAAACCGCGAAAAATCTGCGGATTTTCCGCGGATCCAGTTTGTACCTTCGCTTCGCTCGGTAGAGAGTTTGGCGTGGCCGCCCTCGGGTAGCGCTACGCGAATCCCGTCCTCGACTCAAGGAGTGTCTGACTGATGCCGCGATTCGTCTTTGCAGGAGCTGTTGGAGCTGCACTCGCCTACTTCTTCGATCCCGACAACGGCCGCAAGCGTCGTAAGGAAGCGATCAAGAAAACGGCCAAGCGGTTCCGTCAAGCCGGCCGGAAAGGACAGGCCGTGGCTGCACAGGCCCAGGGCCTGAAGGAGAAGGCGACGCACCGTTCCGAGCAGGAGAAACCCCAGCCCGACGACGTCACGCTGGCGCGCAAGGTCGAGAGCGAGATCTTCCGCGGCGCCGAGGTGCCGAAGGGACAGATCAACGTCAACGTCGAGGACGGCGTCGTCTACCTCCGCGGCGAGCTCGAGCAGCCGGACCTGATCGAAGATTTGGGCACGCAGGCGCGCAAGGTCCAGGGAGTGCGCGCCGTCGAGAACCTCCTGCACGTTCCGGGCGAGGAGGCGCCGGCGAAGGCCGAGTAGACGGCTCGTTCGAGAAAGTCGCACCGGGGCCTGCTTTTCGACTCGGGTTTAGCGGACGTCCGGGCAGAGCCCGGACGTCCTCCGATACGGCGTCGCAAGCGAACGCCTCAGCGTCTGCCGCCACCCTTAGAGTCGGGGTCGTGGCCACGGAGAAGGTCGAAACCGCCTTCGAGCGCTGCCTCCGCTGCGGCGCACCGATGGAATGGCGCCATCAGACCTGGCAGTGCCTTCGTTGCCGTTTCAAGCTCGGCTGCTGTGAAGGCGAGGACTGCCACCCGCGCTAGCCACAAGCCGCACGTCGTTGTGTCTCGCCGCTCGGCGTGCTGATAATCGGCACTGAGGAGTGGCTATTCAGGAACACGCTGCCGCTGTCCCCACGGCCGGCGTGGACGTGCCAGACGTCCGGCTCGTCGGCGTCCGCAAGGCCTACGGCGATGTCGTCGCCGTCGACGGCGTCGATCTCGAGATCGCGAGCGGCGAGTTCTTCACCCTGCTCGGGCCGTCAGGCTCGGGCAAGACGACGACCCTGCGGCTGATCGCCGGGTTCGAGCGGCCGGACCAGGGTCGGATCGAGCTCGCCGGGCGGGACGTGACCGGCCAGCCGCCGTACAGCCGGGACGTGAACACGGTCTTCCAGGACTACGCCCTGTTCCCGCACATGACCGTGGCCGAGAACGTGGCCTACGGCCTCCGTGTGCGGGGCGTCGCGCGCAGCGAGCGGCGGCGCCGAGTGGACGAGATTCTGAAGGTCGTCCAGCTTCCGGGGCTAGGGGACCGGAAGCCGATCCAGCTCTCGGGCGGGCAGCGCCAGCGGGTGGCGCTCGCGCGCGCGCTGATCAACCACCCGCAGGTATTGCTGCTCGACGAGCCGCTCGGCGCACTCGACCTGAAGCTCCGGCAGGAGATGCAGATCGAGCTGAAGCGGATCCAGCGCGCCGTCCGGGAGGTTGGAATCACCTTCATCTACGTCACACACGACCAGGAGGAAGCGTTGACGATGAGCGACCGCCTCGCCGTCTTCAACGAAGGAAGGATCGAGCAGATCGGAGCGCCCGCGGCCGTCTACGAGCGGCCGGAGAACGCCTTCGTCGCCGGCTTTGTCGGCGCCTCGAACGTGATCGAGCGCTCCGGCCGCACGTTCACGGTCAGGCCGGAGAAGATCCGTATGACCTACGACGGGGGCGCCCGCCGTGACGACCAGAACGCCGCCACGGGACGCATCCGCGACGTCGTCTATGCGGGCATGTTCACCCGCTACGTCGTCGACCTCGACGACAGCGGCGAGCTGGTCGTCGTCCGCCAGAACCTCGAGACATCGTCGACCGAGGTGCTCGACGCACGCGGGCGCCGCGTGCTCCTCGAATGGCGCCCGGAGCACGCGATCGAGACAAGACCCCAACGGGAGGAGAAGCATGAGTCGGATTAAAAGGCGCTACCTGGCGTGGGCGGCCCTCGGGCTGCTGACCGGGGCGCTCGCCGTCGCCGCGGCTGGGTGCGGCGGAGGGAGTAGCAGCAGCAGCAAATCGTCGAACAGCACGACGACGGTCGGCCCGGCCTCGATCGGCAAGGGCGAAGGCGCGCTCAACCTGATCGAGTGGCCGTATTACTCCGATCCGTCGTTTGCGAACAAGTTCATCCAGCAGACCGGCTGCAAGATCCACCGCAAGGACGCCGGCTCCTCGAACGAGATGGTCGCGCTGATGCGGGCCGGCGGTGGGGGCGGCGGCGGCCAGTGGGATCTCGTCTCGGCCTCCGGCGATGCGAGCCTGCGCCTGATCAGGGGCGGCGACGTCAAGCCGGTCAACATCAAGCTGATCCCGAGCTGGAACGACTTCATCCCGATCTTCAAGTCGCCGGCGCATAACACGGTCAACGGCGTCCACTACGGCGTTTCCCTGCAGTGGGGCCCGAACGTCCTGCTCTACAACAAGACGAAGATCAAGCCGGGCCCGACGAGCTGGGGCGCGCTCTACGACCCGAAGTACAAGGGTCAGATCACGATTCCGAACAACCCGATCCAGATCGCCGACGCCGCGTTCTACCTGATGCATTCGCAGCCGGATCTCGGAATCAAGGACCCCTACGAGCTGAATAAGAAGCAGTTCGACGCGACAATCGCGGTACTGAAAAAGCAGCGCAAACTCGTCAAGCTGTACTGGAACTACGACACCGACGGCCGCGCAGCGTTTGCGAACGGCGATGTCTCGCTCGGCGCGATCTGGCCTGCAGACACAGCCGCGCTCCAACAGAAAGGAGTGCCGGTCAAGGAGGTAATCCCCTCGGTCGGCGCGACCGGCTGGGCCGATACGTGGATGCTCGCCAAGAAGGCGCCGCATCCGAACTGCGCCTATCTGTGGATGAAGTACGTCACCACGCCGAAGCCCGAGGCGCAGCAGGCGCTGATCTTCCGCGAGACGCCGGTCAACCCGAAGGCCTGTCCGATCATGGACAAGATGGAGGCCGGCTCGTGCGCGAAGTTCCACCTGAACGAGCCGCTCCCTTACTACAACACGATCAAGTTCTGGAAGACCCCGATCCCCCAATGCGGCAACGGCAAGAACGACTGCATGGACTACAACGCTTGGCAGACGGCTTGGACCCAAGTCACGGGATGACCGTTGGCTGAGCTGGTCGAGGCGGGCGCTTCTTTGCGGAGCGCCCGCCTCCGCATCTCCGCCGCGCTCTGGCGGCGGCCGTGGCTGAAGCTCGGGCTCCTGCTCGCGGCGCCGGTGCTCGCATTCGCGGTCGTCTATCTCGGCGCGCTCGTCTCGCTGTTCGTCTCGGCGTTCTGGCAGATCGACGCCTTCACCGCGGCTGTGATCCACAAATGGACGCTCGACAACTTCAAGACGCTCTGGAACGACCACACCTACTGGCGGATCACCGGTCGGACGATCGGCATCGCGGCGGCAGTCACGGTCACCGACGCGGTGCTCGCCTTCCCGCTCGCGTACTTCATGGCGCGCCTGGCGACACCGCGCCTTCGCGCCTTGCTCTTCATTGCCGTGCTCCTGCCGCTCTGGTCGAGCTACCTCGTCCGGATCTACGCCTGGCGGACGATCCTCGCCAAGGACGGCGCGCTCAACTGGTTCTTGAACGGCATCGGCCTGCCCGACACAGGGCTCGCCTACACCAACACGGCGATGTGGATCGTCTTCTCGTACGTGTGGCTTCCGTTCATGGTGCTGCCGGTCTACGCGGCCTTGGAACGGATTCCCGACAGCTACCTCGAGGCTTCGCAAGACCTCGGCGCCAAAGGATCGCGCACGCTCCGGTCGGTGATCCTGCCGCTGGCGTTGCCGGGGATCGTCGCGGGGTCGATCTTCACCTTCTCGCTGACGCTCGGCGACTTCATCACCCCGGCTCTCGTCGGCGGCGCAGGCTCGAGCTTCATCGGCAATGTCGTCCACGACAAGGTGGGCCAGCCGGATATCCCGTTCGCCGCGGCCTTCGCAACGGTGCCGGTGGTGGTGATGGCCATCTACCTGTTGATCGCCCGACGACTGGGGGCATTCGACGCCGTCTGATGGAGACTCGAAGCACACGCATCGGCCTGGGCGTCGCGACCGTGGCGGTGATCGCCTTCCTCTGGCTGCCGCTGTTGCTGATCATGGCCTACGCCTTCAACAGCTCGACGATTCAGAGCTGGCCGATCTCCGGCTTCACCCTGCACTGGTTCCACGAGGCCTGGCACGATCCGGAGGCGCGCAGTTCGCTCTGGCTTTCGATCAAGGTCGGCCTGGCGGCAACCGCGGTCGCCCTGGTGCTCGGGACCGCGGCGGCAGCCGCGATCTATCGTTTTCGGTTCTTCGGGCGGGAGGCGGTTTCGTTTCTGCTGCTGCTTCCGATCGCGCTGCCGGGGATCATCACAGGCATGTCTCTGAACTCGGCCTTCAACTTTGCCGGCGTCAGATTCTCGATCTGGACGATCGTCGTCGGCCACGCGACCTTCTGCGTCGTCATCGTCTACAACAACGTGCTCGCGCGGCTGAGGCGTAGCTCTCCCTCGCTGCTCGAGGCGTCGATGGACCTTGGCGCGGACGGCTGGCAGACCTTCCGTTTCGTCGTCTGGCCCGTGCTTTCGACCGCACTCGTCGCCGGAGGGCTACTCGCGTTCGCGCTTTCGTTCGACGAGGTGATCGTGACCACGTTTACCGCGGGAGCGCAGACGACGCTCCCGATCTACATCCTCGACCACATCCAGCGCGGCCAGGACCTTCCGGTCGTCAACGCGATCGTCTTCGTCGTCATTCTCGTGACCGTGATCCCGGTCACGATCGCACAGCGCCTGACCGGCGACACCGGCGTTCTGCGACGAGGCGCCTCACGGACAAAGGTGTAGGTTTGCGAGCAGTTAGCCAAGGAGGGCAGTCATGAGCGTCACGGTCTCGAGCTACAAGAACGTCGTCGGCGGCGAATGGGTCGACTCTGCTTCCGGCGAGACGATGGAGGTGCTGAACCCCGCGACCGGCGAGATGATTGCCGAGGTACCCCGCGGGACGAAGGAGGACGCCGACCGTGCCGTCGAGGCTGCAAAGAAAGCGCTGCCCGAGTGGCTCGAGACGACACCCGCGGAGCGCGCGGAGGTCCTGCTCAAGCTCGCCGACCTGCTCGACGACCATGCCGAGGAGCTCGCCGAGCTGGAGTCGCAGAACGTCGGCAAGCCGTTGTCGGCCGCTCGAGACGAAATGCCGGTTTCCTCCGACAACATCCGCTTCTTCGCCGGCGCTGCACGGCTGCTCGAGGGCAAGGCGAGCGGGGAATACATGCGCGGCTACACCTCGATGCTTCGTCGTGAGCCGCTGGGCGTCGTCGGCGGGATCACGCCCTGGAACTACCCGTTGATGATGGCGGTCTGGAAGTTTTCGCCCGCGCTCGCGGCCGGAAACACCCAGGTGCTGAAGCCGGCCGAGCAGACGCCGTTGACGACTTTGCACTTCTTCCAGCTCGCTATGGAGGCCGAGATCCTGCCGCCGGGTGTCCTGAACGTGATCACGGGCGACGGTGTGCCGGTGGGCGAGGCGATCGTCAAGCATCCCGATGTCCGCCTGGTCTCGCTGACCGGCGACGTCGAGACCGGCAAGATCATCGCGCGCACCGCGGCGGACACGCTCAAGCGCGTCCACCTCGAGCTCGGCGGCAAGGCGCCGGTGGTGGTGTTCGACGACGCCGACCCGGCCGCCGTGGCGGAAGGGATCAAGGTCGCCGGCTACTGGAACTCCGGCCAGGACTGCACTGCCGCCTCGCGCGTGGTCGCTGGTCCGAAGATCTACGACAAGTTGCTCGAAGAGCTCGTCCCGGCCGTCGAGTCGATCGCGGTGGGTGATCCGGCCGAGAACGAGGAGCTCGACATGGGCCCGGTGATCTCGAAGGATCAGCAGGAGCGGGTCTTCGGGTTCCTCGAGCGGGCGAAGGGCGCCACCGTGCTCACCGGCGGTGAGCCGAACGGCAGCCGAGGGTTCTTCGTCAAGCCGACCGTGGTCACCGACGTCGGCCAGGAGGACGAGATCGTCCAGCGCGAGGTCTTCGGCCCGGTCGTGACCGTGCAGCGCTTCGCCGACGACGACCAGGCGATCGCGTGGGCCAACGACGTCGACTACGGCCTTGCGGCATCGGTCTGGACGCGCGACATTGGCCGGGCGCTGAACGCAGCGCGAAAGCTGCAGTTCGGGACGGTCTGGATCAACGACCACATTCCGCTGGTCAGCGAGATGCCGCACGGCGGCTACAAGCAGTCCGGCTACGGCAAGGACCTGAGCACCTACTCGCTCGAGGACTACACCAACATCAAGCACGTGATGGCGAAGGTGGACTAACCCAACAGTTCGTAATTGACGCAATGCGAGGCGATCAGCAAGAATCCCCACGCATTGCGCAGTGAGCAGAATCGCGGTGCGGTCGGGCCTGCAAGGCCGCTCGACCACGTCGACCAGAGCATCATCGAGGCGCTGCAGAAAAATGGGCGCGAATCGTTCCGGCGCATTGCTGCCGAGATCGGCGTTTCCGAGGCGACGGTTCGGGCCCGCTACGGGCGGCTCTGCGACGACGACATTCTCCAGGTCACGGGCGTGACGAACCCACTCGGGCTCGGCTTCGACGCGATGGCGATGGTCGGAATCCGTACGGGGGGGTCCCCCGAGCCGGTCGCGGACGAGATCTCCAAGTGGGAGGAAGCCGGCTACGTAATCGTCACGGCCGGCCAGTACGACATTCTCGTCGAGCTCGTCTGCGCCGATCGTCGGCAGCTGCTCGAGCTGACGAGCCGGATCCGCGCCCTCGACAGTGTCGTCTCGACGGAGAGCTTCCTGTATTTGGCGATGTGGAAGCAGCTCTACGATTGGGGTGCGAGAATCGTCGAAGAGCGATCGCTGGAGGCGGCGGCACACTGATGGCGGTCGAGGAACGCGCCCAGGAGACGATCGGGGAGGCTACGAAGCCGAGAGGCACCGCAGACGTCCGCCTCGAGAGGGTCACAAAGCGGTTCGACGACATCGTCGCCGTCGATGACCTCTCGCTCGAGATCGAGCGTGGCAGCTTCTACGCCCTGCTCGGCCCCTCGGGCTGCGGCAAGACGACGACGCTACGGATGATCGGCGGCTTCGAGGAGCCGACCGCCGGCGCGATCTACCTCGGGGAACGTGAGGTCAGCGGGACGCCCCCGTACAAGCGGGACGTCAACACGGTCTTTCAGAGCTACGCCCTGTTCCCGCACCTGTCGATCTTCGAGAACGTCGCCTTCGGCCTTCGACGGAAGGGAACGCGTGGAGGTGAGCTCAAGGGCAAGGTCGAGGAGATGCTCGCGCTCGTCCAGCTGGCCGGCTACGGAAAGCGCAAGCCGCGCCAGCTCTCCGGTGGGCAGCAGCAGCGGGTGGCACTCGCCCGCGCGCTCGTCAACAGCCCTCGCGTTCTCCTACTCGACGAGCCGCTCGGCGCGCTCGACCTGAAGCTGCGTAAAGAGATGCAGCTGTTCATCAAGCGTCTCCAACACGACGTCGGCATCACCTTCATCCACGTCACGCACGACCAGGAGGAAGCCATGACGATGGCGGACTCGATCGCGGTCATGAACGACGGCAGGATCGAGCAGCTCGGGCCGCCTGCCGAGCTCTACGAGCGGCCGGCGACGCCGTTCGTGGCCGGATTCCTCGGTGTGTCGAACCTCCTCCCGGGAGTCGTCGAGGGCCCGGACGCGGTCCGGCTGGCAGACGGGACGCTCGTGCGGGCGCAGGTAAAGGGCAAGTCCGGCCAGGTGGCGGCGGGCGTCCGGCCCGAGAAGCTCAGCATCGGCCGTGACGGCGGCGTCAACGAGCTCGCGGGGAAGGTGGTCGAGTCAGCGTACATCGGCGTCGCGACGCAGCTCGTCGTCGACACCAGGGCAGGCACAGTCCAGGTCTTCGCCCAGAACATCGACTCGGGCGGCGGTGTTCCCGCCACCGGGTCGAACGTGACCTTGAGCTGGAGTCCCGAGTCGACCTTCGTCGTCGACCAACCCGAGGAGGAAAACGAGGAATGAACGAGCGAATGACCCGCGATCAGCTCCTGCGCCGCGGGGCGGTGGGAGTGACGTTTCTGTCCGTGCCCGGCTTGCTCGCGGCCTGCGGCGGCGGCGGTGGTTCCAAGAGTGCGGGGAGCGGCCAGGTCAAGAAGGTCATGAACTTCGCGAACTGGCCGTACTACATCGACACGCCGCAGACGCTCAAAGCAGCCGGCATCCACAAGCCGACGACACTGAAGGAGTTCGAGAAGCAGACGGGGATCAAGGTCAACTACTACGAAGAGGTCAACTCGAACCCCGAGTACTTCGCGAAGGTGCAGGGACGGCTCTCGAAGGGCGAGGGAATCGACCGCGACATCATCGTTTCGACGGACAACGACCGCTTCCTGGGGGACTACATCTCCAACAAGTGGGCGCAGAAGCTCGACAAGACCCTGATCCCGAACATCAAGAACCTCATCCCGGCTCAGCAGCATCCTCCGTTCGACCCCAACCGCGACTACTCGCTCCCCTGGGCCTCCGGCATGGACGGCATCGGCTGGAACGACAAGGTCACCGACCCGGTCACCTCCGTCAAGCAGCTCTTCGAGGATCCGAAGCTGAAGGGCAGGGTCGGCGTCTGGAACTCGATGGGCGACACACTCGGGCTTGTCATGCTCGAGAACGGGGACGATCCCGCCAAGGTGACCAACGCGTCGTTCAATCGGGCTATCGCGCGGGTCCAGAAGGCCGTCAACTCGGGGCAGATCCGCAAGTTCTATGGCAACGACTACGCGCCGGTTCTGGCGAAAGGGGACCTTGCGGCGACCATGGCGTGGTCGGGCGACATCGCCAATCTCGCCGACCCGCACGTCCACTGGCTGGTCCCCACGCAAGGCGGGATCATTTGGACCGACAACATGATCATCCCGCTCGGAGGGAGCGTACCGACGGCCTCGACGTACATGAACTTCATGTACGGCCCGACGATCTCCGCGCAGTGGGCCGTCGGGGCGAACTACATCTCGTCGGTCAAAGACGTGAAGCAAGCTGCCGTGAAGCTCGACCCCAAGGCGGCTTCGCACAACCTGACCTTTCCGAC
>Ga0207693_10005399_pt1 | contig 10682 bp, 10 predicted proteins | sample LARL81metaG_FD_184347 | JGI IMG/M metagenome (GOLD analysis project Ga0207693, IMG submission 184347) | Corn, switchgrass and miscanthus rhizosphere microbial communities from Kellogg Biological Station, Michigan, USA - LAR L8-1 metaG... | ecosystem: Host-associated > Plants > Roots >... | reverse complement strand
TCGGTAGTTCACAATTAAAAAGCCGTGCGCAGGAAATCGCGTGGCTGACATCAGTCCGGCATCGGACCCTCGCTCCCTTCGGCGGTATTACCCGCATCAGGTTCAAGGGGTCTCCGGCCTTTCGCCAGACTCTCAGCCATCGCGGCTCCCCCGCACTTTGCTCCTTGAACAGAATAAGACTCGCAATTGCGAAGTCAATTGCTCGCGCGACGGGCACAAAATTACGAAGAAACACGACGCGCGAATGACGTCCTATCCTTTCGCGAACATGTTCGATTAATGACTACCTGGCGACTGTCTCTTGCTTTGAATTAGTATGGAAAATAGCCAGCCACGCGCCATTCTCCGTTTTCCAGACGGATCCGCAGTTGTAAGTGGCAGAGGCGTCCTTTCCATCATACGTGCCCTCAATCTTTACGGTGTAAGTAGTCACCATGACGTCCGGTTCATCAGAGAAGGTGTCGAAATCGCTGATCGCAAACGATTTCATGTCCCACTTTTTCATGTCGTCCAATTCCTTCTGCAGATTGGAGATTCCGTCCGCATAAACTCCGCGGAAGTCCTTATCGACGAATTTTTTGAAGTCGTCTGGCTTCTTGTCTTTAAACGCCTGCCATGCACCTTTTTCTTTCTCCATCATTGCATCTTTGCTTGGCGCGGCAATGGCAAGCGCGATTGTCGTGAAGAGCGCTGTCAGGGTGTAGCTAATTAGTTTTTTCATAGGTTGGTCCTTTCTTTGAGGTTATACTCGAGCAGGCCGGCAACCCCCAATCAAAAATTGTGCCGTCGCCTAACCCAGAAGCCATCTCAGCGCCGCCGGAAAGGCGCGTCGCTGCGTCACGGAACAATCGGGGCGGATTCGATGGACATTCTTTGCGAGGGAGTTGACGTCTTCTGCGGTGGAGGAAACGCGGACTGACCCACCAGGTTGACGATACTTGTGTCTGCTTCCTTCAACTCTGCATCCTGAACAACGAATTCGTTCGGCGCCGACTTGATTTCTTTGCGATAATCCGCGACCAGCAGCGGCTGCTGCTTTTTTATTCCCAAGGCGCGATAACTCTCGATTCCTACGCTGATCGCGCGTGCCAGCTTTGCGCGCCACTCCTTTTGCGCAATTAACTTGCACTCGCCCTGCTCTGTCAGAAAACCACCTTCGATCAGCACCGCCGGCACTTTCGTCAATCGCAGAACAGCAAAGCGCGCCCGCTTGATGCCTCGGTCGTAATCGGGAAGATGCCCGAGCAACGAATAATAGATACATGCCGAGAGTGCCGTGCTTTGCGCATCGACAGTGCTGCCGGGGTAGGAGCTGAGAGCGCTCGGAGCTGCTGCGCTGTCGGAGGTGGATGGCGCTCCCCGCGGGGTAAACGAAAAAATCTCAAAGCCCGTGGCGTTCCGATCGTCATTCGAACCATTGAAATGAATGCTGACGAAAATCGAATCACGCGCCTTGTTGGCGATTTGTGCCCGGACTTCGAGAGGAACAAAGTAATCGCCCTCGCGCGTCATGATCACGCGCAGTCCTTTTGACTGCAAAAACGGGCGCAGCTTTCGCGCCACATCCAGGGCAAAATCCTTTTCGTAACCGAAACGACCAACCTGACCCTTGTCGTAACCGCCATGTCCCGGATCCAGAACGACAGTCTGAACCTTGCCGACGTTTGGAACACGGTGAGGGCGCACCAGCGGCTCGATGGTTTTAGCTACATCAGTGCGTGAGACGAGAAGCTTTCCATCCTGTTCGATCACAGGAAAACACAGCCAACTCCGCGCGCCGTTGATCATCACCTCCCGGCTGCCACTGATAAATTCCAGCGGATTCTTCACCTTCTCGAAATCCATTTTCTCTCCCGATCCGGCGATGCCGGCCGGCAATCCGTAAAACCGCGAGATGTTATCAACGCTCAAATAATCCTGGCCGCTGACTTTGATGATCTGCCAATCGTCCGCGGCAAGTGCGCTTGTTTGCGTTATTGCGATGGCACTGACCAGGAACGCGATCGCGAACCATCGTTTCACTGGGAGGACCATGGTTGCGCTATAGTATCGAAAACATTTCCAATCTCAAATCGCGTGAATCTGCATTTGTGCGTGGCAATCTCGATGTGAAATTAAATTGACGCAGCGTTTTTTTTCGTTAAACACCGGAAATGTTTCTGTCTTGCCGACGTATTCCCTCCTGTTGGATCACTTCGCTCCTGCTTGGTTTAGCGTTACTGTTTGCAGTTCCTGTTCGCGCGGCTCAAACGCATCCGAAAAGTTGTGTCTGGCGCGTGACCAACTCGAAGGCGCCGTTTTACCTCGTAGGCTCAATTCATGCCCTCAGCAAAAAGGATTATCCACTCCCTGTGCCGTACGAGATCGCGTTAAGAAATTGCAGGCGTTTCCTTTTCGAGTTCGATCCGAACCGGCACGTCGAATTCGAAAAAAAATTTGAAGCTGCCGGCAGATATCCTCGCGGACAGGATATCCGCTCAAAGATTCACCCGGAACTTTTGGCCTGGCTCCGCCAGAATATTTTGACTGTTGAGGCCGACCATCGCCATGGTAGCCGGGAACAAATCAGGGGCTTCGACAGCCAGTTGGTCTACAAACCCTGGTGGATTGCACAGCACCTCGTCGGCCCGGCCACATACAGCAAGAGCTCTCTCTCTCACGGTTTGGACAATTATTTCGTGGACCGCGCCGCAAAGGACAGAAAAGAGATCGCCGGTCTCGAATCAGTCGATGAACACGTCGCAGTCATGGGTGGGCTGTCAGATCGCGATAGCGAATTCATTCTGCGCGATGCTCTCGACGAGCCCAGGAACGCCGAAAAGGAGTTCACCAGGATGTACAAGGCATGGCGCAAAGGTGATACCGATGCGCTTTGGGCGGGCGACAGCCACCTCCGGACAAAGGCTCCGTGGATCGCCGCGCGTTTTGTCGACAAGCGTAACACCAAGTGGGTTCCGCGGATCGAAGCGGAACTGAAAAGCGGCAAGCCGACTGCGATCGTGGCTGGCGCATTGCACTTTTCCGGTCCAAATAGTGTCATCAAATTGTTGGAAAAACGCGGATACAAGATTGAGCAACTCTAGTCCGGAAAAGCCGGAGAGGTATTGATGCCGCGTCGATCGAGACTCGCAGCCAGTATCGCTGCCAGCGGATGCATTTTCCTTGCCCTCTGTCGACTCGTAACTGCTGAGGTCGCTTCGAATGACAAACATTGTCTCTGGCGAGTCACGAACGCTCGGGCGCCATTTTATCTCCTCGGCTCCGTTCACGCGTTGCAGTCATCCGATTATTTTCGGGCTCCGGTCATCGAAGAAGCAATCAAACAGTCCCAGCAAATCTGGTTCGAGATCGATCCCAAAGATGAATCCTTTGGAGAAAAACTCAGGGAAGCTGCAAAACTTCCCAGGGGCCAATTGATCCAGAGCAAAATACATCCAAAGACCTACGAATATTTGCGCAAGATAACACTCAGCGGGATGAACGACTGGCATCATCTTCGTCCCTGGGCCATCGCAATGATCCTTCGAAATCCAACACTCGGTAATCCGGATTACCGCTGGGGTGTGGATGGCTATATCGCACAGCGAGCGCGCTACTACGGTAAGCCCACCGCCGGTCTGGAAACCGTGGACGAGCATGTCCGTGTCTTTTCCGACATGTTCGACGCCGAAGGCGAAGTGGTCCTGCTGCAAGCTATTGTCCACGCAAAGGACGAGGCGGGGCAGTTCCGACAAGACGTGGCAGCATGGAAAGCCGGAGATACTGCTCGGCTTTATGCGATACACACCGGTGAAATGAAAGAAGCTCCCACGGTTTGGTGGCGGTTGCTGGATCGACGTAACGCAAGGTGGATTCCGAGGATCGAAGCGGCAATCAGATCGGGAAGACCGACATTGATCGTCGCGGGCGCACTGCATTTCGCCGGCCCGCGCGGCGTGATCGCCCTGCTGGAAAAACGCGGCTACAAAATTGAGCAGCTCTAGTCGCCATCGGGCGAACGTAGAAAAACCCTGTTACAAGGTCTGCTTTATGGAGCCGGCCCTTTGCGTGCGCGGCACTCCGTCTTCCAGCAGCGTCTTATAAAGCGCTTTCGTTTTTTGTGCGATCGACGTCCAACTGAACTGCTCTTCTACACGCTTGCGCCCGGCTTTGCCGAATTTTTCGCGTAATTGTCGATCTTTCATTATTTGATTGATGCGCTCGGCGAGATCTCGCGCGAATTTTTCGGGATTAGTCGGCTCGAATGAGCCTTCCTTCGTTTGTTCGAGTGGAACCAGGAATCCGGTTTCGCCATCGACAACGACTTCTTTGATTCCGCCAACGGCACTGGCAACCACGGCCGTTTCGCACGCCATTGCCTCAAGATTGATGATGCCGAACGGTTCGTAAATCGACGGGCAAACGAACACCGCCGCATGCGAGTAAAGTTCGCGGGTCGCCCGCTGATCCACCATTTCGTTGATCCAGAAGACTCCCGGCCGCTGCGCTTTTGCGGCTTCCACTGCGGTTTTCATTTCTTCCGCCATCTCCAGCGTGTCCGGCGCGGCAGCACAAAGGACGATTTGGAAGCCGCGATTCATGAATTGGATTGCGCGCAGCAGGTGTCGGAATCCTTTCTGGCGAGTGATCCGGCCGACGAACAGCACATACGGTGTGTTTGGATCGATGCCGTAGTGCTTGAGCGCGCTGGTTGAATCAACTTTCCGGTATTGCTGCAGATCGATTCCGTTGTGAATTACGTGCACGCGCGCAGAGTCCACGTCGAACAATCCCTCGATGTCGCTCTTGGTTTCGCGAGAAACAGCAATAATCGCGTCGGCCATTTCCAGCGCCGTTTTCTCAACCCAAAGTGAAAAATCGTAACCACCGGCGAGTTGTTCGCGTTTCCAGGGCCGAAGCGGCTCCAGCGAGTGGACCGTGATCACAAGCGGAATGCCGTAATTCTTTTTAGCCAAAATCCCGCCGAAATGGCTATACCAAGTGTGACAATGCACCAGATTGGCGTCGATGTTCGTGGTGTTGAATTCGGTACATCGCTGCACCGCGCCGAAAACGGAGCGCAACGGTTTTGGACAAGTGAAATTGCTCGTGTCAACCTCGTAGCCGGTGACCTTGAGATTGCCTTCTTCAATGCGCTGATCGCCAAAGCAACGAACTTCCACCGGCATTATCTTCGCCAGTTCGCGCGAAAGATAGCCGACATGAACGCCCGCGCCGCCGTAGATGTGGGGCGGATATTCGTTGGTGAGGAAAAGAACTTTCACGAGCGTCCATAGAATGACGAAGCACGAATGTCGAATGACGAATGACGAATCAATGACAAAGTTCGAATGACGAACAATCGCGTGCGAAGATCGAAATGCCCTGGAGGTTCGTCATTTGTTCATTCCTTCGTGATTCAGCTAGCGTTGCACTTTCAACAGCAGCACTGGCACATCCACTTCGTGGCGCACTTTGTCGACAGTCGCTCCGTAAAGTATGTCGCTAATAAAGCGGTGGCCATGCGTGGTCATCGCAATGAGATCGACATTTTTCTCGCGAGCGAGTTTGATAATCTCATCCGAGGGTTCGCCCAACGCCAGGACGGCGTCGCAGGAAAATCCCTCCGCGGTCAACTCGCGAACCCGCTTTTCCAAATAGGCGCGGTCCTCCTTCATCTCTTCGCTCTCGGCCAGTTGAAGTTGATTAAAGTTACGCGCCACCCACCCATCAGCGACATGGACCAAGAGCAGCTTTGCGCCAGCAATGCGTGCAAGTGGCCTGATGTGGGTAAGGATGGTCTTATCGGCGGAGCTGTTTTCAAGCGGGATAAGAATGTGCTTATACATGGCTTCGCCGCGTTAAATCGTTAAATCGTTGAATCGTTGGACTGTGAATCCGATGTGACGGTCTAACGGTGCAACCAATCGCTCCGTCCAATTTGAGCATTATCATTCTATTACTTTGGAGGTGGCAGCCTAAGAAAACTGTAGAAGGCGCTCAGGAAGGAGTCTGGCAAAAACGTATCCAGCAGCAGCTTCACATTCAGCACGATGATAATGCCGGCAGTTGTCCAGCCAAGAATTTTTATCCAAACGCGGTTCGCGAACTCGCCCATTTTCGCCTTCTCGCTCGTAAACCGCATCAGTGGCCAAACGGCGAAACCGAGTTGCATGCTCAAACAGACCTGACTGGCAATAAGAAGTTCCGTCGTTTTGCCTTCGCCGAAAACTCCGATCACGATCACTGCCGGCACAATGGCAATCAGTCGCGTAATCAGCCGCCGCAGCCATGGCTTAATGCGGAAGTTGAGAAATCCCTCCATCACGATCTGACCGGCCAGCGTGCCGGTGAGGGTGGAGTTTTGCCCGGACGCAAGCAGCGCCACCGCGAAAAGGACGCTCGCCACCCCAACGCCGAGCAGCGGACTAAGCAATCTGTATGCGTCCTGAATTTCGGCCACCTCCTGGTGTCCGGACCAGTGGAAGGCGGCAGCCGACAAAATCAAAATCGCCGCATTAATGAATAGCGCCAGCATGAGCGCCGCACTTGAATCGATTGTGGCAAACTTGATCGCCTCCCGTCTGCCTTCGGGCGTTTGCTCGAACTTGCGTGTCTGCACAATAGACGAGTGTAAATAGAGATTGTGCGGCATCACTGTGGCGCCCAAAATCCCGATGCTGACGTAGAGCATTTCCTGGTTTGAGACGATGTGAGGACCCGGGATAAATCCAAGAAGAACGCCGGTAATGCCCGGCTTGGAAAAGATCAACTCAGCGGTGAAGCAACCGCCGATGATAATGATCAGTGTGATGACAATCGCTTCGATGTAACGAAAACCCTTGGTTTGAAGATACAGCACCAACAGCACATCGGACGCGGTGATCAGGCAGCCCCACACCAACGGAATACCGAATAGCAGCTGCAACCCGATCGCTGAGCCGACGACCTCGGCCAAATCGCATGCGGCAATCGCGATCTCGCAAAGAATCCACAGAAACCAGGCGGTCGGTCTGGCGTAATGATCATGGCAGGCCTGGGCAAGGTCGCGTCCCGTGGCGACACCGAGTTTGATGCATAAGTGCTGAAGCAGAATCGCCATCAGATTGGAGATCATGATGACGGCTAGGAGCGCGTAACCAAACCGTGCTCCGCCGGCTAAATCCGTGGCCCAATTGCCGGGATCCATGTAACCCACAGCGACTAAAAATCCGGGGCCGGTGAATGCCGCCAGTTTCCTCCAAAATGAAGGTGTCCCCGGAACTACGATGCTCCGGTGGACTTCTGGAAGCGAGACTTGGCCGGCGCTTCGGCGCCACGCCCCGTCCGTCTGCTCCCTCGCAATATTGTCCGATCGATTCACGAGTGGACCTGTTTCTTCAGAATTAGGTTAAACAAACTTATTTTTATCGCATTATAAGTGTATTCGTCTACAATTATTCATTTGTTTGACTATTTCATTCTGAATCCTATTTTTCGAGGCCATGCGCCGCAAGAAAACATCCTACTCCGCGCTCGGCAGTTCCACCGCGGTCGAGGATTACCTGGAACGCATCCTCGAACTGATTAACTCCAAAGGGTACGCCCGCGTGGTCGATATCGCGGCCGCCTTAAAAATTTCCCAGGCAAGCGTGACCAACATGGTTCAGAGACTGGACGCGGAGGGTCTGCTGAAATACGAAAAGTATCGCGGCCTCATTTTGACGGCGACCGGCAAGAGCCTGGCCCATAAAATCGCCCAGCGGCACAAACTTCTGACTGATTTTCTGGGATTGCTTGGCCTCGACGACCGCGTCATTTATCACGATGTAGAGGGAATGGAGCACCATATTAGTACTCCTACTCTACGCGCAATTGAAGCTCTCACCGCTCAACTGCGGCGCCGACCGGCGTTGCTGGCGGAATTGCAAGCTGGGATTGCGTAGGCGACCCATGAAAAAGAAAAAGATCTCATCGCGTCGGGCTGCGATTCCCGTCCGGGCGCTTGATTTCGTGATGTATAACACTAAAAACATTCGCCGGGCCCGTGCCTTTTATCAGAAGCTTTTTGGCCTCAAGCGCGGAGAGGAATGGAATGATTTCTGGAGTGAGTTTGCCACCGAACCGTTGACGTTCAGTCTCAACGGCACGGGACATAAACGCCATCCCGAATGGGACTGGAGTGGGCCGGCATGCGTCGCACTGGCGGTGGACGATGTTCGTGCTGCGATTGATGTTTGTCGCAAACACCGCGTCAAAGTCCTCATCGAGCCAGTCGAGACAAGCGTATGCTGGATGGCATGGATTGCGGATCCGGACGGCAACCGGATTTGCCTGCATTCACGCAAAGACGGGACAGCGGGATAAGACTATGCCTTGCCAGATGCGGAGACTGTCGCCGCTGTGTTGCTACTCAATTTTTTAAAATGAAGTTGATTTACACGACGACCGTCGCTTTGAGAAACTGTAACGAGGTAGCTGTCGATCTTGACCTGTTCACCTTGTTTGGGCAGGTGACCGAGCAGGTGCGTGACGTAACCGCCGATGGTGCTCACGTCCGCGCTCTCCAATTCTAGTTTCGCGAGCTCGTTCAACTCATAAAGTCCCAGCGCACCGTCGACAGTGAATTCGTTTGCATTGATCTTACGAAACTCTTCCTTTTCGACATCGAACTCGTCCTGGATATCACCGACCAACTCCTCAAGGACATTCTCCAGAGTCACCATGCCAACTGTTCCGCCAAACTCATCCACTACCAGGGCCAGATGCGCGTGCTTGCTCAAGAATAACTTAAGCAATTTCTCCAGCGGCATCATCTCAGGGATGGGAATTATGTCGCGTTTGATCTTCAAAAGATCGGGATGCTCCGCGCGCATTATGGTGAGCAGTTCCTTAATGTGGATCAGGCCGATCGTGTTATCGAGGTTTTCGCGACACAGCGGAAATCGGGTATGCCGGGATTCGATTGCCTTTTTCACATTCGCCTCGAAACCGTCTTCCAGATTGAAGTAAACGATTTCTCCGCGTGGCGTCATGATATCGCGCACCACGCGGTCACGCAGATCGAGCACGTTAAAGACAAGCTCGCGACCAAGAGGTGTGACTTCGGCGGATTTTTCGCTTTCACTAACAATCAAGCGCAGTTCTTCCTCGCTGTGGGCCAGTTCTCCTGCGGCGATGGGTTCCACACGAACAAGGCGCCGAAGGACCCAGTTACTGGCGGCGTTCAGGAACCAGATGGCTGGTTTAAAGATCGCGTAAAACAATCGTAGCGGCGCACTCACAAATAGCGCAGCCGACATGGCTTTGCGGATGGCGAGAATTTTGGGGGCCTGTTCCCCAAGCACGATGTGCAAAAAGGTGATGGCAGAAAATGCCAGCGCAAATGAGATCGATTTGATTACTGCCTGCGATTCGATTCCCGCAATAGCGAAAAAAGGTTGAAGCATCCGCGCGAGGAAAGGTTCCCCCAGCCAACCAAGCCCGAGACTGGCCGCAGTAATTCCAACCTGGCACGCGGAAAGATAGGCGTTCAGATTGTCCCTAATCTGTTTTACGAGGACCGCTTGCCTAACACCTTCGTCAGCCAGCGTCTTGAGCTGGCTGTCGCGGATTTTGACCAGGGCGAATTCGGCGACGACAAAGAACCCGTTCAGGATTACCAGCGCGCCAACCGTCACCAATTTGGCGATTAGGATTACAGGCGGGTCCCAATGCCGCGCAACTACATCAGCAATCGGTACCACGAGGAATAGTGAGGGGACGTTCATTCAGCAGATTTGCATACCAACCAGCTTGTGACCGGCCGGTTCACGCGCCGCACAGCAACGCGCCTACGCTAGAAAATTTACCAGCTCGACTTGGTTACGCCAGGAATCAAGCCTTGCGAAGCCAGCTCACGGAAAGTCAAACGCGACAACTTGAACCGGCGAATAAAAGCGCGCCGGCGGCCAGTAACCTGGCACCTGTTCACTACCCGCGTCGGACTGGCGTCACGCGGCAATTGAGAAAGGCCGGTATAGTCCTTCTTCGCCTTCAACTCAGCGCGTAAGGCGGCGTACTTCTTCACCGTCGCGCGCTTGCGTTCATTGCGATTGATCCAAGAGGTCTTGGCCATAAAGAGTGCTGATTATAATGCCACACCCATAATTTGCAACCGGACCGAGTGGTGGCCGCTTAGCCCAAGGCGCTTGTTCGTCGTCGTTGCTTGACCAGTGCGGTGGTCGACCGGCGGCCACTCGATGGACCGGATGCGCGCCTTTGCTTGAGTGATTGCGTCCGGTTCAGGCTGTCCTGTAAAACCTTAACAAGATCGACAACATTGGTTGGAGCCGGAGCAGCAGGCGCTTTCGCCGCGATCTCTCTGTTCTGCGCCTTCTGCTCGATGATCTCCATTAATGCCGTCCGGTATTCGTCCCGATACTTTTCTGGTTCCCAGGAAACCGCCATGCTCTCGATCAGCGCCTGGGCCATCTTTAGCTCCTTATCGCTCACCGCTGTGGCCGAGCCATTCTTCAAAACCTCGGTGCTCAATATTTCGCTCGCAAAATGCATCAACTCCAAAATCAAAAATAATCCATCCGGTTTCACAGCGGCCAGATGTTCACGGTTGCTGATCACGACCTTGGCAATGCCGATCTTGCCGGTCCCGCTGAGCGCCTTATGCAAAACCGCGTAAGCTTTTTCCCCACCTTTTTGCGGCTCGAGAAAATATGGCTTGTAGA
>Ga0207693_10005397_pt1 | contig 10683 bp, 11 predicted proteins | sample LARL81metaG_FD_184347 | JGI IMG/M metagenome (GOLD analysis project Ga0207693, IMG submission 184347) | Corn, switchgrass and miscanthus rhizosphere microbial communities from Kellogg Biological Station, Michigan, USA - LAR L8-1 metaG... | ecosystem: Host-associated > Plants > Roots >... | reverse complement strand
CAAAGGGACGGTAGCCGGAAGTTCCACCGGCAACGCCCTCGACCTGTGGTTGGGCACCGCCGCGTTGAGCGAACGCGATTACGTGCATGAGGCGATCGACCGGGCCGATCTGATCCTGGCCATCGGCCACGACACCGTCGAGAAGCCGCCATTCCTAATGGGCCCCGGTGGTCCCACGGTGATCCACGTGGGATACACCGCAGCCAACGTCGAAGAGGTGTACTTCCCCCACGCGGAACTAGTTGGCGACATCGGCCCGACCCTGTCACTGCTAGCCAGTCGCCTCGAAGGACAACTTGCGCACGGCTCGGCATTGTTGGCGCTGCGTGACGACATCCTGCGCCGAGTCATGGAAGGCTCAGACATCGATCGGTTCCCGATCGTGCCCCAACGGATCGTCGCCGACGTTCGCAAGGTGATGCCGCCGGACGGCATCGTCGCCCTCGATAACGGCATGTACAAGATCTGGTTCGCGCGCAATTACCGTACACCAGTGTCGAATTCGCTACTTTTGGACAACGCGCTGGCAACCATGGGGGCAGGGCTGCCCTCGGCGATGATGGCCGCGATCAACTATCCCGGCCGCCGGGTGCTCGCGGTCTGCGGTGACGGTGGTTTCATGATGAACTCGCAAGAGCTGGAAACCGCAGTGCGCCTTGGACTCAACCTCGTCGTGCTGATCTTGCAAGACAACGCCTACGGAATGATCCGCTGGAAGCAGGCGGTCGACAACTTCGCCGACTTTGGCATGACGTTCGGCAATCCCAACTTCGTGGACTACGCACAGGCTTACGGAGCCAGCGGATCTCGGGTCGAGTCCATCGGCGACTTCGCGACCATCCTGGAATCGGCCTTCCGGCAAGGCGGCGTGCACGTCGTGGTCGTGCCAGTCGACTACTCGGAAAACAAGAGGGTCCTCGTTGACCAACTTCAAAGCCGGATTGCTGCCGCCTCGGGAGTGTGAAGCGATATGGACATCACAGCTGCGGTCTTGTCGGCCATGGGCGCTCAGGCCCCCTTCACCGACTCCAAGCCGCTCGCCGTTGAACGCATACGGTTGGACCGTCCCGGCCCCGGTGAGGTGTGGGTACGCATCAAGGCTGCTGGGTTGTGTCATTCCGACCTTTCGGTAATCAACGGCAACCGTCCACGGCCAATGCCCATGGCGTTGGGCCATGAAGCTGCCGGCATCGTAGAGGAGGTCGGGCCGCACGCTGACGGGGCCGGGGGAGAGGTCCTCAAACCCGGCGACCATGTCGTCTTCGTGTTCGTTCCGTCGTGTGGGCATTGCGAACCCTGCACTGAGGGCCGCCCTGCACTGTGCGAACCCGGCGCCGCCGCCAATGGGGCCGGCACCTTGCTGTCGGGTGCGCGCCGCCTTCATCGCCACGACGACGAACCGGTCAACCACCACCTCGGGGTGTCCGGGTTCGCCGACTACGCCACCGTCTCGAGGCGATCGCTGGTGAAGGTCGAACCGGAGCTACCGCTGGAGGAAGCGGCGTTATTCGGCTGCGCGGTGCTGACCGGGGTCGGCGCGGTGATCAATACGGCCCGGATGCCTGCGGGCTCCTCAGCGGCGGTGATCGGACTCGGTGGCGTTGGTCTGGCCGCCCTGCTTGGCGCCGTGGCCGCGGGTGCCCGCACGATCGTCGTGGTCGACCTCTCCGACGATCGGCTGGCGTTCGCGCGCGAGCTGGGCGCAACTGCAGCTGTCAACGCCTCCGATCCCGAAGCGGCCGGGCAGGTACGTGCCGCCACGGGCGGCGGCGTCGAGTATGCCTTCGACTTCACCGGCTCCGTCCGCGCGCTGGGCCTCGCCTACCAAATCACTCGCCGCGGAGGAACCACCGTCACCGCCGGCCTACCCGCACCAACGGCGACCATGCCGCTGGCCCCCGTCACGCTCGTGGCCGAAGAGCGAACCCTCAAGGGCAGCTATATCGGGACGGCCGTACCCACCCGCGACATACCCCGCTACATCGAGCTTTACCGGCGGGGCTTGCTGCCGGTCGATCGCCTCGTTACCGGAACGCTGGCACTCGAGGACATCAACGAAGGCTTTGATCGCCTGCACAGCGGCGATGCCATCCGACAAGTCGTGGTGCTGTGAGGCGGGGATGAACAGCCAACCGTGGGACGACATGGCCAAACGCTGGAGCGACACCTTTCAGCAACATGCCACGCTGGTGCGCAAGCAGTGGCTCGACGGCCAAGCCCGGCTCACCAGCACACTGGCCAGCACCCAGAGCACCGATCCTGCCGCCAGCGCCGCCGCCCTGACAGATCTGTGGCGATCATGGATGGGTCTCGGTGGCTTTTGGACGGCACCTGGTGACAGTCTCGGAGATGCCTCGTTGAGCACCGGAGCCCTTGGCGCGCTGCCTAATTCGATAGCGTTGCCGCTAACGAGCGGCAGCCAGGTCAGCCAAATGCTGCGGCGGATGACCGAGGGGCCACGTCTAGCCGATGTTGGTGGTCCCGAACGCCGCATGGTGGAGATGATGGAGCATTGGATCTCGGTCCAGGAATCCGCGCGCCTCTACGAGGGCGTGATGGCTAGTGCCTGGGCTGCAGCCAACGCGCGCTTCGCCCAAGAAATCACCGGCCGCGACCATGACTGCCCGCGTCCCCTCGACTCCAAAGAGACGCTCCGGCGTTGGCGGGACATTGCCAATCAGGTTCTCCTCGAGACACAGCGCTCGGAGAAGTTCCTCGACGCGCAGCGGCGGCTACTGCGTGACGGCATGAATTTCATGCTCATACAGCGCGAGTTCCTCGAGGGACTGGTCGAACCGGCGGGACTACCCACTCGGAGCGAAATCGACGAGCTCCACCGCTCCGTTCACACCCTCAAACACCGGGTCAAAACCCTGGAGAAGACCGTCGCAGCGCTGCCACCCCAGCTGGCAGAGACGACTTCGTCACCACGGACAACGACGAAGCCGCGCCGTGCCCGGGCCAGTAAAGGAGGCTAACCATGACGATGCCGAACCTTGCTGGACTGATTCAAGAAGCCGCAGAGTTCAACACCAAGGTCGCGGCGGGTATCGCAGCGCTCGCCACGATCGAGGACGAGCAGGTTGATATCGCCACCACGCCAAAGGACGAGGTTCTGCGCACCGACAAGGTCACGCTCTACCGGTACCGGCCGATCGCCGAGCAACGCATCAGCACACCTCTGCTGATCGTCTACAGCCTCATCGGCCGCCACACGATGACCGACCTGCAGGAGGACCGTTCACTGGTCCGCAACTTGCTGGGCCTGGGCATCGATCCTTGGATCATCGACTGGGGCAGTCCGTCCCGGGCCGACCGCTGGCTCAGTATCGACGACTACGTCACCGGCTACATCCACGACTGTGTCACCGCGACTCTGGATCGCACCGGGGCCGACAAGGTGAATCTTCTCGGCATCTGTGAAGGCGGCGTGTTTACCCTCGCCTACGCGGCGCTGGAGCCGGAACGGGTGCGCAATCTGGTACTGGCGATCACACCGCTGGACTTTCACGCCGACCAGAACGACACCGAGCCCGAAAAGGGCTTCATCAACGTGTGGACGCGAAGCCTCACCAAAGACGATGTGGACCGCATGATCGAGGTCTGGGGTGTGCTGCCGGGCGAATTCATGGGCGCGATCTTCTCGATGCTCACACCGATTCGCTCGGCCACGAAGTACCACCTCGACATGCTCGACGTTGCAAATGACGAGAGGAAATTATTGAACTTTCTCAGAATGGAAAAATGGCTGGCCGACCGCCCGCACCATCCCGGCGAAGCAGCCAAGCAGTGGCTCCAGGATCTCTATCAAGACAACAAACTGATTAATAACACTTGGCGACTCGACGACCGAGCTGTCGACCTCAAACAAGTCACCATGCCAGTACTCAACATTTTCGCGCTCAACGATCACATCATTCCGCCCGCAACCTCAAAAGGCTTGGATCGACACCTTGGTACGTCGGATTACACGGAATTGGGACTTCCCGGCGGCCATATAGGACTATTCGTTTCCACGAAGTCTCAAGGCATAGTCGGTAACGGAATCGTGGACTGGCTATCTCATCGGGACGCCTAACACGCGCGTAACGCTCTGCTGATCATATACGCCAACCTCGCCGCCCAGACAGCACCAACAACAGAACGAGAATGCTGTGGTTTTCAACGGTTACTGGCCATTCGGTTCGATTCCGCGATTCGGAGTCTCGGGCGCCGACGACTCGGTGGCCTTTATCCGAGACATGAACGAGTGGCGCAGCGGGTTCGCGAAAAATCCTGGTCGGATCGCTCTCGACACGTACGAGCACGCGCTGCACAAACATGCTCGACTTCCAGTCTCAGATTGCCGACGCCGGCCAGTCCGAATGTGTCGCCGCATCGGCCAGCACCCACGCCCGATTCATCGAAGACATCACGACCGCCTACATCAAAGCGACCCGCGACACCCACCGATAATCCATCACCCGACGCAGCGCCGCGGCGGTGCGACCAGTACGACACCATTTCACAAAGAAGGAGCTTCACAAATGACCGCCCGCAGTTTCAAGCCGGAGTTCGCCCAGTTCGACTCGGCGACCATTGAGGCCACGATAACCCGCATTCAAGAATTGAATGAGCGCCTCATCGGGTCGTCGAAGAACGCGGGCCGTGTCGCCCTCGATGCCTACGAAAACGCCTTGACGAGCATCCTCGACTTCCAGGCCCAGATCGCTGACGCATCCCCGCTCGAATGGGTATCGGCACTGGCTGCTACCCACGCGCAATTTATCAAAGACGTCAGTACCGCCTACGTCAAAGAGGCCCGCGACAACATCAAGTAACGCCCTACACCCTGAATAGCTCGCAGACCAAAAGGAGACATGATGGCTACCGCCGAAAAAACAGCCGCGGCGATCCCGTCGCTCGATGTCCAGGAAACCATTAACAACATCCGTGAATTGAATGCGCGCCTTATCGAGTCGTCGAAGACCGCGGGCCGTGTCGCCCTCGATGCCTACGAAAGCACCTTGAAGAGCATGGTTGGCTTCCACAGCCACATCGCTGGCGCCAGCCAGCTCGACTGGGTTTCGGCATTGGCTTCCACTCACGCGCAATTCATCAGGGACGTCAGTGCCGACTTCATCAATGCAGCCCACGACACCCTGACGTAGTCCCCGACCAAGCCCAGCCGCGGTTCGACCCGATGCCAGTCGATGAAACGGGCACACGGAGAAAGAGGCCCACATGACGTCGTCCACCATTCTCAAGGCTGCGGTACCGCCAGAGGCCGTGCTCGAGTTCATCGAACCGGGTGCAGACATCATCATGCCCAATGCAAACGGCGAGCCAGTCGAACTGGTTGACACCCTGGAGCTCCACGCAGGCGAATTGCAAGGTGTGCGTATTCACCAGATGCACGCTCTGCGCGAACGGCGTTACATCAGCGGCGAATTCGGCGATCGCCTGCGACACGTGTCGTACTTCTTGGCGCCGGCCACGCGGCAGGCCTATCAAGCCGGCAAATGCGAGTTGATGCCGAACCACTTCAGCGAGGTGCCCGAACTGCTGCGGCGCCACACGAAATGCTCATTGGTCATCGCGGCAGCCTCGCCCCCCAATCACCACGGCTACTTCTCGCTGGGCACGAACTGCGACTACACCGCATCGCTGATCGGTCGAGTCCCCTTCTTTCTCGAGTCGAATCAGCAGATGCCGCGGACATTTGGCGCCAACCAGGTGCACATCAGCCAGGTCGTCGGTTGGACCGAAGTCGACTACCCGCTGGTCGAGGCTCACACCATCGTCCCGACAGACACAGACCAGGCGATCGCCGCGCTCGTAGCCGAACGCATCCCCGATGGAGCCACCCTACAAGCCGGGATCGGCGGCATGCCGAATGCGCTGCTGGCAATGCTCAAGGGACACAAGGAACTCGGAGTCCACACCGAACTACTCTCCGATGGCGTCATCGACCTCGCTGAGGCCGGCGTGGTGACCGGTGTACACAAGAAATTCCGTCGAGGACAGATTGTTACCACCCTGGCCCTCGGTTCGCAGCGGCTCTACGACTTTCTGCACGAGAACTCCGCCGTAGATTTCGCTCCTGTCGACTGGGTCAACGATCCAGGCGTTATCGCCAGGGAGCCGAACTTCGTTGCGATCAACGCCACGACCGAGGTCGACTTCTACGGCCAATGCGCATCGGAGACAGTGGCCGGGCGCTACTTCTCCTCCAGCGGAGGGCAATACGATTTCTCCCGCGGGGCAATGTATTCCGAAAACGGGCAGGCATTCATCGTGCTGCAGTCGAGCACGCGAGACGGCTCAATTTCGAAGATCCGGCCGACGCTGAGCCCTGGTTCGGTCGTTACGACCTCCAAGAACACCGTCGATAAGATCGTGACGGAATTCGGTGTGGCCGAGATGCGAGGACGAACCGTTCGCGAACGAGTTCTCGGACTCATCGCCATTGCACACCCGAAGTTCCGTGACGAGCTGACCGAGGCAGCTCGAACGATGGCGATGGTCTAGGAAATGCATTCGTCGATGAATACAGTTGGGAAACAAACCTTCCTACGAATCGCCGCCGACTACATTGAAAGCCTGGGTGGACGGGATCTGAGGGTCTGTGTGTTCGGGGAGAAAGTGGCCGAGCCGGTCGACCACCCACTTATCCGACCGTCGGTCAACGCAGCGGCCGCCACCTGCATGCTCGCCAACGTGTGCAAGCACCACGTCACGAATTCGCCATACGAAATGGGAAGGCTTGCAAAAGATCTCGCCGGCGACCTGGGCGCGACGATGCCGTCGGAGGCGGACCTCAAGCGCCCACAGATCGGCGGACTGCTGCAAGAACACGTCCGCGGCCAAGCCGACGCGCCAACCGAGGCATGCACCGGTGGTCAGCACGTGAGTGGACCGAACGAGGTGCCAACCCATTTCGCACAACACGGGAGGACACCAATGGCGGTGGACCAATCATGACAGCGGCACATACTGAACCGGTCATCTCCTCCGACGGTACCCGGCTGTTCGTCGTCGAAGAAGGTGACGGTGACACGGTGCTGTTCATTCCCGGGCTGGGATACGGCACATGGAGTTGGCACCACCAAGTCGGCCCCATCTCCGACGTCGCCCGGGTCCTGCTGATGGATAACCGAGGAGTCGGACTGTCCGACCGGCCGCTAGGCCCCTACTCCATCGAACAGATGGCGGAAGACGCCTTTCACGTGCTTACGCAGCGAGCTTCTGCCCCCGCACATGTCGTCGGGGCATCGATGGGCGGCTACATCGCGATGACGCTGGCACGGCGTCATCCAGAGACGGTCAAGTCGCTGGTTCTGATGGCCACCACCAGTGGTGGGAAGGGCGCGGTACCCGTGCCGAAAGACACTCTGGCCGCCTGGGCATCGGCGATACCCCTCGGTGCGTCCGGCTTCGCCCGCGCGACGATGCCGCTGTCCTTCGCGCCGGGATGGATCGAAAGCAATCCCAAGGAATTCGAAGAATTGCTCGAACTTCGACTCAAGGTCAGCACGCCGACCGAAAGCTGGCGAGCGCAATTCGAGGCGTGCGCGGCCTACTTCCGGCGAGGCCTGCCGCCGGGACCGATTCCCCACCACGCCGTCATCCTCCACGGCACGGCCGACCGCGTCGTCCCCTATGAGAACGCCGCACACCTGGCTCGCCGACTCCCGCAGGCACCGCTTATCACCCTATACGGGGTCGGACACCTGTGCTGGGTCGAACAGGCGCCGCTCGTCAATGACGTCATCCGGGACGTCCTCGCTAGCCGCTCCATCCGAAACCACGCTTAACAGCTCCGACACCTACCAACGCGAACCCCGAAGGACGGCTCCAATGGACCGCTTCGTCGACATTTCCAGTAAACAACCAACCAGAAGGAGAAATCATGACGATCAAGCCATGGCACGGCGTTGTGGTCGCGAGCGCGCTACCGTTTAACGACGACCTGTCGGTGGACTACGGCGCCTTCGCCGATCACGTTCGGTGGCTGGCCGAGAATGGGTGTCACGGAATCACCCCGAACGGCTCGCTCGGTGAGTACCAGTGCTTGACCCCTGAGGAGCGCGCCAAGGCCGTTGAAGTCGCGGTCGGGGCCGCACCTGATGGCTTCACCGTGGTGCCGGGTACCGGCGCATACGGTGCGCGTGAGGCGGCTCAATGGGCCCGCCAAGCCAAAGAGGCCGGCGCTCACGCCCTGTTGTCATTGCCTCCTAACGCTTACCGAGCAGACGACGACAGCGTAGTCGAGCACTACGAGCAGATTGCCGCGGTGGGATTGCCGGTCGTTGCGTACAACAACCCGCACGACACCAAGGTCGACATGTCCCCGAAGCTACTGGCTCGCATGCACGCCGCTGGCTTGATCGTGGCAGTCAAGGAGTTCAGCGGCGACGTTCGTCGAATCTATGAGATACAGGAACTGGCCCCCGATCTCGACGTTCTGGTGGGTACCGACGACGTCGTGCTCGAGCTCGCCGTCGCCGGCGCCAAGGGATGGATCGCCGGTTACCCCAACGCATTGCCGGCGGCGTCGGTGCAGCTGTGGGAGCTCTCGGTCGCCAAAGATCTCGATAAGGCGCTGCCGATGTACTGGGATCTGCACGCGCTGCTGCGGTGGGACTCCAAGCCGGAGTTCGTTCAGGCGATCAAGCTGTCGATGGATGTGGCCGGACGCAAGGGTGGCGTGTGTCGTCCGCCGCGACGGCCGCTGTCCGATGATGTCGCCGCGTCGGTGAAGAAGGACACCGAGAAGGCCCTCGCCGCCGGTTACCGCTGACGGTACGGAATTGCTGTGCGGGGCGGGCGGGGCTTCCCGCCCGCACCGTCAGCGCCCAGTGGGATGAGCTTGTGTATCAGGATCAGCCCGCGGTGCTGAGCCGCGGCGGTGCCCCAAGTTCGACGGTCGATATGCCAGAACTGCTGCGGCCGAGCAATTTTCGAGCCTCGATCCAGAGTGATAAAGGACGGGTTGCATGTTAGTACAACCGAATTCCACACGCCCGGCGACCGATTCGATGCATGCATCAGACCGCCAACCCCTGCGTCAGATATCACCGGGCCGCGCTCCGATTACATTCAGACCGTTGGCAGCAACGATCCCCCATGAAGCAGGATCAGGCCGATCTCTCGACACATTCCACCGACAGATCATTCAATTCGTGCTGGCGTGGGCGCCATATGGCGGCCCCCCGATGAAGACGCGTTCGTCGAGTTCGGGCTGCGGTCCCATGTGTTGCATCGGCGATTCGTCTTTGTCGTCCGCAGTTTGCTTCCCGGTATCCGCGACCTCGACGATGCCGACCGCGGATTGCTGGCTAGCGCGTTGGTGCTGCTGCATTCGACGCTCTGGCCCTTCGCACGCTGCGCGACTAACGGCGATTGACCGACTCACGGCCATGATCTGTAGCCACACCGGCGCTTTAGCCGACGCCGAGCCGGTCGCATCAGCCACCCGATTGACCGCCCGACGATGTGGCGGCGGCGTTGACCCGCACGGTCACCGATGCGCACCGGCGCTGGATCGGTCTGCGTGTCGAGGGCATATCACCGCACCACACGCCTACCGCGTTTCCCGCCGCACTAACCGCACGGGTGTGGGTTTATGTCTTTCCATATCGCGGAGAACCAAGCGATCGTTCCCCGTGTTCCTTTTGTGCATTGGCATGCCGCACAAGACCCTCGCACTGGGCTATCCGACCCTCATGCACGACTGTACTATGTCACATGGTATCCAGACGGTTCGACGCGAGGTGTGCAGCGGGGGAGGGCGTGGGCGATATCCTTTTTGCACGCACGTTGACATGTGACATATTACTGATGAGGAGTGGTCAGATGACAGATGTCGTGATCATCGGCGGCGGAGTGATCGGCGCGGCTTGCGCCTACTACTGCACCGCCGCCGGCCTGTCGGTCACCGTGATCGAACGAGGGGCCATCGGCGGCGGAACGACCGCCGCGTGCGAGGGCAACATCCTTCTGTCCGACAAGCAGCCGAGCGCCGAACTTGACCTGTCGTTGCTGTCGGCGCGTCTGTGGGCGGTTCTGGCCGACAAGCTCGGCCCCGATACCCTCGAATACCAGACCAAGGGCGGCGTTGTCGTGGCGACGACCGACGACGTGAGCTCCGCATTGGCGGACCTGACCGTCCAGCAGCGCGCAGCCGGAATCGATGCGGTTGACCTCGATCGCGACGAGCTGCTGGCGCTGGAGCCCCATCTGAACCCAGGCGTCGTCGGCGGCGCGTTCTACGCGCAGGACAGTCAGGTGCAGCCGATGCTGGCCACGGCACGGCTGCTGCAATCCGTGCGCGCGGCCGGCGCAACCGTGCTCTCGGGCACCGCGGTTGTGGGCTTTGACCGCGGCGGCGACGGCCGCCTCTTGGGTGTGCGCACCGACTCGTCGAGCAGACAACTGGTGCGTGCACCCTGGATCGTCAACGCCGCCGGCACCTGGGCCGCGCAGATCGCCGATCTTGCCGGTGCCCCCCTGCCGATCCTGCCCCGCCGCGGATTCGTGCTAGTAACCGAACCGATGCCGCGCGTCGTGCGGCACAAGGTCTACACCGCCGAGTACGTCGCCAACGTCGCCGCCAGCAGCGCCGCGCTGGAAACCTCGACCGTGGTCGAGGGCACCACCGCTGGCACAGTCCTGATCGGCGCCAGCCGCGAACGGGTCGGA
>Ga0207693_10005395_pt1 | contig 10685 bp, 7 predicted proteins | sample LARL81metaG_FD_184347 | JGI IMG/M metagenome (GOLD analysis project Ga0207693, IMG submission 184347) | Corn, switchgrass and miscanthus rhizosphere microbial communities from Kellogg Biological Station, Michigan, USA - LAR L8-1 metaG... | ecosystem: Host-associated > Plants > Roots >... | reverse complement strand
AGCTCGTGCCGAAGCACCTCGCGCTGCGCCGGCCGGAGCATCTTGCGGCACATGTCGCGCCCGCGATTGCCCGGATGGCGCAGGTCAGCGGTCCTGTCATCTGGTTGCTGGACAGGTCGTCCGGAGCAGTGCTGCGCCTGTTCGGCCTGCACCGTACCCCGCGCCAGACGGTGACCGAGGAGGAACTGAAGGCGCTGCTCGCGGAAGGCGCGCAGGCTGGCGTACTGGAGACCGAAGAGCGCGACATGATCGAGCGCCTGCTTCGGCTGGCCGACAAGCCGGTGCGTGCGATCATGACGCCGCGTACCGAAATCGCGTGGATCGACCGGACCGACCCACCGAAGGAGATAGCGGCAGCGCTGACGTCGTCACCGCATTCGCGCTTCGTGGTGTGCGAGGGGGCGGTGGACAACGTGGTCGGCGTGGTGCAGGCGAAGGACATATTGGACCGTGTCCTCGAGGGTGGTGATGTCTCGCTCGCCGCCACGTTACGCCAGCCGATGGTGGTGCCCGACACGGTGACCGCGCTGGATGCTCTGGAGCGCCTCAAGTCCGATCCGCTCGGGATCGCCCTGGTGATGGACGAGTACGGCAGCTTCGAGGGCGTCGTCACGGCGTCCGATGTGCTCGAGGCCATCGTCGGTGATCCCAGCGACACCGAGGCGCAGCCGGGAGGAGGGGAAGGTGAGGGGAACGGCGCGCTGGTCATGGACGGCATGATGCCGGTCGACGAGCTGAAGTCGCGCCTTTCCCTGCCTGATCTACCGGCGGAGGGCAGCTATCACACACTTGCCGGTCTGGTGCTGGCACTGCTGCGGCGGGTGCCGCGGGTGGGTGACCGCATCGTGTTTTCCGGTTGGCGGTTCGAGGTGCTGGAGATGGACGGCAGGCGCGTCGACAAGGTGCGGGCCAGCCGCGAACCGGCGCCGGAAGGATGAGTCCGCGAAGAACGACCATCCGACAGTGTGCCGTGCTCGCCGGGGGGCTCGGCACGCGTCTTGGCGCGCTGACTGCTCGCACGCCGAAGCCACTGTTGCCATGCGGTGATCGGCCGTTCCTGGCCTGGCTGCTGCGCGAATTCGTCCGCTTCGGCGTCGAGGAATTCGTGCTGCTGACCGGTCATCTTTCGGAAGAGATTGAGGCCCAGGTGCAGGAACTGGCGGCACTGCCGCGTGAGACGCGGATCATCGTGGCACAAGAGCCAACGCGTGCTGGCACCGGTGGGGCATTGTATCACGCACGCGACCTTCTGGATGAACGGTTCCTGCTGTGCAACGGCGATTCGCTGTTCGATAGCAACCTCGCCAGGTTGCTCTGCGCCGGCAACGCTGACGGAACGCGCAGTGCCGGATGGATGCTGCTGCGTCGCACGGATGATGCGTCGCGTTACGGTGTCGTCGGGCTTGAAGGGGATCGGGTGACAGCGTTCAGTGCACGACCGGACGCTGGAAGCGGCGGCATGGTGAACGCTGGCGTCTACCTGTTCGATCATCGCCTCGCCGATGATCTGTCGCCGGCCTGTTCCTTGGAAGCCGACATCCTCCCTCGTCTTGCCGCGCGGGGCTTACTGCGCGGGACGGTGGGCGAAGGGTATTTCCGCGACATCGGCATCCCTGAGGATTATGCCAGCGCGCAACAGGAGATTCCGCAAGTGCTGCGCCGGCGGGCGCTGATTCTTGACCGAGACGGCGTGGTCAACATCGACCACGGCTATGTCGGCAGCCGCGACCGCTTTGAATGGATGCCAGGTGCGCGCGAAGCTGTGCGTGCGGCGACCGACGCCGGCTGGCATGTGTTCGTCGTCACCAACCAGTCAGGCGTGGCGCGCGGTCACTACGACGAGGCGGCGGTGACTGTACTGCATGAGTGGATGATCGAGGAGGTTCGGCGCGCCGGCGGCACGATCGATGACATCCGATATTGCCCGTTTCATCCGGATGCAGTCGTGCCGGCCTATCGCCGTGTCAGCGACTGGCGCAAGCCGGCGCCCGGCATGCTGCTGGACTTGATGCGCGCATGGGAACTGGACGCGGCGCGTTGTGTGTTCGTCGGCGATCAGGACACGGACATGCAAGCGGCGGCCGCAGCGGGCATCAGCGGAATTCGCTTTTCCGACGGGAATCTGGCTGATTTCATCCGTCCAATCCTGAACGGGTGACACATGTCGTTGCTGACGGGCTTCCGTGTTGTGCAGATTGGCCAGGGCCTGGCTGCCGCTGTCTGCGGACGGTTGCTTGCCGATGTTGGCGCGAATGTGGCGTGCGTCGACCCTGACACTTCGACGCTGCTGGCAGTGTATCTCGATCAGGGCAAGGCGGTGGCGGCGCGCGATGCGTTGGCGACGGCCGATCTGATCGTCTGCGAGGGCCGTCCCGCGGAACTGCGCGCGCGTCAGTGCGATGCCGAGGCTCTGCGGCGATTGAATGCAACGGCCGCGCTGGTGTTCATCTCGCCGTTCGGTCAGAACGGACCGCGAGCGAACGATCCGGCGAGCGATCTGACATTGATGTATTCCAGCGGCATCGCGCGGCTGTTGACGGGACAGGTGGATGATCTGTCGGAGGCGCCGATCCGGCCGGTGGGCGAGCAGTCCGCGTTCATCGGCGGGCTCGCTGCCGCGTGTGCGGCCATGCATGCGGCGCAGCCACACATGTTGGGCGCGATCGTCGATGTGTCGATCGAGGAAGCGTTGGCGACGATGGCCATGGGCGAGCTGACCGGCGCCGGGCTGCACGGCAGAAGCCGCTCGCGCAAACGCCTGACCGACGGCAACGGCGCCACCGTCTGCATCCTGCCGGCGCGCGACGGGTATGCCGCCATTTCGCCGCGCGAGGACCGCCAATGGGCGTCGTGGCTCGCCGCGATGGGCTCGCCGGATTGGGGCAACGATCCGCGCTTCGCCACCAAGGCGGATCGTGTCGCCAACTGGGATGCGCTTCACGCGCTGATGTCGGCATGGAGCCGGCAGCACGACAAGCAGTGGATCGCTGACACTGCGCAGGCTGCGCGTGTGCCCAGCTTTCCGCTGCGCGAACTGGTCGAGCAGCTTGAGTCGCCGCAGCTTGCACATCGTGGGTTCTGGCGTGCCGTCGAGCTTGGTGACCAAACGATCAAGGCGCCAGGTCCACCGTTCGGGCTGACAGTCACGCGATCCGAACGTGGCGCGATGAACCAGGGAGGACCACTGCCACTGTCCGGCGTCCGTGTGCTCGATTTCAGTTGGGTCATCGCGGGGCCGACGACGACGCGCTATCTCGCGGCGATGGGCGCCGATGTGATCAAGGTCGAGGCGCCCGGGCGCGGCGACCCTGGCCGCGCATCTGAACTGCACACCGTGCTCGGTCAGGCGAAGCGCGGCATTGTGCTGGATCTGAAGGTTCCCGAGGCCGTCGATGTGGCGCGGTCGCTGGCCGAGCATTGTGACGTGCTGGTGGAGAACTTTGCGACTGGGGTGATGGACCGGCTCGGGCTCGGCGCGGCCGCACTGCGGCGGCACAATCCAAACCTGATCTACGTTTCGGCGTCAGGTCTCGGGCGAACCGGGCCGGAATCGCATGCCGTTGCGTATGGCACGCTGCTGCAATGCTATGCGGGATTTGCCGGTCTGAACCGGCATCCCGATGTGCCACCACGCGTCGGGTTCGCATGGCTCGATCCGATGTGCGGGCTGATGCTGGCGTTCGTTGTTGCCGCCGCACTATGGCAGCGTCGCAGGTACGGTGGCGTGGCGCGGGTCGATTTCTCGATGATCGAAGCGCTGCTTTGGACGATGGTGGAGCCGTTGCTGGCGACCCAACTCGACGGCGCGCCGGCGCCGCAGGGCAATGCCTCCAAGCGACATCGGCTGCACGATGCGTTCCGCTGCGCGGGCGACGACGACTGGATCAGCGTCGCGGTCGGAGATGAGGTGCAATGGCGGGCGCTGTCCGATCTGGTCCCTGGAGCGCTGGCGGACTGGGCGCGCACGCAGGACGCCAAGGCGGCAGCCGCGAAGCTGCTACGGGCCGGAATCCCTTCGGCTGCGCTTGCGAGTTCCGTCGATCTCGTGCGCGACACGCATCTGTGCGAACGCGGCTTCTGGGATGTGCACGAGGGCGGTGTGCTGCCGGGACTTCCCTGGCGTGCCAGCTTTGGTCGCAGGACCGGCCCCGCACCGGCGCTTGGTGCCGATACGGAGCAGGTGTTGCGCGAAATGCTCGGTTGACAGACGCCGCCCTTCAAGCCGGCTGTACAACAGCGCGTCTCGCGGGGAAGGGCGGGAAGGTGAGGGCGATCGCCACAGCGCCGAGCCCGATGCCGAACGAGCTGATGTAGAGCAAGCCGTAACTGCCTGTGTGGTCGTAGATGAGGCCGCCGACGGCTGGTCCCAACGCCATGCCCAGGCTCGAAACCATCGACGCCGCACCGAACACCGTGCCCATGATGCGCATCGGGAAATACTCGCGCGCGATCACGGCGTAGAGCGGCATGACGCCGCCATAGGCGAGCCCGAACACCAGCGCCACCGCATAGAACTCGCCGAGTTGTCGGGTAAAGAAATAGGCGCCGGCCGCCACTGCCTGGATCAGGAGCCCGACGACGAGAGTGCGCTTGGCACCGAACCTGTCGCCCGAGAGACCGAACATCAGCCGGCCGCCCAAGCCCGCCAGACCTTCGGCACTGTAGATCGTGACCGCCGTCAAGGGGGGAAGTCCACAGGCGATGGCATAGCTCACGGTATGGAAGATCGGGCCGGAATGCGTCGCGCAGCAGGCGAAGAAGGTGGCGGCCAGCACGATGAACTGCGGCGAACGCAATGCCTGTCCCACTGTCATGCCAGGATCACCGGGCACGGAGTTCGATGCCGCGCCAGTTCGCACCACCGGGCTTGGCGGCCGCCTTACCAGGAAGGCGACCGGCACCAGCACTACCCAGGCGAGGATCGCGATACAGAGTTGCGCGGTGCGCCAGTCGTATGTAGTGATCAGCCAGCCTGCGAAAGGCGAGATGGTCAGCGGCGCCACGCCCATGCCCGCCGACACCAACGAGACAGCCAGGCTGCGGCGCTTCTCGAACCAGCCCGTCACCGTCGCGATCGTGGGCGCGAAGACCGCCCCAGCCGCCCCGCCGACCACGATGCCATAGACGAGTTGGAACTCGAGCAGACTGGTGGCTCGGCTTGCTGCGGCTACGCCCAGCCCCAGCAGCAATCCGCCCGACAGCACGACGACCATGGGGCCGAAGCGGTCGGTCAGCGCGCCCCAGCCAAAGCCACCCAGTCCCATCGCAACAAAGACGATTGTCATGGCGCTTGAGATACCGGTGCGCGACCAGCCGGTCGCCTCCGACATCGGCTGCAGGAAGACCGCGAGCGAAAACACCGTGCCGATGGCGACGCATCCCATCAGCGCTCCGGCGCCGACCACGACCCAACCGTAATTGAGCTTCATCGAGAGATCCCTTCCAGGTTGTGGCCATTATTTAGCCAATCAGTTAAATAATGGTGGCATGGATAGCGCGCTTCGCTGCTTCCCGCTCTAGATGGCGGCAGCCGTTGCCAGCGCGACCGGTTGCCGCTCTGGCGGGCGGAAGGTGAACGCGATTGCCACTGCGCCGAGGCCGATGCCGAACGAACCGACATACAGCCAGAAGTAGCTGCCGAACGTGTCGAACAGCCAGCCTCCGGCCCACGGACCGATCGCCATGCCGAGAAGCGAGACCATCACGACGGCGCCGTACGCGGTGCCCATGATCTTCGCACCAAAATACTCGCGCACGAGGATCGCGTAGAGCGGCATCACGCCGCCATAGGACAGGCCAAACAGCGCTGCCAGTGCATAGAACCCTGTGGCGCCCTGCGTGACGAGGTAGAGGCTCACGGCGAGGGCCTGCACGGCAAGTCCGGTGATCAGAGTGCGCTTGGCGCCGACACGATCGGCGACCAGGCCGCACACGATGCGGCCGCTCAACGACGCGAGACCAGCGACACCGAACACGGCGGCGGCGGCCATCGACGGCACGCCGCAGTCCATCGCATAGCTCACCATGTGGAAGATCGGGCCGGAATGTGCCGCGCAGCACGCGAAGTGAGTGAGCGCGATCGAGGCGAACTGCGGCGTGCGCAGCACCTCGAGCATGGTGAACTCGTGCCCTGAGATGCCGGCGTTGTTGGCAGCGCCGGCGTACGCCGGAGCGGGCGGGCGGCGCAGGAACAGGGAAGCAGGAATGATCACCAGCCAGGCGATCCCACCGATCACCAGCATCGCGCTGCGCCAGTCGTAGCTGGTGATGACCCAGCGCGACAGCGGCGCGATGAGCACCGTGCCGAGTCCCATACCCGCAGAGACCAGTGCCACGGCCAGGCTGCGGTTGACGGTGAACCAACGCGTCACCGTCGCGGTCATCGGTGCATAGATGCTGCCCACAGCCAGCCCGACGGTGATGCCGAACAGGAGTTGGAACTGCCATAGCGTCGTCGCCTGGCTGCCTGCGATCAGGCCGATGCCGAGAAGGACGCCGCCGGCCAGCACCACGGCGCGTGTGCCGAACCGGTCGGACAGCGAGCCCCAGAAGAACGATCCGAAACCCATGGCCAGGAAGTTGAGCACCGCGGCAAACGAGATGCCGGCGCGTGACCAGCCCATGTCCTGCGACATGGGCTGCAGGAACACGCCGAGTGACATCATGCTGCCCATGCCGATGCAGCCGACGAGCATGCCGATGCCGACGATGACCCAGCCGTAGAAGAGTTTCATGGCCGCTCCCGCGGATCAGTCGTGGCAGCACGACGCACTGGCATCGTCGTACCGATCGTGATGGCGAACCCAGTCCGTGAGGTTGCCGTTGATGGTTTCGTCGCGTCCTTTCGGCGTGATGTCAAGGAAGGCGTAGCTGCCCAGGAACATCTCGCCGCCACGGGCGAACGACGAGTAGGTGTGGAAGATCTGGCCAGCTTCGTCCTTGTAGAACACGCTGCGGCCCGACATTTCGTCCATCACCTGGGCGCCGTCGCGGTAGTTGTAGGTGGCCTTGCCGGCGGCGATCTCCTCGGGCGAGAACGACACGTGGAAGTCGTGGTTGAAGTCATTGCCGTACGACGACACCCATTTGACGCGCCAGCCCATGCGCTGCCTGAACGGCTCGGTCTTCGCGAGTGGCGCGCGCGAGACCACGGCATATGACACGTCGTGGTGCGCGAGGTGAACCAGCGCACCCATGGTGTGGTCGAGTTCGAACGAGCAGCCGACGCAGCCTTCCGTCCAGTCCGGGCCGAACATGAAGTGCTTGACGACGAGCTGGCTGCGCCCGTCGAACAGGTCGGCGAGCGTCTCCTTGCCGTTCGGGCCGTCGAACACGTAGTTCTTCTCCACCTTGACCCAGGGCAGCGCGCGACGTTCGGCGCTCAACTGGTCGCGCAGGCGGGTGAATTCCTTTTCCTTGCGCAGAAGTTCCTTGCGTGCGGCAAGCCACTCGTCGCGTGAGGCGATCTGATGCTGCATTGCTCTATTCTCCCTTTGCGATGGATTGCAGGTAGCTGGCGAAGCGCTCGAAGCAGCTTGTCCAGCCGATTACGTGGTCGTCGCGACCTTCTGTGGTCTCGAAGACACCCTGATGCAGCGTGAGCTTTGTCTTGGCGCCTTGCTCGGCGAAGGTCACGGTGGTCAGCAGTTCGTGGCCAAGCTGGCCGTCGGCGCTCTCCCAGGCGAAGGTGAAGACGATCCGCTCCGGCTCGACGATTTCCCGGTAGACGCCGCGCTTCCAGTGCTCGGTGCCCTGCGGCGAGCGCATGCCGAAGCGGTAGATGCCGCCGACACGGATGTCCATCTCGCAGTGGATCGTGGTGAAGCCCTGCGGACCCCACCAGCGGGCGATATGTTCCGGCTGGGTCCATGCCTTGAACACCAGCCGACGTGGCGCATCGATGACGCGCATGACCACGAGTTCGCGATCCGCTGTGGCGCTAATGCTTCCGTCCACGTCGCTTCTCCTTGCCTTGCAATTCCTTCAGGTAGCCCTCGAGCCGGTCGAGGCTCTGTTCCCAGAAGATGCGGTAATGCTCTAGCCAATCCGCGGCACCCTTGAGCGGGCGTGCCTCCAGCCGGCATGGCCGCCATTGCGCCTCGCGGCTGCGGACGATCAGTCCGGCGTTCTCCAGCACCTTGAGGTGCTTGGAGATCGCGGGGAGGCTCATGTCGAACGGCGCGGCCAGTTCGGTGACCGAGGCCTCTCCTGAGATCAGCCGCGCCAGGATGGCCCGGCGGGTCGGGTCCGCGAGGGCGGAGAAGGTGCGGCTGAGGTGATCCGGGGGCATATGCTGAACCCGCAAGTTAAGTAACCTGCGAGTTAAGTATGGCAGCGCAGCAGGCTTGTCAAGCGCCGCACACGGAGCGGCCGGTCAGCCGTCGCTTGCGGTGGCTTCCCGTATCTTCGTTGCCAAGGCCGTCATGCTGAACGGTTTGGGGAGCAGGAGCGCGTCACGGTTGATCGTGCTGTTCCGGAATGCGGAGCCTGATGCATAGCCGGTCGTGAAGACGACGCTCAGGTCGGGACGGCGTCGGGTCGCCTCGGTCGCGAGCGAAGGCCCATTCATTCCCGGTAGCCCGATGTCGGTGAACAGCAGCGTGATTTCCGGATGCTGCTCCAGTGCCGCAAGTCCCGATCGGGCGTCTTCCGCCTCGATCACCCGATAGCCTAATCGTATCAGCGCCTCCCGCGAGTAAGTCCGCACCTCGGCCTCGTCTTCGACGATCAGAATGACCTCCTCGTTCTCCGCGGGAGGCATCGCCAGTGATCCGCCACGGTGCTCCGACTGAGGAGTTGACTCGTCCGCGCAGCGGGGCAGATAGATCCTTACGGACGTGCCGCGACCGACTTCGCTGGCGATATTCACGTGCCCGCCCGACTGTCTCACGAAGCCAAATACCTGCGACAGACCGAGGCCTGAGCCCTTGCCGATGTCCTTGGTGGTGTAGAACGGTTCGAACGCCCGCTCCGCCACATCCGGCGGCATCCCACAGCCGGTATCGGTTACCGCTATGAGAACATACGGACCTGGGACCACCTCATCGTGTTTGGCCGCATATACGGCGTCCAGAGTGACATTGGAGGTTTCGATGACCAGCTTGCCGCCGCCCGCCATCGCGTCTCGTGCGTTGATGGCCAGATTGACCAGCGCGCTTTCCAGGTGGTTGGGATCGGCAAAGATCCGCCACAGCCCGCCGGCCAACCTCGTATCGACCGCTATGTTCTCACCAACCGCCGGCTGCACCATGCCTGACATATTCGCCACAAGGACATTGGCGTCGAGTGGCTGCGGTTGAAGCGTCTGCCTGCGCGAGAAGGTCAGCAGCCGGTCGGTGAGTGACGCTGCACGCAGCGAGCTCTGCTCGGCTCGCTTGATGTTGGCGAAGGCATCGTCCGGCCTCGCGTCCTCGAGTGCACGTTGGGCCATTTCCAGATTGCCCAGCGTGACGGTCAGCAAATTGTTGAAGTCGTGTGCCACTCCGCCGGTAAGTTGCCCGACCGCCTCCATCTTCTGTGCCTGGAAAAACTGCTCGCGCGACTGATCGAGAATGCGCTGCGCGTCCCTGCGGTCCGTCATGTCGCGGGTCACCTTTGCAAACCCTTCGAGCACACCTGATTCGTCTCGGATGCAATCTATGATGACGTGAGCCCAAAACCGACTGCCATCCTTTCTCAGACGCCAGCCTTCCCTTTCGTAGCTGCCGTCTCGCAAGGCGGCTGCGAGCGCCAGCTCGGGTTCTCCCGCTTCGATGTCCTCCTGCGTGTAAAAGCAGGACATATGCTGACCGATTATCTCCTCGGCGGTGTAGCCCTTGAAGCGCTGCGCTCCCGCATTCCAACTTGCGACGTATCCTTTTGGATCGATGAGGTAGATCGCGTAGTCCTTCACACCATGCAGCAAGATGCTGAATTGATGCTCGGCCCGACGGACTGCAGTCACCTCCCGCTCAACGAGCTGTGCGATGCGCCGGTCATGGAATGCGCCCGCTAGCGCGAGGCAAAGCAGCAGGATGGTAGCTCCCGAGATAGCTAGCGCAAGTTGTGTCTGCTCAAGCGACGCATGGTTGAGCGCAGGCTCCGTTGCCGCAACGCTGGTGAAGGTTGCCGCGGCCATGCCCGTGTAGTGCATGCCCGAGATGGCAAGGCCCATGGCAATTGCTGCAATGGCTTTGCGCGGGAAGTCGTGCTGCCGCCCGGCGAGCCAAAGCGCCACGATGGCCGCGCCGATCGCAACGACGACCGACAGAGCGACAAGCAAACGGCTATATTGGATACTGGCTGGCATGCGCATTGCCGCCATGCCGGTGTAATGCATCGCAACGATGCCCAAACCCATGAACGTCCCGCTCAGGACGGCGTCCCGGGACCGGGCTGCCTTGCGGCCAGCCACTGCAAAACCCGCCGCCGCCCCCGCGATTGCCAGGAGCACGGACAGCAAAGTCGGTGCAACGTCATAAGTTACCGGGACCGCAATCCGGAACGCCAGCATGGCGACGAAGTACATCGACCAGATGCCACCCCCCATCGCAACGGCTGCGGCAGCGGTCCATGCCGCGATCATCCTGCCGGTCGCTGACTGAATCCGCCCCCCGAGGTCGAGTGCGATATAGGACGACAATATCGCGATCAGGATAGAGAGACCGACCAGTGGCGGAAAATACGTTGCCGTGATGTCCATGGCG
>Ga0207693_10005393_pt1 | contig 10687 bp, 8 predicted proteins | sample LARL81metaG_FD_184347 | JGI IMG/M metagenome (GOLD analysis project Ga0207693, IMG submission 184347) | Corn, switchgrass and miscanthus rhizosphere microbial communities from Kellogg Biological Station, Michigan, USA - LAR L8-1 metaG... | ecosystem: Host-associated > Plants > Roots >... | reverse complement strand
GCCTTCGCATAGGCCACGAGCTCCGGCACCGAACGCGCCGGTACTGGCGGTGCAATCACCAGCACGAGTGACGAGCTTGCGATGGCCGCTATAGGTGCGAAGTCCTGCAGCGGGTCATAGCTTACGCTGGCGTTCCCGAGCGCAGCGATAACGTGCGTCGGGGTATTCGAGAACAGGAGCGTGTAGCCATCTGCCTCGGAGCTCGCCACGAGCTTGGTCCCGATCGAGGTGCTGCCGCCAGGGCGATTTTCTACCATAACCGGCTGGCCGAGTTGGGCGGAAAGATAAAGCGCGAAGAATCTGGCGATCACATCGTTCGGAGATCCAGCGGTATACGGCAGAACGACTTTGATCAGTTTGGCGGGATAGCTTTGCGCGTGGACTGGAAACGCCGCGAGTGCGACCGCAATTGCCGCAAAGACATCAGCCCAAGCTCGGCACCGGGACCGAAAAGTATTCCTCGCCGTGCGCGTTGCGCACGTTGATTCTCCATCCCGACCATTCGCCCTCACCACGCATCTCCAGATCGAGAGCAATAAGCTCGGCCAAACGGAACGCCTTTTCAGGTCCGGAAAAAACCCGGCCTCGATAGTCGTACTGGGATTGGTCCTGTCCGACCAGATCGAAAAAGTATTTCTCCATTTGGATATCTCAGGGCGGCTGTCGGTGCTCCAAAGGCTCGCGGCACCGTTTTGACGTCGGGCTAATGCAACCATTAAATATTGTCACTGACTGGACCTTCTGGTCGCAAACGGCGTATCTGATGCGTTCATATCGGAGCGCAGCATGTCCAGCTGTCGAATACTGATCGCCATTCTCTTCTGCGCAGCCATGGCCAGTTGCGGTCAGGGGCAAGGTCCCGCTGGCCCAAAGGGCGATCCAGGACCGGCCGGTCCGCGCGGCGAGAAGGGCGATCCCGGTCCACCTGGTCCCGCTTCGGGGATTCGGGTCGTCAAGGCCGATTGCGATGCGCGCGGCTGCACGGTGCAATGCCGTGATGACGAAATGTTGCTGACGGCGTATTGCGGACCAAGGCGCAATGCCGCAGTCATTCCAACCGAGCGCTCGGCGAGCTGCCGCAATCCCGTGCCGGCCAACAATCCGCTCGTGGCTGCATGTGTGAAAATGCTGCCGCAATAGATGGGTGATGGACGAATGGCCGCAGCGCACGGCCAAGGTCGCTTGCGCATTGGGATCGACACCGGCGGGACCTTCACCGACGTCGTCGCGGTCGACGCCGCTTCAGGCGAGATGCGTGTGACCAAGGTCGCGAGCACGCCCTCCAATCCCGCCCTTGCTCTGGTTCGCGGAGTGAACGCAATCCTGGCGGAGGTTGGCGGATCGCCTGGTGATGTTGTGGGAATGGCGCACGGTACGACGGTAGCCACGAACGCACTTCTGCAGGGCGATATCAGGGGACTCGGCCTGATCGTGACAGCAGGCTTCCGCCACATCCTGGAGATCGCCCGACAGTCCGTGCCGGAGGGATACGGCAACTCCTATTTCTGGGTGAAGCCCGAGCGCATCGTGCCGCTCTATCTGGTGCGCGAAGTCGGCGGACGGCTGAACTTCCGCGGCGAAGAGATGCGGCCGCTCGATGAGGACAGCGTGCGCGCGGCCGCACAGTTTTTCCGCAGCAGGCGCGTGCACGCGGTCGGTATCTGCCTCTTGCATTCCTATGCCGATCCGGCGCACGAGCAGCGCGTTGCCGAAATCATCCGACAGGAATATCCGGACTGCACGCTCTCGCTTTCAAGCTCCGTGCTGCCGGAATATCGTGAATACGAACGTGCGATCACCACTTTGGTCGATGTTTTTGTCAAGCCGCACATGGAGCGCTATTTGCGACGCGTGCATCAGGCACTCGGCAACGGCCTTGTAGAGAAGCCGTTTCTGGTGATGCAGTCGAGCGGCGGCGTTGCCAGCGCAGAGCAGGTCGTGAAGAAACCGATCACGACCGCGCTGTCGGGTCCGGCCGCGGGCGCGCTCGGCAGCGCCGTGGTTGCAGAGGTCGCAGGCTTCTCTGAAGTGGTGACGCTCGACGCCGGCGGCACCTCGACGGATCTCTGCCTGATCGAAGCCGGCCGTCCACATGTAACCAACGGGGGCGCAGTCGGGGACTTTCCCGTGCGCATCCCCATGCTCGACATCAAGACCATTGGCACCGGCGGAGGCTCGATTGCCTGGATTTCTCGCGTAGGACACCTCAAGGTCGGGCCCAAGAGCGCTGGCGCCGAGCCCGGCCCCATGTGCTATCCAAACGGCGGAGCCGCGCCGACCATCACCGATGCGAATCTGGTACTGGGCCGAATTCCGGCAGCCCTGATAGGCGGAGGGGTCGTGCTTGACGCCTCGCGCTCGCGCGCAGGTCTCGCCGCGCTCGCAAAACGGCTTCCAGGAGCCATGAGCGCTGAGCAACTCGCTCAGGGCATCGTCGAGATCGCCAACTGGAAACAGGCGAACGCCATTCGCCAGATGACCATTCAGCGCGGTATCGATCCGCGAGGGTTCGCGCTCCTTGCCTTTGGCGGTGCGGGGCCCGCGCAGTCGCCCGCGGTGATGACTCTGCTTGGAATGCAGGCCTGCATCGTCCCGCCCAATCCGGGGAACCTCTCCGCGTTAGGGCTTCTTGCCGTCGATTGGCGCACAGATCATATCGTGACCAGAGTCATACATGAGGACGCGATCGATCCCGCCAGGGTGGCAGCGCTCTACGCCGATCTTGAAAGCGATGCGGCAGCGACTCTTAAAGCTGATGGCATCGCTCCCGAGCGAATGCGGATCGTGCGGGAAGCCGACGTCCGCTATAGCGGCCAGTCGATGGAGGTGAGAGTCGCCGCGCCCGCAGGCGCGGTGGATGGGTCCTTTCTCGACAGCCTCATCCAGGGCTTCCACGCCGCCCATCTGCGCACCTTCGGCTACAACTATGCCGGCCAGCAGAAGGTCGAGCTGGTAAATTTCTGCGTCTCCGGCTTCGGCCTGATCGATCGGCCGCAACTGCCCAGGATCGCGGAACAGGGTGACGCGGCTCCCGCGTGCCGATCAGTGCGACCGGTCTATTTTGATGGTGCATTCTGCGACACTCCGGTCTACGACCGTGCGGTGCTGCGAGCGCATGCCCGGCTACACGGCCCGGCAATCATCGAGGAGTTCGGCTCAACTACGGTGGTTTTTCCCCAGCAAGAGCTCACGGTTGATGCACATGGGATCCTTGTGATCCGCCCCTGCGCAGGAACGCCGTCCTGAGTGCTGCAATGAGTGCGCATCAGAGCAACACGCGGGCCGCATCTCGCGCCGAGCTTCCCGCAACGCCCGCAGTCGACCCGATCGTGCTGCAGATCGTGGAAGGCACATTGAACTCGATCGAGGCGGAAATCGAATACGCGATCGAGCGCACGGCGCGCAGCCCCATGATCCGCGAGGCGCATGATTATCGCGTCGGACTGTTCGACCGCCATTGCCGCAAGCTCACCGGCCGATCCTATTCCGCCATGCCCAACGCAGTGGTGCGCGATTTCCCGATCGAGACCATGCGGCCGGGCGACGTATTTCTGATGAACGATACCTATCTGAGCGAGGGCAGCATCGGGCACCTGCCCGATCTTTGCAGTACCGTGCCCGTATTCCATGGCGGCGAGGTCGTAGCCTTCATCCAGGCGTTCGGTCATCACGACGATATCGGCGGGCGCGTGCCGGGGTCCATGCCGGGAACAGCGACCAGCGTGTTCGAGGAAGGGCTCCTTGTTCCCCCGGTCAAGCTCTACGACGCGGGGCTGCTCAATGAGGCGGTATTTTCCATCGTCAAACGCAATACGCGCGTGCCGGAGATGCTGGCGGCCGACCTCGACAGCGAGGTGAAAGCCTGTGTGATGGGCGCGCGCCGGATGGAAGGCTTGTTCGCCCGGTTCGGACGCGAACCAGTCGAGAGTTGCTTTCAGGCGATTCTCGACAAGTGCCGCGACATCTATCGCCGCGAGCTCATCCCCAAGATCGCGGACGGCGAATATGCCTGGGAGGACTACGTCGAGCACGACGGAGTAAGCGAGCCCAGGCTGCACCGGCTCGCCCTCAAGATGATCAAGCGTGGTGAGCACATCACGCTCGATTTCAGTGGGACCGATCCGCAGTCGCCCGGTCCAATCAACTGGCCGGCGGATTACGCAGATGGCGCTTTCCTGATCAAATGGATCGCTCCCATTTTGCGTAATCTCGCGGATACGCCTGAGCGAGCCGCCGAGATCCACGTCAACGAAGGGGTGTGTGAGGTCTTCGACGTCGTCTTCCCGCCGAAGGGCACGCTGATCACCCCGCGATGGCCGGCAGCCACCAATGCGCGCTCCTTCGTGCTGCTGCGCTGCCTGGGGCTGCTTGCCGGGGTGGTCGCGCAAGCAGTGGATGGCCGCATGCCGGCCGACCAGGAAACAATCCGATACACCGGGTTTTTCGGCGAGGATGTCGAGGGCAAGCCTTTCCTATCACGTGAAGTGCTCGGCGGCGGTTCGGGCGGCCGCTATTATGCCGACGGCAATGATGCGATCCACATCGTCCCGGATTCCCGCAACCAACCGGCAGAGTTCACAGAAACCCGTTTCCCCTTGCTGGTGGAGAAGCTTGCACTGCGCACGGACTCTGGAGGGGCTGGCAGGCGGCGCGGCGGCCTGGGTTATGAAAAACATTATCGTGCGCTGGTCGACTGCCGCACGATCGTGACCGCCGATCGGGTGCGACTCGGCTGTTATGGGCTCAACGGAGGCAAAGCGGGCCGGCCGTTCTGCGTGACGGTGGATGCAGAAGGCGCGCCGCGCGATCTCGGCGGGCTCGTTGACGGCGAGCCGGTGCGCAAGGGTCAGCTCGTACGCGTGGTTACGACCGGGGGCGGCGGCTGGGGAGATCCGCTCGAGCGGGAGCCGGAGCTCGTGCACCGCGACGTGATCGAGGGCAAGGTGTCGCTCGGCGCGGCGCGCGATGAGTATGGCGTAGTGCTCCTTGAGACCGTGCCTGCGGAGCTCGATGTCGATGCGGCACGCACCGCGCGGCTGCGCGACGAATTGCGGGCTCGACGCGGTGGTTCTCCTCTGCCGATGATCAATCGCGGCGAAGGGTACGAGCGGATGTTGCAGAAGGGAAAATGAGGCTGGGCAACGATGGCGATCGAAGTTGCGAAGGTCGAGCTCAAGAACGTGCAGGATGCGTCCGGGCTGGAGGCATGCATTGCGGCCGGTCAATTCACCGCGGACGAGGTGATCGCGGTCATCGGGAAGACCGAGGGTAACGGCGGGGTCAACGACTTCACCCGCATTCTGGCGGATCAGGCTTTCCGTAAAGTGCTCGAGAACCGGGGAAAGAGGAGTGAGGCGCAAGTCGCCAAGATACCGATGGTCTGGTCCGGCGGCTGTGACGGCGTCATCACTCCCCACGCGACCGTGTTTGCCCGCAATGCGAAATCAGGTCCATCATCCCAGATGCGCCTCGCCATAGGAACTGCGATGAGCGCAACCCTCCTGCCGGAGGATATCGGCCGCCCTGCAATGGTCGAAAAGGTGGCCCAAGCGGTGAAGGCCGCCATGGCGGACGCCGGCATCAGCGACCCGAAAGACGTGCACTACGTGCAAACGAAGACGCCGTTGCTGACGATCGAGACCGTGCGCGACGCGGAAGCGCGTGGCAAGCATGTCGCCTGCGAGGTGCACGAATCGATGGGCGTATCGAACGGCACCACCGCGCTTGGGATCGCGGTAGCGCTGGGAGAAATCAAAATGCCGCGGCCCGAGCAAATCTGCAAAGATCTCGATCTTTATTCCTCGGTTGCGTCCTGCTCGTCCGGGGTCGAATTGAACGAAGCGCAGGTGGTCCTCCTCGGCAACAAAGCGGGCGCCGGCGGACGCTTCCGCATCGGCCACTCCGTAATGCGGGACGCACTCGACGTGGATGGCATCTACGACGCAATCCGCGGCGCCGGTCTCGATCTGCCGGAGCGGCCGCGTTCCGGCGATCTCGGCGGCCGTCTCGTGAACTGTTTTATCAAGTCCGAGGCCGACCGGCGCGGCACCTTACGGGGGCGCCGGCAGATCATGCTCGACGATTCCGACGTGCATCATCACCGGCACTCCAAGGCAGCGGTGGGAGGCGTAGCGGGTGCCGCGATCGGGGACCCCGCGGTGTTCGTCTCCGTGGATGCGATGCACCAGGGTCCGCATGGCGGCGGGCCGGTGATCGCCATTATCGACGCCGGAGAGCCATGAAGAGAGACAGGCACGATCATTGCTTGTCAGCTCGCGGCGGAACTAAAGGAGATTGCCATGAATGGGTTTGCATCGAACCGGCGGCGCGTCATGGGCGCGTTGGCCATGCTGGCGGCCCTCACCGCGCCCGCCGCGGCGCAGGACAAGGTCAAAGTCGGGGTTTTTCCCGTGAGCTCTACGCTGCCCTATTTCGTGGCGGTCGAGCGCGGGTTCTTCAAGGAGCAGAACATCGAAACGGAGATGGTGCGGCTGATCGGCGGTCCGCCCAATGTGGCGGCCATGATCACCAACCAGATCGACGCTTCGGCGGTGCTGGTGACCATCGAAGGAATGAATGCAAACATCAAAAAGCCCGGAGTTGCAATGTACATCTCGGTGAACAGCCAGAACCGGACGTACCAAATGGAGCAGTTCGTCGCGCGCAAGGGATATCATGCGACCTCGCTCAAGGACCTCAAAGGAGCAAAGATCATGTCAGCGCCCGGCCCGGCAAATGTCACCATGGCGAAAGCAGCGCTTGCGGCGGTCGGGCTCAAGGAGGGTGACTACAGCATCGATCAGCTGGATATGGGCCAGCACGTCAATGTCATGACGGCAGGCACATTCGATGCGGGCTATACGCTCGAGCCCAATGCCTCGACCATGCGGAAGCTCGGCGTCGCGACAACCATCGAAGCGGGGGTCATTGCCCATTACGTGCTGGGAGATCCCGACGCCAATGCTTTCGTAGGCGGTTGCGCCCTCACCTCCGAGTTCATCAAGAGCCGTCCGGATGTCGCCCGGCGGTTCGCAGCCGCATGGGAGAAGGCGGTACGTCTCATCAATGAAAACCCTGCGGAGGCTCGCAAGCATCTCGTCAAGAATACTTTCACTCCGGAAGACGTGGTCGATACGGTGCCGATGATCCGGTATTTCATGGCCAAGGACTTGTCGGACAAGGACAAGGCTGATTATCAGAAATTTATCGACTTTTCGGTAGAGACCGGAACACTGGAGCAGAAGGTCGACGTCACGAAATATTTGCAAGCGCTCTGAGCAGGCCGGCAGCGAGCGGGAGGGCGAGCGCTCTGCACGCGAATGGAGGGGATAAGGGAAGCGGCACTGCCATTGGCGATGCTGCCGCAGCTCACGTCACCATCCGCGGTCTCTGCAAGCGCTTCAACGACGCCGTCGTCTACGACCGCTTCGACCTCGACATCCCACGCGGGAAGCTCGTCTCGATCTTCGGACCGAACGGCTGCGGGAAGAGCACGCTCATCAACATGATCGCAGGACTGATCCCGCCCGACGCCGGTGAAATCCTGTTTGCCGGCAAGCCGCTCCGCGACATAAAATTCGGCTATGTGTTTCAGAACTATCGCGAAGCTCTGTTTCCCTGGCTGCGCTCGATCGACAATATCGAATATCCTCTGCGGTTCATGAAGTTGCCGAAAGCCGAGCGCCGCGCGCGTACCCGGCGGCTTCTTGCCAATCTGGGCGTCAAGATCGATCTCAACCGCTATCCCTATGAGCTTTCAGGTGGACAGCAGCAGCTCGTCTCGATCATGCGCGCGCTTGTCGTCGAACCGGAGATTCTGTTTCTCGACGAGCCGTTCTCGGCGCTCGACTACGAGATGACTCTCTTCATGCGCGATCAGCTGCAGCGCATCTTCGTCGAGACCGGCACCACCACGGTTCTCGTCTCGCATGATCTGGAGGAGGCCGTCTATCTCGCCGACCGTATTCTGCTGCTGTCGCGGCGGCCTGCGTCGATTGCCGATTATGTGCATTATGACGCCGTGCGCCCGCGCACCGATGCGACCCTGTCGGAGCAGCATTTTGTTCTGGTCAAGGCGCATTGCCTCGATGTTTTCCAGCGCGAGGTTCGCAAGGGGTGAAATGAGAAGGGTCCGTTTTGATCCCTATCTTCCCGTCGTCGGGGTGACCGCGCTCATCCTGATTTGGTATGTCGCAGTCTGGTACGAAGTCGTGGATAGGGTGCTGCTGCCTTCTCCCTCCGATACTTTCCAGGCGCTCTGGAAGGGAATGACCGGGGGTCGGCTCAGTTTCGATTTCTGGCGAACGGTCGAACGCACGACCTTGGCGACACTGATCGCCGCCGCATTCGCCATCCCGCTCGGCATCTTTCTAGGCGCGTCCGAGAAAATCTACCGTTCGGTCGAATTCGTTATTGACTTCTTTCGCTCGACGCCCGCCTCCGCAATGTTTCCCTTGTTCCTGGTACTGTTCGGGGTCGGCGACGAGACCAAGATCTCGGTAGCCGCATTCGGCGCCGCGTTGGTGATCCTTTTCAATGTCGCCTACGGCGTGATGAATGCGCGCAAAACCCGGCTTCTTGCCGCCAAGGTGATGGGTGCATCGCGGCTTCGCGTCCTCACGGATGTCATGCTGCTGGAGTCATTGCCGCAAACATTCGTCGGCTTGCGCAACGGTGTCTCGCTCGCGCTGGTCATCGTGGTCGTGGCCGAGATGTTCATCGGCTCGACCGACGGGCTGGGCCAGCGCGTGTTTGAGTCGCAGCAACTGTTTGCAATGCCCGATATGTATGCTGCGATCTTCGCAGCCGGCGCGCTCGGTTACGGCCTCAACCTGCTGTTTCTCCTGATCGAGCGCCGGTTCGTCCATTGGTCGGGCAAGTGAGCCCGACGGGAATGGACGACCCCAGCCTGGCGCCGTCTATTTGCAGACGGGCTGTCCGTTGACCACCGCAGCGGTTTTTCCGGGCGGACACCCTTTCGGAGCCGCTGGAGGCGGAGCGGGCCGTGCGATCGCAGCTGCGGGCGCGGGTGCCGGTGCTGCAGCGGGCGCCGGAGGTCTCGGCGGAGGTGGCGGTGCCGGCGCGACCACCCTCGCCGGTGGCGGCGGTGGGGGTGGCGGCGCCACCACCCTCGCCGGTGGAGGCGGCGGTGGCGGTGTCACCACCCTGGCGGGCGGCGGCGGTGGTGCCGGTGTCACGACCCGGGCCGGCGGGGGCACTGCCGGTTTGGGCGGAGCGGGCGGCGGAGCCGACGGTGCAATACTGGCGGACGGATGCGGTGCCGCCGCTTTGGGTGGGGTGACCGGCGGCGTCACGTGAGCCGCGGGTGCCGGAGAGGATGGCAATGGTTTGGCGGCGGGCGTCGCCGGATGTGCTGCGGGGTTGGATCCGCTGGAGGGGGGCGTCGCCGGTGCTGAGGGCGTCGCCGGTGCTGACGTCGAAGGCACTGACAACTTCGTGCCTGGCGCTGAAGGATGGCCCGGACCCGCCGGCTGTCCTGACGGTGAAGCGGGCGGAGTAAGATTTGCCGCAGGCGCCGAGGCCGGCTTGGGCGCTCCACCGGATCCCGTGCCAGGCTTTCCGCCACTGGCTGGGGCCGATATCGGTGAACCCCCCGGAGCTATGGCAGCCGAGGGTGATGTAGCCGAGCCCGGGGCTGTGCCGGGCGGCTTACCCCTTCCAGGCGCGGGTGTGGCCGCGGACGGGAGCGGTTGACCTTGCATCCCTGGGAGGGGTGCGCCTGGAGAAGGCTTTCCGCCGCTGGCTGGCGACGGCGACGGCGAACCCCCCGGAGCTATGGCAGCCGAGGGTGCTGTAGCCGAGCCCGGGGCTGTGCCGGGCGGCTTACCGCTTCCAGGGGCGGGCGTTGCCGCGGAGGGGAGCGGTCGACCTTGCATCCCCGGCAGCGGCGCGCCCGGCAATGGCTTCCCCGCCGGGGCGGAAGTGGGCGACCCGGGGTTACCCGCTCCGGGTGTCTGGGTCTGCAGGGCAGCCTTGTGCGCCACCGACGGTGGCAGCGATGGTCCAATCGCGGCGGGCTGCGCACCCGCCGGGGCACCGCCTTGAGAAGGTGCTGCTGCTTGCGCTGGCGGCTGGATGGTCCTGGTCTGGCCGGCCTGGTTGGTGACGGTGACCGTGTTGGTCACATTATTCACCACGACCGTATTGTGCACGTTGTTGTAGATGACATTGTTCGGCGGTGGCGGGGCCACGTATCGCGGCGGCTGCACCCATACCGGGACAGGTCGGTAGACCGGCATCGGCAGCACGAAGATTCCGACCGGCGGCGGGGGCGGCGGCAATATGATGAATTCCGGCGGCGGCGGCGCCAGAAAAACGATTGGCGCGGGCGGTGGCGGCGCAAAGCCAAAATCGGGATCGTCAAAGACCAGAACCGGCCGGCGGGTGTAGACGATCTCGTCCGGCGGCGGGGGCGGAACGTCGTAATCCACGAGCGCAAATCTCGGCGGCGGCTCAAATGCCGCACGGAGGTACGCAAGGCGCCGGCGGGCATCCCACGCATGTGACCCCTCCGGGTACCTCCGCAGATATGACCAGTAGGCCAGCGGCGTATCTAGGATGCGCGTACGCCGCCACGTGATCGCCTCGCGCCGTGCGGCGATAATCGCCCGCACCCGTCGCGCCATGGGATCATCGGGGTATGCGGCAACAAAATCCGTGTAGCCGT
>Ga0207693_10005392_pt1 | contig 10689 bp, 8 predicted proteins | sample LARL81metaG_FD_184347 | JGI IMG/M metagenome (GOLD analysis project Ga0207693, IMG submission 184347) | Corn, switchgrass and miscanthus rhizosphere microbial communities from Kellogg Biological Station, Michigan, USA - LAR L8-1 metaG... | ecosystem: Host-associated > Plants > Roots >... | reverse complement strand
TAGCTGTATTGGCCTTTCCTTACTCCAACTGCCATCATCGTGTTCATCAATCTCAGGTGAGCGATATCCGGTGAACGTCAAATGTGTTGCGGGTGTTGTTGTGGGACTCGTCACTGTGCCTTGGAGCAGGCCGTTGACGTACTTCACATCATATTCCGCATGATCGTTCGGATTCGGCGTGTGTCCGTCGCGTGCTGTGGCTTTCCACGTGAAGTGCAGTACCCCGTTATGCAATTTTGCGATCGCTATGTTATCCAGGCTCCCGTCTGGAGATCCAACGAACTGAATCTTCATATCGGGCGTTCCCGCGTCCGTGATCCCCAGCCACCATGCCGCAGTCGTAGTGAACTGCGCAAAATCGCCAGGTTTGGCGTGCACCTGGATATCCCATCGGCCGTTGAAATCTTGATCCGCGGCTCGCACCTTCGGCGTTAAAACGATGAACGCGAAGAGCATCAGCGTTGCGAGTAGGGATTTGAAAGTCTGCATCTTTCTCCGCTCCATGAGACCAAAGGCTTCTATCGGCCCAGCAAGAAGACGATGATGACCAGCCTCATCCCATCCCCAAGCACAAGATACCGCCAATATCGGTCCTAGTGTCGTCTACATCGGGAGATCTCTATTCGGCACAACTCGCGGGACGCACGGTCCGGATTGCCAATAGATAATCAAGTTGCTTGACGCGGCATAAAACCGTGACAACCGCACTGATGTCCGCGTATCTTCTTCCTCTCGCCTGTCCATAGGTCGAGTGTGGAAATCCCTAAGGGCTTCCGATTAGAACTCTAACTTCAGGGCAAACTGAATCTGTCGCTGCGGGATCACTGTTGAAGTGATCACACCGGTAGCACCGGGCCCGTCGTCGATATTGTTGTCTGGCTGAGAAAAGACGGGATGGTTGAAGGCATTGAAGAACTCCGTGCGAAATTCCAGACGAAACCGTTCGCTCAGAGCGAAAATCTTGCGGATGGATAGGTCCGCGCTTTTTTCTCCCGGACCCTCCAAAATATTTTTTCCGGCATTGCCGAAGCAATTGCACGATGGATCCTGAAAATCGCTAACGTTGAACCACATGTTGATATTCGGATGCGCGAGACCGCCGCTCCCGATCTGTTGGGCGCGCATAAGTCCCTGAGAGCCTGTGTTGGTTGGGTCGTAACTGATGACTGGCGAAAATGGGAAGCCCGATCGGAACGTGACAATGCCGCCGATGTGCCATCCTCCCAAGACTGCATCGGCTACTCCACCCTGGTTCAGGTATTTCTGGTTTTTCCCAACTGGAATAGCATAGTCCACGCTTGTGACCCAGCGTTGGCGGTTATCGAAATCTGACAAGCCTTTCTCCGCGGGCAGGTTGTAGCTGTTCTGAGGCCACGGCGCGTTACAGCAAATCTCGGGCTGGTCGTTGATGCTCTTACTGAACGTGTACGCGCTCAAGAAATAGAGACCATGAGACGCCTTTTTCTCGGCCTTGAGTTGAAACGCATGGTAAGTGGAATTCCCGCGATTCACGATCGAAGTGAAGCCACCGTACTGCGGATACGGCCGCGCGTTCGGGTCGAACGTCGCGCTCGGAGTGGGAATCTGATTTTTGTCGATCAACGACTGCAAGTGAGTTCCCTTGCTGCCAACGTAAGCAGGGGTAATCAAAATATTGCCCGGCAGTTGATACTCGATATTGAGATTCCACTCGTCATAGACACCAGTGTGCAGGCGCCAATCCTGGCTAGTGACGCCGAGGGTCAGGTTGCCGATATTGCTGGGATCCAGCGCCGGGAAACCGGTACCCGGTGTCATCCCCAAAGCGGGCGTAAATCCATCGCCCGTAAAGCTCGGTTCGAAGAAAAACGGCCAATTGTAATCAGTCTGCAGGGGATCGCCAGTGCGAATTTCGTTGAAGATAAAGAATCGGCCATATCCGGCACGCAACACCAGCGGGCGGGATGGGAACGGGCTATAAGAAAAACCGACGCGCGGCGCAAAGTCCGCCTTGTCGGCATTCGCAAGATGCTTGGGATAGCCGGGCGTTCCTGCGGGAATGATTGTTCCGGTCGTGTAGTTGAAATTGCTTTGTTTGTTGTGCGCCTCGTAGAAGGGTGTGGCGTAGTCATAACGCAACCCGAGGTCGAGCGTTAAATTCGATTTGACCTTATAAGTGTCCTGGACAAAGGCACCATAAGAATGCTGGCGGTTGCCGAAGTACGTGACCGTTGAAATCACGGCAGAAACGGGATCGCCCAGAAGCATGTCGGCAGCCGAATTGCCGCTGTTCTGCTGGTTGCCGGGGTCAATGGCCGTGAACTGCCCGCTGAACGAAACCCGGCCACGAGGCTGGCCGATCTGAAGCAGATTGAATTGATCGAAGCGGAACTGAGGTCCCATCTTCAGCCAATGCTTTCCGTGGACGAGACTTAACGTGTCATTAATCTGGATGTCCTGGGTGGTGCTTCTCGTGGGCGTGTAACCCGGCTCGCCGAGCCTCTGGTATCCACTCGGCTGGAGTAACGTCAGCCCATCAATTAGTGGATTGCTGGCTACACCTGGAAATTGCAAACCTTCGGGCGGATAGTTCTGTCCATACGACGGACTATTCGAGATGTAATGGACACGGTTGAATCCGACGCGGGCCGAGTTCACCAGGTTCGGACTGAGAGTGTGGGTATAGCCCAGGACGAGCCCGCGCGTGGTCAATGGCCGATTCCCGGTGTTGTAGTTTCCTCCGTCTGCGAGGCCCGTAAATACAGGCGCTTGAAACCGATGATCCTGGCTGAGCGAGAACCTCTGGAAAAACTGAATTTTGGAAGAGGCAGTTTCGTCCACGCGAATATCCGTCTGGTCCACGCGGTGGGTGCCCGGGGCATTGGTGGAATAGTTGCCGCCGCCCGGTGTCGTGACTACCGGATAGAGTGCTAGATAGTTCAAGCTCAATTGATTCAGCCTGGCACTCGGAATGATGTTTGCTTGTCCGGCGATCGGAAGGCCGGTGGTCGGATCAAATCCGAAGCCATCGCGCACCGTAGAACCGGCAACGGTGCGGGTAGTTGACGGATCGTAAATCTCGTTCGGGTAAATTGGTCGACCCAATGCATCTGTGCCGGATGGAGTTGTGCCGAGAATATCGCTAAAGTTTCCGGTGGTCTCTGGTGCGCTCGGAACGGTCACGATATCGGTCTGGGCGGAGCGAATCCGCGTGCCTTCATAGTCGCCGAAGAAGAAAACTTTTTCTTTTAGGATCGGTCCACCGATCGTGGCTCCGAACTGATTCTGCTTGTAAGGCGCTTTAGGGAGAGAAGTGCCGAACCCGTATTGCGCGGAATCCAAGGCGTCATTGCGCAGGAACTCCCAAGCGCTCCCGTGAAATTTATTGGTCCCTGACTTGGTGCTGGCATTGATGACGGCACCACCACTGCGTCCAAATTCGGGAGAGTAGTTCGAGGTTTGGATCTTGAATTCGGCGATCGCATCGACACTGCTCAAAATGGCGACGTCTCCATTGTCATTGGAGTTGTTGTCAATGCCATCGAGCATGAAATTGTTCTGGTCGCCGCGCATCCCATTAACGGCGAAACTGCCGCCCGCGTTGCCGTTGGTTGGGGAACTGCCGCCGTTCACCGGCCCCTCGATGACTTTGGACACTCCCGACGTTAGCTCCGCCAGATCGGTGTAGCGCCGCCCATTGAGCGGCAGCAACTCGACCTGCTGGCTGGTGACAACATCGCCCAAAGATGCACTCTCGGTTTCCAGCAGCGCGGTTTCGCCACTGACCTCCATGGTTTCCGAAACCGAGCCCACCTGCAGACTGAAATCAACTCGCATCGTCTCTTGAACGTTTAGCACGATGTCTTTGCGGACTTCCTTCCGGAATCCGGTCGATTCAACCGACAGTGAATATCGTCCAATTTGCAGCGGCGCGATTACATAATTGCCTTCAGGGTTAGTCTTGACGGCTGTGGGGATACCAGTGTCTACGTTGGTTGCGGTCACGGAGACGTTCGAGAGCGCTGCGCCGCTCGGATCTTTCACTGTACCTACCAAACCGCCGGTATCGACTTGTGCGAACCCTATCGTTGTCGCACTGATAAGAAGAACGACTCCCATGAAAGCGTTTCTCATAGCAGAAACTCCTTTGTGTCCTCACGATTTCGCTCTGCGCTCGAAAGAGTTGCCACTTGCACTCAGGCACGCCGTTTCAAGTCGCGCCTGAAACTTCGCTTGCATCAAAAGCAGACGTTCATTATTACGATACCTTTCGAAATCGTTTCGTTTTATATCGCTTTGGCGACGTCTGTCCAGAACAAAATAAGCAGTTGCTCGAATTTTGAAAGTGCTGGTTTCTCATTGGGGCAGCGACTCCCCTAATTTTGGGCGTTCCTGAGCATCCTTGAGGCAATTTTGAATGGAACCGATTCGATACAAAACGAAACTCATGGTAATCTGGCTGTCCAAACGAGATTACTCAAATATTGGCGCGCCTTCTTGATGACCTCAGACGGGAAGTCTCATCGACCGTCGACAGCAGAACTTCACAACAGCACAGGATGGATTGAGCATGGCGAGCAGCCCACAATGCGACAAACTTGGGAATCCGGTCGAGCGACTGCAGAGCGTACTTCGTGAAAATCGGCAGTCCGGAAGGGGTGGTACTTATGCCGTCTGCTCCGCGCATCCGGCAGTGATTGAAGCTGCCATCCAGCAGTCGATATCCGATGAATCGCTGCTGCACGTTGAGTCCACCTCAAGCCAGGTGAATCAGTTCGGTGGATATACGCGCATGGCGCCTAGCCAGTTCGCAGACTGGATTTACTCCGCCGCGAAGAATGCCGGCCTGCCCGCAAACCGCATTTTGCTTGGAGGCGATCACCTCGGGCCATTCCCGTGGCGAAAAGAAGCGTGTGCATCCGCGATGGAGAAAGCGTCTGGGTTGGTTCGGGACTGTGTTGCCGCCGGCTACCAAAAAATCCATCTGGACGCGAGCATGGCATGCGCCGACGATCCATCGCCTGCGCTCCCGGAGCAGACCATCGCCCGGCGAGCCGCTCTCCTGTGTCAGGTAGCAGAAGACACTCGTCAGAAAATGCCGAACGGCTCGCCACAGCCGGTTTATGTCATCGGGACCGAAGTACCGACACCCGGTGGAGAGTCGCACGATGCGAGTGAGCTAGTAGTCACAGGAGCCCAAGATGTTCATCGGAGCCTGGAAGTATTCCGCTCCGCATTCGCATCACTCGACCTGCACTCAGCGTGGGAACGCGTTATTGCGCTGGTCGTGCAACCGGGAGTCGACTTCGCCGCGAGTTCGATTATCGATTACGACCGTGTCAAAGCACGCTCTTTGTCTGAGGCACTTTCAACTCACCCTCGTATCGTCTTCGAAGCGCATTCAACGGATTACCAGTCTCAACAAGCGCTGACCCAGATGGTCGAGGATCATTTTTCCATCTTAAAGGTAGGTCCCTGGCTTACGTTCGCTTTTCGCGAAGCGGTGTTGGCGTTGAGCGCCATAGAACGCGAACTGCTCGGAAAAGCACACCGCAAGTCCCACGTGCGCGAGGCTCTGGATCTTGCCATGTTGAACGATACTTCTCAGTGGCAAGCTTATTATCACGGTGAAGAAGACGAGATCCGCCGCGATCGAATCTACAGTTTCAGCGATCGCTGCCGATACTATTGGAACCAGTCCGCAGTCCAGGAAGAGCTTGCGCGCTTGCTGAACAATCTACGCTTAACCCCAATTCCGTTAACCCAGGTCAGTCAATTCTTCCCACTGGGATATGAAGCAATCCGGGCTGGAGAACTGCAAAATTCGCCCGAGCAATTGATTCAGTATCACATCCGACGAGTCCTTGAAATCTACGCAGGCGCTTCTGGATCGACAGTCAACCGCAAAGTGAACCGGAACCGCGGTGTGAGACTGGAGAGGTTCAACGACACTCACAGGCGAGCCTGAACTCGTTGCGTATGGCACTAACACTCCCGGCGTCATTCCTGTTTCTCGGCACGGAGCGGTGCAGCCGCAATCTTGCCTAGGTACCCTCTTTTGTTTGGCAAGCCAGTGAACAAAAACTTGCCATCTTCCATTCGGGCGGAAATACGGACTTCAGTCGCATCTGGGTTGGGAGCAAAAAGGGGCGGGTTTTGTAATTGCCAGATGGTAGTCACCTTTCAACTTTTCGGCAAAAGATAGTTGGCCCTCCGTTAGCAGCGAAAATCCGGGCCTACCGAAGACGAACGTCACAACATAATCACCTGGAGTACCGAAAAGGCAGTTTCGTTGTGTGGATCATCCCCGATGAAGTGGTTCACGAGGTGAATCTGCTGATGCTGTCCGGCAAGTCCCATTGCTGGGAGGGCTGCTTGCGTCTGACTCGGGGGCAACCCCTTGCTCCACTGCTGCCCTCGGTCGCTCTCAGCGACAATCGATCGAATCTGGACTTAATCGAAAGAATTCGGAATTTGAGTGCTAACGCCGTTTACAGCAGTTGACTTCCGGGTTGCCCGTTACCGGCCGAGAAACCAGGCACCGTTCTTCTTCGCCCGACTCGCGACATGCCGACATCACCAACCAAATAACTCGAGATGGAGCCGCCGTATCTCTGGATGGGAGCGATAAGCCTCCAGATACTTTCCACACATGACTCGGATCGGGACGGGAGAGGATGCTTCCGAGATCACTTCCGCCAGCGAAGCGCGGCATACGGCCTCGATAATGCTTGCTAAGCTGCCCTTTCGTCACCGTTCGATGATGGGCTGCCAACCAAATCTTGTCGGAGCAGTTCCATTTCTGTGGCCGCTTCTTTCATCTGCTCAGCATATGCCTGCCCCTGTCGTGGCAGAAACCCTCCGTAATTCTCAAGCAGCAACCGGGAGTTCATATTGAGGGCAACCATGTTCGAACGCGCTTGCCCGGAAAGAGCAGTGGTCAATTTTTCCAACTGCAAATTCCGCACCACTAGTTCATTCCTGCTCCGGGCGGCTTCTTCTCGGAGCAGTCGCCCATGATGGCGGATCAGCCCAAATGCGCATACTGCTAGCGCCAGCACAACAGAATCAGAAATAATGGTTGCAGACAATGCCCTCTTCAGTGCGGCAGTCCTCTCTCCCTTCAATCTCTCGAAATTGCTGCTCTCCGACGAGGAGAGCGAAGACGCAATGCGTCGAATCTCATCCATGTAGCCCTTTCCCTCGTCCGTATTAATTAGCTTGAATGAGCGAAGGCGATACCCCTGTTGGCGCAAACTAATAGAACGTTCCATCTCCGCCTGCTTGGATTTAGCCAAGGACTCCAACTGCGATTCCAGCAGTTGTTCGCGCTGCGTCCGATTCGAGAGCCCCGTGCGGAGATTGGCAAAATCCATTCCGATCCTGCCCTTCGCGTCAATATAGGGCTGCAAGTAAGCAGCGTCTCCGGTGAGCAGGTATCCTCGCTGACCAGATTCCATATCGGTGACATCTTTCAATAGGCCAGACAGTTCCGCTTGGAGCGCGGAGCTTTCAAGTGTGAGTGCCGCAGATTTCTCCACCCGTTTTAGATGGGTTACGGCAAGGTAAGCATTCCATGCAATTAAGGCAAGGAACGCGGGGACTGCTATTTGCAGCGCAGCTTTTCGAATCATTTAATTTGCCGCCCTTCACGTGATGTTGAGTGCACCCTCAGTCGTGATTCGATTGGCCTTGCAAATTTCCTGGGCAACCCTGACCGCTGCCTTACTGCTGTAGACCGACCCTTCTGCTGACATTACCGAACTGGCAGCCAGAGTAAAAAGCAAAGCATCCTCCGGCTTCTCGAAGTAAAGTACTACTTGATTCGCTGCCATAGCCTGGCTCCTGCTGACTGTTCTTTTGATGATAGGCCGATTCAGCGCAGGAGCGGCGTTACCTGTTTTGGTGCGTCGATCGAAATGACTGGCGTGTTTGCGCCGCAGTTCTGAAGTTAGAAACGCAAAAAAGCCGTCTTGTGTGTCGTCACTGAGCCGTCACCCCTGCTGGCGGATGAAAATTCGTGATTATGCATACCGCAACTACATCATTCCGGCTCGCACTAAGAAGGCTCCAACTGTCACTTTCTGCGCCGGACCCATACGGGAAGCATTTGCAATCGTGAATCGGATGTCTATCATCTGCGATGCGATTGACACGAGGAAATTTGAGAAACCGCTGAAGGTATACCGTGAGAGAAGTTTGAAGGGATCGTCAAACGCCTGATTCAGGCCGATCCCGTTAAGCGCGAAGATGTGACACCAGACAAGAAAAAGCCAGGAAAACTAATCCAGCCAATGAACTCCGATAGGTAAGATAGCTATCTATTTAGGTATGATTTGGGCATCATGCCGAAAAGTACCCTGACGGCCAACCTGAAAGTGATACGGGCGAAGGCTCACCTTGATGCTCTCGGTACGTCTATTCGCGCCATTCGCTCCACTCCCGAGAAGTACCAAAGACTCACGAGCTATGACGATACGGTAAGCGGCCATTTCGTTGTCAGGAATGAGGCTTTTAACGAAGATGACTTCTTTGGTGTCGGAACGATCGCAGGCGACTTCATCTGTAATCTCCGATCCGCGCTTGATCACGTAGCTTGGAACTTGGCTATGCTCAAGGTTCCTCCTTTGAAATCCGGAACTCACATCAGTTTCCCTATCAAGGGAGAGGATACTCTTAACGCACAAGTCAAAATTACGGAATCCACTTTCGGCATTCCCGAAGAAGCAATCGCCATCATGAAGTCGCTTCAGCCATACCATAGTGGGGACGCCTATAAGACCACCCATCTCTGGCGATTGCATTTCTTGTGGAATACAGATAAGCATCGGAACATCGTTTTGGGTGGAAGTGACACTGGAGAAGTGCTTGAAGTCCCCTCCGATCTTCAAAAGCGCATCACAAGGCATCCATTCGACAATGGCACAGAAATGCGCGTTCCTCTCTCCGAGAAACATCGAATTAATGAAGTTCAATCCGAGGCCTGGAATAGATGTTTTTGTCGGTGACTCCAGCTCCGAAAAGCCCGAGGAATGGATTGTAATCCGGCTTGAAGACCTCGAAGCCATGTACGAGTTTGTCAGTAAAGAAGTAATCCCACGATTTGAGCGCTTCTTCTCGAAGTGAGAAGACTGGAAGCTTTCAAGATAGAACCGATCAGAGCTACTGATCAAAGCACAATTGAGTTAAAGAAATCCGTCTGAACAATCCCGATTACACTCATGACCTCCCGCTCCGCGCGGATGCGCTCTCCGGTACACATCCAGAGAAATTCAATGTCCGAAGTGTGGTCGCGGTTCGACGCTGCACAAAGCAAAAGAACCGTTCCATGGGGATCCGATGAGAAACAACTGTGTGCTAGATGCCACAAGCCTGTGTCGTGGAGTGATTTTACAGTAGACCACATTCTTGCCTATGCGCGAGGCGGTAGAACCAGTCTGAGGAATGCGCAGCCTATGCATCGACGCTGCAACAGCCGGAAGGGCTCGAGGTGAACGCCCAAACTCTTAGCCGACAAGCTGAATGCTCCAAAAACATCTGTTTTCGGGCGAACCGAACGCTCGTTTTGCAAACTAATAGATTCAAGTGTTTGCAAGAGCCACCGGCGAGGGGATTTTGGGCGAGGTACAGGGAAAACGGTGTAGAGTGTGCAGGGTATGCAATGGGGTGGCGTCACATCCTGATACCACTCATCTGCCCGGTCCGTCTCGTTGCCAAAAGAGCATAAGGCGTACCATTGCTTATGGATGAAACATACGTAGAGAGTCCCGGCTCACGCCCCGCTGACCGCTTAGTAGCCGCTGATGTCCTCCTTCGAGAAGAGCCAGATGAGGAAGAGGACGAAGACGAGGAGGAACACCAGGGCGACGAAGATGATGACGATGGAGACGAAGGTTACTCGGAGTGAACGTGCTCTGGCTGTTGCAAAATCTCTATTACACTCAAAACCTCCGGGCAAAGTTTGGCGAGCCTGCTCGCAAGGCCAGTTGACAATCGGAAAGAACTGCCAGTGATTCATCCAGAATGCGAGAGATCCGAGCGCACAAACAGGCCCGTGCCATCGCAGCGAACTCTGTCAACACGTACAAGTAGCGCTAAACGAGATTCCCACAAACGAAATCCACATTCCAGACCCATACATGCGGTAGAGCACCGGATCAAGGCCGCCCGAGCGGCAACGGGAGTTTCTGGAATGGTGCTGGATCGCGAGATCGTGCCTTACATGCGCACGCGAGACAGCGCGCCCGGAAAAAACAATCCCGGCTACTATCGTAGGCTCCGCTGGAAGTGCGAACGGTCTTCCTAAGGCAACTGCAATTCGAGTGAATACAGTTCCCGGCTTCCAACGTCGCGCATGATCAGCGGCGAGCCATCCGGCGCCACACCATTCCAAGGCACGCCGGAATCCTGCATGGATACGCGCGAGATTCCCGTCAAGGGCGTCACACGCTCTTTCTTACGGGTCACCACCGATACCCGATCGATCTCTGGCCCATCCGCGCCCAAGTCTTCGAAATATGAGTATTTGCTGTCGAGAGTCTTCGTGGAAGTGCTTGATTCTAAAGCTAATCTCACATTCTATGTCTTTTCATCCAAGACATAGATTGTGAGACTGTGAAAGTAAATGTGGAAGTATTCGTCGATTTCCACAGATCCTTGTCACCTGCGCGTGAAGTGCTTTGCGGCTCTCCTCGGGCGATGATGTCCACC
>Ga0207693_10005391_pt1 | contig 10690 bp, 14 predicted proteins | sample LARL81metaG_FD_184347 | JGI IMG/M metagenome (GOLD analysis project Ga0207693, IMG submission 184347) | Corn, switchgrass and miscanthus rhizosphere microbial communities from Kellogg Biological Station, Michigan, USA - LAR L8-1 metaG... | ecosystem: Host-associated > Plants > Roots >... | reverse complement strand
CTCAAAAATTGCCCCGGGGGATAAAAATCTACAAACAAAGTTAAAGGAGGTGGGATGCCAGCCCGAGAAAGAGGAGAGAAAAAGTCGAAAAGGGGACGAAGACCAGCAACAACTCCTGAGGCTCGTGAAAATGAGCTCATTTCTGCGGCAACTGACCTTGCTGAAAAGCAAATTCTGGCTGGTTCTGCCTCTTCACAAGTCGTTACACACTACTTGAAGCTCGGTTCGACTCGAGAACGGCTCGAACAACAGCGTTTGGAGCATGAGAACGAACTTACACGCGTCAAGATCGAAGCTTTGGAGTCTCAGCAGCGGGTCGAGGCTCTATACATGGAAGCTTTGACGGCTATGCGTTCATACGCGGGGAATATGACGCCTCCTGATGCCGATGACCAGGAATAAGTGCTATAAAGAGCTTTCTCGGTTGGAAACGTTTGAGGAACGGTTTGAATACCTTCGTTTGAGTGGAATCACAGGTCAGAGGACGTTTGGATTCGATCGTTGGGTCAATCAGGCCTTCTATCACTCGGGCGAATGGCGAATTGCCCGAAATCATGTGATTCTTCGAGACGACGGCTGTGATTTGGGCATTCCAGGGATGGATATCCACTCTGGCTTGATTGTACACCACATGAATCCGGTTACTTTGGCTGAACTCGAGCATGGGGATTATTCGGTGGTTGATCCGGAGTATTTGATCACCACGACGCATGATACCCACAATGCGATCCACTATGGCGACGCAAGCCTTCTTCCCAGAGGGCCTGTAGTAAGAGAACGAGGCGATACGAAGCTCTGGTGAAAGGAGGAGCATGGCTAGCGTAATCAATGTTCAGCCTTCGGCTCTGGATTTGCTGCTATATGCCGGAGATGGCGTTGAATTTCGGTTGATTTGCACTAATAGTGATGGTTCTCCCGTGAACGTCAACGGAAGCGTGCGCGCACAGGTGCGATTGAATCGAGACGAAGGTACTATCGAGTTGGTCGATTTCGATTGCACTGTACTGGATGCTCCTGGCGGAATTGTCCATGTTGCCTTGACTGGCGACCAAACACAGGAGCTGATTGACGATCCATCAAGCTCAAACGGCAAGTTCATCGGTGTTTGGGACTTGGAATGGACCGCTGACGACGCCGAACCGCGGACTTTGGTGCAAGGCAAAGTCGAGTGTGTTGCCGATGTCACACGATGATCTCAACATCAAGGTTTCGGTACGAGAAGAAGTCAATATCGTTGTCGATGAGCCAGAGGTAACCTTAACACTTGATCTTGGACCTGATTCGGTTCATTTGTCGCCATTGGGTGAGATAAACGTCGAATTCGAGTCGAGATTTGTCGGAATCAACGTTCAGGAGGTCGCTCCGGTTGAATTGACACTCGATGTTGCTCCTGATGTGATTGTCTTGCCGACGAATGGAATGGTTGGACCTCAGGGCCCAGAAGGGCCAGAGGGGCCGCAAGGACCACAAGGTGCGCGTGGATATACTGGTTCTGCCGGTCCAGCAGGGCCTCCGGGTGCGGCTAGCACCGTTCCTGGGCCGAAAGGTGACACTGGAGCGACAGGTCCAGCCGGTCCAGCCGGTGCCGACAGTACGGTTCCGGGTCCAACAGGACCAACAGGAGCTACAGGACCAGCTGGTCCAACGGGTCCAAAAGGAGCTGACAGTACGGTTCCGGGCCCAACAGGACCAGCCGGAGCTACTGGTCCAGCAGGACCAACTGGTGCAACGGGACCAACTGGTGCGACTGGACCCAAAGGCGACAAGGGTGATATGGGTCCGATGGGCACGGTTTACGATTCCGATCAGATCGGCGTAGTCAAGGGGTGGACAAGTAAGACGATTCCGACTAATTGGCGTCTTGCCGCAGGCCAAACGTTAAACGAAAATGCTGGTTTTGTCGATCTGGCGAATTATGCTGCGGCTGAGGTAGCCGCAGGTAATACTTTGTGGGGAATTAGTGGAGTTGCTCCGAATCGAGTGATCACACTTCCTGATTTAACACAAAAGTTTCTTTATGGAGCGAACGCTACGCTCAGTGATATTGCTGGTGCAGGTGGCGAAGTCAATCATCTGCTTACTACTCCAGAAATACCTGCGCATCAACATGGCATCGCACACTCACATGTGCTGCAGATGTCACAAGGGGGACAAGCAAATACAGCTTATCCAACTGGTGGTGGCGGTACAGTATTCGATACCTCATATGGCTCACCTGTAAAAATGAACAGTGGTGATAATTCAGCTAATGCTGGTGGTGGCGGAGCGCATAATAATATGCCACCATACATTAAATTGGGTTGGATTGTTAAAGTTGCTGGTGTAACAATCGATTCTGGCGGAGCTTTGGTTGGAGCAACAGGTCCGCCTGGAGCTACCGGACCTCCGGGTTCTACTGGTGCAGCCGGAGCGCCTGGTGCAGCCGGTCCAACAGGTCCTACTGGCCCGGGAGTTCCCGCGGCTGGTGCTCGAGGAACGTACTTACGCAAGAAAACCGCTACGGATTACGATACTGAATGGGCCGTTGGTGCCTTGCTTGATGTACAAAAAATTTGGGGTACTGCGGAAGCGTATTCGGTGTCGGTTTCACCAGGCAGCGGTACGGTGAATCTGACTTGCGATGCGGTTGACAACGTGCTGCTTCGACTTCAATATACACCACCGGTAAATGTTTGGTGGGAAGTCACGTTGATGTTAGGTTTGCTTAATAAGGTAGACGCGAATTACAATTACTTGTATGGTGGAATAATTCTTTCGCCAGCTGATGCTGACGGATTTACAAGTGTGGGTCACTTGATCACTCAGCACTCGGCAGTGCAGCAGTATGAAGGTCGTACTCCCTCGATGATCTATAAACTCGCCGCAGGTACGGCTTATACAGCACAAGCCGTTTTGTTCAGTGGTTCGGGTGGAACGTGGCAGTATTTCAAGGGTAAGACGCAGTTGCAGCTGTTTGCGAAAGCATTCAGCCGGTAGGAAGGGGATGTATGAAGACTGTGATCATTGCTATTGCTGTGCTAGTAACTTTTACTGGTGTAGCTATGGCGGGTAGTTCTAATCAGAACGTAAGGCGGCCAGGATCAGTGGTTTTAATTGGTAACGGCAAGAAGGTTGGTCCAGTATGTGCTGATTTTGGTAAATGGAATCCTGTTACTGGCCGCGGTGCAGGACTTATGCATTTCATGATGAAGCCGCAGAAGTGTCATGCAGGACAACAGCGTCTTTTCTGGAATCGTCGTAGTTTGCGTGGCGCCAGAGGTCCACGTGGAGTTAGAGGCGCTATTGGTCCAGCAGGTCCTCAGGGCCCAGCAGGTCCAGCCGGTGGAGCCACTGGAGCTCAGGGTCCTAAAGGTGCTACTGGTCCAGCGGGTCCGACCGGTCTTATTGGAGCAAAAGGCGCTACCGGTAAAGATGGTAAAGATGGAATGAATGGTACAGGATTGGGAGACTCGCTCTTCTATCTATGTATCAACGCTAATGGAACTCCTGTTAAATTCGGCGGCATTGTTGATGGTACTCCTGATTGCGATCCTGGTCATGATGGAATTATTTTGAAAGTAGTGTTCCAAGGACCACCTCTATCTGGGTAGAAAGGAGATAATGGCAAACCCAGTTGAGATAGCCAAAACTCGTCCAGCCGAAACAGCGATGCCACTCACTACTGTGTTTGCTATTCTCATTTCGAAAGCAGTTGGAGTTGAGGATACGGATACAATTGCCTATATAGCTATTGCGCTCTCGTTCGTACCAGCGATCGTAACTTGGATCGTAGACTTAAGACGAAATGGGCCGCATGGGACAACTCAGCTATCTTCTAACGACGAACCTCCTGCCGCTGGCCCTTGATCATCCTGATTGGACGATTCCTTGGGCTGGTATCGGAGGTTTTCTGCTGGGAGTAGGCAGTGCACTCAGTGGAACCGCCGCATTGATAACGGCTCGACGAAAGGGTAGAGATGAAGGCAGCGCTTCTGTTGAGTCTAAGTCTAGTGGCAGCATTGGGGAGCGGGTTTCTGGCAGCGAAAGCTCTGAGTCAGAGCGCAGCAGCTCCGACGAGGACGGTGACGATCTCAGTTCATAATGGCGCAACAGGTGCGCAAGGTCCAACGGGACCAAAAGGCGAGCGGGGTCCAACAGGTGTTAAAGGTTCCATTGGACCTAAAGGTGAACGAGGACCGACAGGGCCAGCTGGAGAAAGTGGTGGTGGCCCGTGCGCGGGCGCGCCTGAGGGGTACACGCCAGGAATCCTGCAAATTAATCATCCTGGTGGACAAACTAGAATCTGGACATGTCTCGAACCATAAGGAGGAAACATGCACGAGAACGACGTCGAAGCACCGGTGGAGCCACAGCCCGAGCCCGGACAGCCGGAACCAGCACAGCCTGAGCCGGAGCCGGAGCCCGCACAGCCCGGACAGCCTGATGGTGAGCCGCAGGAAGACGTCGGCGCGCCGGAGGAATGAAAACCTACAAGACTACCTCGCCGCCGATGCGCGGTGATGCGGTAAAAGCACTGCAACGTCGGCTTGCGGGTGGAAACGCATTCAAGGAGAATTACCAGCCAGGGACGATTGACGGAGTTTTCGGTCAGACGACCGCGGCTGCTGCCTATCGGGCAAAACATTGGATGGGTTATCCACCCGAGAAGATGGTTCGTACTTACGGTGAAATGTTGGACAACTTCTTGTCGGGTAAGACAAAGCTACCAGATGCATATGCCGGTCGTCGAGCTGCGCGCAAGAAGCAGGCTTCGCTGATACCACTGCGTGTGAAAGCACTTAACGAAGCAACGAAACATATCGGTACCAGGGAGTCGCCTAGCGGTTCGAATCGAGTTACGTTCTCGACTTGGTACGGAATCATTGGACCTTGGTGCGCAATGTTTTGTACGTATTGCTACGACAAGGTACAAAGCAAAGCGTTTATTCGAGGCTCGCGCTACGCCTACGTTCCGTATATTGTGCAAGATGCTCAGCGTGGGGTAAATGGTCTAGCAGTTACGAACTCTCCCTTGCCGGGCGATCTTGTCTGTTATGACTGGGAGAAAAATGGAGTTTCTGATCATGTAGGTTTGTTCGAGAAGTGGACTAACCAAGCTCGTGGTGAATTTAGTGCAATCGAGGGTAATACCGGAATTGGTAACAATTCTAATGGTGGTCAGGTAATGCGCCGTAATCGTACTCGTAGTTCAGTGCAAGCGTTCGTACGAGTCATGAAATGATTAAAGGAGCATAAATGACAGAAGAGATTTCGCAGCCGACTCCGGAAGAAGTAGAGATGGGAAAGAAAGGCGAAACGGCTGAGGAAGAAGGCGATAAGTACCAGGGCGGAGACATCCCTCGGGTCGCGCCTAGAGAATCACAGGACGACAACTAATAATTCAAGTAGGTGAGGTAGATGGAAGAAAGTATTCTCATTAGCACTAAGAAAGTTTTGGGTATTGCAGAAGATTACACAGTATTTGATCTCGATATTCTTACTCATATCAATACTGCGCTTTCTACTCTCACCCAGCTGGGCATCGGACCTGCAGAGGGATTCATGATTTCCGATGACACTGCTGTTTGGACCGATTTTATCGCAGACGATATTCAGTACAATTCGGTCAAGTCATACGTTTTTCTCCGGGTTCGACAGCTCTTTGATCCTCCTACAACGTCATATCTAATTGCTGCTTTCGACAGGCAAATCGAAGAGCTTGAATGGCGTTTGAATGTGTATCGTGAGGAGACTGGATGGGTAGACCCCACTCCGCCTCCTATTTATCCGGATGACGTGTTCGGCGATCCCGTTAGGGGGTAGGATGGACAGAGAAAGTTCAGAAGATCAACGGCAGCGACAAGACGCTGAGAAAGAGGAGGCGCGTGAAGCTCGGCGGGAACGACTAGGTCATGTCGAGAAGCCGAAAGCTAAGTCGTCGTCGAAAAAGAAAAATGAAGAAGAAGCAAAGACGGAATAGGTAGCGCTTAAGGGGGAGGGAATAGCGTGGGCCTATCCAATACTGCGGTACCGATCTATTACGGTCGTTTTCGCGAAGCGGTTATCAAAGGTGAGATTCCTGTTAACCGTGAAATCTCTCAGGAGATGAATCGGATAGACGCGCTCATTGCCAATCCCAATATTTATTACGATGATGAAGCTGTTGAGGGATTTATTCGTTATTGCGAAGGAGAGTTGACTCTCACCGATGGCTCAGATCTATATCTACTTGATTCATTCAAGATCTGGGCCGAGCAAATCTTCGGATGGTACTATTTCGTTGAACGTAGTGTCTATGTGCCGACAAAGGAAAACCACGGCGGGCACTATGAGAAACGATCGATCAAGAAACGTCTAACCCTCAAGCAGTATCTAATCGTAGCCCGTGGGGCAGCCAAGTCGATGTATGCGTCGATCATTCAAAGCTATTTCCTAAACGTCGATACGTCAACTACCCATCAGGTTACCACGGCGCCAACGATGAAACAGGCCGACGAGGTCATGTCGCCATTTCGAACGGCGATCACGCGTGCGCGCGGGCCTCTGTTCAAGTTCCTGACCGAGGGGTCTTTGCAGAATACGACAGGGTCAAGAGCTAATCGAGTCAAGTTGGCAGCGACAAAGAAAGGCATAGAGAACTTCCTGACCGGGTCGTTGCTCGAGATTCGCCCGATGGCTATCAATAAGTTGCAGGGATTGAGGCCAAAGATCTCCACAATCGATGAATGGCTGTCGGGCGATCTTCGAGAGGACGTTGTCGGTGCTGTTGAACAGGGAGCATCGAAGCTAGAGGACTATTTGATTGTAGCTATTAGTTCGGAAGGAACTGTCAGGGCTGGTTCCGGTGATACTATCAAAATGGAGCTTGCTGACATCCTTAAGGGAGAGTACCTTGCACCGCATGTTTCGATCTGGCATTACAAGTTGGATGAAATCGAGGAAGTAGCCGATCCGGCCATGTGGGTAAAGGCTAATCCGAATTTGGGAGCGACGGTTTCCTACGAAACGTACCAGCTTGATGTGGAACGAGCTGAAAAAGCTCCGGCTTCTCGAAACGATATTCTCGCAAAGCGATTCGGGATTCCGATGGAGGGTTACACCTACTTCTTTACGTACGAAGAGACACTTCCACATCGTAGTCGAGAATTTTGGCAGATGGCATGTACGCTCGGAGCGGATCTTTCTCAGGGAGACGATTTCTGTGCGTTCACATTTCTATTTCCGTTGGGAAGAGAGCAATTCGGCGTAAAAACGCGCAGTTATATCACTGAGCTTACGTTGATGAAACTTCCAGGAGCGATGCGACAAAAATATGAGGAGTTTATCAACGAAGGTAGCCTACATGTGATGCCAGGAAGCATTCTCGACATGATGGAAGTCTATGAGGATCTTGACCAGTTCATTTTAGCGTCCGAATACGACGTTAGAGCGCTTGGTTACGATCCATATAACGCAAAAGAGTTTGTTGCTCGTTGGGAAGCAGAAAATGGGCCATTTGGAATCGAGAAAGTGATCCAAGGGGCCAAAACTGAATCCGTTCCTTTGGGCGAGATCAAGATTATGAGTGAAGAGCGGCTTTTGATCTTTGATCAGCTGCTCATGTCTTTCGCAATGGGTAATGCGATTACGTTGGAAGATACCAATGGTAATCGTAAACTTCTAAAGAGGCGACAAGATGAGAAGATCGATAATGTCGCAGCTCTTCTGGATGCCTGGATTGCATATAAGGCAAACAAGGAAGCATTCGAGTAAAGTTGGGGAAGGAGGTGAGATGTGGCGCGATTTGGTGCGCTAAAACATGCGTGGAATGTCTTTACGAGTCAAGAATATCGTGATCGAGTACGTTCTTGGCCGTATTATGGCGCCGGAATGTCTGGTCGTCGGCCAGATCGAGCGCGACTTCTAATCCCCAATGAGCGCTCAATTATCTCCTCGGTTTTCACACGTCTTAGCATTGACGTGGCTTCTGTCGACGTTCGTCATGTAAGAAATGACGATCAGGGACGGTATGTCGAAGATATCGACAGTGGTCTCAACAACTGTTTGACGATCGAGGCTAATATTGATCAAGCAGCAACTGCGTTTCGGCAGGATATCGCAATGACCTTGTTCGATCGAGGGGTATGCGCGATCGTTCCTGTTGATACGACGATTAATCCGGAAACTTCGGGTGGATACGATATCATAACGCTTCGTGTAGGCGAAATTATCCAGTGGTATCCACAACACGTGCGGTTAAGCGTGTACAACGAGGCAACTGCCCAACGTGAAGAGATTACGTTAGAGAAAACTGCGGTTGCTATCGTTGAAAACCCGCTGTATTCGGTGATGAACGAGCCGAATTCGACGCTTCAGCGGTTGTTGCATAAGCTTAATCTACTCGATGTTGTCGACGAACAATCAGCTTCCGGTAAATTGGATATCATCATCCAACTCCCTTACGTGATTAAATCGGAAGCACGTAGACAACAAGCAGAACAGCGCCGAAAAGATATCGAATTTCAGCTAGCGGGCAGTCAATACGGCATTGCCTATACCGATGGGACCGAGAAGATTACTCAGCTGAATCGTCCGGCCGAGAACAATCTAATGTCCCAGATCGAGTTCCTAACCGAGATGCTGTATGGCCAGTTGGGCCTAACCGAAGACATTATGAACGGTACAGCCGACGAAAAGGCTATGCTCAACTATTGGAATAGGACGATTGAGCCGGTGCTCACGGCCATGGTCGAGTCGATGATCCGTACTTTCTTGACCAAGACGGCCCGAACGCAGAAGCAGTCCATTGCGTTCTTCCGAGACCCGTTCCGCCTAGTTCCAATCGAAAATATTGCCGAAATTGCTGATAAATTTACTCGTAATGAGATCATGACGTCGAATGAGATGCGACAGGTGGTTGGTTTGGCTCCCCATAAGGATCCGAATGCCGACAAGCTGCTCAATAGCAACATGCCACAAGGAAATCCATCTCCGGTTCAGCTGCAAGTTTCAAATGGATCGAATGGAAATCCAACAGCTGATGCCACTACCGCTCTTCTCGACAAGCTTGATCCAACACTGAGAAAGAGGGTTCAAAATGGGAGCAGAGGCTAGGCCTGATTTCAGCGGCTACGCCACGAAGGCTAACCTTAAATGCTCAGATGGCCGGACGATCATGCCGGATGCCTTTAAGCATCAGGACAAAGAGGTCATTCCCCTTGTCTGGCAGCATGGCCACAACACGCCTGACAACGTACTTGGTCATGCAGTTCTCGAGCATCGTGATGACGGCGTCTACATGTACGGCTATTTCAATGACACCGCTCAGGCAAAGAACGCTCTAACACTCGTACAGCACAAGGACATCAAGTCGCTGTCGATCTATGCAAATGAGCTCGTGGAGAAGTCAAAGAACGTGCTGCACGGCTTTATCCGTGAGGTAAGTTTGGTGCTGTCCGGAGCAAACCCGGGTGCCCTTATCGACAACATTACGCTGGCCCACGCTGACGGCGAGATGGTTACGCTGGAAGATGAAGCGATTATCTACACGGGTTTGGAACTTAATCATGCTGATGATGACTCCTCAGATCCCCCGGAAGACGACAAGAAAGAGAAGAAGCCGACAGCACAGGAGCTGTTCGATGCGCTGACGCCGGAGCAGAAGGCTGCCGCAAAGGAAGTCGTCGAGGCCTCGAAGGTCGAGCCGAAGAAAGAGGTCGCTCATTCCGATGAGGAGTCCGAGTCGAAGCTAGCTCACGACGAAACTGAGAACAAGGAAGGACGGCGCATGTCTCGCAATGTCTTCGAGTCGCAGAATAGAAAGGGTGAAGAGAAGCCGGTCCTGACGCATGACGCTATTCAGGGCATCGTAGCAAATGCCAAGAAAATGGGTTCGCTGAAGCATGCGGTCGAGGAATACGCGCTCGAGCACGGTATCGACAACATCGATCTTCTCTTCCCAGACGCTCGCACCGTCACTTCTACGCCGGAGTTCGACGCACGGCGGATGGAGTGGGTGTCCAGTGTCATCAACGGCACCAAGCACTCCCCGTTTTCCCGCATCAAGTCGATCGTCGCGGACATCACAGTCGACGAGGCCAGGGCCCTAGGTTACGTCAAGGGTAGCTTGAAGAAGGAAGAGTTCTTCGGGTTGGTCAAACGGACTACAACTCCGACGACGGTCTACAAGAAGCAGCAGCTGGACCGCGATGACATCGTCGATATCACTGATTTCGACGTCGTTACGTGGCTCAAGTCCGAGATGCGTCTGATGCTCGACGAGGAGCTCGCGCGCGCGGTCTTGATCGGTGATGGTCGTAGTGCTGGTCCTGACAAGATCATCGATCCTGCTGGTGCTCAGGATGCTGCTGGTATTCGTTCGATTCTGCACGACGACCCCCTGTATGCCGCTCCGGTAAATGTCACCCTTTCCGATGCCGGATCCTCCCCGGCCGAAGTGATCGATGCGTTGATCACGAACATGGGCCTCTACAAAGGATCGGGTACGCCAACGTTCTACACGACGATGCCGTTCATCACGTCGTTGTTGTTGCTGAAGGACACGACTGGTCGTCGTCTGTACAACAGCAAGTCGGAGCTCGCCAACGCGATGGGTCTCAACGACATCGTCTATGTCGAGGTCATGGAGCAGGAGGCAAATCTGCTCGGTATCGTAGTCAATCTGAAGGACTACACGATCGGTGCCGACAAGGGCGGCGAGGTCAACTTCTTC
>Ga0207693_10005390_pt1 | contig 10690 bp, 7 predicted proteins | sample LARL81metaG_FD_184347 | JGI IMG/M metagenome (GOLD analysis project Ga0207693, IMG submission 184347) | Corn, switchgrass and miscanthus rhizosphere microbial communities from Kellogg Biological Station, Michigan, USA - LAR L8-1 metaG... | ecosystem: Host-associated > Plants > Roots >... | reverse complement strand
GACGGTCTTTGTTGTAGACGACGACACGGGCGTTCGCAACTCGCTCTGTTTTTTGCTGAAGTCGGTGGGCCTTTCCACCCAGGCGCACTCGTCGGCGGCGGAATTCCTCCAGGCATACAAAGCACAGCAGCCCGGCTGCCTGGTGCTTGATGTGCGCATGCCGGGGATGAGTGGCCTTGAGCTGCAGCAGCAACTGAATCTACGTGGCGCGACGCTTCCGGTCATTTTCATCACCGGCCACGGCGATGTCCCCATGGCGGTGGACGCAATGCAGCACGGTGCGTTCGATTTCCTGCAGAAACCCTTCCGTGATCAGGACCTGATTGAGCGGGTTCAGAGGGCGCTCGAACGCGACCTCCGCAGCCGCAGCTCCTTGGCGCTGCATGCGCAGATCCGTTCCCGCTTCGCGTCCTTGACGCCGCGAGAACGTGAGGTACTCGAGCTCATGATTCGCGGCAAACCCAATAAGGTCATGGCCGCGGATCTTGGGGTAAGTCAGCGCACCGTGGAGATCCACCGGGCGCGCGTCATGGAAAAAACCGGAGCCGCCTCCCTCGCCCAGCTGGTCCGGATGGCCATGGACCTCGAATCGCAGGCGCCGAGTCCGTAGCGACCGCGAGTGTGGCCTGAGGCTCGGATGATGCCTATGATAGGGGGTCATTCAGCGGATCCTCCAGGTATGCTCACTGCGGAACTTTTTGGCGGCGCCCTGGACTCCGCGCCCGATGCAGTCGTGATCATCGATCTGTCGGGCCGCATTCTGTTTGCGAACGCGCAGATCAGGACGCTCCTGGGCTACGAGCCTGCGGAGATCGTCGGGCAGAGCATCGAAAATCTCCTGCCGCAACGGCTGCGCAGCCGACACGTCGCGCATCGCCAGCGCTATGGCGAGCAGCCGAGTGTCAGGCCCATGGGGACGGGGCTGGATCTTTATGCCCTACGGCGCGATGCTACCGAGGTACCGGTCGAGATCAGTCTCAGCCCTATCCGCGGCGATGGCGCGAAGGGGTTGGTTGCCGCAGCGCTCCGCGATGCGACCGAACGGCGCAAGCACCGGCTGGAACTCATCGAAGCTCGTGAGGCGGCCGATCGGGCCAACCAGGCGAAGAGTCGCTTCCTCGCGACGGCCAGCCATGACCTGCGGCAGCCGCTGCAAACCCTGGCACTCCTCAACGGTGCGCTGCGCCGGATTGTGGCAGATCCCGCGGCGACCGAAGCGCTTGCGCAGCAGGATCAGGCGATCGCTGCCATGTCGCGACTGTTAAACGCGCTGCTTGACATCAGCAAACTCGAATCCGGCGCCATTGAGCCCGACCGCTGCGATTTCGCGATCGGTGCCCTATTCGAGGAGATCCGCAAGGAATTCGCAAGCCTGGCCGCAGGCAAAGGTCTTGAGCTGCGGGTTGCAACGACGACCGATTGCGCTCATTCGGATCCCGGGCTCGTCGGTCAAATCCTGCGCAACCTAGTCTCGAACGCGATCAAGTACACCACGGCCGGTCGAGTGGAGCTGCGCTGCGTGCCCGCCGGCGAGGTAGTTCGGATCGAGGTTCGAGATACCGGAATTGGCATCGCAGCCGATCAGCTGGCGCGCATCTACGACGAGTTCTACCAGGTCGGAGTGGCGAGCAACACCAGCCGCGAAGGTTACGGACTGGGGCTCAGCATCGTGCGACGCCTGGTTGCCCTGCTGCAGGTGCGCATGGAGGTGTATTCCGAGCCGGGGCACGGCTCCATCTTCACTCTCGAGCTGCCGCGCGGCGCCGCGACCGCGTCACAACGGGAGACCCCCGCCGCCACGGGCAGCACCGCCCGCGCCGCCGGGGCTGCGCCTCTCATACTTCTGGTCGATGACGACGTCGCCGTCCGCCGTGCGACTGCGATGCTCCTGACCGTCGAGGGCTACCGCGTCGCTGCCGCTGCGTCCCTCGGAGAAGCTTTGGTGCAGGCCAAACCGGACACGGCACTGCTCATCACCGACTATCACCTGCGCGAGGGCGAGACCGGCGCCGATGTCATCGCCGGCGTACGTGAGACGCTCGGGCGCGAAGTGCCCGCCATTGTGATTACCGGTGATACGTCCTCTACGATTCGAGAGGAGCGACCAGGCGGCCGCGTCCACCTCGTCAGCAAGCCCATGGATGCCGAACAGCTCTTGGGCTTGTTAAAAACCCTGCTCAGTTCCGCCTGAATCCACCGCGTTAGCCCGCTCGCCTGGAACGGCCGCGCAAGCCGCAGCCCGACGTCCCCACGCCACGCGCCGCCAACACGACCGGTACGCGTTTGTGCGTATTTTACTCGTTGCCGCAGGACACTACCTTTGTGGGGCGAGGCACCTGAGGCGCGAGGAGGTCACAGCCATGAGATCTGACAGTGATATCAAGAGCAACGTCGAGGCCGAGCTGCGCTGCCATCCCAACGTGGACGAATCCTGCATTGCGGTCAACGTCGCGGCCGGTACCGTGACTCTGATGGGTTACGTGCGTGACTTCTTTCAGAAGTACGGTGCGGAAGACGCCGTCAAACGCGTCGCGGGCGTGGCCGCGGTGGCCAATGCAATTCAGGTCCGACCCATGACCGACGACGGTGCGACTGACCCCCAGATTGCCCGCGCCTGCCTCGCAAGCATCACACATCAAGTGCCATTTTCTTCGCAGCCGATTCGCCCCATCGTGCGACAGGGGATCGTCACGCTCGAGGGTGCAGTCGCCACGGATCAGCAGCGGACGCAGGCTGAAGAAGCGGTGCGAAAGCTCAAGGGCGTCGTCGGTGTCATCAATGCCCTCACACTTACTCGTGCCACGCCGCGGCGCCTCGAGTGCATCGAGCACGTGATCGAGGACTCCCTGCGAGGCGATCGACAGCTCGATGCGAGTGGCATCAGTGTCGAAGCCTGCGGAGCTCAGATCACGCTGCGAGGAAGGGTGCGCACCTGGGCCGAGCGCCGATGGGCGGAAGAATGCGCAGCCGCCGTGGCGGGAGTGCAAGAGGTCTGCAATGAACTGATCGTTCGCCGTCCGGAAGCATCGCGTGAGCTGTGCGGCTTGGCGCAAAGCGATCCGTATTGATGCGGATGGTGAGACGCAACGGTCTGTCCTAGATTCAACCATAGACAGGATCAGTAGTTCGCGAGGAGAAGTGTCATGAGCTTGATTCGCTGGGAACCTTTCACCTCCATGGATGACATGCTCAATCGTTTTCCGAACTGGACCGGAAACTGGCCGCGGTTTTCCGGAGCCTCGCACGCAGGTCCGGAATGGTCGCCCTCCGTTGACATCAGCGAAACGGACCAGGAATTCCTCATCCGCGCCGCCGTGCCAGCGGTGAAGAAGGACGATGTGGAAATTACCGTGGAGGACGGGATGCTTACGCTCAAGGGCGAGCGCCGCCAGCAGGAAGAGCAAAAGGCGGAGAAGTTCCACAAGGTGGAAAGCTTCTACGGCAGCTTCGCGCGCAGCTTCGTACTACCCGCTACCGTCGACGCCGCCGCAATCCGCGCCGAATCGAAGGACGGTATCCTGACCATTCACGTCCCTAAGAAGCAGGCTGAGGTTAAGAAACCCACCATGATCAAGGTCCAGTAGACCGGGAATCAGGGGGCGCCGCGACGACGAGCAACCTCCGCGAGTCGTCCGCGGCGGTTTTATGAGTCCGCGTGTTTGTCACCCGGTATGCATCGAGATGCGCCACACACCGATTTTCGACGCTGAACTCCTGCAGCGCCACGACCGACCGGGCCCTCGCTACACCTCTTACCCGCCCGCGCCGCGATTCGGAACCGGGTTCGGTGAGGAGCAGTTGCGCGCGCAGGCCCCCCGCAGCGATAAGGCGACAATCCGGCGTGCGCTGTCGCTGTATCTGCACGTCCCCTTCTGCTTCGGGCCGTGTTTCTACTGCGGCTGCAATCGCATCATCACTCGCGACCGCACCAAAGGAGAGCACTACGCGGAGCGCCTGCGACAGGAGATCGGGCTGGTTGCACCCTTGTTCGACGCGAGCCGCGAAGTGGTCCAGCTTCATCTGGGCGGCGGCACGCCCAACTTTCTCGGCGTACCCACGCTTGAGCGGCTGATGGGGACACTCAACGGGTCCTTTCGGCTAAGCCCCTCGACGGATCGCGACTTTTCCATCGAGCTTGACCCGCGCTCGGTACCTGAAGAGTACCCGGCAGCCTTGGCGCGGCTCGGCTTCAACCGGGTCAGCCTCGGCGTGCAGGACTTTGACCCCTACGTCCAAGAGGCTGTGAACCGGATTCAAAATGTCGAACAGACCCTGAGCCTGGTCGATGCCTGTCGTGACCGTGGCGTGAAGTCGGTCAACGTGGATTTGATCTATGGTCTGCCGCATCAGACCCTGGAGGGATTTCGACGTACGCTGCGCACTGTGATCTCCGCACGGCCGGATCGCGTTGCCGTCTACGGTTATGCCCACCTTCCGGATGTCTTCAAGCCCCAGCGGCGCATCGATGCCAGCGCTCTTCCCGGACCCGAAGTGAGGCTGCAATTACTCGGCCTGGCCATCGAGGAGCTATGCCTTAGCGGCTATCGCTACATCGGCATGGACCACTTTGCGCTCCCCGAGGACGACCTCGTGAAGTCGCAGGAGGCCGGCACGCTGCAGCGCAACTTTATGGGCTACACCACGCATGCCGACTGCGACCTGATCGGCCTCGGCATGAGCGCCATCAGTCACATCGGCGACAGCTTCAGTCAGAACTTCCGTGAACTCGGAGCATGGGAAGCCTCCGTGGCGGCCGGACGCTTGCCAATCTGGCGCGGCCTTGCACTCGATGCCGATGACCGCGTGCGCGGTGCCGTAATCGGCCAATTGATGTGCCAAGGCCGCATAGAAATCGCTGCGATCGAAAGGCGCTATGGCATCCACTTTGCCGGATACTTTGGCGTGGCGCTCGAGCGGCTAGGGCCGCACGTAGCAGACGGTCTCGTTCGCGTCGAGGCCGAAGCAATCTCCGTCACGGCGCGCGGACAACTGCTGCTGCGCAGCCTCGCCATGTGCTTCGACCGATACCTTGACTCGCAGGACGGCGCCGCCACTAGCCCACGATTCTCGCAGGTCGTTTAGCCGACAGGCTCCTGAAGCATCGGCGGCGGCGGAGTACGTAGATTTCCGAATGCCGCGCGCTCTGGAGGAAGCTTAGGGTACCAGCAAGCTCACAAGGTCTACGAGCGCAGGCTTTGAGCCGATTCGCTCAAGAACCGCAAAGCAGGCAGCAGACACCTGGCATTGCGAAACTAGAGATCGAGAGGGCCGCCGCAGCATTCACACCGAAGGAGATCGAACCATGAGTCCCTCCAATTCCGCGCAGTTGCGGCACGCGCCCGCCGCTCTTACCGCGAAGGCCATGCATCTCAGCGCATCCCTTACCGCCCATCTGAGAACCATCGAGCGCAAGATTCCGCTACACGCGCGCTATGAGAATTTCATCGGGGGAAAATGGATCGCGCCCGTCAAGGGAGGTTACTTCGACAACATCTCGCCCACGACCGGACAGGTAATCTGTCAGATCGCCCGCTCGCAGGCGGAAGACGTTGAGCTCGCGCTCGATGCTGCGCATGCTGCGGCTGACAAGTGGGGTCGCACCGCGGTGGCCGAGCGCGCCCGCGCCCTGAATCGCATCGCGGACCGAATCGAGGAGTACCTGCCCTTTCTTGCCGCGGTTGAGACCTACGACAACGGCAAACCCATCCGCGAGACGAATCTCGCCGACCTACCCCTGGCGGTCGACCATTTCCGGTACTTCGCCAGCTGTGTGCGGGCCCAGGAGGGTTCACTGGGTGAGCTGGACGATGACACGGTCGCCTATCATTTCCACGAACCCTTGGGCGTCGTGGGACAGATCATTCCGTGGAACTTTCCCATTCTCATGGCGGTCTGGAAGCTGGCGCCGGCGCTGGCCGCCGGCAACGCCGTGGTTCTCAAGCCTGCCGAGCAGACTCCGCTGAGCATCATGGTGCTGGTGGAACTGATTCAGGACCTCTTGCCGCCCGGCGTCCTCAATGTCGTGAACGGCTTCGGTCTCGAGGCTGGCAAGCCGCTCGCATCGAGTCCGCGGATCAGCAAGGTCGCCTTTACCGGGGAAACCACCACCGGTCGGCTAATCATGCAATACGCCTCCGAGAACATCATTCCCGTCACACTCGAACTTGGCGGCAAGTCCCCGAATATTTTCTTCGCCGATGTGCTGCGCGAGGACGACGCATTCTTCGATAAGGCGCTCGAGGGCTTCACGATGTTTGCCCTCAACCAGGGCGAAGTCTGCACGTGCCCCTCACGCGCTCTGGTGCAGCGCTCCATCTACGATCGGTTTATGGAGAAGGCGGTTCAGCGCGTCGAGCGCATCCGCCAGGGTGACCCGTACGAAATGAGCACCCAGATCGGCGCCCAGGCGTCCAATGATCAGTTCGAGAAGATCCTTTCCTACATCGATATCGGTAAGAAGGAAGGCGCGAAGATCCTGACGGGCGGCACTGCGAATAAGCTGCCGGGTGAGCTTGCTGGTGGGTACTACATCAAGCCGACGGTGTTCGAAGGGCACAACAAAATGCGCGTCTTCCAGGAGGAGATCTTCGGCCCCGTGGTGTCGGTGACCACCTTCGACACGCCCGCCGAAGCGCTGGAGATCGCCAACGATACGCTGTATGGCCTGGGTGCCGGTGTTTGGACGCGCGATCTGAATGTCGCGTATCGGTTTGGCCGAGGGATCCAGGCGGGACGTGTCTGGACGAACTGCTACCACGCCTATCCGGCTCACTCCGCATTCGGTGGTTACAAGAAATCCGGCATCGGCCGTGAAACCCACAAGATGATGCTCGACCACTATCAGCAGACAAAGAATGTGCTCGTGAGCTACAGCGAGAAGGCCTTGGGGTTCTTTTAAGGCGATTCCGGAGCGAGCGGGCTAATGGCCTGTTCGCTCCGGAACGCCCTGCCCTAGCGGTACAACGTTGATGCCAGCGTGAGTGACGTTTCACCGATTCATGGTACGCGCGTTACCTCGACGGCGGCCGCTCGCAAGCTGATCCGGCAGCTCAAGGAGCTGCACGGGCCGCTCATGTTCCACCTGTCCGGGGGATGCTGCGATGGCAGCGCGCCCATGTGTTTTCCCGTGGGCGAATTCAAATTGGGAAGTGTGGACGAGAAAGTCGGGACGATCGTCGGGTGCGAATTCTGGATGGATCGGGAACAACTGCGGCGCTGGGGGCACACGCGCTGGACGGTCGACGTTGTTCCGGGGCGGGGAGCGAGCTTTTCCGTGGAGGCCCCGCTTAACGTGCGCTTTCTGATTCGCTCTTCGATGTACGAAGTGTCCGAACCCGATGCGACTCCGTCGAAGCCTTAAGGGTGCGGTTCGTCCTGGTTTCGAAGCTTAGAGCTCAACAACCCGCCCTAGTCTTCCCGGCGGCGCCCAGATTATGGTTGCCTTCATACGGACAACTCCGGATACGCGAGACGACGTCGGCGCGTTAGGGTGGCGTTCATAGGCGAAGAGGGGATCCGAATGAGTCAGAACCTTGCGCGTACCTGTGAACACGTTGATTTGGCTGCCGGTACCACAGATCTGCCGTATGCCGTGCGTTATGCCGAGTCCATTCGGGATCCCGAGGCCTTCTGGGGACGGATCGGCAAGCGCCTCACGTGGAGTCATCCGTACTCGAAAGTGAAGGATGTCAGCTTTCAGGAACAGGACTTTCGCATTAAGTGGTACGAAGACGGCCGCCTCAACGTCGCCTACAACTGCCTGGACCGCCACCTCAGCAAGCGCGGCGACAAAATGGCGATCCTGTGGGAAGGCGACGATCCCTCCGAGTCGCGGCGGCTGTCCTATCGCGAATTGTACGAGCGCGTCTGCCAGTGCGCGAATGCACTGCTGGCGTGCGGCGTGCAACGAGGTGACCGCGTCACCATCTATCTGCCCATGATTCCGGAGATCGCGATTGCCATGCTGGCTTGTGCGCGCATCGGTGCCGTTCATTCGGTGGTTTTTGCAGGGTTCTCGCCTGATTCACTCGCCGGTCGCATTGCCGATTGCGGATCCGTCCTCCTAATCACCGCCGATGAAGGGGTGCGGGGCGGCAAGAAGGTCCCGCTCAAGAAGAACGTCGACCTCGCATTAGCCAGTCCCGGCACCGAGTGCGTCAAGACGGTGCTGGTGGTGAAGCGAACCGGAACGCCGGTTGCCATGTATCCCCGACGCGATCACTGGTACGCGGACCTAGTCGATGGTGAGGCGAAAACCTGCCCGCCACAGCAGCTCGGCGCCGAGGACCCCCTCTTCATCCTGTATACCTCAGGCTCGACGGGAAAGCCCAAAGGGGCCCTGCACACCAGTGGTGGCTACCTGGTGTACGCGGCCTTCACGCATGAAGAAGTGTTCGACTTGCGGGAAGAGGACGTCTATTGGTGTACCGCCGACTGTGGCTGGGTCACCGGCCATAGCTACCTGGTCTATGGCCCACTTGCCAATGGCGCGACCACGCTGATGTTCGAGGGCGTTCCGAATTACCCTGATAGCAGTCGCTTTTGGCAGATCATCGACAAATACGCGGTGAGCGTGTTCTACACGGCACCGACGGCTTTGCGCGCGCTCATGCGGGAAGGGGACGCTCCTGTGCAACGCTGCTCACGTAAGTCGCTGCGCGTGCTCGGCACCGTCGGAGAGCCGATCAACCCACAGGCCTGGGAGTGGTATTCCCGGGTCGTCGGGGACAGCCGCTGCCCGATTGTCGACACCTGGTGGCAAACGGAGACGGGCGGAATCCTCATTACGCCGTTACCCGACACGGTCAATGTCAAACCAGGCGCAGCCACCCTGCCCTTCTTTGGCATACGACCGGCGGTCGTGGACGCGTCCGGCGAGACGCTGAGCGGCGCGTGTGAGGGCAATCTTGTGTTACAGGACAGCTGGCCAGGCCAGATGCGGACCGTATACGGAGACCATCAGCGTTTTATCGACACCTATTTCAAGACATTCCCCGGGGCGTATTTCACCGGTGACGGTGCGCGCCGCGATGCCGACGGGCACTACTGGATCACCGGACGTGTCGATGACGTGCTCAATGTCGCGGGTCACCGCCTAGGTACGGCAGAGATTGAGAGTGCGATGGTCGCCCATCCGCAAGTCGCGGAGGCGGCAGTCGTTGGTTGCCCCCACGAGATCAAGGGGCAGGGCATCTATGTCTTCGTCACCCTCATCCTCGGCGTGGAGCCCACGGAGGAGTTGCGGATCGAACTGCGCAGTTGGGTGCGGCGGGAAATCGGACCGATCGCCACTCCCGACTTCATTCAATGGGCCCCAAGCCTCCCGAAGACCCGTTCCGGCAAGATCATGCGGCGCATTCTGCGCAAGATCGCCGCCAACGAACACGACCAGCTGGGCGACGTCACCACGCTTGCCGAGCCGGGTGTCGTCGACGGCCTTATCAGGGAGCGACTCAACCATTGATACCGGCCGCACAGCGCTCAGGCCCACTAGGCCCCGGAGCGGCTGTTGGTCCTCAATGATGTGGATAAAGGACATTGCATGAACGATGTAGTCATCACCGGCGCACTGCGCACGGCTGTGGGTAAGTTCAACGGCTCGCTGGCAACGGTGGCCGCAGCTGACCTGGGCGCGCAAGTGATTAAGGCGCTCCTCGCTAGCACGGGTGTCGAACCGGACCAGGTGTCCGAGGTGATTTTGGGTCAGGTACTAACCGCTGGCACCGGCCAGAACCCCGCGCGTCAGGCGCTGATCCGCGCCGGCATTCCTGACCGCGTCCCCGCGATGACTGTGGGCAAGGTGTGCGGAAGCGGCATGAAGGCTACCCATCTGGCCGCGCAGGCGATCAGGTGCGGCGACGCCGATATCGTCATCGCCGGCGGACAGGAGAACATGAGCGCCTCCCCGCATGTCCTGCCCGGATCCCGCGACGGCTTTCGCATGGGGGACGCGAAGCTCATCGACACGATGATCATGGATGGGCTCTGGGACGCATACAACCACTATCACATGGGCACTACCGCGGAAAATGTCGCCCAGAAATACGGGATATCCCGGGCAGACCAGGACGAATTCGCAGCGCGCTCGCAGCAGAAGGCTGAAGCCGCGCAGAAGGCCGGAAGATTCAAGGACGAGATCGCACCGGTCGAGATCGTTTCGCGCAAAGGGACAATCACTTTTGATGCCGACGAGTACCTACGCTATGGCACAACGGCTGAGTCGCTCGGGAAGCTGAAACCGGCGTTCAGCAGGGACGGCACCGTCACCGCTGGCAACGCCTCCGGCATCAACGATGGTGCGGCGGCGGTCATGATGATGACGGCGCGCACGGCCACTCGACTCGGTCTGACGCCGCTCGCGCGAATCAAGGCGTACTCCTCCGTCGGCGTCGATCCAAAGACCATGGGCATGGGTCCGGTTCCGGCGAGCAAGCTGTGCTTAGATAAGGCGGGCTGGGCGCCTGACGAGCTCGATCTGATGGAGATTAACGAGGCATTCGCGGCCCAGGCGATTGCCGTCAATCGTCAGATGGAATGGGACACGGAGAAGATCAACGTCAACGGTGGCGCCATCGCCCTCGGGCATCCCATCGGCGCGTCGGGCTGTCGCATTCTGGTGACCCTGCTACACGAAATGATCCGGCGCGACGCGAAAAAAGGACTCGCGAGCTTGTGCATCGGGGGTGGCATG
>Ga0207693_10005389_pt1 | contig 10690 bp, 6 predicted proteins | sample LARL81metaG_FD_184347 | JGI IMG/M metagenome (GOLD analysis project Ga0207693, IMG submission 184347) | Corn, switchgrass and miscanthus rhizosphere microbial communities from Kellogg Biological Station, Michigan, USA - LAR L8-1 metaG... | ecosystem: Host-associated > Plants > Roots >... | reverse complement strand
ATCATCCGACCCTGACCTGGGGGTATCACGCCGAGCCGGATCCCGGTACCGCCGGGCGCGCGATCCTCTATCCGCGCGGCCGGGTGCTCGGCGGCTCCAGCTCGATCAACGGGCTGATCTACATCCGCGGCCAACCCGAGGATTTCGACCATTGGGCGCAGCTCGGCAATCGCGGCTGGGGCTGGGACGAGGTCCTGCCCTTCTTCAAAAAGGCCGAGAACTGGGAGGGCGGCGAGACCGAGGTGCGCGGCCGGGGTGGGCCGCTCTTTACGTCGAAGATGGACCGGTCGCCGCTTTGCGCGGCGGTGATCGAGGCCGGCAAGGAGATCGGCCTCGAATACCGTGAGGACGTGAACGACCTGCCATCCGGCGCCGGCGACAGCATCGGCTGGTGTCAGCAGACGCGCGGCGGCCGGCGGCGGGCCAGCACCGCGCGCACCTATCTGCGGCCGGCACTGAAGCGGCCCAATCTCCAGGTTGTCGTCAAAGCGCAAGTAAACCGCATCGTCTTCGACGGCCGCCGCGCCGTCGCGGTCGAATACGAGCGCGGCGGGGCGGTCGAGCGGGCGGATGCGGAGCGCGAAGTGATTCTCTCCGCCGGCGCCGTCAACTCGCCGCATATCCTTCAGCTTTCCGGGGTCGGCGCGCCCGAGCATCTGAACCGCGTCGGCATCCCGGTCCATCACGCATTGCCTGGCGTCGGGCGGAACCTTCAGGACCACTACATCGCTCGGATGAGCTACCCGGTCAGCGGCGCAGTCACCGTCAACGAGCGTTCGCGGGGTTTGGCGCTCGCCGGCGAGATCGTGAGGTATATCGCCACCGGGAAGGGCATACTGACCTATAGCGCCTCGCTGGCCGCGGCTTCGGTCAAGGTGCTGGAGGAATCGGCGACGCCCGACGTGCAGTGCAGCATTGCGCCGGGCAGCTTCAAGGACGGTCAGATCGGCGAACTCGACGATTTTCCGGGCATTACCGCGGGGGCCTGGCAGATGCGGCCGCTGTCGCGCGGTTACGTCGAGGCCAAATCCAACAACCCGAGAGAGGCCCCGGCGATCAATCCACGTTATCTAAGCGAGCAGACCGATCGCCGAGCGATAATCGGTGGGCTCCGGTTCGTCCGCCGGCTCTTCGCCGCGCCGCCGCTCGCCAAATATTGCGGCGCGGAAATCCTCCCTGGCGCCCATGTCGCGAGCGACGACGAACTGTTGGACTATGCGCGGCAGAAGGGCTCGACCGTCTATCACGCGACCTGCACCTGCAAGATGGGCAGCGACCAGATGGCTGTGGTCGACGATCAGCTGCGCGTGCACGGCCTCGAAGGGCTGCGCGTGATCGACGCCTCGGTGATGCCGACAGTGACCTCGACCAACACCAACGCCCCGACCATCATGATCGCCGAGAAGGGCGCCGAGATGATCCGCCGCGACGCACGAACAGCCCAGCCGGAGATCACCGTCCAAGCCGCGTAGATCCGAACCAGTAGGACGCTTGGAATATCAGGGCTCCAGCGGTGCCGCTGAGCTGCACGGCGGGTGGTGCGTCCTTTGAGACGCGCCCGATGGGCGCTCCTCAATACACCCTCTGGCGGGCCGCCTCCTCACCCAGTGGGCAGGCCCATTCGTAAACAAAAACGACCGAGTGTGAGATAGTTCACAGATCCACGCGTGAAATCGTCCTAGTCTTGGTGTGAGACGCAAAGAAGCGGGTCGTAGCCTCGCGAGGCGGGCAACCCGACGATTTGGCCGCAAACGGGGGTGGCAGCGATCGGAATTTCGTTGCGCGCTGGTCTGATGGAACGGAGGATCGCGCCTCACCGACCGGGAATTCGGGGAATGTCGGTCTATGCGTTTCCCAAGCCGGCGCTGCGACCCAAGGCGTCGCGCGGGTTGGCTCGGTACCGGTAGATTTAATCTATCCGCACGTGGTTTTTGGGGAGCGACACGATGGAAACGCACGAAACCAGCAAGAGCTCGACGAACAGTCTGCCCGAAACGAAGCGACGCGGGTTCTCCCGCCGCTCGATGCTCACCTTTGCCGGCGCTTTCGGGGTAGCGGCGCCATTCGGCACGTTCGGAGCGGCCCGCGCGCTGACGAGGCCCCCGGATATTCCCGGCGACACTCTTATTTGCCGCGCCGCTGCAAGCGGCGAAGAGCTGCAGGGCCCGCCGCGTCAACTCAAGCTCGCCTGGAATGCGAATGCGGCCTGTACGGTGGCTGCGCCGGTCGCGAAAGAGCGTGGCGTCTTCGCCAAGCACAACCTCGATGTCGAATTCTTCAATTTCGGCGGTACGACCGATCAGTTGCTGGAGGCGATTGCGACCGGCAAGGCCGATGCCGGCCTGGGGTTGGCGCTACGTTGGCTCAAGCCACTGGAGCAAGGGTTCGATGTTCGGGTTACGGCCGGCGTGCACGGCGGCTGCATCCGGCTCCTCGGCTCCAAGGCTGCGAACATCGATAGCCTGGAAGCGCTGCGCGGCAAGTCTATCGCGATTAGCGATCAGGCGAGCCCGGCAAAGAACTTCTTCTCGATCTTCCTCGCCAAAAGGGGCATCGATCCGGCCCAGGAGGTAGAGTGGCGCCAATACCCGTCCAATCTGCTCGCGCTTGCCGTCGACAAAGGCGAAGTGCAGGCGCTCGCCGAGATCGATCCGCTCCCCTACCTATGGCTCAAGGACGGCAAGCTCAACGAGATTGCGACCAACCTGTCCGGTGAATTTGCGGACCGGACCTGCTGCATCCTTGCCATACGCGGCAGTCTGATCCGAAACGAGCTGCCGGTGGCAGCCGCTCTGACACGGTCGATACTGGAGGCCGCCGATTTGGTCGCTCGCGATCCCGCCGACGCCGCTGCCGTGTACTCGGGTTACGGCGGCAGAGGGTCTGTGGAGGATCTCACTGCCATGCTGCGGAGCCATACCCACCACAATCATCCCGTTGGAGCCACGCTAAAGCAGCAACTCTTGCTCTACACCGACGAGCTCAAGGCGGTGAACGTCATCAAGCGGAGCACCGATCCAGCCAAGTTCGCCGAGCGGATCTACATCGACGTTTTAAGCTGAGCTCATGTGGCAGATCTGCAGTGAGCAGCTCGGCCGTCGGTGAGGTATCGAATGGGCCGAAACCAGATCTCGGCTCGCTTGCAAGGTCAGCCGCTCGATCGCTAGTCGGCGGATTGGCTGCGGCCGCGGCGTGGCTTGCGGTTGCCGCAATCACAGCGTTCTGGTCCGACAAGCCCGAAAGCGATTGGTCCTACACGGGCGACCTCGCCGTTATCTGCGGCGCATTGGCTGTTGCCCTCGCATTGGCAGCCTTTGCCGGAGTTCGGTTTGCCGGTTTACAGCGCGTGCAACGGCTTTCACCATGGCTGATGGCGCTTGCGCTGTTTCTGGGCGGCTGGGAGGTCGTCACGGCGAAGCTCGGCCTGCTCCCGCTGCCGTTTTTCCCTCCGCCGCAGGCCATCCTGGAAGTCGTGGTCGACGACAGGGCGCTCCTTGGCGCGGGTATCTTCGCGTCCTTTCGTCTGCTGGCGACGGGCTATTTTCTCGGTGCGGCGGTCGGGTTCGTGACCGGCGTGGCGATCGGCTGGTCGCGGCTTGCCGGTTATTGGATCCACCCGGTTTTGCGGTTTATCGGGCCGCTGCCGGCAACGGCGTGGTTGCCGTTGGCCTTCTTCGTGTTCCCTTCCAGCTTTAGCGCCAGCATTTTCCTGATTGCACTCGCCACCGGGTTCCCGGTCGCGGTGCTCACCTGGTCGGGTGTGGCCGGCGTGAACAGCGCATATTACGATATTGCGCGGACATTGGGCGCAAGCCAACGCTTCCTCGTGCTCAAAGTTGCGATTCCGGCGGCAATGCCGCACGTCTTCGTCGGCCTCTTCATGGGTCTCGGCAATTCGTTTGCGGTTCTGGTCGTCGCCGAGATGCTGGGGGTAAAGGCAGGTCTCGGCTGGTACCTGCAATGGGCCCAAGGGTGGGCCGCCTACGCCAACATGTATGCCGCGCTGTTGATCATGGCCTTTTTGTGCTCCGGATTGATCACACTATTGTTTCGCCTGCGCGACCGGCTGCTGTCCTGGCAGAAGGGTCTGGTGCGGTGGTAGTGATTGGCGATACGTCGGAAGCGGCGCACCCGGTAAAGAACGAACCGGTACGCGGAGCAACGCTCACGATCAGCGAAGTGAGCCATCGTTTCGACCTGGCGGGACAACCCCTGCAGGTGCTGGACCGGATCAGCTTGCGCATCGGTCGCGGCGAGTTCGTCGCCCTCCTAGGACCGAGCGGTTGTGGAAAGTCGACTTTATTGCGGCTGGTTGCAGGGCTCGACTCTCCGAGCGTCGGATGTCTGCTCGCTGAGGACAAGGCGATTGAAGGGCCGGATCCCTCGCGCGTAGTCGTTTTTCAAGACCCGACGCTTTATCCATGGCGGACGGTCTGGGGCAACGTTGCGCTCGGGCTGGAAGCACGCGGACTGCTTCATACCCATCGCGAGAGGATAGAGCATGCTTTGCGCCTGGTCGGGCTCACGGGCTTCGCCAATGCCTACCCGCACCAGCTTTCGGGCGGCATGTCGCAACGTGCGGCACTGGCACGGGCACTCGTCAACGATCCCAAGCTGCTCATTCTCGACGAGCCCTTGGGCCAGCTCGACTCCCTGACGCGGATCACGATGCAAGGTGAGCTCGTCTCGCTGTGGCAGCGGGCGGGCTTCACCGCGCTGCTGGTGACCCATGATGTAGAAGAGGCGCTGTTCCTTGCTGGCCGGGTCGTCGTGTTGAGCGAGCGCCCCGCACACATCAAGGCCGAGATCGTCAACACCCAGCCCTATCCCCGCCATCGCGGCGATCCGCATTTGGCCGAGCTTCGCCATGAAGTGTTCGCTCGTCTCGGTCTCGATGCTACATGGTAAGCGAAGTGGCCGCCCAATTGTTCGAGGTGGCGAGAAACCTCAATGTCGGCCATTTGATACTGTTGCTGCAGTTCGGCAACATGAAGAAGGGCCTCGCCAAATACAACACGCAGCTGTTCGCCGCGCGGGTCATGCCGCAGCTGGGCGACGTGTTCTCTGAGTGGGAGGACCGCTGGTGGCCAAAGCCGATGGAGCGCTCGGCGCTCGGCGCGCGCCCCGCTGTCGGGATTTCAGCCTGCCACAATGGCCGCCGAGTAATCTACCCGGCCCACGTGGCTGCTGCTACCTTTGCGGGCTGGCGGCTGCGGCTGCCTCCAGGACGTAGTTGTCCACTTCATATGCTTGCCGAGGCCCCTCGCAGACAACCGTGTCCTGCGGATGGCGTGCGAGGCATGTGTTGTATGCGCGGACGTCGCGGTCCGCGGCGAGGCCGCAGCCGCTCAGAAGAACTGGAAACGCCGACAAGATGAGCAGCCGCCTCACTTATACCATCCGTGACTTGTCGCGCCCCCGGGCTCATTGTTTATCCGTCTCCCTTAACATCTCATTGCTCGCTCCGAGCGATGGCCCTTAAGCGAGGAGTACAGCTGTGCCGACCGTCTACAACGCCCGCGACGCGGGCAACTACGAAAGGTTGATGGGCCGCTGGAGCCGGCGCCTGGCGCCACTCTTCATCGAGCACGCCGGGATTGCGAATGGCGAAGAGGTGCTCGAAATCGGCTGCGGCACCGGCAGCTTGACTTTCGCGCTCGCCGAGGCCGCCAGGTTCGCCCGGCTTACCGCGATCGATCAGTCTGCGGTCTATCTAAGTGCGGCGCAGGCCAAGAACCGCGACTCGCGCATCCGGCTCGAGCGAGGCGACGGCTGCGCGCTGCGCTTTGCCGACGGCAGCTTCGACCGGACCTTGTCGATGCTGGTGCTGCCATCGGTCGTGCCGCAGCCCGAGCAAATGGTCGCCGAAATGCGCCGGGTGACCCGGCCGGGCGGCGTTGTCGCCGCCGCCTTCTGGGACACGCCCGGCGGGACGCCGCATCAGCGCATGTTCTGGGATACCGCCGCAGCCCTCGACGATACCGCAGGGGCGGCACGCGACAGCACATTGTCGCGGCCGATCTATGCACCAGGCGCGCTCCCGCGGGTGTGGGACGAGGCCGGGCTCGTCGAGATCGACCAGCGGTCGTTGATGATCCGTATGGAATTCGCCGATTTTGCCGACTATTGGGTCCCGTTCGCGAGCGGCGAAGGCGGGCTCGGAGCTTACGTCGCGACCCTCGACGATGCCCGGCGCGCGCGCCTCGAGCATCACCTGCGCGCGGCCTATCTGACCGGCCGTCCCGACGGAGAGCGCTCCTTCGTCGCGGTCGCCGTCTCCTGCCGCGGCATCGTACCCAAGGCCTGATCCACCCGCCGAGCCTGCACCTTCTCGCGATGACGGTGCCGCGTTAACAGCGACTTTACCTTGGCGGCGTACAGGAGGCTCGATCGGTGATTCTGCGGTATGGCGCACGGGACCGACGGCGAGGGGAACGACGAGGCCGTCAAATTGTTTCCGCGTCGCCGTCGTTGCACGTTGCACGGAGATGGGGCAAGCTGCCGCACCCTCCACAAGGGTGTGCAGAACGGGCATGGCGGACCGGGCGAAAGGGAAGATGACGGTCACACACGGCAGCAGCATATTTATAAGGCGCCCACCGATGACCGGGGGCGAGTGACCGCGCACGGACGAAAAGTGATCGGGCGGTGCCCCGGTCGCCAGGAGGAGCCTAGTGCAGCCTACCGACATCAGTAACCCGGATTATTTTCACAAGGTCGTCGACTGCCAGTGGGCGTGCCCGGCGCATACGCCGGTTCCGGAATACATCCGGCTGATCGCGGACCGCCGCTACACCGACGCGTATATGGTGAATTGGTACTCGAACATCTTTCCCGGCATCCTCGGACGCACCTGCGACCGCCCGTGCGAGCCGGCGTGCCGGCGCGGCCGGGTCGAGGACGCGCCGGTGGCGATCTGCCGGCTAAAGCGCGTGGCCGCTGACAACAAGGGCGACATCCGCCCCTATCTGCCCGCGATCCCCCTCGAGAAGAACGGCAAGCGCATCGCCCTCGTCGGCGCCGGCCCGGCCTCATTGACGGTCGCGCGCGATCTGATGCCGCTCGGCTATCAGTGCGTGCTGTTCGACGGCGACACCAAGGGCGGCGGGATGATGCGGACCCAGATCCCGCGCTTCCGCCTGCCCGAAACGGTCACCGACGAGGAAGTCGATCTGATCATCGACATGGGGGTCGAGACCCGCTTCGGAGAATCCGTCGGGAGCCTGAAAGCGCTGCTGAGCCATGATTGGGATGCGGTCTTCATCGGCTGCGGCGCGCCGCGCGGGCGCGATCTCGATATCCCCGGCCGCAAGGAAGCGTCCGAGCATATCCATATCGGGATCGACTGGCTGTCCAGCGTCTCGTTCGGCCATATCGACAAGATCGGCCGGCGCGTCGTCGTGCTCGGCGGCGGCAACACGGCGATGGATTGCTGCCGCTCGTCGCGCCGGCTCGGCGGCGAGGAGGTCACGGTCGTCGTCCGCAGCGGCTTCGACGAGATGAAGGCCTCCGCCTGGGAAAAGGAGGACGCGATGCACGAAGGCATCCCGATCCTCAACTGGCTCGTGCCGAAGGAATTCACCGACGATCGGAGCCGTCTCACCGGGGTGTTGTTCGAGAAGGTCAAGGCGGAGTTCGATTCGCGCGGCCGTCGCAACCTGGTGCCGACCGGCGAGCCCGATGTACACATCCCTTGCGACGACGTCTTGATCGCGGTTGGCCAGGAGAACGCCTTCCCGTGGATCGAGCGCGGCATCGGCATCGAGTTCGACCGCTGGGACATGCCGAAGGTCAATCCGAAAACAATGCAGTCGACCCTACCCAACGTTTTCTTCGGCGGCGACGCCGCCTTCGGCCCGAAGAACATTATCTGGGCGGTCGCGCACGGCCACGACGCTGCGATCTCGATCGACAAATTGTGCCATGGCGAGGATGTCGACGATCGGCCGCCGCCCGGCGTGACCCTCGTCAGCCAGAAGATGGGCATCCACGAGTGGAGCTACGACAACGACATCTCGAACGACCTGCGCTACAAGGTGCCGCTTCGGGACACAGCAGTAGCGCTGAAGGACATCCGGGTCGAGGTCGAGCTTGGCTACGACGAGAAGCTCGCGTTTCTTGAAGCCGAACGCTGCCTCAATTGCGACGTCCAGACCGTATTCACCGGCCAGCTCTGCATAGAATGCGATGCTTGCGTCGACATCTGCCCGATGGATTGCATTACGTTTACCGAGAACGGAACCGAGGAAGACTTGCGCGGCCGACTGATGGCTCCAGCGCTCAATCTCGAGCAGGATCTTTACATCGGGAATTCGCTGAAGACCGGGCGCATCATGGCAAAGGATGAGGATGTCTGCCTGCATTGCGGCCTCTGCGCCGAGCGCTGCCCGACCGGAGCGTGGGACATGCGCAAGTTCCTCCTCGACATGACGCAGGCCGGGCCGGCATGCCGCAGTCGATGACCGTTTTTCACGAGCTCTGAGCCGATGGCATCACAGTCGAATCTCGAGATCGCCGCGATCCAAAGCGTTAACGACTTCGTCGTCAAATTCGCCAACGTCAATGGTTCGGGCTCGGCGAGCGCCAATTCGCTGTTCGCCAAGTCGGTTCTGCGGATGGGGATTCCAGCCAGCTCACGGAACATCTTTCCCTCGAACATCCAGGGTCTGCCGACCTGGTACGAGGTACGAATCAGTGAGAGCGGCCATCTCGGCCGCCGCGGCGGCGTCGACCTGATGGTCGCCATGAACCCCGAGACCTGGGACGAGGACGTCGCCGAGATCGAGCCCGGCGGATATCTCTTCTACGACTCGACCAAGCCCCTTCCCCCGTCGAAGTTCCGCGACGACATCAATGTCATCGGCGCTCCGCTGACGGCGATCTGCAACCGCGAGTACACTGACGCACGGCAGCGGCAGCTGTTCAAGAACATCATTTATCTCGGCGTATTGTCGGCATTGTTGGATATCGATACGGCGGCGATCGAGAAGCTGATTGGGGAGCAGTTTCGCGGCAAGGACACATTGATCAAGCCCAATCTGCATGCGCTGCATTTGGGCCGAGACTGGGCACTGGCCGAACTCGATTGCCCGATCGGACTGCGGCTCAAGGCAGTAAACAAGGTCGCCGAGCGCATCTTCATTACCGGAAACGACGCGGCTGCGTTGGGTTGCGTCTATGGCGGAGCGACGGTCGCCGCCTGGTACCCGATCACCCCGTCATCCTCGCTGGCGGAGGCGTTCTCGGCGCATTGCCATCGTCTGCGCCGCGACCCCGAGAGCAAGAAAAAGCGCTTTGCGATCATCCAGGCGGAGGATGAGCTCGCGGCGATCGGCGTCGTCATCGGCGCCGCCTGGAACGGCGCGCGGGCTTTCACCGCGACCTCGGGCCCGGGCATTTCGCTGATGCAGGAATTCATCGGGCTCGCCTATTTTGCCGAGATCCCGGCCGTGATCTTCGACATCCAGCGCGGCAGTCCGTCGACCGGCATGCCGACGCGCACCCAGCAGGCCGATATCCTCTCCTGCGCCTATGCTTCGCACGGCGACACCAAGCACGTGTTGCTGTTCCCCGAGGATCCGCGTGAGGCCTTCACCTTCGCCGCTGACGCGCTCGATTTGGCCGACCGGCTGCAGACCCCGATCTTTGTCATGCTGGACCTCGACATCGGCATGAACGACTGGCTCTGCGAACCGCTCGCCTGGGAAGAGAGTCGGTCTTACGACCGCGGCAAAGTCATGACCGGCGAGATGCTCGAAGCCGGCGTCGAGTTTGGCCGCTACCTCGACGTCGACGGCGACGGCATCCCCTACCGCACCTATCCCGGGACGCATCCGACGCGCGGCGCCTTTTTTACCCGGGGCACCAGCAAGGACCGCTACGCGCGCTATTCCGAGGAAGGCCCCGACTACGTCGACAACATGCAGCGGCTGTTGCACAAATTCGAGACCGCCAAGCGCCTGGTGCCGCGCCCGATCAAGCGCATGGCACGGGAGGCAACCCGCTTTGGCGCGCTGTATTTCGGCTCGACCGCGCCGGCGATGACCGAAGCGCTCGAAGCGCTCGAGGAGCGTGGCATCCATCTCGACACGATGCGCATCCGCGCCTTTCCGTTCCACGACGACATTCTCGACTTTGTCGCTGCGCACGACCGGGTCTTTGTCGTCGAGCAGAACCGCGACGCCCAGCTGCGCACCTTGTTGATCAGCGAGGGCGATCTCGACTCCACGAGGGTCGTGCCGATCCTGCACTACGACGGCACGCCGATCACCGCGCGGTTCATCGTCAAGGCGATCGCCGACATGCTCGCCGTCGTCACCCTCGCGCCTTTGAAGAAGGCGCTGCCGGGATATCAGAAATGAACGCTTTAACGCGGAGGACGCCAAGGATTCGCAGAGTACGCAGAGATCTGGCTGCGACCTTCGCGCTTCCTCTGCGACCTCGGCGCTAAAGTGTTTTCTCTCTTGAGGTCCAAATGACCTATATCGCCAAACCGCGGCTGCACCACCCCAAGCTCCCGACCAATGCGCTCGGCCATACGCGGCGCGACTACGAAGGGGCGGTGTCCACCTTGTGCGCCGGCTGCGGGCATGATTCGATCAGCGCCGCGATCATCCAGGCCTGCTTCGAGCTCGACCTGCCGCCGCACCGCATCGCCAAGCTCTCCGGCATCGGCTGCTCGTCGAAGACG
>Ga0207693_10005388_pt1 | contig 10691 bp, 5 predicted proteins | sample LARL81metaG_FD_184347 | JGI IMG/M metagenome (GOLD analysis project Ga0207693, IMG submission 184347) | Corn, switchgrass and miscanthus rhizosphere microbial communities from Kellogg Biological Station, Michigan, USA - LAR L8-1 metaG... | ecosystem: Host-associated > Plants > Roots >... | reverse complement strand
TGCTGCTGCCCCGTATGTCGGAAGAACGCGAAAGCGCGATGATCCAGGCGGTGGCCGCGGTGGCCGCCCGGGAGAAGCCCAGCCTGGGCGGGGTGGTCCGGCACCTGGAGGCATCCTCCGACCCGGCCTCGAAGAACCTGGGCGCGGTGCTGCACTCGATGTCGGAGATGCGGCTGGCCCGGTTGTGCTTCTCGCCCACGGCCGGGCAGCGGATCGACGCCGAGGGCTGGACCACGGTGTTCACCCTGGCCGGGCTCACCCTCCCGGACGCCAGCGTGAACCGGGAGGACTTCTCCTACGAGCAGCGCCTGTCGGTCGCCCTGCTGTACCTGGTCTCCCAGTTCGCGCGCAGGCTGCTGAACGGGATGGACCGGCGGATGCCGAAGGCCATCTTCCTGGACGAGGCCTGGGCCATCACCTCGACCCCGGAGGGGGCGAAGCTGGTCCCCGAGGTGTCGCGGATGGGCCGGTCCCGCAACACCGCGCTGATCCTGGTCTCCCAGAACGCCGGTGACCTGCTGGCCGAGCAGGTCACGAACTGTATTTCCTCGGTGTTCGCGTTCCGGTCCTCCGAACGGGTTGAGGTGGCCAACGTCATGGCGCTGCTGGGGGTGGAGGCCTCGGCGGAGCATCAGGCCGTGCTGCGCGGCCTGGGCAACGGGGAATGCATCTTCCGCGACCTGGAGGGCCGGGCGGGCCGGATCGCCATCGACCTCATCTCCGAGGAGATGCAGCGCTGGCTCGACACCAACCCCACCCGGGCCCGGCCCGGGGAGCAGCAGGTGCAGGGTGCCGCGGCCGCCAGGCATGCACGGGCCGAGCCGGGGCACGGCGACGCCGCATCGACGGGCCCGCAGTCCCCGGGGGACGCGTCAGGGCCACGCGCGGGCGGGCAGGCCCCTTCGCTCACGGGGCACGCGCGGGAGATCCAGCCGCCGGTCGGCGGGGTACCGGGTGCCCGGCCGCCGGGCGATCCAGCACGGGGGACGCAGGCTGTTGGGGGTGAGTTACGCCGGTATAAGCCGCTCTCCGGCGGGCCCCCGCCTTGATCAGGAAGCAGGATATGCCATCGCCCCAGGTCATCCCCTATATCGCTGACTTAGCCAACCCCACGAGGTCCGGAGACCCGGATATGCCGACGCCGCCGAAGTCCCCGCATGCCCAGCAGTTCCTGAAGTCCCCGCAGTCCCAGCCGGCCCCGTGGCCGGGCCGCCGGGTCCGGCGTTGCGGCCGCGCCGTCGCCCGCCCTGCCTGGCGCGCGCTCCTGCTGGCCGGTGCGGTGGCGGCAATGCTCGGCATGCCCGCGGTGGCCCAGGCGGCGGCCACTGCTCCCTCCGCAAGCCCAGCCTCTCCAGCGCTCTACGCCGGCCCAGCAGGCCCGGGTGCCCTCGCGAACCCGGCCCGCCCGACGGGCCCCGCGGACCCGGCGGCCCCCGCCAGTCCGGCTGGCACCGCGTTCGGGGCCAGCGCCGTGACCACCACCGCGGTTCAGGTCCCCGCGCACCCGGCCGCCCCGTCGGGCGGGATCTGCCAGGTTCCGGGGATCGGTGACATCGGCGGCCTTTTCGGCTTCTGCGCGGCCGGGTCCAGCGGCATCGTCGGCGACCTGAACAACATCTGCCAGCCGTCCGTGCCCACCCCGGAGCCCGCCACCGGCGGTATCGACGCCCTGATCCGGCCCCCGGCCGGCACCCCCAGCACCGCCAAGCCCACCCTGTACGACAGCTACGGGATGGCCGGGCAGACCTGGAACGCCTTTGACCTGCAGTGTTCCGATATGGCATCGCTGGTGGGGAACAACATCGCCGGGGTGGTGTTCGACGCGGCCAAGGCCCTGGACCGGGTGACCATCACCGTGTACCAGTCCGCGGCCGGCGAGGGGATCCTGTCCTGGCTCACCGGCGCGGTGGACAAGCTGGTCACCAGCCTGGGCAACGCCATCTACTTCCCCTACCTGGCACCGGTGGTGATCCTCGGCGCGATCTGGCTGGCCTGGCAGGGGCTGATCCGCAAGCGGGCCAGCCGCACCATCGAGGGCACCCTGTGGATGGTGCTCGCCTGCGCGACCGCGATCTGGCTGATCGGGCGGCCCGCGGACTTCACCGGGGCCGGCAAGGCCGTGTCCGACGGCATCAGCCAGGCGCTCAACGTGGCGTTCGCCAAGCTGCCCGCGCCGCACCAGAGCAACTGCGTCCCAGTGGCCAGCAAAGACCCGCAAACCCCGCCGCAGGCCAACTTCAACTTCTCCAACGGCGGCACCATCGTGGACGCCAACGCCAACGAACTGTGGGCCGTGCTGGTCTGCAAGCCCTGGCTGGACGGCGAGTTCGGCACCACCGCCTACACCACGGGCAAGCACGCCCCCACCGTGGTCAACGCCTACGGGCGGCAGTTGCTCTGGGCGCAGGCGATCGCCGCGAACGAGAAGGCGACCGCCAACGTCATCCAGGCCAAACAGGCTGCCTACACCGGCCTGGCCGCCTCGCTGAAACAGAAGGACCCCGGCGCGTACGCGCTGTTCCAGGGCAAACAGTGGACCACCAGGCTGGAGATCGGCTTCGCCGCTCTGTTCGCCGCGCTGCTCGCCGGCGTGCTCGTGCTGCTCATCGCGATCACCCTGATCCTGCTCAAACTGGGGTTCCTGCTGCTGCTCGTGGCCGGGCCGTTCTTCCTCATCGTGGGCACCCATCCGGGCTTCGGCCGGGTCATCGCGCTGCGCTGGGGTGAGCTGCTGATCGGGGTGCTGCTCAAATCGGCGGCGATTGCGATCGTGCTGTCCGTGCTGCTCTACGCCTACTCGCTGATCATGGGCACCAGCGACGCGGTGCTGCCGTGGGCGCTGAAGATCCTGATGATTTCCCTGGTCACCGTGGCGGTGTTCATCTACCGCAAGCCGTTCACGCATCTGTTCTCCGCGGTCGGGTACGGCGTCATCGGCTCCAGGGAGCAGGCCGACGCCTCGCTTGCCCGGGCCTCCAGCACCGCGGCACGCAACACCCGCGACGCGGCCACCGTCGGGGTGCCCGGGTTCGCCGCCTACCGCGCGGCGCGCTGGGCGAGGCGCAACCCGGCCCAGGCGGCCGGCGTCGCCGCGCAGGTCGCGACCGCCGGGGCGACGGCTGGGACGGCGGGCGCCCTGGCCGGTGCCGCCGCCGCGGGGAAACCCGGCGCGCAGGGCGCGGCCGCGGACGCCGGCGCCGCGGCCGCCGAGGCGGGCCAGGATGCTGTGCCCGATCACACCGTCAGCCCCGGGTCCGGGGCCGCCGCGATGGGGCGGGCCAGGTCCGGGGCGAACGGCGCGCCTGGCCGCACGCCGCCGCCGCTGGACCTGCCGCCGCGGTCCGAGGAGGGCACCGCGCGGCCGGTATCCGGCTGGGCCAGGACCGGCAGCAACGGCCCCCTCGTCGTGCCCTCCCAGTCCCGGGCCAGGGCGCCGGGCGCCGCGGGCCAGCCCGCCGGCGCGCCGCAACAGCAGCAGGCCAGGTCCGTTGCCCCCGGCCCGTTCGGTGGCGGCAGCCACCCCGGCGGCTACGGCGGCGGCCACTCCGGCGGCGGCCAGGCCGGGAACGGGCGGTCTCCGGCACGGGCCGCACCCGCGGGCCCGCCCCCGCCCCGCGCGCCAGCCTCCCATTCGGCGGCCCCCCGGTCGGCACCCACCCGCCGGACGGCCCCACCCGCCGCGCCCGGCGCCGCGCCGCGCTCGGCCGGGTCCGGCGGAGGCTCACCGGCGGCCGGCGGCAGCAGCCGTGGTGACGAGCCGGCCGGCCCGGCACCGTTCTGGCTGCGCCCATTGCGGCGCCGGAAGTAGCGCGGCGGCGATGGAACTCACGTCGGCCCAGCGCAAGCTCGTCTTCGCCGGAGTCGTCCTTGTCCTCGCCGCGCTGGGCGCGTTCCTGATCATCCCCAACACGCTGGACCGGAGCGGCACCGGGCACGGCCGGGCCGTGGGGCTCACCGCGCCGCTGCCCACGGCGTCACCCACGCAAGCCCCGGCCAGCCAGCCCACCACGGCCGGTGGCCTGGGCTCCACGCCCGCGCCGGGCACCGGCCCGGACATCTACGCCTGGCTGCCGTTCAGCCAGGCGGGCCTGACCGCGGCCGCGGACCTGGTGCACAGGTTCGCGGCGGCCTACGCCAGCTACACCTACACCCAAAGCACGGCCAGCTACGAACGCCAGTTCAGCGGCCTGGCCACCACGCAACTGATCACCGTGCTCGCGCGCGGCTTCGCCACCCCCGGCGTGGCGCAGATCAGAACGCAGCAAAAGCAGATCGCCACCGGTTCCGGCCGGATCACCGCCATCCGCGGCTTCGGGTCCAACAACATCACGTTCGTCGTCGCGATCACCCAAAGGGTCACCGGCACCAAGGGCACCAAGCAGACCACCACCAGCTACGCCGTCACCGTGACCGGTGCGGGATCCACCTGGCAGGTGGAAGACCTGGAACTTGCTTCGGCGGGGAACACGTGACGGCCTGGCAGCCTAGCTGGCGCGTGTCGGGGCGTACTGCAGCGGTAGTCGCCATCGGCATGGTCGGCCTGCTCGTGCTCGGCCTCGCCCTCGCCGGCGCGGGCATCACCGGCGGCAGCATGCTGTTCGCGGCCGGCCAGGGCTGCGGCGCCGGCGGCGGTGCCGTGGTGACCGCGGCGGTCCAGCCGGCCCCGAGCAGGGCAGCGGGAACCGCCATTCCCGCCAACTACCTGCACCTGTTCCAGCAGGCCGGGCACACCTACGGGGTGCCGTGGACGATCCTGGCCGGGATCGGCGAGGTGGAGTCCAGCGACGGCCGGTCCACCCTGCCCGGCGTGCACAGCGGGGCGAACGCGTTCGGCGCGGCCGGGCCGATGCAGATCGGCATCGGCGGCGCGGCGGGGAACACCTGGGGCGGCGCGCCGATTCACCCGGCCGGCGCACAGGTCGGCGGGGTCGCCACGGACGGCAACGGGGACGGCGTGGCCAGCGTGTACGAGCCGGCCGATGCGATCGACGGCGCCGCGAAGTACCTGATCCAGCACGGGGTGCTGACCAACCCGAGCGGCGCCATCTTCGCCTACAACCACCTCACCTCCTACGTGCAGGCGGTGGAGCACTGGGCCGGGGTGTACTCCTCCGGCGGCTTCACGGTCGCCGCCGCCCAGCCCGGGCCGCAGGCCTCCTGCCAGCCGGGCACCACCGCTATCTCGGTGCCGAACCAGACCGTGGCCGCCGTGATCGCGTTCGCGCGCCAGCAGATCGGGAAGCCGTACCTGTGGGGCGGGACCGGGCCGGACGCGTTCGACTGCTCCGGGCTGATGATGATGGCCTACCGGTCGGCCGGCATCGACATCCCGCGCACCTCGGAGGTGCAGTGGCTGTGGGGCCCCCAGGTCCAGCCGGGTCACGAGGAACCCGGTGACCTGGTGTTCTTCGCCGGTTCCGACGGCACGACCACCTCGCCTGGCCACGTCGGCCTGGTCATCGGGCACGACCTGATGATCGAGGCGTACGCGACCGGGTTCCCGATCCGGATCTCGGCCTTCGGCACGCCCAAGGCCGCCGCCGGCGACACGAACCCCGTCGGGTTCACCCGTCCCTGGGCGCACTCGGGCGTGACGCTCACCAGCCAGCAGACCGGCGGGTGAAGTGGCGCCAGCCTGAGGTATGGCCCCCTCTTATGACTGATTACTGATGGACGGCTCGCCGAGTGCAAGGTCGATCAGCTCGCTGCGATCGCTGGTGCGCCCGGAGTCGTACCATCCTTCAAAGTCGGCTCCGAACTGGCGCTGGATGTCGGCGAGCAATTCGTCGCGGTACGTTCGCGCCGGCTCGGTCCATGCCGCGCCGCAGTCCTCCAGTTGCCTATCGGCGAATCCGAGCAGGCGGGCGGCACGAACCCAGTCCCGCCGAGCCGCGGCGCTGCAAGCAAAAGCGAGGAGCGGAGCGCTTCCGAATATGCGGTCGTGACATCGTTCGTATACGCGCAGCGTTTCGGTGAAGGCGGCGTCTGCGGCGTCGAGGTTCCCGCAGCGGAGATGGATCCAGCCGAGTTCAACTGTTGGCGAGTTGCTAGGGGCACCTAGCTCCTGGAAGATCTGCTCACACTGTTCCAGGTGATGCCGGGCCGCTTCCAGGTCGCCCTTGATGTGGAACGCGCTGCCGATGTCGCCGTGCGCTAGAGCCGTGTACAGCCGGTCACCGGTGCGGCGGGTCACATCCAGCGCCTCCTGGAGGATGACCATGCCTTCGAGGGGATCGCTAGTGACGCCTCCGAGGACCACCAGGCCTTCTCCGAGGGCGACCAGGCATTCTCCGAGCAGCCCCGGATCGCCCACGGACCGGGCAAGCTCGATCGCGGCTTCCCCAGCCGCGCGGCTCTCGTCCATGTCGCCGGTAAGCATGCCCACGTACGCGAGCCCTTGTAGCGCCATGGCGGCCTGGTAGTCGTCGCCTTCCGCCTGGGCGAGCTGCAGGCACTCGGTGGCGTAGGAGCGTGTCGCCTGGACGTCGTTACGGATTGCCGATCCGCAGGCCATGCTGAGGGCTTCGCAGCGGACGGCTGTGCTAATGCTTGAACCAGCGGTGTCGAGGCCGCGGCGAAGCAGGGTGAGGCCTTCGGCTTGGTGGCCGTGGGCCCGCCAGAAGCGGTCCAGGTGGGTGATCATTTGCACGGCTTGCCCGGCCCGGCCTGGCGTGGTGAGCAGGTAGGTGATAGCGGCGGTGAGGTTAGCGTGATCGGCTTCCAGTCTGATCAGCCAGGGGCCCTGGTGCCAGCCGGCCAGGGCGGCGCGGGCCCGGCGGGCTAGGCCGGCGAAGTAGTCGCTGTGCGCGCCCCGGGCCGCAGCGTCGGCGGTGGGGCCGTCTTCGGCGGCGGCTCGCGCCGCGCAATATTGCCGGATCGTCTCCAGCATCTGGTAGCGGACCTCTGCCTGTGCAGACTGGCCACTGCGGGCGCTGCGATCGATCTCGATCAGCGAGCGTTCGGCCAGGGAGGTGACCGTGTCGGCGACATTTCCGGCAGCGCCGGTGACCGCGCCCGCCGCTTCGAGGGTGAACCCGCCGGAGAACACTGCTAGCCGTTTGAGCGCTGATTGCAGCGAGGGGGTGAGCAGGTCATAGCTCCAGCCGATGGTGGCGGCCAGGGTCTGCTGGCGGGAGTGCGCGGTGCGCGAGCCCAGCCAGGGCGGGCTGATCCGGTCCTGCAACGCCGAGGCCAGCTGCGGAAGGCCGAGCTGGCTCGCCCGGGCGGCGGCCAGCTCGATGGCCAGCGGCAAGCCCTCCAGCCGGGCCGTGATCTCAGCGATCACCTGCAGCTGCTCAGAACCCACCTCCGCCAGGTCCGGCGCACGTTCGAGGAACAGCCGCACCGCATCGAACAGGGCAAGCCCGGCTGGGTCGCGCAGATCGGTGGTGTCGGGAAAGGCGATCGGCGGGGTATGCCATACCCTCTCACCGGGCACCCGCAGCGGCTGCCGGCTGGTCGCGAGAACCCGCATTCCTGGCCCGGCTTCCAGCACCTTCTCCACGGTCGCGGCCACCGCGCCGACCAGGTGCTCGCAGTTGTCCACGACCAACAGAGCCTGCATCGCGGTGACATGCTCCATCAGCAGCGGTTCGGCCGGCTGGCCCGGTACCTGCTGCAAGCCGGTGGCGGCGGCGATCGCCGCGGACACCCCTGCCGGATCGGATAGCTCGGCCAGGTCCACAAACCACACCCCGTCGCGGTACTCGCCGAGCCGAGCGGCGGCGGCCTCGATCGCCAGGCGGGTCTTGCCCGCACCCCCGGTGCCCACGATGGTGACCAGCCGATCTCGCCCGACCAGCTTGTCCAGCTCGGCCAGCTCACTGCGGCGGCCAACGAAACTGGCTACCGGCGATGGCAGATTGCCCCGCGCTCTGGGAGCCCGTGCGGGGCTCATCTGTATCTCCGCCACATCGCCGGGGGCGGGCCCGGTCCAATCAAGGTCGGGTGACTGCGCCAGGATTTCATGCTCCCGCTCGGACAGCCGCGGTGAAGGGTCCAGTCCTAGCTGCTCGGCCAGCGTGTCCCGCAGCCGCCGGTACGCGGCCAGCGCGTCAGCCTGGCGGCCCGCCCGGTACAAGGCCAGCATCAACGCTGCCCACCGCCGTTCTCGCAACGGCTCGGCCGCGACCGCCCGCTCGGCCAGCACGCACACCTCGTAGTGGTGCCCCAGGGCGAGATGAGCCTCCAGCGCCTCCTCCACCGCGGTGTTCCGCATCTCTTCCAAGTGCCCCGCCGGAAGCGCGCTCCAGGACGCCCCCGCAACGTCAGCGAACGCCTGGCCCCGCCACCGGGCCAAAGCCCCGTCCAAAGCACCGGCGGCCGACTCGAAATCACCGGCCGACATCGCCGCCCGGCCGGTTGCGACGTCATGTTCGAAGATCAGCGAGTCCAGTTCAGCAGGCCCCACCTTTAGCCGGTAGCCCCCGTCATGAAAGTCCAGTCGGCCCGGGCCAATCGCCTGGCGGATCGCTGAGACATGGCTTTGCAACGTCGAAGCCGCTGCTGCCGGAGGGTCGCGCTCCCACACATCCTCGGCCAGGACGTCCACCGGCACAGAACGACCCGGCGAGGCCAGCAGCCGCAGCAGGACCCCCCGCCGCCGCGTCCCGCCGATGCGAACTTCCTGTCGCGGTCCCTCTATCCGCAATGGGCCCAGCACACAGAACACAACCCCAGAAGGTCCGCCCGGCAGCATCGCCACCCCCCAAAGGATTCATCACGGCGCTCCTTCCTCAAGTGTGGTGAGTGCGATTGACGATTGCACGACCCTTTTCAGACGGATCCGTTGGCCTCGATGGCTCGCCGATGCCGGGAGGCTGACAGGGCCAGGGTGGCGGGCTGTGGATCTTGTTTCCGGGTTCCGGATGACAGTGGCCGCCCGGCGGGCCGGGTGGCCGAAGCGCCTTCTCATCCCGGCTTTGGAGCGATCTTGGAGCGCTGCCGGGGATTCTCAGCCATCACCGGCAAAGGCTGCCAGAACAGAAGGTCCTGACAGCTATGACCAAGGGGAGGTCAGCATGATTACCCGGACTCGTACCCTTATCGCCTGCGCCGCGGCCGCCGCGACGGTGGGCCTGGCCGCGAGCATCGCCGCGCCCGCCCTGGCGAGCGCCCCGGCGCCGGGCATAGCCACGACGATCGGGACCGTGTACCAGGGCAAGATCGTGAACCAGGACATCGTGCTCGGGCCGCAGTCCAGCCCGACGCTGCTCACCCAGACGCCCAAGTTGCCGGCCGGCACCTACCTGGTGACGGCCATCGTCGGCGCGACGATCGCCGCGCATGACCAGATCGTCTGCGCGGCGTTCCCGGTCAGTAACGACGGGGTGTTCGGCACCGCGGGCAACCCCGGCACCGGGTCCATCTTCGGCACCGCCACGGTGACCGACACGGTGCATGTCACCGCCGGGCAGCGGATCCAGCTTGTCTGCAACTCGTTCAACTTCGGGCTGGGCACCTCGGCCGGCGACGCCGTCGTCGAGGCGGTCCCGGTCGGCCACGTGAACTGACCGGTACGTCAGCCACTGACAGTGGCTACCAGGCCGGCGGCCGCAAGCGCACGGCGGCGCCGCGATTGGAGCGAGGGGGTGATCGGGATGCTTCGTAAGCTCAGCCGCAAGGCACGCGGGATCCACCACGGGCCATGATGGGCGGGTGTCGGGGGTGCTTGCCTGCTGGTACGCCGGCCAGCACCTCCGGCACCCACACCCGGTCCGTCGCCGGCTGCCGCCGGCGACGGACACGGAGGTGTTCGGGGTGCACGGTGAGTGAGCCCGTGACGGTCGCAGTGGGGCTGCGGTTCGCGCCCGGCGTTATCCATCGCACGAGCAAGCGCGGACTGGTGATCGCCAACCGGCACGGTGAGACCGTGCTGTTCGAGCATCCACGTGCAGCCGAGTTGCCGATGCTGCTGGCGGTCGCGCTGACGCCGGGCGAACTGGCCCGGCGGCTCGGACCCCCGTTGGAGCCGGGCGTCATCGACGAACTGCTGGCCGCCGAGTTTCTCATCGAGGCCTCGGACGGCCCGGCAGCCGCGGCGCCGGCGCGGTCGCCGGCGGTGACGCTGAGCCGTTCGGGGTTGATGCTGACCGGCATCGCCGGCCCGAGCCGGTGGCTGGACCGCTACCTGGCGCCGATCGTGACCAGCCGGCTCGGGCGGTGCCTGCTCCTGTTCGTGGTAGTCGCGGGAGCCTGCTGCCTGGCCGCCGGGCCGCCGGGCCGGCTCAGCGGGGCAAGCCCGGCCACCGAGATGCTGCTGCTGCTGGCCCTCGGCCTGCTCACCAGCCTCATCCACGAGTTCGCCCATGCCGTGGCCCTGGTCCACTACGGGCGCACGCCGCGGTATGCCGGGTTCGGCCTGTACTGGGGCGCGGTGTCGTTCTACGTCGACTCGACCCCGGCGCTGACCCTGCCGCGCCGCGAGCGGGTCGTCCAGGCGCTGGCCGGCCTGGCCGCCGACGCGGTCACCACGAGCATCCTCGCCATCCTCGCCGTCCTCGCCCAGACCCGGATCGGCCCGTTGCTTGCAGCGGTGTTCTGGAGCCGGGCCGTGCTCAACGCGATCGCGATCGTCCTCAACGCCCTGCCGATCCTCGAGGTCGACGGCCACTGGGCGCTCGCCGACTACCTGGACGAGCCCGATCTGGCGCCCCGCGCCCGGGCCGCGCTCGCCGATCTGCTGCACCGGC
>Ga0207693_10005387_pt1 | contig 10692 bp, 8 predicted proteins | sample LARL81metaG_FD_184347 | JGI IMG/M metagenome (GOLD analysis project Ga0207693, IMG submission 184347) | Corn, switchgrass and miscanthus rhizosphere microbial communities from Kellogg Biological Station, Michigan, USA - LAR L8-1 metaG... | ecosystem: Host-associated > Plants > Roots >... | reverse complement strand
TAGGGAATCCACCAAAAAATGCCCCTTTTCACTAGAATCCGATCTCGACAGCTTGCTCCGGCGGCCCACGGTATCCTTTAATCTCCGGCAATAATCCAAATGGGAGGCCGAGCAATGCGTTACAAAATCGCGAGTTTGGCGGCGGCCGCGATCATGTTTGGCGGCGTGCAGATTGCACCAGCGGCCGATATGGCGGTGAAGGCGCCGCCAATGGTAGCGCCGGTGGCTTTGTACAACTGGACCGGAATCTATGTCGGTATCAACGGTGGTTTCGGTTGGGGCAATTCCACATTCTTCTATGACCCGGTGGGGCCGGATGTCGGCCACCGTGACAGCGGAGCACTTTTCGGTGGCACGGTTGGGTTTAATTACCAGTTTAACGGCCCGTGGGTGCTGGGCGCGGAAGCCGATTGGGATTGGGCCAATATCAAAGGTAGCTCGTCCTGCCCGAATCCGGCCTTCAACTGCGACACGAAACTTCGCTCCCTCGGGACCCTCCGGGCCCGCGGTGGCTACGCTGTCAACAATTTCTTGCTCTTCGTGACCGGCGGCGTCGCATGGGGAAACGAACGGGTTGAGACTGTGAACTTGGCAGGTTTGGCAATTCCACCGAGCGGAACGCCGACCAATGGCACGACCGCAACGCACGCGGGGTGGACTGCCGGGTTTGGGGCGGAGTACGCTCTATGGAACAACTGGTCGATTAAGGGCGAGTATCTCTACGTCAACTTGGGAAATCACACCTACACCGTCGACAACGGATTGCTAGTCGAATCCCGTCAACGGGAGAACATCGTGCGGTTTGGCCTGAATTATCGGTTTATGCCGTAGGCCGAGAACTAATAAAAAAGCCCCGGGCACAGCCCGGGGCTTTTCATTTAGGCCGTCATCGATCACGACCGCAGCGTCACAATCTCCTCCAGTGCCGCCTTGTCCGCCGGAAACCCCGCCGCGATCCATGCTTCCTCCGCCGCGCGCAAAGCGGCGCCGAGTGCCGGGCCCTTCTCGAGGCCGCGCGCGATGAAGTCGGCGGCCTGAAGCGGAAACACCGGCGGCGTCCAGCGCTGCGGCAGGCTGGCGAGCGCGCGCCAAGCCTCGTCGTGTGCGGAGCCTTGCGAGCGCGCCCAGGCCAGCAAGACGCGGTCGGTGAAGCGCTCGCTTTTGAGCCGATAGAGCAAAGCGCGCGCCGCCGCTTCGTCACGCGGCGCGATCTGCCGCCAGCCCTCGCCCATCGACGACAGCCGCGCGTGCTCGCTGTTGGCGAGCCGCAATTTTTGCCACAGCCGCTCGGCATCCTCCCTGACCGCGACGCCGAGCGCGCCCAGCCGCCGCACCGCCTCGGCCGGCAGGCCGGCGCCAGCCTCGGCCTTGGCCATATTCTCAAAGGCGGCGAGATAGCCGACGCCGCCCAGCACGCGGGTGAGCAGCCCGGCATCGTTCATGGCGATCAGCGCCGGCATGGCGTGCGGCGCCAGCAACAGCTTCATCAGCTCCATGCGCACGCGCTCGCGCGAGAGCTGCTCGAGCCCGGCACGGCCGGCGATGCAGGCCGCCAGCCCCTCGCCCTCCGGGTGGCCGCCGTCGCTATAGGCGGCGTGGAAACGGAAAAAGCGCAGGATGCGCAGATAGTCTTCTGCGATGCGCTTGGCCGGCTCGCCGATGAAGCGCACCCGGCGGCGGCCCAGATCCTCTAGCCCGCCGACATAGTCGTAGACCGTGCCGTCGGATGCCGCCGACAGCGCGTTGATGGTGAAGTCGCGCCGCTCGGCGTCGGCCCGCCAGTCGCGCCCGAAGGCGACCTTGGCGTGGCGGCCGTAGGTCTCGACGTCGCGGCGCAGCGTGGTCACCTCGAACGGCGCCCCGTCGATCACCACGGTGACGGTGCCATGCTCGATGCCGGTCGGCACCGCCTTGAAACCGGCCGCCTGCACGCGGCGCACGACTTCTTCCGGGAGCGCGGTGGTGGCGAGGTCGATCTCGCCGACGGCCATGCCGAGCAGCGCGTTGCGCACGGCGCCGCCGACCACGCGCGCTTCTTCGCCATCGCGGTCGAGCACCGCGAGCAGCCGCGGCAAGGCACCGGCGCTCAGCCAGGCCGCGTCGAGCTTGCGCGACGCGGCCGTCACCGGTTCTGCCCCGGCACGAATTTGCCGTCTTCCATGTGGGCCGGCACGTAGGTCGAGCCCGGCGGCGCGCCGGTGAAATGCGCGAAATAAAGAAAGCTGCCGAGGATCAACAGCAGCGCGACGATCGCGAGCGAGAGCACGCGCGTCAGCGGCCAGGATTGCACGTCCATGACGCCGGCGCGCGTCGCCCACAGGAACACGGCGTAGAGCACGAACGGCGTGATGAAGAGCAGAACTTCGGTGAGGACCGGGCGGATCATCGGTAAATCCGATCGTACAGATTGCGCAATATACCCGCCGTCACGCCCCAGATGTAGCGCTCGCCGAAGGTGATGGCGTAATAGTGCCGCGTCATGCCCTGCCAGTCGCGCGCATGGCGCTGCACGTTGGCCTGATCCATCAGGAACGACAGCGGCACCTCGAACACGTTGTCGACCTCCGCGGTGTTGAGCGTGAGCGCGAAGCCGGGCGTGACGCGCGCGATCACCGGCACGATGCGGTAACCGAGCGTGGTCATGTAAAGGTCGAGATAGCCGATCGGGCTCACATGCGCGCGGGCAAGGCCGATCTCCTCCTCCGCCTCGCGCAGCGCGGAGGCGAGTGGGTTTTCATCGCTCGGGTCGATCTTGCCGCCGGGAAACGACACCTGGCCGGGATGGTCGGGCAGATGCTGGGCGCGCTGCGTCAACAGCACGGTCGGCTCGCTGTGATCGACCACGCCGACTAGAACCGCCGCCGGACGGATCGGCCGCAATTCGGCGATTTTGCGCATCACCGGATCGGCGTCGTGGTCGCCGCGTTTCGGCGTCACGTTCGGATCGGCGAGGCCCGGCGGCACCTCGAGCGTCAGCCGCGCCTGCGCGCGCGCGAAGAACTCCGCCGCCGAAACTGCCGCCGCCGCCGTCTCTTGCATCAGGCAAATTCCTTGAGCGCGCTCGCTTCCGCCATGGCGAAGAACTCTGCCCCCGAGGCGACGCCGAACATGGCTTTGCCATCGAGCGCACGCTCCTCGCCGAGCTCGACCAGGTCGTAGAACAGCGCGCGCGTCACCTTGGCCCACAGCCCGCGCCGCACGTGCAGATAAGGCTTGAGGCCGCCGGTCGCGGCATCGAGATCGAAGCGCAGCGCATGACCGGGCCCGGCCGCGACCCAGTCGTCGACATTGGTGCGAAAGGCGAGCCCGCCTTTCTCGACCTTCATCTCGACGGCGAGGAAAGGCGCGTCCTCGACCACGATCCCGACCTTCTCCACCGGCGTCACCAGGAAATACTTGTCGCCTTCGCGCTTGAGCACGGACGCAAACAATTTGACTAAAGCCGGCCGCCCGATCGGGGTCTTTTGGTAGAACCAGGTCCCGTCGGCCGCGATCCGCATGTCGATATCGCCGCAAAACGGCGGATTCCACCGCTCCACCGGCGGCGGCCCGCGCTGCGGCAGCGCCGCCGCGATCCCTTCCAGGCCACCAGGTTGCGCCCCTTGCCCTGCCTTCGCCATTGTTTTCCTTCGGTATTCGGGCGCTCGCACGCCTGTTCGCAACTTTGTGACTCACCCGGCCAGGCGGCGGAAGATAGCGTAAGCTCGCCGGCAGAATGAGGCAGATTCGGCACGGCCGAAATATGCGCTCTTAAGCGTACCAAATCGCGGCTTGGTGCGTTTTGCGTGGGCCGGCACAAGCCCGGCGAAGGCCCGTTGGCGCCCACAGAAGGATCAAAGACATCATGGCGGTGGCAAGCGGCGAAAGCCTGGAGAAGCTGGAAGACATGATCGTGCGCGCGGCGGAATCGACCGCCGCCCACGTGCGCGCCGCCAAGGCCGCCATCGGCGAAGTCATTTTCGGCCAGGACGTCGTGGTCGAGCGCGCGCTGGTGACCGTGCTGTCCGGCGGCCATGCGCTGCTGGTCGGCGTGCCCGGCCTCGCCAAGACCAAGCTGGTCGAGACCATGGGCATCGCGCTCGGCATGGACGCCCGCCGCATCCAGTTCACCCCCGATTTGATGCCGTCCGACATTCTCGGCACCGAGGTGCTGGAGGAAAGCCCGGGCGGCAAACGCAGCTTCCGCTTCATCGCCGGCCCGGTGTTCGCGCAATTGCTGATGGCCGACGAGATCAACCGCGCCTCGCCGCGCACGCAGTCGGCGCTGTTGCAGGCGATGCAGGAGCAGCACGTGACGGTTGCCGGTGTGCGCCACGACCTGCCCAAGCCCTTCCATGTGCTGGCGACGCAGAACCCGCTCGAGCAGGAAGGCACCTATCCGCTGCCGGAAGCGCAGCTCGATCGCTTCTTGATGGAGGTCGACGTCGATTATCCCGATCTCGCCGCCGAGCGGAAGATCCTGTTCGACACCACCGGCGCCGAAGAGACCCGCGCCAAGGCGGCGATGAGCGCCGAGGATTTGATCGCCGCGCAGCGGCTGGTGCGCCGCCTGCCGGTCGGTGAATCGGTGATGGAGGCGATCCTGCAACTGGTGCGCTCGGCGCGTCCGGGCGAAGCCGGCGACGCCGCCAAGCTGATCGCCTGGGGCCCGGGACCGCGCGCCAGCCAGGCGCTGATGCTGGCGGTGCGCGCCCGCGCGCTGCTCGACAACCGCTTCGCACCCTCGGTCGACGACGTGCTGGAGCTGGCCGAACCCGTGCTCAAGCACCGCATGGCGCTGACCTTCGCGGCCCGCGCCGAAGGCGAAACCATTCCGAACGTGATCCGCCAGCTCAAAGCGCGCATCGGATAGGCTGGTAATGGCCGAGCCGCGCGCAAGCGACGTCGAGACCGGTGCGGTCAAGCAGGCGGCCGGCAGCGCCCGCACGCTCGCCTCGTCGATGCCGCGGCTGATCCTGGAAGCGCGCCGCGTGGCGGCCTCCATCATTCACGGCCTGCACGGCCGCCGGCGCGCCGGACCGGGCGAGAATTTCTGGCAATACCGCCGCTTCACCTCGGGCGAGCCGGCGGCCGCGGTCGACTGGCGGCGTTCGGCGCGCGACGACCACCTTTATGTGCGCGAGCGCGAATGGGAAGCCTCGCACACGATCTGGCTTTGGCCGGACCGCTCGCCCTCGATGGTGTTCGCCTCGGCGCTGGCCAACGACAACAAGCTCGAGCGCGCGCTGGTCGTCGCCTTCGCGCTCGCCGAAGTGCTGGTGCAGGGCGGCGAGCGCATCGGCATTCCCGGCCTGATGCGGCCGACCGCGAGCCGCAACGTCATCGAGAAGATGGCGGAAGCGGTGCTGCACGACACCGCCGAGCGCGCCAGCCTGCCGCCGTCATTTGCGCCCTCGCCGCTGTCCGAGATCGTGGTGCTGTCCGACCTGTGGAGCCCGCTCGCCGAGGTGCAGGCGATGGTCGCGCAGCTCGCCGCCACCGGCGCGCACGGCCACGTGGTGCAGATCGTCGATCCGGCCGAGGAGAGCTTCCCCTATTCCGGCCGCGTCGAGTTCATCGAGCCGGAAGGCGCCGGCTCGATCACCGCCGGCCGCGCCGAGACCTGGCGCAACGACTACCAGGCGATCGTGGCGCGCCACCGCGCCGCCGTCCGCGCCGAAACCGACCGGCGCGGCTGGAGCTTCGCCATCCACCGCACCGACCGGCCGGCGAGCGAGCTCTTGCTGGTGCTGCATTCGCGCATGGGCGACAGCGCGCAACTGCCTGCCGTCATCAGCCGCCACGCGCCGGCGCAACCCGGGAGGGCGGCGTGATCCCCGGCCTGCCGCTCGCCTTCGCGCAGCCGCTGGTGCTGCTGGGCCTGCTCAGCCTGCCGCTGCTGTGGTGGCTGCTGCGGCTGGTGCCGCCGCGCCCGCGGCGCATAAATTTTCCGCCCACCCGCCTCTTGTTCGAGATCGCGCCCAAGGAAGAGACGCCGTCGCGCACGCCTTGGTGGCTCACGCTGCTGCGGCTGACGCTGGCCGCGCTGGTCATCATCGCGGCGGCCGGGCCGATGTGGCAGCCGCCGCTGGCAGCCGGCAGCCGCGCCGCGCCGATGCTGTTGATGATCGACGACGGCTGGGCTTCCGCCGCCGCCTGGGACGAGCGGCTGCGCACCGCCGACGAGATCATCGCGCGGGCCGACAGCGACAACCGGCCGGTCGCGCTGCTGGCGTTGTCGGAGCCGGCGCGCGACATTTCCATGCAGGTCGCGGGCGCCGCGCGCGTGCAGGTCAAGCAGCTCAAGCCCAAGCCCTATACGGTCGACCGCGGCGAGGCGCTGCCGCTGCTCAAGCGCTTCCTCGCCGGCGCGCCGAACGTCGAAGTCGTCTGGCTGTCCGACGGCGTCGATCTCGGCAAGGGCGCGGCCTTCATCGAGGGCCTCAAACAGGTGATCGGCGATCACCCGCTCACCGTCGTCAACGGTGGCCTCGGGGCCGCGCATGCGCTCGCCGCCGCCGACAATGCCGCCGGCGCGCTGACGGTCAAAGTGCTGCGCGCGCAGACCGGCGCCGCCGAGAACGGCCTGGTCAAAGCCATCGACCTCAAGGGCCTGCCGCTCGGCGAAGCGGCCTTCGCGTTCAAGGCCGGCGACCGCGAGACCGACGCTTCCATCGATCTGCCGGTAGAGATCCGCAACGAAGTTGCGCGGCTGGAGATCGTCGGCGAGCGCTCGGCCGGCGCCGTGCAACTGCTCGACAAGCGCTGGCGCCGCCGCACCCTCGGCATCATCTCGGGCTCCGACGCCGACCGCTCGCAGCCGCTGCTCGGCCCGACTTATTACCTCGCACGCGCGCTCAATCCCTTCGCCGACATCCGCGTCGCGCAAGGCGCATCGCCGGGTGAAGCGGTGACGCGCTTCCTCGACCAGCGCCTGCCGATGCTGATCCTGGCCGACGTCGGCAACGTCGCCGAGGCGCGCGACCGGCTGGTCAAATGGATCGAGAACGGCGGCGTGCTGGTGCGCTTTGCCGGCCCGCATCTGGCGGCAACCGACGACGACCTGGTGCCGGTCAAGCTGCGCCGCGGCGGCCGCATTTTGGGCGGCAGCTTGAGCTGGGAGCAGCCGCAGAAGCTCGCCGGTTTTTCGCGCGAGAGCCCGTTCAACGGCATGCCGGTGCCCGACGACGTCACCGTCACGCGCCAGGTGCTGGCCGAGCCCGACGCGCGGCTGACCGATCGCACCTGGGCGACGCTTGCCGACGGCACGCCGCTGGTGACCGCGGAACGCCGCGGCAAAGGCATGCTGATCCTGTTCCATGTCACCGCCGACACGCGCTGGTCGGACCTGCCGCTGTCCGGCGCCTTCGTCGACATGCTCCGGCGCGTCGTGGCGCTGTCCGGCGCGGCCGCCAGCAGCGAGGGTGAGGTCAACCCCGACAATGCCGCGACCGCCGTGGTGCCGGCGACCCGCGTGCTCGACGGCTTCGGCGCTTTCACCACGCCGCCGCCGACCGCGCGGCCGGTGCCGTCCAATTTCACCGCCCGCGCCAGCGCCGACCACCCGCCCGGCTTCTACGGCCCGCCGGAAGGCCTGGTCGCGGTCAATACGCTGGCGCCAGCCGACCGGCCGGTGCCGCTCGACTTCTCCGGGTTGAAGGCGACCTTCGGCGTCTACCGGCACGGCGAGCCGCTCGACCTGCGCGGGCCGGTGTTCATGACGGCGCTGTTGCTGCTGATGCTGGACGCGTTGGTGGTGTTCTGGCTGTCCGGCGGCCTGAGCGCGTTGCGGCCGCGCCGGCGCGCCGCCGCCGCCATCGTCCTTGCCGCCGGGCTGGCGGCCGCGATCGGCATGCCGCAGCAGGCCTGGGCGCAAGCCGCGCCCGGACCGCCGCCCAAGCTTTCGGCGCAGGCCGAGGCCTTCGCCTTGAAGGCTACGCACCAGACCCATCTCGCCTACATCGTCACCGGCGACCCCGAGGTCGACGAGATCAGCAAAGCCGGCTTACAGGGCCTGACGCTGTTTCTTGCCCAGCGCACCGCGCTCGAGCCCGGCGAACCCATGGGCCTCGATCCGGCGCGCGACGAGCTGTCCTTCTTCCCGATCATCTATTGGCCGATTTCGCTGAAGGCGGCGAAGCCCTCGCAGGCCGCGCTTGAGCGCATCGACGCCTACATGAAACGCGGCGGGACCGTGCTGTTCGACACGCGTGACGCGCTCGACGCGCCACCCGGCGCCGGCGGCGAGAACCGCGCGCCTGGCATGCTGGCGCTGCGCGCGATCCTGTCCTCGCTCGACCTGCCGGAGCTCGAGCCGGTGCCGCGCGACCATGTCCTCACCAAAACGTTCTTCCTCCTGCACGACTTCCCCGGCCGCTTCACCACCGGCCGTCTCTGGGTGGAGGCGCTGCCGGCCGAGACCGAAGAATTACCGAACCGCCCGGCGCGCGCCGGCGACGGCGTCTCCTCGATCATGATCACCTCCAACGATCTCGCCGGCGCTTGGGCGATGCGGCCCGACGGACAGCCGATGTTGCCGCTGGTACCGGGTGAGCCGCGCCAGCGCGAGTTCGCCTTCCGCGCCGGCGTCAACATCGTGATGTATGCGTTGACCGGCAACTACAAGACCGACCAGGTGCATATCCCGGCGCTGCTCGAACGCCTGGGTCAGTAGGAGCCTGCAATTGAACCTCGGCGTCGCATTCTCGCCTCTGGTACCCGAATACGTGGTGTGGACGGCCTTTGCAGCGGCGGTGCTGATCTCGGCGCTGCTGTTGTTGGCGCGCAGCCGCGGCGCGCTGGTGCGAGCAATCGCGCTCGCTTTGATGGTATTGGCGCTCGCCAATCCCTCGTTTACACGCGAGGACCGCGACCCGATCCCCTCGGTCGCCGCCATCATCGTCGACAAGAGCCCGAGCCAGGATTTCGGCGATCGCAATGCGCAAACGCAAGAAGCATTGAGAACGTTGACCGAGCGGCTCAAGCGCATCCCGGGCCTTGAGGTGCGCGTCGCCGATGCCGGCGAGGCCAATGGCGAAAACGACGGCACCAAGCTGTTCTCCGCGCTGTCCTCAACGCTGGCCGACGTGCCGCCGGACCGCGTCGCCGGCGCGATCCTCATCACCGACGGCCGCGTGCACGATGTGCCGGGCGACGCCACGGCGCTGGGCTTTGCCGCGCCGCTGCACGCGCTCATCACCGGGCATGCCGGCGAGATCGATCGCCGCGTCGTGCTCACGGTGACGCCGCGTTTCGGCATCGTCGGCCAGTCGCAAAGCATCGGCTTCCGCATCGAGGACCAGGGCAGCAAAGTCGGCAGCGCCGAAGTCACCGTGCGGCGCGACGGCGAGGTGGTGGAGAAACGCACGGTGCCAATCGGCGTCGACAGCACCGTGAAAATCCCCATCCCGCATGCCGGGCCGAATATCGTCGAGATCGAAGCGGAGGCGGCGCCCGGCGAACTCACCACCGTCAACAATCGCGTCGTGCTGACGGTCGAGGGCGTGCGCGAGAATTTGCGCGTGCTGCTCGTCTCCGGCGAGCCGCATGCCGGCGAGCGCACCTGGCGCAACATGCTGAAATCCGATGCCTCGGTCGACTTGGTGCATTTCACCATCCTGCGCCCGCCCGAGAAGCAGGACGGCACGCCCATCAATCAGCTCTCGCTAATCGCCTTCCCCACGCGCGAGCTGTTCCAGGAGAAGCTCGACCAGTTCGACCTGATCATCTTCGACCGCTATCAGCGGCGCGGCGTGCTGCCGCTGCTCTATCTCGAGAACGTCGCGCGTTATGTCGAGCGCGGCGGCGCGGTTCTCGTATCGGCCGGCGACGACTACGCCTCGCCGCTCAGCCTCTACCGCACGCCGCTCGGGGAGATCCTGCCGGCGGTGCCGACCGGCCGCGTGATCGAGGAGCCGTTCAAGCCGAAGCTCACCGAGCTCGGCGAGAAGCACCCGGTGACCAACGACTTGCCGGGGTCGGCGGGTCCTGAGCCTTCGTGGGGACGCTGGTTCCGCGTGGTCGATGCCGACCCGCGCGACGCCGAGGTGCTGATGAAGGGCGCTGAAGACAAGCCGCTGCTCGTCATCGGCCAGCGCGGCCAAGGCCGCGTGGCGCTGCTCCTGTCAGACCACACTTGGCTGTGGGCGCGCGGCTATGAGGGCGGCGGCCCCTACACCGACCTTCTGCGCCGGCTCGCCCACTGGCTGATGAAGGAGCCGGACCTCGAGGAGGAGACCCTCAAGGCCACGAGCCGCGGCCAGACGCTCACCATCGAGCGCGGCTCGATCAAGGACACGATCGATCCCGTGACGCTCACCTCGCCGTCGGGCAAGGAAGAGACCATCACTCTCGACAAGGCCGAGCACGGGCAGTGGCGGAAATCGATGACCGTGACCGAGCAGGGCGTCTACCGCGTGTCCTCGGGCAAGCTCGCCAATGTCGTCACCGTCGGCAATGCCAACGCGCGCGAGCTCTCGGCCGTGACCGCGACCGACAAGCCGCTCGCTCCCATTCTCGAGGCGACCGGGGGCGGCAGCTTCTGGCTCGGGCGGAACGATGCCGAAGCGGCGAGCCTGCCGCGCCTTGTCATGATGCGAAGCGGCCATGTGATGCATGGCGAGGACTGGCTCGGGCTGCACAAGCGCGACGCCTATCATGTGACGGGAGTGCGACTCTTCCCGCTCTTCACCGGCTTCCTCGCGCTCGGCCTGC
>Ga0207693_10005386_pt1 | contig 10693 bp, 12 predicted proteins | sample LARL81metaG_FD_184347 | JGI IMG/M metagenome (GOLD analysis project Ga0207693, IMG submission 184347) | Corn, switchgrass and miscanthus rhizosphere microbial communities from Kellogg Biological Station, Michigan, USA - LAR L8-1 metaG... | ecosystem: Host-associated > Plants > Roots >... | reverse complement strand
CCGGCCGGCATGTTGGGCGGGATGGGTTTGGCGACGATGAGCGTGGGCCTTGTTCTGCTCTCCTTTCGGCCCGGTCATGCGGCGATCCCTGAAATGGCCTGGTGGATGGCGATCTGCGGCGTCGGGTTCGGCTTCTTCCAATCGCCCAACAATCGCACGATCCTGGCGAGCGCTCCGCCTGATCGCGCCGGCAGCGCCCGTGGCATTCTTGCCGCCGCACGGCTCGTGGGGCAGACCTTCGGCGCCGCGCTGGTCGGCCTGATCTTCGCGCTGACGAGCGTCTCCCCACGCGGGATCAGCCACGGCGCGACCTTGGCCCTGCTCGTCGCCGCCGGCTTTGCCAGCGCCGGCGCGATCGCGAGCAGCCTGCGACTGTTCGGGTTCCTTCGAGCCGAGCTGCCGCAAACGCGTTGATCTGGCGCCCTTCGGGGGAATTGGGCGGTATCGGTCTCGGGAATTGGCGCTAGACTAAAAGGGCTGCCGTGCCCTTCGCAGGGTCCGCCTGCGCGGCGAGCGGCGACCGCGGAAGAGATCCGCGGTTTTTGCAGAGTGACCGGCGCGGTCGCTGCTCATGGCGATACCGAGCCCCTCAGCGGCCGGCGCGTACGACATCACTTGGATGCACCACTTGCCCATTAAGACGGTGCGGCGACCTCGAGCTCAGCCGACCCGGATAGGCCGGTTCGGGATCGCGATGAGGTAGGCGAGTGCCGGGGGAAGCGCGATCACCGCGCCGCCAGCAGGGCGGGAACGAAGCCTCGCGGGCATGATGCAGGATCGAGCGCCAGCTTTTGTCGGCGACATGGTGATCGATAAGCTCCTTGACGCCGTGGTGGACGTTGCTCCGCCGCGTGACCAGCGATCCTCCTCCTGATGCTCGACATCGTGATGATCGAAATCGGCAGCCAGCGTGCGAAAATCGGTCACCCTTAGGCCAGTTTCCGCGCCCGTAGGCAGGTCTCGCGCGCGGCAACAGCAGCGTTCTTGTGACTAAAGCGGGCATCGATCGCACTAATAATCTCCCCGGCCACCCCCGGCCGCTCGGAGATATGCCCCGAAGTGCTGCCGAGTGCCCGCTGCAAAGGCGCGAAGCAGATCGGCACGGCTGACAATTCCGACGATGCGATCGTCGCGCACGACCGGAACTCGCTAGATCCGATATCTCGAGGAGGCGGGCGATTTCCGGAGCCTCGATTTGTTTCGGTAATCCGCACCACGGCGGACATGACTTCTCGAGCGGTGGGTTGCGGGTTCCCCCCTCTGGCAGCAGCGTCAGCCGCCAATCACGCCGCGCTTCGCGATCGGCCTGGCAGGATTGCGAAGCCGTCGAAATCTGTTGCAATGATCGGGTTTGTACGACTCGCGGTGGAGGGAGACGGGTTCGAACCCTCGGTCCCCATCCCCCTAGAGCCAGAGCGATGGCGGGCCAATACGGGCGTACAGTTGCGTAATGATACTTACGCGGCTTGCCTCGACCGTGCTCGCTCGGTGTCCACGAGAGCAAGCTCCCCGGGCGCGCGTGGACCCGTATGAGACGTCGGTGGCTCGTTGCCGGTCAGCCTCGCGGTGTGTTCCTGCTTCAGCGCCGCCAATAGCCAGCGCTTGACTGCCGCGGCGGCCCGTTCCCTTTCTGCCTCGCCAAGCGCGGGGGCGCGGGCCCTGCGGATGACCGCGCGCAGCTCTTCAAAACTGCGCCAGCGGTGATCATTGAAGTATACAAGCCCACAGGTCCGACGAGGCAGGGCCGCTTGGAGGAAATACACTGCCGGCCCGCTCGGGACGTGGTGCTTGCGACGCAGATAATGGAGAGCGCCGATCAGGCAGTACCGACCCTGGCCGTCATGATAGCGGCCGCGTGTCCAGTGCGCGCCATTTGAGAAGAACTCCAGCAAGATATCAAGCATTTGCACCGCTTCATTGGTGTCGCCCGAGCACATGGGTGATCCTCGGTGTTGAGCGTTGACCGCCATGCTATCACTCGCCGCTGTGCAGAGCGAAAATCTTCGGTCCGGGCTCGCGCCGGGAACGGTTTGATCTATTCGGTTATCGCGCTCGTCGAAGCAAATCTCATCGTAACCGACGGGCGAAAACACGCCTCGCCGGGCGCGGATCCAATACCCAAACCGCGACCTTGGTTGTTTATCACTTGGCTTCCGTCGTTCTTTAAGCACCATTACAATTTGGACCTCAAAAACGCGGCATTGTTCTCGTCGGCCGTGTTTTTCGCCGGTGTTGTTGGCGATACTTCGGGGGGAATAATTAGCGACGCGATCCTACGGCGCACCGGCGATGCGCAGGCGGCACGTCGCAACGTAATCGTCGGCGCGACGATCGGCGCGGGAATCTGCTTGGGCCTCGTGTTCACAAAGGCTAATTTGACACTGGACGCCCTCTTTTTGGCAGCCGGGTTCTTCTGCCTCGAGCTCGTAATTGGCCCGATCTGGTCGATCCCGATGGACATCGCACCGCAATATGCTGGGATGGGCTCGGGGCTGATGAATACGGGATCTGCTGTGGCGGCGATCGTATCGCCACTCGCCTTCGGATTGATCGTTGATCTAACCGGAAGCTGGGTATTGCCCTTCGCTGTGTCGATCGCGCTCCTGCTCTTGGGCTGTGTCATGGCATTTATGATGCACCCCGAGCGACGGTTCGTTGAGACGATGCCATGGACGGCGAGGGTGGGGGCAAAATAAACGGACCCCTATACCGGCGATATCGCCTCCCTGACGGCGGCATTCCTTCGATGGGACGATGGCACCTTTCGCATTCATCCGGTGCTCGAGCGCACTCCTTGTTTCATCTGATAACCGGCCGGCCAGTTCGCTCCCTTTCCATGCCATGCACCGCCGCAAAGGCAACATCGGCCCTACAGCAGCAGTGTGTGCATCGGACACCGTGGGCAAAGCGCCGGCTAGTCGGAGATCGGCTGGGAAACCATGCCAATTGCCAGCGGTACGGGAAAATATATGGTGGTGTACAATGTACGGTGGCGCGACTGGAAGCGCCGCCCCTATCGGCAACACGAATGGGCGCAACGCTGCGGCTGCAGCGCTGGGATTTGTCAGCGTGCAGGCACTGCAGGATGCCATTGAGACGTTTTGCGAAGGATAACATACGGGCGAGAGTCGACCGCGACAGACGGAGATCACTAACGTTTTGCGCGCGCGAAAAGATTTGATCAACCACGCTCGAAGCACCTGCTGGAACGACTTGACGAACAACGCGCCCAAGGAATTCGCTCTCGCCGCGTCGCTGGCGCTTGTTCGCCAGACCTTACCAAGGAAAAACACCAGCCAAGATCGAGATGCATATCAACGCCGTGCCCGGCGTGCTGGGGCGCGCCCCGGTCGCCCGCAAGAAACAGCTGCAGAAAGAAAGAGAGAGATCGTGACTCGCTATTGGGCCGATCTTCAGAGCAATCATGCGCATTGCTCGCCGACGCCTTTGGGCTCAAAGGCCGGGATTGATGCGCTCGCATAATGTCGGGCGAGCGCCGAACAGGCCATCAGCTGGATCTGATGGAAGATCATGAGCGGCAGGACGATCAGGCCCAAGGCCTGGCCGGCGAACAGTACATTCGCCATCGGTATGCCGGCGACGAGGCTCTTTTTCGAACCGCAGAACATGATCGCGATCTCGTCCTCGCGCGAGAAGCCCAGTCGACGCGCGGCAAAAGCGGTGATGGCCAGCATCAGGCCGAGCATCGCGCCCGCCACGAGAAACAGGACGATCAGCGGCCCGAAGGCAAGCTGGTGCCATATCCCGCTAAGAGTGGCACCGCTGAAGACGGTATAGACCACCAGCAGCACCGAGCCGCGATCGACCGCGCCGAGCGCCTTGCGCTGTTGCCGCACCCAGCTCCCGATCCACGGCTGGAGCAGGTGGCCAGCGATGAATGGAACGAACATCTCCAACCCGACCGACCGCAGCGCGTTCAGCGAAAACCCGCCAGACGTTTTCAGCGCGAGCCCCGCCAGCAGCGGCGTCAGGAACATACCAAGAAGGCTCGACGTCGAAGCGCTGCACAGCGCCGCCGCGACATTCCCGCCGGCGATCGACGTGAAAGCGACCGAGGCCTGCACCGTCGAGGGCAAAGTGCAAAGGAACAGGAGGCCGAGATAGAGCGGCGGCGTCAGCAGTGTCCCCGATAGCGGGCGCAACGCCAGTCCGACAATCGGAAACAGCAGGAAGGTCGCGGCGAAAACGACGAGGTGCAGCCGCCAATGCAACGCCCCGGCGACGATCGTGGCGCGCGACAGGCGAGCTCCTTGAAGAAAGAACAAGAGCGCGATTGCGATCCCGGCAAGACCCTCAAAAAGCCCGGCACTCGTTCCGCGACAGGGCAATAGAAAAGCCAGCACGACGGTCACGAGCATCGCGATCGTGAATTCATCCGGGCGAAAACGAGAAAATATGCTCATCGACCAGCTCCATAGCGGGATCCTGCGCCGGAGCTAAAGATGTCGGTGATGCAGGATATTGTGAAGTTCGATCTCCGAGGTTATTGTCATCACGTAACGTGATGATCGGGCCGTGTTCGACCCTACTCTGCTAGCCACCTTTGTGACCGTCGCGAAAGCACGGAGCTTCACCGAGGCCGGGCGCCGCCTCGGACTGCGGCAATCGACAGTCAGCCAGCATGTGCGGCGTCTCGAAGAGGCGGCGTCTCGGCGGCTCTTCGTACGCGATACCCATTCGGTCGCGTTGACCACGGACGGCGAAGCGATGCTCGGCCTCGCCCAGGGCATCCTCGAGGCAAACGAACGAGCCCGGCGCTATTTCGCCGGCTCAAAACTGCGCGGTCGGGTGCGCTTTGGCGCGTCCGAGGATTTTGTCCAGAGCCGGCTGCCTGAGGTGCTCCGCGAATTCACCGGAGCGCATCGCGCCGTCGATCTCGAATTGACCGTCGGGCTCAGTGGCGGGCTGCTTCAGGCGCTCGACGCGGGCGAGCTCGATCTCGTGCTGGTGAAGCGGCGCCCAGGCGAAGATCGCGGCCGTCTGGTGCGGCGAGAAAAGCTCGCCTGGGTCGGCAGCGACCAGGCGCTCCTCGAGCCGGATAGGCCTCTGCCGTTGATCCTCTACCCGCCACCGAGCATCAGCCGGGCGATCGTATTAGAGGCGCTCGAACGCACCGGACGAAGCTGGCGCATTGTGTGCACCAGCAGCAGTTTCAGCGGCCTCAATGCGGCGGCGCTGGCCGGGCTTGGCGTCACGGTCCAGGCTGACGGCTTTGTGCCGCCGGGTCTCACCGTGTTGGCACCTTCCCCGGCCCTCCCGGAACTCGGCCAGATCGAATTTGTCCTCGCCGGCCCCGGACACACCTTGCGCGGCCCGACGAGCGCGCTTGCAACATCCATTCTCGACAACGCCTATCGGCTATAGTGAGTGTGTCGGGATTTTGCCCCGATCTAGAGCCAGTGCTTCAGAACAGGCCGTGTCAAGGCGCAGCGAGCATTAGTCGCCTTAACGCGTCATTCCCGCGAAGACGGAATCATATGTGGCATTGGCGTGCGAGGCACTAAGGGCCGGCCGAACCCCCCCTCACCCTACCGCAGTCGAGCCGGTGATCACTTGCAGAGGCTAAGTACCTCTAGCCAACTACGCCCGGGTCAGCGGCCAGAAAAGCCGTTTTCCTCGTTGAAGCGGCGCCCGTCGCGCAAAGCCCTGCGGCGCGCATCAAAGTCGCGTTGCTCGGCATCGAGACGATGCTGCTCGCGCCGATAGGCCCGCTCTCTCGCTGATGCTCACGCCAATAGTAGGCGGAGGAGGCTCGCGGTTCATGGCCTGCCGATCCCTTGCAAGACATCGCCCGGACCCTCAGCATGCGATGGCATCGTGCTCATGACGAGAAATGAAAAAAAGCCAAGACAGCTAACGTTGCCATTGTACTCTCCCTTACGCATTTGATCCGAAGCCGGATCGATACCTGCGCTGCTTTACCAAACACCGCGGACAGAACGGCTGTTCCTGCTGCTATTCTACTCGCGATAAGGCCCGGGACCTCGGAGCGGATCGGGTCCTGAAAAAAGCCGCGCTAGACTAGCACGCGTCAGCGACGCTGAAATCCCAACCGACGCGAGCTTGCTCTCGCCGCGCGACGGCAGCCGAGCGCCAGAATAGCCACCCTGTCCCGTGCTCTAGGAGAGGGGTTGGACGCATCGAGAGAACGGCACGCTCAGCACTGATTAGACGCACACAAGTCAGATTCATCGCTGGAGGGAGAGGGATTCGAACGCTCTGTCGCCCGGCGCAAAAGAGTGGGCTCCGTGCCCTCTCGTCTCACACCACGGGTGGGATCTTCCGACATGCCGGCGCGGGGCGATGCTGACCGCTGCCCCCGTTACTCATAGCGTTTGTTCACCTCCCGCCAACCCACGGTGATGCGGCCGGTCCTGACGCAAGGACCGGCCGCGGGCGGACCCGGTGCGGGGGGAGGGATCACCGAGTGACGCCGACCTCCAACTGGTGGCACTGGGCTCGGCGACCGAATAAAACCGGGTAAATCCCGGTTAATTGTTTGCTGCGCGGCGACCCTCAGTAAACTCCGATAGCGTGTGCTCAGCCCACGATCTGTTCCGTGGGGAAAGCCGAGACCGGCATTGTCAAATTAAGTCGGCTTGAGGCCAGCGCGCGATAAGAGCGCAGGACTCGTTGGCGGGTCTGAGGGGTTCACCGTACGTCAACCTTCCGCGTATGTCCCGACGGGAATCTGAGTCCACTCTAGTCGCATAGCCGCCGTTCTAGATCCCGACGCTCCATTCGGTGTCAGCGCCGAAACGGTGCCTCCGAGGCGAGGAACGTGGCGAATTCGTCCTTATAATCCGGATGCCAGCGCGACAGGGCGGGGCGATTGCGGATGATATCTTCCGCGGCCCACAGGATACGCCGGTTGTCGATGTCCCGGGTCACGTCGTTGTCGGGACAGATGATGTAGAAATCGCCCGCCGCCATTCCGGCGATCAACATGTCAACGACTTGATCGGGCGTCCACGCGCTCGGCGGCTTCTCTGTCCTGCCCCGTCGGGTCATGCCGGTGAAGGTCGAGCCCGGCACCAGCAGATGCGCGCTGATCTGGCAGCCCTCGAAATTCCGCAGCGTGTGCGCGAGCCCCTCGGTCAGAATTTTCACTCCAGCCTTTGAGATGTTGTACGCGGTGTCGCCCGGCGGGCAGGTGATCCCCTGCTTCGAACCGGTGTTGACGATTGCGCCGGGCGTACGTTGGTCGATCATCGCGTGGGTGAAGCTCTGTACGCCATTGATCACGCCCCAGAGGTTGACGTTCAACACGCGCTGCCAACGCTCGAAATGCTCCAAAGGAGCACCACCCGGTGACGTGCCGGCATTGTTCATCAGCACCGCCACTTCGCCGAACCTATCGTAGACCCGCTCCTTCAGGCGCTGGACCTCCTCCAATTTGCTGACGTCGGTCGGCATGGCCAGCACATCCGCCGGGCCGCCCCGCGCAACGAGGGCGACTTCCGCTGCGGCCTGTTCGAGGGTGCCTCCGCCGAGATCGGCGAGACAGACCCGCAGGCCCATCGCGGCGAAGCGTTTGGCCGCGGCAAGGCCGATCCCGCTCGCCGCGCCGGTGATGACGGCGACCCGGCCTTCGGTCAGCGCACGATGTTGAGCCATAACAACCCTCCTTTACCCTCTGTCTTATATCGAAACTCCCGCCAAACCATCGCATTAGGCGGACGACCCATAGCCGGCCGCCGGGGTACGCGCCAGGCAATGCGCGCGACCTTCGCCGGGCGCGGGTTCGACGAAGGCTCGGCATGGCGAAGGACCAGGTTGGCATATTCCCCACGCTGGACCGTGTCGACGGTACACATGGCTCGCTGATCGCCCGGCACTTCGGCGGCCAGTCGGTGTCGCTCGATAGCGACCTCGAGCCGGTCGACGTGGTGCCAGTCCCGCCGCTTTGAATGGCTAACGCGAGCTGGGCTGGTTCAGCTGCTGCTGGATTTCGCGGCTGCGCTCACTGCCCGGACTGACGCCGCTACGCTCGAGCTGTCGCTGCTGGTCGAGCAGACCGTTACGGTAGAATTGCATCTTTTGCTGGTCAATCGGGCCCGGAGTTGGCGGCGGTGGATAGGAGGGGCTCTCGCGCTCGGGCATCGGGTATATCGGTCCGGGTTCTGTCAGCAACGGCGAGAGCCCAGCCGGCGGCACGACCGCCGGACCAGGATTGATCGGTGGCACCAACGGCGCCGGGGTCGGGGGCGAATAGATGGTTGGCGGGGGCAACGGCAGCGGTAATCCGCTGATCTGCGCGGCCGCTGCTCTCGTGATGCCGGTCAGCGCCGCTAGAAAGGCTCCTAAGGGCGGGCCCCCTGGAGCTGCGTGCACTGAAAAGGTCGCGAAAACTACGAAGCTCAATGTCGCAAAGATCACGCGCAATTCAGCCTCCAACAAGAGGGTATATGAAGGCAAATCTAGGGCGCGGCGCGGCCGTTACTAGGCTTCCGGGCCGAAGTCATTCTGGCGTTTCGGCGCAATCAGTCTCTTCCGCTTCGCTGGCGATCGATGCTTCGGCGGCGTGTTAAGCGCCTTCGATAGCCGGCGCTGGTAGCGCTCGTCTATAGCCGGGGGCCAAACTAGCGCGAAGTCCGACTGGGCAATCCGCGCTGATTTACAGCCGGCGCGAGTGCTGACAGAACCCCATCGCCGTGCACGCGAATGACTTGATTATGTCTAGCTCGGGCGGAGCGTCTAAATGCCAAGAACCTATAGAGTGACGGCAGCAGTGGGGTTGTCTCAGTAGGTGCCAGACCGGCAAAAGCGGCGCGGTATTTCAACAGGCCAGGCATCCCTTTTTGGCAAGACCGGCCAGCCGGGTGCCTGCATACCTAACCAATGACCAAGTCGGATGCGGAACGTGAAAAGGAGGGTCACATGACCCGCAAGTTCCTGATGACTGTTGCGATCGTTGCTATCGCGCTCGCCCCCTCGATTGCCGTTGGTCCTGCCCAGGCCCACGGCTTTGGAGGTGGGTTTCACGGAGGTGGGTTTCACGGCGGCGGTTTTCACGGCGGATACGGACGTGGTTTCTACGGCGGATACGGACGTGGTTTCTACGGCGGGTACGGCCGCGGGTTTTACGGCGGGTATGGTGGCTTCTATCCGGGCTACTATGGATATGGCTATTCCCCATTCTGTTATTATTGCTACTGACCGGGTAGAGCTGGCGGCCGAGAGCCGCGCGGCTCTCGGAGAAGCCAAAACCCCGCACTAGCGGTGGACTTTGGCTCTTTAATTCCCCAACTTGTGAATCAGCACCGAACCGGGACCCCGCGGAGTTCTGCTCAGTTCCTTTGATTATTCGTGCAAAATTACCGCATGAGTGCGGTCCCAATGGGCGCCGATCGGCACCCGCCCCGGACGCAAATCTGCAAGACAGCTTAATATTTTGAGCCAGTTAATGGGTGGGGTCCCGCCCCGGTGCTGAAACACCACCCAAGGAAAAGCTGCGGCTCGCCCTCGTCTCGGCCCAAGAGGAGCGCGGTCGTGTCGACTGTAACGTCGAGCCGGCATGCGCATGAAACCCACAGGCTACGACACTTCGGCTCGCCAGAATTCTGGCGAGCCGTCGCCCTGCTCGGTCGAGGCGGCGACCGAAACAGCCGATCGTGCAGTGCGGATATGGCCGACGTGGAGGCCGAGATTGCCGGACTGTTCGATCGGTCGACGCAACAGCTGCGGCTTGCCTGGCGCAAGGCACATCGCACCGGACCTCCTGTGAGCCTCAGTCGCGATCTGCCGATCCGAGGTCTTGCCAATCCGCTGCAGGAGCGCATCCATGGCGGCCCAGCCGCGCGCTGCGTCGCCGCCTGCACACCATGCCCGGAGCGTTGGAGAAAGGCGCTCTGTCCGCCGATCCCGGTGCCGTGCTGAAGACCGGTACGACATTGGTGCGCCAGTGGCGTGGACACACCCACGCCGTCCTCGTACGCGACGCCCGGACGTCTTCCGGCGGCACGTAAACCGATCACGTTGCGGTGAACCAGCGAAAACATCGAAGTGCCGCTCGTCGCGTCGGCCGTGATCAGGCCGCCGATGTCGAAGTTGCGCTGCGTGACCACGCCATCGAACGGAGCAATTACTTGCTGGTACGTCTTTGACTGTGACGACACCATTGCTGCCAGTTTCGGTTATCGCCGTTGATCGCTAGCTCGAACTGAAACTACACCGGAGCGATTGCCGACAGTTCTGTGGATACAGAGTTCGGCCAGACCAGAGCTTTTTTGTCGCATGGGAGATTGACAGGCGTGCGCGCGCCATTCACGCAGAGCATGCGGCTGAATCGGTAGCCGCCGCCGAATTCCGTCCGGATGACATCGCGGTCCGCGCCGAGCGCTTTGCGCAACGCGGAGACCGGTACCTTGAGGTTCTCTTCCGAGACCACGATGCCCCGGCCACACCCGGCTGAGGAGCCCTTCTTTTGCGAAGAGCAAGCCGTCGGCTTCCAGCAAGACCAGAAGGAGATCGAAGACGCGCGTGCCGACTACGACCGAAACACCGTCGGCCAACAGCTGCCGCCGGCGCAACAGCTCGATCTTGATGACCTCTGCGCCGAGATCGAGCAAGGTGCGGGCGCATAGGGGGCCAGCGAGCACCCGCGAGAAGTCGACGACACGGATACCGCTCAGAGGGCCGCTCATGTCAGCGCCCCGTGAATTTGGCGAGA
>Ga0207693_10005384_pt1 | contig 10693 bp, 12 predicted proteins | sample LARL81metaG_FD_184347 | JGI IMG/M metagenome (GOLD analysis project Ga0207693, IMG submission 184347) | Corn, switchgrass and miscanthus rhizosphere microbial communities from Kellogg Biological Station, Michigan, USA - LAR L8-1 metaG... | ecosystem: Host-associated > Plants > Roots >... | reverse complement strand
CGCAGGACCGTATTGGTGTTCACACCGAGAACGGCCGCGAGGTCGCGTGCCGGCGGCAGCCGCTCGCCCGGGCGTGCCTCGCCATCGGCGATCGCACGTCGGATCTCCGCAGCCACCTGCTCATAGAGCTGGACCGGTTCGTCACGGTTGACCTTGACACGGAAGATGGTGCTAGAGATAGTAGCGTCATCTTGACGAGTGCAAAGCCGAAGCCATGACGGTGACCGCACCGCCCCGACGCTCGGTCCCGGCCGTGCCAGTTCCCTATGAGGACCCGGAGGCGCTGATCGAGGAAGCGCGTCGGCGGGCGCGAAGGCGACGGCTTGCGTACGCCGTAAGCGCTTTGTTCCTCGCCGGAGCGGGCGCATCGGCATTCTTCGGGTTCGGCGGCGTCGGCCACCCTGGTGCCGCGAGCGCGGTTGCGCCGTCGGGCCACGTCGCCCGGCTGCCGCGATCCAAGCCGGCGCCCTCCAATCCGAGGAACGGCCTGCTCGCCATCCCGCTGGGAGCAAACGGCGAAGGCTCGATCTCCGCCTTCGGTCCAGGGATGGTAGGCAGTCCAATTCCGATCTTTCGCTGCGAAGCGATCAACCACTGCTGGGAGCTTGAAAGCGCGGCCTGGTCTCCGGACGGGACGAAGCTGGCCTTCTCGGTGACGTCATACGGTGCGCCGGATTACAGCTACGACGGCCTGCACGTACTCGATATCACGACCGGTAAGGACACCAAACTTCCCGGCCGCGATGGCTACGACCTTGCCTGGTCGCCAGATGGGACGACCCTCGCCGTCGTCTCCCACGGAATCTTCCTGGTCGGAGCCAACGGCTCCTCTCGCGCGCTCTATCCCGGTACCGGCGACGCCGACTACTCGCCTACCTGGTCACCCGATAGCTCGCGGGTCGCGTTCGGCCGAACGAAGCACGGGCATCGGTCCCGCATCTGGATGGTCAATCGCAACGGGTCGCACCTCAGGCTGCTTGTCCGCAACGGCGCCTGGCCCGCCTGGTCGCCGGCCGGAAGCCGGATCGCCTACCGCGACCGCTGCGGCATCCAGCTGATCACTCCGACCGGTGCGCGTGTGACGCCGTTGTCGCCCCGCGTGCGCTTCTCGTCGACGCCCGAGTCGGGCGCTTGCAACGGACTCGGCATCCGCGGGATCCCCTCGTGGTCGCCGGATGGCAAGGAGATCGCCGTGTCCAAGACACACAGCGTCTACGTCATGAAGGCCGACGGTTCAGACCTGAGGCTTCGTGCCTCGGGGATACCGGGCCTTGTGAATGACAGGCCGGTACGAGCGGCCTGGCAGGCTCGGCCCACGAGCGGCTAGATCTGCCGGTGTCATCGCGCAACGCACAGTCGCCGTCGCGTCCGCGATGCGCAGGTTCCCGCGCTCGAGCGCTCGGCGAAGACGGTGAGCGGGTGGCCCTGCGAGGTTGACGTTCCTCCCGCGCGGCCGGACGGCGGAAGCCAGTTTAGGGCCGCCAGAAGCGAAAGCCGGAAGAAAACGCGTGCGCTCGCCGTCAAGATAAGAGCCGGCAGGACGCTCAACGGCCTACTGGCTCCTTCCGTGGTCAGGCGCTGAGCATCCATCGCGACGCTCAGCGCGCCTGACCTTCGTCTCTCCTCTTGACAACTCTCGTCGTTTCAAGAAATCGTCCAAACGGGGTGAGGCGCAGGCGTCCTCGCAAGACGTAGCCTGCCAGCCATCGAAGAAGACGGAGCCGGGGCTCTGTGGGGAGAGGAGAGTGACCCGGGCTGTGGCAACTCCGGGCCACGCACCCGGCCCCGCTCTTCGACCGCAGGCTAAGGACCATGGCGCCCCGAGGACGGGTCACCGTGGTTCCTTGGCCCGTTTCGGCAGGGGCGCGCGACAATAGCTTTACGTCGAGTCGGGGCGGGCGTTGAAGCTTTGCGGCAAGCCCAGCGCCCCACTAAAGGCGTCCGCGGGAGGGGCCAGAAGACGTCGCCCCGACTCGCCCTTCGAGTAGTACGCCGCCCTCCGCGGCGTCCGCAAGAACTACTGCCGCCACACGGAGCTTCGTAAGCAAAGAGTAAGAATCAACGCCGGGGCTCGCTAGGCGCGGCTGGAAGTCTGGAAACTTGGGCACACAGACCGACGAAGACGGAGCCGGGCCATGGGGGGAGAGGTGTTCCCGGAGCGCTTGCCGCTCCCGGAACAGATGCGCCCGGCTCCTGTCTTCGGACGAGGCGGGATCTTCCGACACTTGGAGACCTTCGGTCAAGTAGCCGGCGGGCGTCTCCACCCATAGCTTCGTCATCTCAACCCCCGCCCCCCGCCCGACGGCAAGCGAGGAGACCGTCGGGGCGGGGGCGTTCTCGACAAGCAACTATCGGGCAATGCCGGCTGAGCCGAGTTCCGACTTGGAACTAGAAAAGCCTCGCATTAGCGGCGGTTTTCTTTGATCGGGGTGCCCGGATTTGAACCGGGGACCTCTTGTCCCCCAGACAAGCGCGCTAACCAGGCTGCGCCACACCCCGTCTACACCTCAACTTTATCGCTACCCGGGTTTAGCGGCCGCCCAAGTAAATTGGGCGGCCTTTTAGGCGGCATCGCAAGCGATGCCGCCGCAGGCTGCGGGCCCATCGTGCCGGAGGCACGTTCTACCGCTTGATTACTTCGGCTGAGCAGCCGGCTACTAGGGCTGCGAAAACGTCTTCATTGTCGATGCCTCGTAGTGAGGGGTGTTCGAGGTCGATCTCGATGTCGCTCCATGCGTCAAGCCCGATTGCGGCTGCGCCCTCGTCGGCGCCGATGCTGAATAGCGAGTCCACGGGGACGACGTTGCGGCGGCCGGTGCTGCGCCTTGCTATTCCTTCGAGCTCGCGCAGTTCTTCGAGCGGGTCGATGCGGACGTTCGAGTCGGAGCCGATGCAGATGCCGATTCCGCGGTCGCAGAGCTTTCCGACCGGCGCGAAGCCGTCGCCGAGGTTTGCCTCCGTCGTCGGGCAGACGCAGACTCGGGCACCGGCGTCGGCGATCAGATCGAGCTCGTGCGAATCCGCGTGTGTCGCGTGGACGACAGTCGTCCGGGGCCCGAGGCAACCGCACTCGGCAAGCAGCTCGATCGGCCGCAGGCCCTGCTCGGCCAGGCACTCCTCGATCTCGCGGGGCTGCTCGTCGGCGTGCACGTGGAGCGGCAGAGCCTCGCCCACGGCGTAATTGGCCAGCTCTTCGAGCCACGAGGGCGGACACGCTCGAACGGAGTGGGGGGCGACGCCGACGCGAATTCCGCGGTCGCGCAGCGACTCGAGCTGGCGTAGGTAGTCCGCGACGCTCTCCTGACGGAACCGCTCGATCCCGCCCCGCGCATAGGCTGCGTAAAGCAGGACGAAGCCGATGCCGGCCTCCTCGGCGGCCTCCGAGGCCGCGACAGCCTCTTCCAGCCCGAGGTAGTGGAACTCGCCGACAGCCGTGTAGCCGGCGCCGAGCTGCTCGCGATAGACCTCTACGTAGTCCTGGCGGACCCGTTTGGTAGACAGACCCGAGGCCACGTTCAGCATGGACTCGCGCCAGGCCCAGAAGTCGCCTCCCTCCGTCCGGCCTCGCAACGCGCGCTGGAACGCGTGGCTATGGGCGTTCACGAAACCCGGAACCGTGAGCCGCTCGGCCACCTCCGTATCCTTTCAGCATGGCCGCTCGCGCTGTGCCTGCTCCGCTGGCAGCGATTCCGAACATCCTGACGATCGGACGGCTGATCCTGATCCCGGTCTTCGTGGTCCTCCTCCTCACGTCGGACGGCGGCCACAGCTGGCCGGCGGCGATCGTCTTCGGGGTCGCCGGCGTGACCGACCAGATCGACGGCTGGCTCGCGCGGCGGTGGCGGGTCGAGTCCGAGTTCGGAAAGATCGCCGACCCGTTGGCCGACCGGCTGATGATCGACGCGGCGGTCGTCCTGCTCTGGAACGCCGGCCGGCTGCCGTGGGTCGTGCTCGCAATTCCGGCGCGTGACCTCGCGCTGATCGCCGGCTACAAGCTCGTCGTCGGGCGCGGCTACGAGCTGGCGGTCAACTTCGCGGGCAAGGCGGCGACCTGGCTGCTCTACGCGTCGCTTGCCTTCATCATGGTCACGCCCGACGGAACAGGCTGGCCGCTCTGGCTCTTCTGGACCGGTTTCGCCCTCGCCGCCGTCTCGCTCGTCGGCTACCTGCTCAAAGTCAGACGAGAGGTCGTGGAGGCGTGAAGGCCGTTGTCATGGCCGGTGGGGAAGGCACGCGCCTTCGGCCGCTGACCTCGAATCAGCCGAAGCCGATGGTGCCCGTCGTCGGCAAGCCGTGCATGGAGCACATCGTCGAGCTCCTGCGCGGCCACGGGATGGAGGACGTGATCGTCACGGTCGCCTTCCTGCCGCAGGCGATCCGGAGCTACTTCGGCGACGGGGAGTCGCTCGGCGTCAACATCGAATACTCGGTCGAGGAGTCGCCGCTCGGCACCGCCGGCTCGGTTCGCCTCGCGAGCGCGAAGCTCGAGGACACGTTCGTCGTCATCTCGGGGGACGCCCTGACCGATGTGAACCTGCAGAACCTCGTCGATTTTCACCGCGAGAAACAAGCCGCCGTCACGATCGGCCTCAAGTCGGTCGAGAACCCGCTGGAGTTCGGGATCGTCGTCACCGACGACGAGGGCCGGATCGAGCGCTTCCTGGAGAAGCCGTCCTGGGGGCAGGTCTTCTCGGACACCATCAACACGGGCATCTATGTGCTCGAGCCCGAGGTCCTGCGCCACGTGCCGACCGACCGGCCATACGACTTCTCGAAGGAGCTCTTCCCGCTCCTGCTCGAGATGGGACGGCCGCTCTTCGGCTATGCCTTCGAGGAGTACTGGCAGGACATCGGCAACCTTGACCAGTTCCGCCAGGCGAACTTCGATGCCCTCGACGGTGCCGTCGAGCTCGAAATTCCCGGTATCCGCCTGCGCGGGAATGTGTGGCTCGGAGAGAGCGTCGAGCTCGACGATCTCGATCAGATCGAGGCGCCCGCGTACGTCGGCAACTACTCCCGCATCCTGCCGGGGGCGACCGTCGCCCCGTACTCAGTGCTGGGCTCGAGCGTGACCCTCCGCGAGCAAGCGCGGACGAGCCGGAGCGTCGTGGACTCATCGACCTATATCGGCCGCAGCGCCATGATCGAGGGCGCGATCGTCGGTCGCGGCTGCGACATCGGCTCACATGTGCTCGTCCAGGAAGGCGCCGCGATCGGGGACGAGGTCTCTCTCGGCTCGCAGAGCGTGGTCCACCCGGGCGTCCGGATCTACCCCAACAAGGAGGTAGAGACCGGCTCCCAGGTGACGGAGAGCCTGATCTGGGAATCCCGGGCCACGTCGCGCCTCTGGGGTCGCGACGGGGTCTCCGGCTTGATGAACGTCGACGTCACCCCGGAGGTCGCGGTGCGGCTCGCAGCGGCCCTCGGCACGGCGCTCAAGCGTGGAGACAGGGTGGTGTGCAGCCGCGACGCGCCGCCTGGGTGCAGGATGATCAAGCGGGCGATGATCGCGGGACTCAACTCGACCGGAGTCGATGTCGCCGACCTGCGGGTGTTGCCTGCGGCCGTCAACCGCCACCTGCTGAAGACGGAAAGCTTCGACGGCGGGTTCCACGTCGGCGTCAGCTACACCGATCCGGAGATGGTCGAAATTCGCTTCTTCGAGTATCCCGGCATCCAGTTGACCTCGTCCATGCAGAAAGAGATCGAGAAGCACTTCTCCCGCCTCGAACTGCGGCGGGCCGCTCACAACGCGATCGGCGCCGTCAGCTATCCCGCCCGGGTGCGGGAGACCTACGCCCATGACCTGCTGACGACGCTCGACCGCACGGCGATCCGCGAGCGGGCCTTCAGGATCGTGGTCGACTACGGCTACTCGGCCGCGTCCTACGTGCTTCCGCTCCTGCTCGGTCCGCTCGGCGTCGACGCGATCAGCGCCCACGCGTTCGTCTCGGACTCGGCTGCGGCGGGCTCCTCGACCCTGCGCGAATCGATTGGCCAGGCGAAGCGGCTCGTTCCGGCCGTCGGGGCCGATTTCGGCGCCGTCTTCGATCGCGCGGGGGAGCGGCTGTTCGTGATCGACGAGCGCGGCCGGGAGATCGCCGTCGAGCAGACACTGCTTCTCTTTCTGCGACTGCTCGGATCGAACGGCCGGCGCGGCAAGCTCGCCTTCCCGATCACAGTCACGAGCGAAGTCGACCGGATGGCGAAAGGCACTGGCCTCGAGGTCGTTCGCACGCCGGCAAATCTCGCCGACCTGACGCAGTACGCCGCCCAGGACGGGGTCGTGTTCGCAGGCGCGCTCAGCGGAGGTTACGTCTTCCCCGACTTCCTGCCGGCGTACGACGCCGTCGCCAGCCTCTGCAATCTGCTCGAGTTGCTCGCGCCGACGACGAAGCCGGTCTCAGAGCTCGTCGGCGAGCTGCCCGTCTCAACGTTGGTCCATCGCCAGCTGCCGTGTCCCTGGGCAATGAAGGGGCTTGTGATGCGCGTCCTCAGCGAGCGTCTTCGTGACCAGAACCTCGATCTCACCGATGGGATCAAGGTCTTCGAGAAACGGGGCTGGGCCCAGGTGCTGCCCGACCCCGACGAACCGGTCGTCCACATCTACGCCGAAGGGGAGACGGAGGAGGATTCGAAGGCGCTCGAAGCAGAGCTGCACGCGATGGTCGAGGAGATCATGCAGACCGAGCAGACGACGACATCGACTCCCAGCCGCCCGGCAGCGTAGACTTCAAGTACAGGTTGAACCTTTTGCGGCCTGTTGCTTTACTTCGCTGACGCTCACCTCAAACCGAAAGGGCTCCTTTGGAACCTCTACCTGATCTTGCATCGCTGTCGGACGACGAGCTCAAGAAGGAGATCGACCAGCTGAAGGAGCAGGAGCGCGAGATCTCCTACCAGCGCCGAATTCTGCACGGCAAGATCGACATTCTGCGCGCCGAGCTCGTCGCGCGGCTGCAGAAAACGGGGGGGAAGGGCGTGCTCGAGAGCGTCGACGTCGAGTCGCTGACGGCAATCCTGGCTGGAAAGGCGGCCCCGAGGCTCCCCGACGAGAACGAACCCGCTTGAGCATCGTCTACTGCCCGGAGTGCGGCTTCCAGAACCCGGAGGCCGCGAACTACTGCGCCAAATGTGGAGCACTTCTCACCACGGACGAAGTCGGCGCCGAGACGACACAGACCTACACCCCTGAGGAGATCGCCGACGAGGACGGTCCGCTGGAGGAGATCGCCGCGGAGGGGCCGGCGCTCGTCGTCCGCTCGGGTGGCGGCCGCGCAGGTGAGCACTTCATGCCCCAGGGCGAGCGAACGACGGTCGGCCGCTCGCCGGACTGCGACATCTTCCTCGACGACGTCACCGTCTCGCGCAAGCACGCCGTGTTGCTGGAGAGGAACGGTGAGGTTTCGATCGAAGATCTGGGAAGCCTCAACGGCACCTTCGTGAACCGCAAGCGGATCGATTCCACAACCCGTCTCCAGAGCGGCGACGAGGTTCAAATCGGCAAGTACCGACTGAGCTTCATCAGCAAATGAGCGCGCCCGCCACGACTGCCGCACCCCCACGGCTCCTGACGATCGGCGCCGTCTGCCGGCGCCTGCAGAAGGAGTTTCCCGACGTGTCGATCTCGAAGATCCGCTACCTCGAGGACCAGGGACTGCTCGCGCCGCAACGGACGCAGGGGGGTTATCGCCTCTTCAGCGAGGAGGACGTCGAGCGGCTCGAGACGATCCTCCGTCTCCAGCGCGACGAGTTCCTCCCGTTGCGCGTGATTCGCGAGGAACTGTCCTCACCGAGTGCAGCAAAGACCGCCAAGCGGCGGCGCGGGCTCTCGGCGGCGGAGGCAGAACTGGACGTGGGAGAGCTTTGCGAACGTGCCGGCGTCACGCCCGCACTCGCGAAAGAGCTCGAGGAGTTCGGTCTTCTGTCACCCCGGACGGACAACGGGACCAAGCTCTACGGTGAGGGCGACGTCGACGTCGCTTCGACCTGCGCGAAACTCGCGCGCTACGGCGTCTCGGCGCGCCATCTTCGGACGTTCCGAAACACAGCGGACCGGGAGGCCGGGCTCCTCGAGCAGATCGTCGCACCCGCCCTGCGCTCACGTAACCCTGAGCGCCGGCAGGCCGGACTCGACGAGCTGCAAAGCCTCGCCGAGCTCGCGCAGGAGCTCTCGCAGCTCCTCTTCTGGCGCGACCTGAAGCAGCTCGCAGACCGCTGATGGCGGTCGACCTGAAGGACCGTGTCCGAGACGTTCCGGACTGGCCCGAGCAAGGTGTCGTCTTCCGCGACATCACGCCGCTGCTTCGCGATCCCGAGGCGCTCGACCAGACCGTTCACCTGCTGGCCGAATGGGGCAAGCCGCGCGAGCCCGACGTCGTCGTGGGCGCTGAGGCGCGGGGGTTCATCCTCGGCGCGGCGATCGCGCGCGAGATCGGGTGCGGATTCGTCCCGGCGAGGCGTCCCGGCAAGCTGCCCCCCGAGACGGTCGGCGCCACCTACGCGCTCGAGTACGGCCAGAACACCCTCGAGCTGCATCCCGAGACGATCAGAACTGGCGACCGAGTCCTGATCCACGACGACGTGCTCGCCACCGGGGGAACCGTCGAGGCAATCGCCGGGCTGGTCGAGAGCCTTGGTGCAGAAGTCGTGGGCGTCGCATTCATCATCGAGCTGTCATTCCTCGGTGGACGAAAACGCCTGCAAAAGTACGACTTTCACTCCCTGATCACGTACTGACGGCTAATCCGGGACGTCCGGCGCGCCGATTACAAAGGGGAGATGTATGACCGCCTGACGACTCGCTATACCTTTGCCTGCCCGGAGCACGGCGACGCGCGAGTGGCTCTCTCGAGCTTTCGTCGGCTGGAACGGCTGCCGGGGGCGTCGCACCCCGCGGTCTTTCGCGTGCGGTTCGAGTGCGGGTGCGGCGAGGAACATCCCGGCCTTGTCACACATGAGGAGCTCGACTGGGCACCGCTCGGACTCGGTACGAGCATCTCGTTCTTGAATCTGATGACCGCCCGCCTGGAGGCCCTCGAGGCCGAGCTCGCGGAGCTAGCCGCCACGAGGATTGGGGCGGGGGAGTGGCCCTGGAGCTTCTACTGCTACCCGGAGAACCAGGCGCGACCGGTCTTCCCATCCTCGTTCTTCCTGCTCGCTCCGGGACAGTCGCGGGTCGGGATTGCCGTGCGCTGCCCCGTTTGCAGCCGAACGTCGATCAACCTCGTCTCGGAGCAGCACGTCGACCTGCCGTTTCACAACGACGCAGAGATCGGCATCGTCGAGCATGTCTTCACGGCCGACGCGGAGCACATCGTCGAGGAATTCGCCGCGGAGCTCGATTCCGCCCAGTTCGAGGCCCGCCGGCTCGAGCTCGAATAGTTTTCGGTCTCGTGGGGTAACCGCCTCGCGGAGGTGGTGCCTGAATGTACGGACTGACCCGTGCAGCCGTCACGCTGATCGCAGCCGCGATCGCGGGACTCTTGATCTGGATCGCCACGGAGATCGGCGTCAGCACGAACGGCGAGTACTGGGCGACCTACGGCGTGGTCGCCGCGGCGGGCTTGGTGATGGCCCTCTCGCAGCTACTCGGGGGCTGGACGAAATGGGGATGGCCGCGGATCTCGAGCAGCGTCTTCCTCTGGGCCTTCGTCCCGGTGGCTATTGCCGTCCTCTGGATCGTCGCCTTCCATCAGCCGCACCACGGCCTTGGGCGCAACCACATTCGGAAATGGTCGAACGACATCGGCATCGACGGCTTCGTGGAGGACTTCACCGAGTTCGTGGGCGTTCTCGCGTTCGGCCTCGGTCTCGTGTTCGGTTACGCGTTCGACACGACAGGGCCGATCGTCCATCGAGAACGTCGCGAGGCCCCAGCCGACGCGACGGTGGCCGAGCCGACCGAGTCTGGCGAGCCTCCAGCGGGCCCGGCGGCGGCCGAGCGGACGGCTCCGGCGCCGCCGCGCGATGCGCCTCCGGAGTGAGCTTCACTCCGGTCAGGGATCAGGGCGCGGCCAAGCCCGGGCGATACACGTTTCATGAGTGCAGCAGTGCGCAGCCGCGTCGTCTCCCGAGGGCCGGGACTGCTGATCGCACACTGCGCCGTGGTTGACGACCAGGATCGTCTTCCGGCCACCGACCGTCTGCAGCGGCTGATCGGTGTGGATCTGACGCGGCTCTTGCTCGTGGCCCTGGTCGGCGACCATCGCATGGGCTCACGCGACCTCGTCGCCTGACGGCGAACTAATCGTTGTTTGCCGACCGCTGCGTCGGCGAAGTGTTGGCTCGACGCCGCGGTGGTGTGTCTTCGCCGTAGATCCGCACGAGGAGGTAGATGGCAAAAGCGCCGAGGGCAGCGAAGATGAAGGCCGTGCCTGACGAGACACCGACCGCCAGCGAGCCGAAATAGATGTAGGCGCCCAACCCGATCCCCCAGAGGAACGAGATCACGCCGTGATCGATGGAAGGGGGGCGAGGCATGTGCGGCATGTGCGAGACTCTAGATGACGCCGCCGGACCTCTTTCCACAAGCTGCAAGGTCTGCTGTGGAAATGTGGATAATTGAATCCTTGCAAATTGCGTCCTTTTCGTCGTTTGGACCTCTTGCGGAAGGACCTGACCTCTCCTAGATTCCCGTTTGCGCCGAGCACGGAGCGCAAGTAGGTCGAAGCCGGAAGCGAAGGCAGTAGGC
>Ga0207693_10005380_pt1 | contig 10698 bp, 5 predicted proteins | sample LARL81metaG_FD_184347 | JGI IMG/M metagenome (GOLD analysis project Ga0207693, IMG submission 184347) | Corn, switchgrass and miscanthus rhizosphere microbial communities from Kellogg Biological Station, Michigan, USA - LAR L8-1 metaG... | ecosystem: Host-associated > Plants > Roots >... | reverse complement strand
CCAGGACATGCCTCGGCCGGGCAGCGCGTCCGGGCGACGCCGCTCGTCCGGCGCCTGGCGCAGGAGCTTGGTGTCGACCTCGACACCCTGGACGGCAGCGGGCCTCAGGGCCGCGTGACCGAAGACGACGTGCGCTCTGCGGCCGCGTCTCCGAGCCTGGCACTAGGAGATGCCCAGGAAGGACGCCGCGAGCCGCTCCGAGGCGTCCGGAGGCTGATCGCCGAGCACATGGCTCGCGCCCACGCCGAGGTGCCGGCGGTCACCTGGGTCGAGGAATGCGACTTCGGCGCAGTCGACCTGAAACGGCTTGTGCCGCTGACGCTGAAGGCGGTGGCGGACGCGCTCCAGGAAGTTCCCGAACTGAACGCACGGCTCGAGGGTGACGAGATCGTCTATCTCGCCCGCTACGACCTCGGCGTCGCAGTGCAGACCGACCAGGGTCTCGTCGTGCCGGTCGTCCGCGACTGCGACTCGCGCTCGGTCGACGAGCTGGCCGCCGAGGTCGCGCGGCTGGCGGACGCGGCACGCGCCGGCAAGCTCAAGCCAGACGAGCTCCGCGGCTCGACGTTCACCGTCACGAGCGCCGGCAAGCTCGGCGGCCTCCTGACGACGCCGATCGTCAACTACCCCGAGGTCGGGATCCTCAGCATCGGCCGGATCGCCGAGCGCCCCGTCGTCCGGGACGGCGCGATCGTCGCCCGTCCCACCGGGACGATCGCGGTCACCTTCGACCACCGCGTCGTCGACGGCGCCCGTGCGGCCGAGTTCGGCCTCGCGGTGATCCGTCGGCTCCAGGTAGGGATGGAGCCCGACGTGCCGCAGACATCGTCGGGCTCCTGAGGGAAGAGCTACATGTCCGCCTTCAGCTGGCCGCGCATCGCGCCTGCCAGATGCTTCAGGTTGTGCACGTTGACGTAGAAAGCACCCGGATTCGAGGCGACCGCGTTGACCTTCGACTTCGGTGCCGAGGTGCAGCCCTGACGCTTGAAGGTCGTTCCGAACGCGATGTAGACGGGGCCTGACTTGCCCGGCCTGCCCTTGTGAATGTGGGCCGCGGTGCCTTTGCCGTCGATCTTGGTGATCGTGAATTCCCAGCAGACCTTGCCGGCCGACGGCTTCAGCGTCACCTCGACGCTGCCGCGGTTCGAAGCCGGTGCGGACGGAACCTCGTTCGTGCCGCGGAGCTGAGCGTGCAGGTGGCCGCCGCCACTAGCCGTTGCGACTGCCGCCAGCACGAAAGCGGCCGCGAGACCGGCCGCAAGCACCGCAATCGTGACCATTCCCTTGTGCATAGAACCTCCTCCTGCCGTGGTCTCGCCGAGTAGTTCGCGCAGGAAAGGCGTTCGGTTTCCGGCCCCGACTCCAGCACTACACTGGACCGGATGTGGGAGTGGTACCGAATCGGCGTCGCCGCGGGCATCGGCGTCGGCATTGCGCTCGTCGCCGCAGGCTGGCTGGCGAAGTCTCGCGCCGGCGCGCTGCTCTCGATTCTGATCGGTGCGGCAGCAGGGGTTGCAGTCGGGTTGGCGCTCGGTGACTGGCCGGAGGCCGTGGGAGGCGCGATCGGAGGCGTCCTCGGAGGGCTGGGCGCCGCCCCGCTCGCAGCCGGGACCCTGCGGCGCGGGGGCACGGTCGTCGGCACCGGAATCCTGATCGGCCTGGCCGGGCTCGGGATCGCCGCCCTCGCGCTCGTCCCGTTTCTCGGCTACCTCGAAGCGGCCGCGCTGCCCGCTCTGGCTGCGCGCGCCCACCGCCGCGAGCCCGAGCGGTACGCGGGCCTTCGCACGCTCGCCCGCGATTAAGTGCCGCCCATGCCCAAGAAGCTGATCCTGATCGTGATCGACGGCCTCACTCCGGCCGCCTTCGAGCTGGCCGCCGACGACGACCGAACACCCGCGCTGAAGTTCCTCGCCGCGAACGGGGCCTACACGCGCGGGGTCTCGACCTTTCCGTCGCTGACGCCGGTCTGCCTGTCCTCGATCGCCACAGGCGCCCACCCCGACGTTCATCGGATTCCACACCTCGTCTGGTACCACCGCGGGGAGCGCCGGATCGTCGAATATGGGTCCTCGTTTGCGGCGGTCCGGGCCGCAGGCACGCGTCGTGCCTTGCTCGATGCCGTCTTCAACATGAACGAGCAGCATCTCGGCGCCGAGGCCGTGACCGTCTTCGAGGCGCTCGAGGATGGCGGCTACACCACCGCGGCGATCAACTTCACCTGCTATCGCGGCCGCAATCGCCACGCTTCCGCCGTGCCCGCCTTCACCCGCCGCGCGGCCTACGGGCCGAAGCGCTTCTTCTTCTACAACCTGTTCGAGTCGGATGTGACCGGTGCGCCCCTCGCGGTCTTCGGGCGTTCGGCCGGATCGGTCGACGCGTACGCGGGTGCCGTCGGCCGCTGGCTGGTGACGCGAGACGGCTTCGACTTCCTCGTCCATTACCTGCCTGACTACGACTTCGCCTCGCACGCAGCCGGTCCGGGCGCCTCGGAGCACGCGCTGCTGCGAAGCGACGCGGCCATCTGGGCTCTGATCGAGGCCGCCGGGGGACCGGACGAGTTCCTCGAGCGCTACGCGGTCGTCGTCTGCTCCGACCACGGCCAGACGCGGATCGACCGGACCGTCCGGCTGGAGGACCGTTTCGCCGACGCGGATGTGATCGTGACCGCGTCGAATCGCGCCGGCATGGTGTACCGCACGGACACCACGCGGGAGGACACTCGAGATCTGGCCGTGCGCCTCGACTCCGAGGCAGGTGTCGAGGCGGTGCTCTTCCTCGAGGCGGGCGAGGCGGTTGCACGCCGCGCCGGTGAGGAGCTTCGTTTCGCTCCCGCGGCCGCCGGCTGGACGACGACCGGCGATCTTGCCCTCTTGCCGCAACCCGACGCGCTCGCGCGTGTCTGGGCGGCGCTTCACAATCCGAACGCGGGCGAGCTACTCGTCTCTGCGAGCGAGCGCGTCGAGTTCGACGACCTCGGGGGCCGAAGCCACCTGGGCGGCGGGAGTCACGGCGCCCTTGCAACCGCCGACTCCGAGGTGCCCATCCTCACCGTCGGCCTCGACGTGGCGACGCCGCGCAGCATCATCGACCTCGCGCCGCTCGCACTCGAGCACTTCGGCGTCGAGCCTCCTGCCTACACCCGCCTGCTCGCAGATGCCGCCTGAGGACGAACAGGCCCGCCGCCGGCGCTCGATGGTCGAGGCGCAGCTGCGCGGGCGCGACATCGTCGACGAGCGCGTGCTCCGCGCGATGGAGGCAGTCCCGCGCGAGCGATTCGTCCGGGAACGCGAGCAGCGCCGCGCGTACGAGGACGCTGCCCTCCCGATCAGCGGCGGGCAGACGATCTCCCAGCCGTACATGGTCGCGCGGATCTGCGAGGCCCTGCGGCTGACCGGCGGCGAACGCGTGCTCGACGTTGGGACCGGCTCCGGCTACCAGGCGGCGGTGCTAGCAGAGCTCGCGACGGAGGTGCACACGATCGAACGGATTCCGGAGCTCGCAGAGGCGGCTCGAGAGCGCCTGGCGGAGGCCGGTTACGGACGCGTCCGGGTGCACGTTGGCGATGGAACTCTGGGCTTGCCCGAGTTCGCTCCCTTCGACGCGATCGCCGTCGCCGCCGCGGCGCCCGGGTTCCCGCAGACGCTCTACGAGCAGCTGAAGCCGCGAGGCCGGCTCGTCGTCCCGGTGGGGAGCGCCAGGGGCCAGCGGCTCGAAGTCGCGGTCAGGAGCCCGGAAGGCCCGGCCCTGATCCACTCGGTTCCGTGCCGCTTCGTGCCGCTGGTCGGCGCCGAGGGGTTCGGAGAGTAACGCGGCCCCCGGCCCGGTCAGGGCAAGGGCACGGATGGAATCGACACGACGTCGAGCGCCGCGAGGATCGCCTCGCTCTCCGGCGCGAAAGTGTCCGCCCGAGGATGTCCGGTCGCGGCCAGCGCGCGCAGCGTCAGGGCGAGTTCGTACTGGGCCTTCAGCTCGCGCGCGAGGCGAAGGCTCTCCTCGAAGTGCGGGCGCGCCTGGTCGGGCCGCCGCGCCTGGTGGAGCGCGTAGCCGATCGACCGTTCGATCAGCGCCTCGACTCCGCCCACGGGTGACTTCGCCGCCGCGTCTCGGCATTCGGTCGCGACCTCGAGCGCTTCCTGGTACCGCCCCTCGAACACGAAGCACTCCGCCTGTCTCGCCTTTGCCTCGACCGCGAACCGCTCAGCTGACAGCTCATCGAACACGGCGAGCGCCTGCTCGAAGAACCCGTGCGCTTGCTCGAACCGCCCGGCGCGCGCGTCGGCGCGCCCCAGGTTGGAGAGCGCTGCCCCTTCGCCGAACGACCACCCCGAGGCACGGGACACCCTGAGCATCTCCTCGAACAACGGGATCGCCTCGTCGACGCGACCCTGGTCGGACAGGATCTCGGCCTCGTTGTTCACCTGGATGACCGCCCCGATCACGTCCCCCGCCCGCTCCTTCGCGTCGCGGCTCTCGCGGTAGAACGCGAGCGACTCCTCCCAGCGTCCCTCGTAGTAAGCGTGGATACCGAGGTTCGAGAGGACGACGCCGAGACCTCGCAGGTCGCCGAGCTCTTCGTAGATCGGGCGCGCGAGCTCGAGATAGCGAAGGCCGTCCGGCGACCCGAAGTCGCTGTGGGCGGCATCGAGCAGGTAGTAGGCGTGGGCGAGCGTGCTGCGGTCTCCGGCCTGCTCGGCGTGCTCGGCGGCCGCTTCGAGCCAGCGGATCGCCTCGTCGTTGTTCGTCTGCCGGTAGTTGATCGCGCCGGCGTTCAGCTCGATTGTTGCGCGGACGGCGTCGCGTTCGGGACCTCCGTTGGCGGTCTCGAGGCGCGCCAGCCCTTGCGAGCAGGCTTCGAGCGCCTCGGCGTAGCGTCCTGTCAGCTCGTGCAACGTGCTCTCCTTCCCGAGGAGGCGAGCGTCCACCAAGGGCGACTCCACGCCGACGACGGCCCGCGCGGCCTCTAGCGCTGCGAACGCGCGGTCGTAGGCGCCGAAGCGCTCGCAGACGTCGCCGAGAGCCTCCTGCACACGCGCACCTTCGTCCGGGTCGAGGTCGGGGAGGTTCGCCGCAGCGGCGAGCGCCCGCTCGTACAACTCGGCGGCGTCGACGTTGGCGAACGCCGCCTGGGCCCGCTCGCCGGCTGCGACGGCGTACCTCCAGGCCTTGTCGTGATCGCCGCCTTCGAGGAAGTGGAGCGAGAGAAGAGCCGCGCCTTCGTCGCCGCGCGCCTCGAGGGCAAGCGCGACGCGATGGTGAATCTCCCGCCGCCGCTGGAAGGACAGCCCCTCGTAGGCGGTGGCGCGCACGAGGTCGTGACGGAAGGCGTACGCCCCGTCCCCGGCATACGCAACGAACTCGCGAAGCCGATCCCACCGCGCCGGATCTGCGGCGTCGGGTATCTCCTCCTCGAGGATCTCACCGATGAAGTCGAGCTCGAGTGTCGGGCCGACGACGGCCGCGTAGCGAAGGAGCATCCGGTGCTCCGGTGCGAGCGTGTCGATGCGAGTCGTGAGCAGGCTCTCGACGGACTCAGGCAGCGTCTCGAGCTTGTCGCCCGCGCTCGCCGCGATGACGAGCTCGCGCACGAAGAGCGGGTTGCCGCCCGAGCGGTCCGTGAGCGCGGCAAGGGTCTCGCTCGAAAGCGCGACCTCGTCCGCCATGCTCAGCGCCAGCTCGGCGGCGCGCTCCGCACCGAGGGGCTGCAGGTCGAGGCGTTCGGCCGGCCCCTCGAGATGAACGCTCGGCTCTGTGCCCGGGCGCGTCGTCACGCAGACGAGCCACGGACGCAGGGCGGGTTTCCGGGTCAGGTGCAGGAGCAGTGAACGTGACGAGTCGTCGAGCCAGTGCGCGTCCTCGAACACGAGGAGCGTCGGCATCATCAGGATCCGCTCGAGGAACGCCTCGACCGTCTCGAAGAGCTTCGCACGGCTCTCTGCGGGATCTAGGGATTCCGCCTCCGGTGTCGGAGACACGTCGGCGTCGAACGCGATCGCCAGCAGCGGCAGCCACGGAGCGAGATCCGGCATGACGCCGGTGACGAAGGGACTGAGCTGCGCCCCGGCCTGCTCGCCGGAGCTGTCCGGCGTGATCCCGGCCAGCTGACGCAGCAGGTTGCGCCACACGTAGAAGGGCGTCGAACGCGCATATTGCTCGGCCGCGGCGTTCAGCTGATTGAAGCCGAGCGCGAGCGTGCGCAGCTCGCGGACGAGCCGTGACTTGCCGATCCCGGGCTCGCCGACTAGCTCGACGACCTGGAGCTGCCGCATCCTCGCCGCCTCGACCGCGCCGCGCAGCTTCTCGAGCTCCTGTTCGCGCCCGACGATCGGCGTCGTGTCAGCCTCTGCCTCTTCGCGCGTTCCCACGGCGGCGCCGACGTGGTGCGCCGTCACGGCCCTTTCTTTGCCCTTGACGAGCAGCGGCTCCTTCTCGGTTGCGTAGATCGTCGTCGCCCGGTCGAGGACCTCGGTCGTCGCGAGAATGTCTCCCGGCTGCGCCCGTGCCGTCAGGCGCGCTGCGAGGTTGACGGCGTCGCCCATGACCGCGTACGTGCGTCGCGACGCTCCGCCGATGTCGCCCGTGAAGACGTGCCCCCGGTTGACGCCCGCGCGGATCGGTAGGCCGACGTCGGCTGCCACGATCTCGCGGAGCGCGCGCAGCATGCCTTCCTCGTCCTGACCGGAGCTCGAAGGGGCTCCACCGGTGAGATAGAGCTTCACGGCGTTGACGTCGATATCGGACTCGAGCCACGTGAGGCCGTAGGTGGAGCAAGCGTCGCCGACCGCACCGGCGAGCGTGTCGAGTCGCTCGAGCAGGGCGCTCGGGCTGTCACCCACGACCACCCCATCGGTGTCCGAGAGCTTCACGAAGGCGACCGTCACCTGGCGGTGCTCGGCTTCGCCTCTCGAGGCGGCCAGGTGTGCGCGAAGCGGCGCGGGGACGTACTCCTCGAGCTGCGTGCCGCGGACGTCCACCGGCGGCGGGATCGTGCTGGTACCGGGCTCGAGTCGTTCCATCACGCGTGCTTCGTCCCGCTCCTCGCCGAGCCACGCCGCGTCCACTGCGGCCGCCGTCTCAGCGCTGAGCACGATCTCACCGGCGGAGGCCAGGTCCTCGAGCTCGAAGACGCGTGTGGCGCCGGGGCCGGCGACGATCAGCTCGCGGTGGGGCGCCTCCGTAAGGAAGAAGTGGCACTCGCCGGAATGCACGCCCGCCGACATCCGCAGCGCGACGTCCTCGCTCGCGAGCGACTCGATCGTCCACTGCATGTCGGACGCCGCGCCGGCGGCCCGCTCTGCATGGCGGTCGTCGCGGAAGAAGAGCAGCAGCGCGTCGCCGCGGAACTTCAGGACGTCGCCCCCGTGGCGCTCGGCGACCTCGATCAGAAGGTCGAAGCAGCCGGAGATCCTCTGCACCAGCTCCTCGGCGCCGGCCTTTCCCTTGGCCGAGAGCCGCTCGGCCAGGGCGGTGAAGCCGGAGATGTCGACCGAGACGAGCGAGCCCTCGATCGCGCGCCCGCGGGACCCAACCGCCTCGTTGCTCCACGCACGGACGAGCCGCGGTAGGTACGGCGCCAGCAGCGTGTCCCACTGAGCGCCGCGACGCTCGGCCGGGATCGTCGCCCCCATTCGACCATTATGCGGCGAATCTCCCAAATCCCCCCTTTCAAAGCTCAAAAATCTATGAAAGAGTCGGTGCATGGGGAAGGAGTGGGGGGCCTGCGGCCGCCCTACCCGCCGCCTGCGAGCGGCCTTGATCGCAAGCGCTCTGCTGGGTGCCCTCTTCGCCGCGCCGAACGCGCTCGCCGGAATGTGGACTGTCAACTCCGCCGCGGACACGGACGACGGCGTCTGCGACGTCCTCAACTGCACGCTACGCGAGGCGATCCACGCCGCGAACACGAACGCCGGCGCCGACAGCATCACGTTCGATATCGGCATCGGCGGCTCGTTCGTCATCCAGCCGAGTTCGGCCCTGCCGGACGTTACGGAGACGACGATCATCGACGCGACCACCCAGGTCGGCTTCGCCGGTGCCCCGCTGATCCAGCTCGACGGCTCGTCTGCGGGCTCGGGCGTCGACGGGCTCTCCGTCTCGGATACTGCCGCCACGATCGAGGGGCTCGCGATCGACGGGTTCAGCGGCCGCGGAATCTTTCTCGACGGCTCGACCGGCGGCAGCGTCGTCCGTGGCAATTACATCGGCATCGCCCCGGATGGGTCCACCGCGCTTGCCAACGGTGACGGTGTCATCGTGCGGTCACCTGGTACCACGATCGGGGGCTCGAACCCGGGCGACCGCAATGTCGTCTCCGGCAATACTTCGCGGGGCATCGACATCCGGGTCGGGTCGGGCAACGCCGTCGTGGGCAACTACGTCGGCACCGACGCTTCGGGCGAGTTCGCCGTTCCCAACATGTTCGGGATGACCGTCTTCTCGGACGGGAACACGATCGGCGAGGGCAACGTCATCTCTGGCAACTCGGACCTCGGCATGCAGATCTCGGCCAGCAACAACATCGTCTCCGGGAACTATGTCGGCACTGACGCAGATGGGACGAGCGCCGTACCGAACCAGAATGAAGGGATTGCAGTCGCCGGTCTCGGAGTTATGCCGGCCGCGAGCTCGAACCAGATCGGTGCGAGCAACGTCATCTCGGGCAACGGCGGCGCGGGCGTCACGATCGCGGCATTGACCAAGCCGGCGCAAAACAACGTCGTCGAGGGAAACCTGATCGGCACCGACACATCTGGAGCGAAGCCGCTCGGAAACGGAGGCCCGGGTGTGCTCATCGCCCAAGACTCGGGCGTCGGCAACAACACGGTCGGGGGCGCGACCACCGGCGACGGCAACACGATCGCCTTCAACTCGCAAGGCATCGAGGCCGCCACGGGCACGTCGCAAAACACCTTTGTGCGGAACTCGATCCGCGACAACACGGGGCTCGGGATCGAGCTCGCCGCGGGTGCGAACGCGAATCTGGCAGCTCCCGCGCTCGCGGGCGCGACCCGCGACGGCACCGGGAAGGTCGACGTGGTCGGCACGTACGACGGCGCTGCGAGCCAGACGTTCGGGCTGGACTTCTATGCGAGCGAGAAGTGCCCGGCCGGCTCGAGCAGCGGGGAAATATGGATCGGTACGATCTCGGTCCAGACCGACGGCTCAGGCCACGTGGACTTCGATTCGCAGGCGCTCGCGTATGCCCGGCCGGGTTGGTACGTCACCTCAACCGCGACCGATTCGGCCGGCAACACGTCCGCATTCTCGTCGTGCACGCAGCTGCCGGCGGCTGCTGCAGGAACCACGCTCACCGTGACGACGACGGCCGACACAGGGGCCGGCTCGCTCCACGACGCGATCGACGCCGCGAACGCGTTGCCTGGCACCGACACGATCGCGTTCAACCTGCCGGACCCGTCGCAGCCGATTACCCCGTCGGAGACGAACCCGCTGCCTCCGATCCTGGACGACGTCGTCATCGACGGCAATACCCAGCCGGGGACGACGCCCGGAACGCCAAAGGTCCAGATCGACGGTTCGAGCTCCTTCGGCGACGGTCTCGACATCAACGCCGGCGTCGACGGGAGCACGATCCGGGGCCTCTCGATCACCGGCTTCTTCAACAGGGGCATCAGTCTCGACGGACCGCCGTCCGTGGTCGAGGGGTGCTACATCGGGCTCGAGCCCGACGGTGTCACTGCGGCTCCCAACGGGCACGGCGGTTTCTCAGACGGTGGCATCGAGCTCGACTCGGCGAACAACCGAGTCGGCGGCACGACCGCGGCCCAGCGCAACGTCATCTCCGGGAATGACGGCGAGGGGCTCGACATCACCAACCGGCCCGACAACGTCGTCGAAGGCAACTACATCGGCACGAATGCGGCCGGCAATGCCGCCGTACCGAACACCGGCGACGGCATCCGCTTCGAGGACGTCAGCCACCAGACGATCGGGGGCTCCGCGCCCGGCGCCGGCAACCTGATCTCCGGCAACGGCGCGAACGGTCTGTTCTTCAACTCGGGTTACGAGTTCACGACCGGCGTGATCCAGGGGAACACGATCGGGCTTGCCGAGGACGGCAAGACCCCACTTCCGAACGGAGGCGACGGCATCCGCGCCGAGGGGGTGGGTGATGACGGGGTCCCGATCGGCGGCACGGTCGCGGGCGCCGGAAACGTCATCTCGGGCAATCACGGCAACGGCATCACGATCGACGGCTCGGACGGCTCGCGCATCCGGGGCAACCTGATCGGCACGAGCGCCGACGGTCTCTCCGGCGTTCCGAACGCTTCGGGCGGCGGCGCAGAGGTCTCGATTCAGGACTCGAGTGACGTGCTCGTCGGCGGGACGACCGCGGCTGCGCGGAACGTGATCTCGGGTGGCGGCTCGGGCGCGCCCGGGATCCTCATCAGCGGAGGCTTCGGCGCCGGCAACAACACGATCAAGGGCAACTACATCGGCACCAACTTGAACGGCGATCGCGCTCTCGGCAACGGGGACGGGATCCTCGTCGACACCGGCTCGGCGGACAACACGATTGGCGGCGAGGTCCCGGGCGCGGCGAACGTGATCAGCGGCAACTCGACCGACGGAATTCACTTCAGCGCGGCGGGCACGGGAAACCGCGTCCTCGGGAACCTGATCGGGACAGACGCGAGCGGCACCAGTGATGACGCCCTCGGAAACGACGTTGGCATCGAG
>Ga0207693_10005379_pt1 | contig 10699 bp, 10 predicted proteins | sample LARL81metaG_FD_184347 | JGI IMG/M metagenome (GOLD analysis project Ga0207693, IMG submission 184347) | Corn, switchgrass and miscanthus rhizosphere microbial communities from Kellogg Biological Station, Michigan, USA - LAR L8-1 metaG... | ecosystem: Host-associated > Plants > Roots >... | reverse complement strand
TTTCGTCCTTTGGCAAGACGATGCACATCATAGCCGATTCCACATCGAATCATCGGATCAGAGTTTTAAGTCGATTAGCCCGTTGGAGGCGACAATGCTGTATTTGTCTTTCATGTCTTCGCGCGGACGAAGATCGACAGTTCCGCCGGCAGTTTCGATTAAGAGCCAACCAGCGGCGATGTCCCAAAGGCTGATTCCCTGTTCAATGTAAGCGTCAAACCGTCCACAAGCGACATACGCCATATCGAGGGCGGCACTGCCGAGCAAGCGGCATTTGCGGGCGCGATGGATCATCCGTTGCAAAACAGGAAGACCGGCTTCGATCGTGATCCCAGTTTTGGAAAGTCCGACGGAGATCACCGCTTCAGCCAGATCCGCGCGATCGCTCACGTGAAAGTCTAGCCCATTCAATCTCGGAGCTTCCCCTTTCTGTCCTCTCCACATTTCCTCACGGATGGGATCGTAGATGACGCCAACCATAATCTCGCCCCGGAAACGTAAAGCAATCGAAACGCAAAAGTGAGGGATACCGTAAAAATAATTCACGGTGCCATCGAGCGGATCGACGACCCATTGATGCTCGCTTGATTGATCGCCGACGATTCCTTCTTCGCCGCAAAGGGCGTGCTCGGGAAATTCTTCCAGAAGCAATTTCGTAATTAATTCCTGTGCCTGAACGTCAATCTCCAGTTTGATATCATGCGCCAGGGCGGAATTGACACGCTGGGGGTGTCGAAAATTTTGACGCAGCAGCTCACCCGCGGCGCGCGCAGCGTTGTCCGCCGCGTCGAGATAATGTTTCATGACGAGAGATTATTTCGCACAACGGTCGCGAAGTGCACAACGGAAAACGAAACATTGCCGCTGTAGTCGCTTGACTGTGGGAAGGGCAATCGCTGGGGCTGTTTGGAACACGTGTCCTGCGCCTCTCACCGGGCGACGACTACGGGAAAACCGCGTGCGAGATCGACAGCGTCATTTGTGCGTTTGCGAAAAAAAACCGGGAGGAAAATTAAATTCCCCTCCCGGGTTGAAGTTAGGGGTTGTGATCCCGAAAGCTTTCGGAATCGTTATCAAGCGTCGGGCCTTAATGCCTCTTTTTCTTCGCTGATTTTTTCTTCGCTGCTTTCTTTTTCTTTGCCATCGACTATTCCCCCCTTTCAATCCGCAACGTGCGGAGATGTGTGAAGAGTTGGGAATGACTTCACTTACACTCGTTCAGTAATCACCACTTTTTTTTTGTCAAACATTTTTCTCGCGTATTTTGAAAATATTTTTACGAGCTCGCGCGCGATAATTTTTTTTGGTGCGCGAGAAATGTTTTTCGTTTCGCCGCTTCGAAAAAAAATTGTCACTTCATTTTGGTCGCTTTCCATTCCCGAATCTGCGCGGCTCACATCGTTCGCCACGATGACGTCGCAATGTTTTGTCTGAAGTTTTCTTTGCGCGTTTGCTTCCAGATCATTTGTTTCCGCCGCGAATCCAACGACGAGAAATTGTCGATCTTTGTTTTGGAGCGAGCTGAGGATGTCGCGCGTGGGAATCAACTCAAGCGAGAGGGATGCGTCACGTTTCTTAATTTTCGTCGCAGAGACATTTTGCGGTTTGTAATCGGCGACCGCGGCGCACATCACCAGAACATCGCAACCGTGCGCATGTTCATGAACGGCGTCGTATATTTCATCGCCGGTCAGGATTGAGATGAGGTGGGCGCCGCGCGGTGGATCGAGATTCACCGGACCGGAAATCAAAACGACGTCATGTCCGGCTTCGAGCGCGGCTTCAGCGATGGCGTAGCCCATTTTCCCCGAGGAACGATTCGAAATATAACGAACCGGATCGATCGGCTCGCGTGTTGGGCCGGCCGTGATAAGAAATCTCACGCGATCAAATTATCCTGACTCGCGAGCAGGAACTCGGCGCGAAAGGCAATGTCGTTCACTTTCCAAAGCCGGCCGAGGCCTTCGTAGCCGCAGGCGAGCATTCCTTCTTCCGGTCCAAGAAACTCAATGCCACGCGCTTTGAGTTTTTCCACATTCTCCATGGTCGCAGGATTCTGCCACATTTTTCCATTCATGGCGGGTGCAATCAGAATCGGCGCACGTGTGGCGAGCGCAATGGCCGCGAGCGGATGACCGGCCAACCCGTGCGCCAGTTCAGCGATGATGTTCGCGGTCGCTGGTGCGATCAGAACCAGATTGGCGCGATCGGCGAGCTCGATATGGCCGGGTCGCCAATTTTCCTTTTCGTCAAAGAAGCTCGTCGTCACCGGATTTTTAGAAAGCGTTTGCAGAGTAAGCGGCGAAATAAATTCGGTCGCGTCGTGTGTCATGACGGCGAAAACTTCGTGTCCCTGTTTAACGAGCAGGCTGGCAAGCTCAGCAGACTTGTACGCGGCGATTGATCCGGTGACGCCGAGCACGATTGACTTCGTTCCAGGGCGAATGCGGACGACTTTTCGAGCGCTCGCTTTGTCACTTCTGCGTCTGGCGTCTTTTTCCATGCAAGATCGACAAACTACCTTTGAATAAGACGTCGGCTCAGATAACCTTCCGCGTCCATGATGTGCTGGAATTTGTGCAAATCTTCTTCGACCGATCGACTGATAATAGTGTAGCGGTAATCCCGCCATAATTCCATCTCGCGCGCCGCGGTAGTGAGACGGGAGTCGATCTGCTGTGCCGTTTCCGTTCCGCGATTCATTAGCCGCCGCCGCAATTCTTCGAGATCGGGTGGCATAATGAACACATCGGCGAGAGCCTGGCGAATAAATGGATCGTCGCACTTGCGAATGGCAGCTGCGCCTTGAGTATCGATATCGATCAAAACGTCCATGCCATTCTTTAAGGTTGTGATCACCGGCTCGCGCAACGTTCCATAAAAATCTCCGTGCACCTGCGCGTATTCAAGAAAATCAGCGGATTTTACTCGCGCGCGAAAGTCGGCGTCGGAAAGAAATTGATAATCTTCCCGGTCGATTTCGCCGGCGCGTGGCGCGCGTGTAGTGCAAGAAACGGAATAAACAAGGTCGGGGGTTTGGCGAAGCGCTGCGACCAGCGTGGTCTTGCCGGCGCCTGAAGGCGCAGAAATGACAAAGAGAATTCCGTAACGGCTGAACTGTTTACTCAAGGTTTTGGATTTGCTCGCGAATCTTTTCCAATTCCGCTTTGCAAGCCACGACGCGTTGTGAAATGGCGGCATCATTTGCTTTCGCGCCGAGCGTGTTGAGCTCGCGGAAAATTTCCTGGGTAATGAATTCGAGGGTGCGACCGACCGGCTCATGCCTCCGCAGATGATGCGCAAACTGGGCGAGATGACTTTCCAAGCGCGTCAATTCTTCGGAAACATCGGCACGATCGGCGAAGAAGGAAATCTCTTTCAGCAAACGTTCGTCGTCAGTGGAGATCAGCAGACCGGCCTTTTGAATGCGATCTAGGAGCGCTGCACGGTATCTTTTGACTACATCGGGATGGAGCACGCGGATCTCTTTGAGTTTTTTGCGTATCGCTTTGAGTCGGTGGATTAAATCCTTCGCCAGATGTTTACCCTCGCGTTCGCGCATTTTGATCAGCTCCGCCAGCGCACCGCGCAGGGCGCGATCAATGGCCGGCCATGCTTCCTCCGCGCTAATGACGGGCTCCGGAAGACGCATTACGCCCGGAGCTTGAAGGATGATCCCGATGGTGATTTCGCCCGGCGCGTTCAACTCCTTTTGCAATGAGCGCATCGCTTCGTGGTAGGAGCGGGCGAGATCCGTATCAAGCGCAAGGCGGCGCGCGCCGTTTGGGCCGTTGTGAAAACTAACGACGACATTCGTTCGGCCACGCGAAATATTTTCATTGATCGTCTGGCGAATACGGGGCTCGAGCTCGGTCAGATCGCGCGGCAAATTGATCACGATGTCGCTCTGCTTTCGATTCACAGAATTGAGTTCGACGCTAAATTTTGTCCCGCCGTGATCGATCTCGGCGCGGCCATAGCCAGTCATGCTCCTCATATTTCAACGTGCCTTATCATCGCTTCCGCAGACAGAGCCGCGCGCGTAGTCCATAATTCGAGAGGCTATTCACTCCGCCCGAGCTTCGCAAAGAATTTGTGTTCGTTGAAAAATGACATGCCATTCGGTATGCACGCGCTGTGAATCACTGGCAGCAAGAGCTTGTCGCGAGCGTGATCTTCGCGATTACCTACGTCCTCATCAGCAGCCGGCAGCTCAAGATTCTGCCATTGAATCGTCCGGCCGCGGCGTTGCTTGGCGCAGTCTTGATGGTCGCAACCGGCGTTGTGACGCCAGAGCGCGCTTATCGGGCGGTCAACTATGACACGATAGTGCTACTGCTCGCGATGATGCTTGTTTCAGCCTATCTGTATCTCGCGGGCTTTTTCGAATGGGCTGCCGATGTCGTCTTGCGGTTTTCCCGCACTCCGCAGCGGCTCTTACTCTATCTGACGCTCACATCGGGAACTCTCTCGGCACTGCTCGTCAACGATACGATTTGTTTGATGCTTACACCACTGGTCATCGCAGTGATCCGGCGTGGAAAGCTACCTCTGCTGCCGTATCTCATTGCGTTAGCGACCAGCGCCAACATTGGCAGCGTCGCCACGCTTGTTGGCAACCCGCAAAACATGATCATTGGTCATTTTTCGCATATTTCCTTTTCGCAATTTTCGCGAACGCTGGCGCCGGCGGCGATCATTGGACTAGCGATCAATTTCACAATTTTGCGTTTCGGTTTCCGGGGCGCTTTGCGATCAGCAGTCATCAAACGAGAAGCCCACATCGTACCGAAACTCGATCGCGGTTTATTTGCAATCGTGTGCATCGTGTTCTTGTCGATCTTTGCCTGCTTTGTCGCTGGGTTAAATCTGGCGTGGACGGCGCTCTCGGGCGCGGTGCTGGTGATGGTGCTCGCGCGTCGCGACACGCACGAAGTGCTCAAGCTGGTCGATTGGCACTTACTTGTATTCTTCGCGGCGCTCTTTGTTGTTGTCGATGGATTGAGCGATACCGGTTTGCCCGATGTGATTTATCAACATCTGCGACCTGTCTTTGGATCAAGCGCGACAACGCAGACTTGGAACCTCGCATGGTTCTCCGTGGCCGGTTCGAATCTTTTCTCGAACGTTCCGTTTGTTCTCGTCGGCGGGAAATGGATCGAGCGCTTTACCGATCCCGAGCTGATGTGGAAAGTACTCGCACTGACTACCACTTTTGCCGGCAACCTCACAATCGTCGGTTCGGTGGAGAACATGATCGTAGTGGAATCTGTGCGCGAACATCTGGAAGTTGGCTTTTGGGATTACGCGCGCTTCGGCATTCCAATTACGATTCTGACGACGATCGCCGGGGTAATTGTCCTACTCGTGCTGAAGTAAAAGATATGTAATCGCGCGCCGGTGCGGTGATGGAACCGGGATCGACCCGAGTGAAGTGATCTTAATCCAGCGTTGTAACTTGTCGGTTTTACGTGGGCGGCGTCGATAAACATTGAGCACCACCTGATGATGCGTGAAAGGAAAGACCGACCTGTAAATCGGACGGTTAATCGTCGATCTTGTTTTCAGCGGCGGCAATATCCACATGCGACGCCAGCGACTGTCGGAGCGCTCGAGAAGGATTTTGTTTCGGCTGACGACAAAGGCGTGGCTTTCGGTGAGCAGTTTTGTGCGCGGACGAGTTTTCCTCACCGGAAGGATTTCCGGGTTTGTTGCGCGGCAAAATTTTCTTACCGGACAAATCCGGCACCTCGGCTCGCGCGGAAGACAGATCAGAGCGCCCAGATCAATAAGAGCGGAGTTGAAACGCGCGGCGCCACGTTGGGCCACGATTTGCTTGGCGCGATTCCACAGGAATTCGCGGCCCGCGATTTTATCGATCGGAGTTCCCAAATTGAAAATGCGCGCCAAAACACGGGCGGTGTTGGCTTCGACGATTGGGACCGATTGGTCGAATGCGAAACTCGCGACCGCGTGGGCGGTATATTTTCCGATGCCAGGCAACTGCCGCATTTGGCCGATCGACTTTGGGAAACGGCCACCCAGCCGATCTACAATCGTTTTCGCCGTGGCGTGAAGATTGCGAGCCCGAGCGTAGTAACCCAAACCTTGCCAGGCGTGGAGGACGTCGCTTTCCGAAGCGCGCGCCAGCGCGGAGAAATCGGGAAAGCGGCGGAACCATTCATTATAGTAAGGAAGCACCGTGGTTACCTGGGTTTGCTGGAGCATGAATTCAGAGATCAGGACTGCGTAGGGATCGCGGGTTCGCCGCCACGGGAGGTCGCGCCCGTTTTCGCGATACCAGTTGAACAGGGCGCGACGAAAGCGATTTTTCGGAAAAACCACAGATGAACACGGATTAACACAGATGCGTGACTATGTCTCGCCGGTTCAATTCTGGCGGGATGCCATCCCTGTTTCATCTGTGTTAACTTATGGCTGAATGAATTCTTTTACTGCGGCGTTAACGCCGGAACAGGTGCATAAACTTCGTGGTTTGCTGACCGAGCTCGGTTTCGAATTTTCCCTGAAACAGTACACGCTTTTTTTTGCGCAGAAAAACAAGTTAAGCGTGGCGGTTTATGAAAAAGGACCAAAGGCGCTTGTGCAGGGCAAGGGCGTGGAAGAGTTCGTGCAGTTCGAGCTCGAACCAAAAATCCTCGGCGAAGCGAGGCTGGGCTATGAAGAAGTGCACTCGCCAGAAATGTTTGAGCCGCACTTCGGCGTGGATGAAAGCGGGAAAGGTGATTTCTTCGGACCGCTCGTGATTGCAGGAGTTTATGTCGATCGCGGGATTGCGCGCAAACTTGTCGATGCCGGAGTGCAGGATAGCAAACGGATTGGATCGGATGCGCGCATTCGCGCGCTGGGCGAAACCATTCGGAAAGCTGCCGGCGGTCTGGTGGAGACGGTGCGGATTGGCCCTCCAAGGTATAACGAGCTTTACGAAAAGTTTGGCAACTTGAACAAGCTGCTGGGGTGGGGCCACGCACGGGTCATTGAGAATTTGCTCGAAAAAAAGCCGGATTGCCCGCGCGCCTTGTCGGATCAGTTTGCCGATGCGCGCGTGGTCGAACAATCGCTCTTGCGGCACGGTCGAACGATCGACATCCAGCAACGGACACGAGCCGAATCGGATATTGCAGTCGCAGCGGCGTCGATTCTCGCCCGTGAAGAGTTCATCAATTGGCTGGAGCGCCGGGGAAAAGACCTTGGTGTGCGCTTGGAGCGCGGCGTGTCGGAGAACGTAAAAGAGACAGCAAAAAAGCTGATGGAAACGAGTGGGCCGCAAGCGCTGCGTGAGGTGGCGAAAGTGCACTTCCGGACTGCGCACGAGATTGCCCCAAATCACTATGCAGCGCCGCGATCGCGCGAAAATTGGCGAAAGAACACGTAATACGAGACCAGACGAAACCCGTCTTGTGTTCGCGCTTCTTGTAGAAGGCGTTAGGCCGGTAAGAAATTTCGTTTTTTTGTAGTTAATTAGCCACCGCCGCCCTTATTTGGAGCGATTACTAAATAGATATTATGGCAAAGCTAACCAAACGCGACATCGTTGTCGCCATCAGCAACCAAACCGGCATGGTCCAACACGAAGTTTTCGATGTCGTCCAGCGGACGCTTGATAAAATCACCGACAGTTTGGCCAACAACATTGCCGTTGAACTGCGCAACTTTGGTGTTTTTCAGCCGCGGCTGACAAAACCGCGCGTCGGACGGAACCCGAACCAGCCCGGGAGCAGTTTCGTGATTCCGTCGCGTGTGACTGTGAAATTCAAAGCTGGCAAGATAATGCGTCAGCGAGTCGAGAAACTTTCGCGGGAATTAAAAGAAGCGTCTGAGCGGACCGAGCGGCAGAGCAACGCTGCGGCGACGGGGCCCAACGGCGGATAACCCAGCGAAAGCGGGTGCCAAGTCGGTGAAGCTCACGATCTCGTGGTCAGCTCGAGATCGAGCAGATTTTGGATCGCCTCTTCCAGCTGCTCAAAGTTGATTGGCTTGGTGAGATGCTCGGCGAAGCCCGCCGCTCGGGCTTTGCTTATGTCATGTTCCGATCCAAAGCCACTGAGTGCAATTCCGGGTAAGCCTTTGCTCTCTCGTAATTCGCGCATGAGGTCATAACCGCTGCGATCCGGTAGCCCAATGTCGCTGATGAGGAGGTCGAAATCCCGTTCGTGCGCTTTTTCCACCGCCTGCTCGGCAGAATGAGCCACCGTAATCTCGTAGCCACGACGTTCCAACATCATCTTCATGCCAGTGCAAGTATCGCGATGGTCATCGACCACGAGAACGCGCCGAAACGTGGGTATTCTCGGCTCAACTTCCCTGGTGGCGGACGGACCCTCCTCAGCTCCATCGCCGCCCGCGGCGGGTGCAGGCACGGTCTTTAAAGTTAGCGAAAAAGTCGCGCCGCGATCCTTCCCGGGACTTTCCACGCGGATTTTTCCGCCATGCGCATCAACCATCGCTTTCGAGATGGCAAGGCCGAGGCCAAGACCCCCAAAACGGCGGGTGATCGCGACTTGGCCCTGTTCGAACGCGTTGAAGATTTTATCGATCTTTTCCGGCTCGATCCCAATGCCAGTATCGGTGATTCGGATTTCAATCTCCTCCGGCGCCGGATTGGCCGTTTCGATAATGATACGGCCTTTTCCCGGGGTGAATTTTACGCTGTTCTTGATAAGATTCCAAAACACCTGCTGCAAACGGGCTGGGTCCCCTTCGACATGGGTGTGAGCGGCGCGGAGTCGAAATTCCACTTGAAGATGTTTGGCAGCAATGTCGTCGCGGCAAATTTCGTAAGCGCGCTGCAGGATTTCATGGACGCAAATAATTTCAAAGCTTAACTGCAGCTTGCCTTTTGCGATCCGCGTTACATCGAGCAAATCGTCGATCAACCGTGCTTCCAGCTCAACGTTGCGCCGGATGACCTCGAGCGCCTCCCGCACCGGTGGGGAATCTGGAATGCTCGCCTCCAATTCGCCGACCATCGCAATCACAGGCGAGAGGGGATTCCGCAACTCGTGTGAGAGCAGCGCAAGGAACTGGTCTTTTGCCGCATTTGCGTTGATCAGCTCCTGGCGCAGCGTGACGTCGCGCGTCTTGTCTTCGACCAGATAAAGGACTCCTTGAACGGTTTGTTGCGGACCTTGCAGCCGGAGCAGGTTGATATTTACAAAGTGCATTATGCCGGCTTTGTCTTTCAATGGCTCTTCGATCAGTTGAAATGGGGTGCCAAAAGAAAGCACTTTTTCTATCGCCCCCGCCGGAGCAATCTTTACATCTTCGTAGCTGGCTTCCCTGATGTCGCTACCGGCCGGCACTTCGCCAAAACGTTGCGCCATTTGCGCGAAAGCATCATTCGCCTGGAGAAAACGGCGCGAAGTCGGATCGATAAAAGCGATGCCGCTTGGCATGTTCGCCAGGATTTTTTCGTTAAATATGACTTCACGCTCGATGCGCCGCGTAGCCTCCCTTTGACGCCGATAAAACTTGCTACCGAGCGCGGCGAAAACGCCTGTAAGTGCGATCAACCAAGCCGCGAGGACAGTCATTCGCCCGAGAAGGTCATGGACCGGTTTGTAGGCCACAGTTTTTGGCTGCTCAACCACGGCAACCCACCCGGTCGATTCGATCGGGCTAAATGAATAAAGATTTCCACCCCGCTCAAGGTGACCAGCTTTGTTGTTATGGATGTCGTTAATCAAATTCTCACTTTCAACCGAGCGCGGCGCAGGATTTGGCTGGAAGTTGTGCGTGAAAAGCGCCACGCCATTTTGATCGAGCACCTCGCAGACCGATTGATCGGTGAATCCAATCGTGGACAAACGTCGCCCGATTCTTTCCACCAACACGGACACTCCGATATAACCGATGATGGTCTGGTCCGCCGCCCGCACCGCGCCGACGATATCGGTCACCATTCGCTTGTCTGACAAGCGGGGATGAACTGCCGAGACGAAGGCTTTATTCGACGCCGTCGCTTGCTCCCGCCAGTAAACGGACCCAAAATCCTTGCCGATCAATTCCGGATCGTATGGCACCGATGCGATCAGGCGGGCGTCGGGCGTCGTCATGAACATTCCGTCGACGCGCGGATGGGAGAAGAACGTTTGATTGATCCATTGTTGCCCCGCCGCCGCATTTGGATTGGTCAGATTTTTTGCGACCTCTGGCAGCGTCTGGTAATACTCTATGATGGTGCTTTTGCCGCCGAGGTCGTCCCCAATGAGGTGAGCGATGAGCTGCACGAAAGCCTGCCGGTCGCTCAGGATTTTCGTTTCGAGCGTCTGGGTAAGGATCGTGTAGGAAACGATGAGCGTTAAGATCGATGGAATCCATCCCGCCAGAAGGATCGGAAAGACGATCTTAAAGCGTTGGAAGCGATTCGCTTTCTGTTTCCCTAGAAATTGCATCGCGTTGACTGCGAAAAATCAGCCTATCACCAATTAACCTGGTTGCCGCATCAGGCAAGGCGAATGTCCACGGTTTCGCTTAGTGGATTCGACGAATCGAAGCATTTACCTCGCGCGCTTGCTCATGAATCGATTTCACGTCTGCTCATTTCAACGCATTCGCTCTTGCTTTGTTTAAAGAAACGCGAATGGCATTTACCCCCGCGCGAATCTTTCAAACAGCGGAGTGTGCGCCACCGTCGGCATCATCGAGCTGCTGGAAAATGCGCGCGATCGCCGGTGCG
>Ga0207693_10005378_pt1 | contig 10701 bp, 9 predicted proteins | sample LARL81metaG_FD_184347 | JGI IMG/M metagenome (GOLD analysis project Ga0207693, IMG submission 184347) | Corn, switchgrass and miscanthus rhizosphere microbial communities from Kellogg Biological Station, Michigan, USA - LAR L8-1 metaG... | ecosystem: Host-associated > Plants > Roots >... | reverse complement strand
GGCCGGATGAAGGCAGGCTCCGACGTGGTGATCGTGTCGTCGGGCGCGATCGCGGCCGGGATCGAGCCGTTGCGGCTGACCAAGCGTCCCACCGATCTGGCCACCAAGCAGGCCGCTGCCAGCGTCGGGCAGGTGGCGCTGGTGAACTCGTGGAGCGCGGCGTTCGCCCGCTACCACCGCACCGTCGGCCAGGTGCTGCTGACAGCGCACGACATCTCGATGCGGGTACAACACACCAACGCCCAGCGCACCCTGGACCGGTTGCGCGCGCTGCACGCCGTCGCGATCGTCAACGAGAACGACACCGTGGCCACCAACGAGATCCGGTTCGGCGACAACGACCGGCTTTCCGCGTTGGTCGCCCATCTGGTGGGCGCCGACGCGCTGGTGTTGCTGTCCGACGTCGACGGCCTGTACGACTCGGATCCGCGAAAAGGCAACGCGCGCTTCATCGCCGAAGTCGACGGGCCAACCGACCTCGACGGCGTGGCGGCAGGCCGGGGGAGCCACCTTGGCACCGGCGGGATGGCATCGAAACTGTCCTCGGCGCTGCTGGCCGCCGACGCCGGCGTGCCGGTGCTACTGGCCGCAGCGTCGGATGCGGCCACCGCGCTGGCCGACGCGTCGGTGGGTACGGTGTTCGCGGCGCGGACCGAACGCATGTCGGCACGCAAGTTCTGGGTCCGCTATGCCGCCGAGTCGGCGGGCGCGCTCACTCTCGACGACGGCGCGGTGCGTGCCGTTGTGCGGCAACGACGTTCGCTGCTGCCCGCAGGGATCACCGCGCTGTCGGGCCGGTTCTACGGCGGCGACGTTGTTGAGCTGCGCTCACAGGACGCGACGATGGTGGCGCGCGGTGTGGTGGCCTACGACCACAACGAACTGGCCACCATGCTGGGCCGGTCGACGTCGGATCTGCCCGCCGAAATGCGCCGTCCCGCCGTCCATGCCGACGATCTGGTTGCCGTCTAAGCGATTTCGGCGTGATTTCTAACGCTCAGCGGACATTCTCACGCCGAAATCACGGGGTGAGGCGTGCTTGGAGCTTGGCCAACATCGACTTGATCTGCTCGGCGCGGTGGTCGGCGTCTTCCATCACGTGGTCGTCTGCGGGGCGGATCTCGACGCCGTGGACCGCCGCGGTGGCCTCGAAACACCGCCGAACCGCCGGGTCGGCCAACACCACCGCGGCGAGCATGCCCGGTGACAGTTCGCGCGCGCCGAGCAGGCCGCGGTGGTGCACCTCGGCGGGGATCCGGATCTCGAGTGCGCCGTCGAGCTGCTGCTTGGCCGCGGCGAGAAGCAGTGTCAGCGCGGCCCGTGAGATCGCCTCGATCACCTTGCCGCGGAACGGAAACCACGGCAGGGGCAACTTGTCGACCTGCTTGTCGACGCCGCCGGAGAACAGATACTCGACCAGGCTGCGGGTGTGGATCTCGGTGATGTCCGGCCACTTGACGTCGTCGCCGTCGAACTCGACACCGTCTCCGCTGATCGCCACCCCGCCGAAGTGGTTCAGCTTGCGGGCCAGCCCGCGGAGTTTGTCTGGTGTCAGCGGATGGTCGGCCACCATGTCGCCGATGCCAAGCGCCCATCGCCCGACGACCGGCCCCGGGTCGGGCCTCCTGCTTTCCAGCAGCGACTGCAACCAGGAGGCGTCGTCGGTCATCTACGCCGAATTCGCAACGGCGGGTAGTTCATCGGCCAGCAGCGCCAGCATGGGGGAGCAGCCGTTGTCGATCTTCACCGTGGCCACATCGTCGCCCCGCGTGCGTCCGCGGTTGATGATCGCGATCGGGATGCCGCGCGCAGCGGCGTGCCGGACGAACCGGTATCCCGAGTACACGGTCAGCGACGACCCCGCGACGAGCAGCGCGTCGGCGCCGTCGACAAGCGAATAGGCTTCGTCCACACGGGCTTTCGGCACATTTTCGCCGAAGTACACGATGTCGGGCTTGAGCATCCCACCGCAGTACCCGCAGTCGATGGTCTGAAACGTCGTGGTGTCCCCGACCACCGCGTCGGCGTCAGGGGCGACCGCGATGCCGCCGACCGCCTCGGCCCGCTCGACGAACCCCGGGTTGGCCACCTCGAGCAGGTCGGCAAGCGCGGCCCGTGAAGTGGTGTGCCCGCAGTCCAGGCAGATCACCTGGGCGTAGCTGCCGTGCAGGTTGACCACCACGCGGCTGCCCGCCTTGGTGTGCAGCAAGTCGACATTTTGGGTGATCACGCCGGACACCACGCCGGCGTGCTCCAGCTCGGCCAGTGCACGGTGGCCGGCGTTGGGCAGCGTCTCGTCCATATGCCGCCAGCCGACGTGATTGCGCGCCCAGTACTGCTGCCGAAACGCCGGGTCGGAAGTGAACTGGCTGATGGTCATCGGATTGCTCGGCGGCGAGTCCGGCCCCCGGTAGTCGGGGATGCCCGAGTCCGTGGACATCCCCGCGCCCGTGAGCACCGCAACGCGCCGCCCCTGCAGCAGAGCGACGAGTTCGGGTGCTTCCACGCCTCCCAGGCTAGGCGATCCGGTTCAGCCGACGGGCTGGTGCTGCTCTCCGTCCTCCGCGTGTTCGGCTTCCTCGAGCCGTGGCTGATCGTCGTCGTACTCGTCGTCGTCATAGTCGTCGTCCTCGTCGGCGAGGATGGTCTCGACGACCTCAACGCGCTTCTCGGTCGGGTGTTCCTCCGCGAGCGGGATCGACACGGTGAGGATGCCGCGGTCGTAGGTGGCGCTGATGTCGTCCTCGTCGGCGCCCGCAGGCAGCGCCACCGTCCGCACGAATGATCCGTACGAGAACTCCGAGTGCCCGTTGGATTCGCTCGTCTGGGTGCGCTCGGCCTTGATCGTCAGCTGGCCGTCACGCACGGTGACCTCGATGTCGTCGGTGGGGTCAACGCCGGGCAGCTCCGCGCGGACCTCGTAGAGCCCGTCCTTCATCTCGTCCTCCAGCCGCAGCAGGTTGCCGTCGAAGAATGACCGCAGGCCCGCGAGGCTGGCGATGGTAGGAAAGCCAGTAAAGCCACTGAAGAGCTCGGATAGCTCCGGGAGCAAGGGGCGCGATTGACGTTGAACAGCAAGCTGATTCAAGATTCCTCCTGGGTTGGGTCTGCGGTCCACGATGCGCGACGCAATCAAAATCGACGAATCGTGAGTGGTGCGTGCGGGCAAACTGCGGGCCAACAGAATTCGGCGTATCAGCTGATCAGCGTTTGCGGAGCGAGTTCGTTGAGCGTCGCGTTGGCCCACCTCACTTGGCGCAACGTCTCGGGATGGCAGCGCTGGGCAAGTTCCAGCAATCGCTCGTCCGTTGCGGCCTGCGCGCCGTGGGCCAGCAGCTCCCGATCCACGGAGAGCCTGCGGCGTTTCCGGGCTGCGGCCAACCAACTCGCTGAGCCGTTGTTGCAGCGGCGACGTGCCGGATCGCTCGACGGCAAGGGCGCGTTCGGAGCGCTGCAGTTCACGCAGTGCCAGTCCGAGCTTCATGTCGCCCCGTGCGGCAGGAGTTGGAATCCGGCGCCAGGCCGTCGGCCAGATAGCTGTCGATCCGCTCGGGCCAGCGGTCACACGTCCAGATGGTGTTCTGGCTCCCTAGGGTTCGGCGATCCGGTCCCTCCTCACGTGAGCCGCCTACCCAGTCGCAGCAGGTCAAAACGTCAATCCAGGGACTTCTCAGCGGGCATCATCTCGGCGTGCATGTTCTTGTGCATCATCGTCAGCGCGGCGTCGCCGAGTTTGGGATCAATGTGTGCGACGGCGTCCGGCGCAACGACGACGGAGAAGTGCCGCACGTAGGCATCCAGCGCGGTGTACAGAATGCACTGCTCGGTGACCTGACCCGTCAGGATCAACCGCGGCGCATCGAGCCGGCCGAGCAGGTAGTCCAGCGAGCTGGCGTAGAACGCGCTATGCCGCACTTTCAGCATTCTGAGGCAGTTTTCGCCCGGCGCAATCGGTGTTACCAGGTCCGGCCGCTCTCCGTGTAGTGCCGCGTCGACCACGTCGTCGAAATCGGCGGTGAAGTCGCCGTAGTTGTCGTTGACGTAGATCAGATCGACGTCGTCGCGGTCCCGTGTCCGCGAGATGAGCCTCGCGAGCGGATCGACGATATCGGCCACGTTCGGCGCGAGCACGTCCGCATCCTCGTGGCGATACGGGTTCAGCATGTCGATGACCAGCACAGCGACCTGACTCATGGGGTGTTGCATACCCCGATCCGTTTTCGGGCAACAATTAGGCATGGACTTCTACTCGGCGTACCGCCAGGGTTTTGTGCGGGTGGCGGCGTGCACGCACCACACCACCATCGCCGATCCCATCGCGAACGCCGAGTCGGTGCTGCGAGTCGCCCGTACTTGCCACGACGACAGCGTCGCGCTGGCGGTATTCCCCGAGCTGACGCTGTCCGGCTACTCGATCGAGGACATCCTGTTGCAGGATGCCTTGCTGGACACGGTCGAGGACGCGCTGCTCGACGTCGTGGTGGCGTCCGCCGAACTGATGCCGGTGCTGGTGATCGGCGCACCGCTGCGCTATCAGCACCGGATCTACAACACCGCCGTGGTAATCCACCGCGGCCGCGTGCTCGGCGTTGTCCCGAAGTCGTACCTGCCGACGTATCGGGAGTTCTACGAGCGACGCCAGATGGCGGCGGGCGACACCGTGCATGGTGCGATCCGAATGGGCGAGGCCGACGTGCCGTTCGGTCCCGACCTGTTGTTCACCGCGACCGACCTGCCTGGCTTCGTACTACACGTCGAGATCTGTGAGGACATGTTCGTGCCGATCCCGCCGAGCGCGCAGGCGGCGCTGGCGGGTGCGACGGTGTTGGCCAACCTGTCCGGCAGCCCGATCACCATCGGACGCGCCGACGACAGGTGCCTGCTGGCTCGTTCCGCATCGTCACGGTGCCTGGCCGCCTACGTTTACGCCGCGGCGGGGGAGGGCGAATCCACCACCGACCTGGCCTGGGACGGCCAAACGATGGTGTGGGAGAACGGCATATGCCTTACCCAGTCCGAGCGATTCCCACTGGGGAATCGACGTTCGGTCGCCGACGTGGATCTCGAGCTGCTGCGATCGGAGCGGTTGCGGATGGGCACGTTCGACGACAACCGCATCCACCATGGCATCACCGCGGAGTCCTTCCGGCGGGTGGAATTCCAGCTTGACCCGCCGGCTGGTGACATCGGGCTGCGCCGTGAGGTCGAGCGGTTCCCGTTCGTGCCATCGGATCCCGAACGGCTGGAACAGGATTGCTATGAGGCCTACAACATCCAGGTCTCCGGTCTGGAACAGCGGCTGCGCGCGCTGAACTACCCGAAGGTGGTGCTCGGGCTGTCCGGCGGGTTGGACTCCACGCACGCGTTGATCGTCGCCGCTCGCGCGATGGACCGGGAGGCGCGGCCCCGCAGCGACATTCTCGCGTTTACGCTGCCGGGTTTCGCGACCGGTGAACGCACGAAGGGCAATGCGATCCGGCTCGCCGAAGCGCTGGGCGTGACGTTTGAGACCATCGACATCACGGCCACCGCCGAGCTGATGCTCAAGGAGATGAACCACCCGTTCTCGCACGGCGAGAAGGTGTACGACGTCACGTTCGAAAACGTGCAGGCGGGGTTGCGCACCGACTACCTCTTCCGCCTCGCCAACCAGCGCGGCGGCATCGTGCTGGGCACCGGCGACCTGTCCGAACTGGCGCTCGGCTGGTCCACATACGGGGTGGGCGACCAGATGTCGCATTACAACGTCAACGGCGGCGTGCCCAAGACATTGATCCAGCACCTGATCCGCTGGGTGATTTCCTCACATCAATTCGATCACGCGGTCAACGAGGTGTTGCAGTCCGTCCTCGAAACGGAGATCACGCCCGAGCTGGTCCCGACGGGTGAGGACGAGGAGATCCAGAGCAGCGAGGCCAAGGTGGGGCCGTATGTGCTGCAGGACTTTTCGCTGTTTCAGGTGCTGCGATACGGATTCCGGCCGTCCAAGGTCGCGTTCCTGGCGTGGCATGCGTGGAGCGATGCGCAGCGCGGCGACTGGCCCACCGGATTCCCCGAACTCAAGCGTTCAGCGTACTCGCTGAAGGAGATTCGGCACTGGCTGCAGGTATTCGCGCAGCGGTTCTACTCGTTCAGCCAGTTCAAGCGGTCGGCGATGCCGAACGGGCCGAAGGTGTCGCACGGCGGATCACTTTCGCCGCGTGGTGACTGGCGGGCGCCATCGGACATGTCGGCGCGCACCTGGCTGGACGAGATCGAACGCGAAATCCCGGAAGATTAACGCGACTAGCGGGTCTTTGCGTAACCCACCCAGCCGAACGCTGCTGCACCGAGCACCCCGACGGTCGACGACTACCAATGGTCATCGCCGCCACGGTGACACCGATGACCAGACCGATGATCAATGGCAGCCAGAGCCAGCCAGCCTCCTTACTGTTCATCTGCTTGCGTGCCATCAAACCAACGCTGGCGCGCGTAGGTCAGCGCTCGTACGTGCCAGTCAGCACGCCGCGCGCCAACACGTGGCCTGCGAGCGCAGGTATCAGGGCCCCGTGATCGGCGACTCCGTCGGGGACTTTTTGGTCTAGCGCGAGTACCAGGAATCGGTAGTGATGCGGCCCATGACCCGGGATCGGACGCGGGCCGACGTAGGTGTTGCCGAAGGCCTTGACCAGGCGGATGCCGGTGGTGCCGGGCTTCAGTTCACCTTCACCGAGTCCGCCGAGATCCGGTTCGATCACTGCGATGGTGTGCATCAGCGGCGTCGGCATCGGCACGTCGACGTCGTCCATGATCAGCACCAACTGCTTGGCGGCTGCGGGAACACCGGACCATTGCAGCGCTGGAGACACGTTGTCGCCGACGCCTTCTCCCGCGTGCTGCTGCGGGATCGGGCCGCCATCGGTGAAGGCGGCACTCGTCACGTCAATCGCCGCGGCACCGGCGTATTCCGCGCCGGCCAACGGACTGCGGGCTTCGCCCGCCCGGAACCGGCGGAGCAGCTTTCCCAGCAATGGCCATGCCCGGCGGCCTAACGGGGCCATCACGCGCCGCTTCCCGCGCTGCGCATCGCAACCGCGCTCGATCGCAGCACATCGCCCAACTCGGCCGGTATGTAGCCCTGCGCGGCCAGCCGGGGGAGAACGCCGCCGCTGGCAATGATGTCGAGAATCAGCTGCGGCAGCGTCGTGACCGTCCCGGTGGCGCCCGTAGTCTCGTTGCGCCAACTGCCGTCGCTGAGGTCGAACGTCCCTACATCGCCGTCGCTGAAAACGGTCGTCGCGTCCGGCACCGTCATCGCGGGCAGCCCGGCGTTGACCGCGTTGCGGAAGAACAGCGAGTTGAACTCCTCTGCCACCAGCCCGGCCACGCCGAGCTCCGCGAACAGCGCGGCGACCGGGCGCGACGAGCCGACGCCGAAGTTCTTGCCCGCCATCACGATATCGCCTGCGGACACTTCGTCGGTCCACCCCGGCCGTACTTCGTAGAAGATGTGCTTGGCGGCTTCGGGAGGATCCATCTTCATCGCGAACCCGGGATACATCGCGTCGGTGTTCAGGTCGTCGCCGAACACCCAGACCTTACCGGTGAACTTCATGCCGTCACGCTCCTCGGGTCGGTGATGTATCCGGCGATCGCCGACGCCGCGACGGTCGCCGGTGATGCCATGAAGATCTCGGCCTCGGCGCTTCCCATGCGCCCGGTGAAATTGCGGGTGCTCGACGTGACGCACACCTCGCCGGGACCCACAACGCCCATGTGATAGCCAAAGCAGGCACCGCACGTCGAGTTGGTGACGACACCGCCCGCGTCGGCGATGTCCTGCAAATAGCCGCGGCGCATTGCCTCGCGGTACACCGCCTGCGAGGCGGGCGTGACGAGCAGCCGCACACCCGGTGCGATGGTGTTGCCGCGCAACACGTTCGCAGCGATCTCCAGATCCTCGAGCTGGCCGTTGGCGCATGAGCCGATGAACGCCTGGTCGATCCTCTGCCGGTTGAGTTCCGACACCGGCAGCCCGTTGCGGCTGACGGTGCCGGGCCGTGCGACGTACGGCTGTAATGCACTGAGATCGATCCAGCGCACATCGCGATAGGTGGCATCGGAATCCGGTTCGGCGGCAACGTAGTCGGCGATGCGGAGCCCGTCGAAGAACTCGGTGAGCACCGCGTCCGCCTCGAATGTGCTGAAGTCGGCGGAGACCTCTGCTCCCTGGGTGGCGATCGTGCGACGGTCGTGCATCGGTATGCCTGCCAGACCCGGGCCGCCGAACTCGAGGTTGAGGTTGGCGGCGTCGCCGTATTCGTTGGCGATGTGCAGGAAGATGTCCTTGCCGGAGACGACGGAGGGTTTCACGCCCTCGAGTTGATAGCGGATCGTCGGGGCGATCTGGTACCAGGTCGTGCCGGTACACATGATCGAGTAGACCTCGGCAGGACCGAGCCCGCGGGCTGCGGTGTTGTAGGCGCCGGCCGCGCAGGTGTGGGAGTCGGTGCAGGCCAACACCTCTCCGGGCCGGGCGAGCCCGTTCTCGGCGATGATCTGATGGCAGATGCCGTGACGGCCGACGTCGAAGAAGTGTTTGATGCCGAAGTCTGAAGCGAACTTGCGGGCGTGCGGGCCGCCGGCCGCGTCCTTGATCGTCGGTGCGGGGACGGCGTGGTCCATCACGATGGCCAGCTTGTCGGTATCGTGGATGCGGATCGGCGGAATCCACATGGTGGCGAACTGCAGATCGATGAGGACGGTCATGTCGACCTCGACGACGACCACGTCACCAACCGACACCGTGTCCAGTCCCGCCTTGCGGGACAAGATCTTTTCGATGATCGTCATGCCCATGAGACGACCTCCTTGCCGGCGAGGTGCTCGTCGAGTTCCCGCCATTCGGCCATGCCGACGAGGTTGAAGAAATCGGCCGGAGTCGTGGGCGCAAAGTCGGCAGGATTGCCGCCGTTGAGTTCGCACAGCCCTTCCAACATGGCGAATGTGGCGCGCGCCAGCGGATTCGACGGGTGAATCGCTATCGCATATCCCAGTTCCTGAAGCCGCGCCGTCGACTGCAGCGGGGTCATGCCGCCCAGCACGAGGTTGATCAGCAGTGGGGCGTCGACTTCGCGAGCGATCCGCTCGATCTCGTCGATGCCCTGCGGCGCCTCGATGAAGATGATGTCCGCGCCCGCCCGCGCGTACCGGTTGGCCCGCTCGATGGCGGCGTCGAGCCCGAGCTGCGCGCGGGCATCGGTACGCGCCACGACGAGCATGTCGTCGTCGGACCGGGTGTCCAAGGCCGCGGACAGCGTCTGCACGAACGTCGCCGCGTCGACGACGTGCTTGTCGGGCAGATGGCCACACCGCTTCGGAAACACCTGATCCTCCAACTGGATCGCGGCGACACCGGCGTCGTCGTACTGCCGCACGGTGCGAACAACGTTGAGCCCGGCGCCGTAGCCGGTGTCGGCATCGGCGATCAACGGCACGTCGCCGAGTGCGGCGACGATCATTCGCGCACGCTCGGTCATCTCGGTCTGGGTGACGAGGCCGATGTCGGGCAGCCCGAAGCCAGACGCCGCCACGCCGGCTCCGGTCAGGTACGCCGCGGCGTGTCCGGTGCGGCGGGCGAGCTGAGCGGATATCCCATCGAAAACGCCTGGGGCGATGATGAGTTCGTGCCGGTTGAGTAGGTCACGAAGCGCCTGCCGTGGCGGTGTGGTTGACATACACAATCTCCTTTCAGTCCAGCGCGCCGGCGACCGGCGCGGCGAGCAGGGCCACGAGCTCGGTCACGTCGGCGAGGTCGTCGATGCGGGTCACGGCCCGTTCGATGGCGGTGGCACGATCGCGGCTGGTGACCCGGTCGGCCAGCGCGTGGAACTTGACGACGAGCTCGTCGTTGGTGACCGGGTCGGCGGGTGCGCCGTGCGGTTGGTCGATGCGGACGCGATGCACCTCGCCGTCATCGGTGGTGACGGCCAGGTCAGTGGCGAAGCGCTCGGTGATGTCGGCGTGGTCACGGGCCTCGTCGAGGTGGACGTCGGTGCGCTCGACCAGCCGCCAGATGTCATCGGCGTCCAGTCGCGCGGGCGTGAACTGTTCCGGCAGCACGTTGCCGTCGAGCAGTGCGGCGGCCGTTGTGTATCCAAGGTGCATCTGTGCCCCGATCGGGGTCAACGGGCGCTCCGCGATCCACCACCCGTGTTTGTAGATCGTGGTGCCGACGGTGATGTCGATGTGCGAGATGCGTTGCGGGTCCAGCGATGGGCGCAGGCGGCGGGCGGCGTCGATCGCGCCATGTAGGCCGCCCATCGCGGCGTACGACTTCACCATGATCATCGATGTTTCCCATCGCCTGCCGAGACCGCTGGTGAGTGCCTCGGCGTCGGGGTGATGGCCTTCGCCGAAAACACTGAGAAATCCGCCGTATTCGCGTTCGAAGACGCGCTTGATCCCGGTGTAGCCGTGTGCTGCGAGGCCCGCGGCATAGAAGCCGTTTCGGGCGGCAAGGCCGTGATGCATGCGCTTGCTCATCGCCTCGTACTGGGCGGCCATCAGCCCTGACGACTGGGTGCCTGCCAGGCCGAGGGCGTCCTCCAACTCAGCGGGGGACAGGCCCCGCAGCTTGCCGGAGGCCATCGCGGCCGAATGGGTGCCGAAGACCGATCCGGAATGCCAACCGCGGTCGAGCATTTCGGCGCCATGCAG
>Ga0207693_10005375_pt1 | contig 10703 bp, 10 predicted proteins | sample LARL81metaG_FD_184347 | JGI IMG/M metagenome (GOLD analysis project Ga0207693, IMG submission 184347) | Corn, switchgrass and miscanthus rhizosphere microbial communities from Kellogg Biological Station, Michigan, USA - LAR L8-1 metaG... | ecosystem: Host-associated > Plants > Roots >... | reverse complement strand
ACTCGCTCAGCCCCTGTCGCTACCCGCGCCCGCGATCAACAGCGCCCAAACCAAACCTATGAGGCGATCGGGTGCGCCCAGTCGGCTTTGTCTGCATCTCTGGTGTGCGCGATCGTGAGAATGGGATGAGTGAGAGACGCCATCAGCGTCGGTGAAGCTCTAGGCGCCTTCCACTCGACTCGAGGCCAGGGATCGTCTCCGTACCGGATCGTCGAGCGCCTGCCTAGCCTTCATGCTCGCGACCATATCTCCGAACGAGAACGCCCCGACCCAGGCACGCTCGCGCCTGTGTTCGACGGTGCGACGCCAGATGTATAGGGCGACGGACGTGGATGCGACGAGGGTCAAGCCGCCCCAAACCCACGGCCCCGATAACGCGATCGCACCGATCAATGCGATCGGTGCTCCTACCGAGATCAGCAGTACCGTGAGGACGTTTCCTCGCAGGGTCTTCGGCCAGTAGGCCATGTCTTGCCTCCTCGTTCTCAAGGAACCGGGAAAGGCAAGGTTGCGAGTGATCGCGAGTGCGCCCCGTCTTGGGCGGCTCCACCAATGGTGGACACTTCCAATCTACCAGGATGCGCCTCGGGCTATGCGCATCGCCGTGGCAGTAGACGGCGTGCACAGCCGTGACAGAAGAAGCGGATCACTCTTCAAACCGCGCCTAGGGACTCGATGACGATCGAACTGCCGCGCCGGCCGCTCTGAGGCCAACACGGGCTGCAGATCGCTCGCATCGACCATCTAGTCGACGGCTTCAGGCCAGGGGTCGGTATCCACTGCTTGCTTGGCTCATGCTTCCAGGGACCCGGCGGTCCTGACATCGATCAATTCCGGGTGGCGAAGATGCTCACGATCAGGATCAGGATTCCTGCGATCATGGAAGCGATCCCGATCCACATCCACATGTGCGAGCCCGTCATGAAGCTGCCCTTCAGGGTGCCGTAGCCCTGGATCGTCCAGACGGCACCGACGACGATCATCAAGGTACCCAGGACCGCACCGACGACTCGCATCGAAAACACCTTGCCACGGATCTCGGAACCGTTCCGTGCTTCTCAGTGATTCAGTCGCGGCGAGCCGTGCGCCGCCGGTGCTGGCGCAGGACGCCGAGCCCGAACCACACCAAGGCCCCCGCTAGCGCCGACACGAGGGTGAACAGCCAGAGGGGCCAGGTGAAACTCCAGAACAGGAACGTAGGGTTCCAAAGCGCTCTACCGATCATCGAACCGTCGAACACTTGTCGTGTGGCGGGCAACATGAAAAGAGCCCACCGAAGTGGGCTCCTTTGAGTGCGGTGGTTCCGGTCGGTTAGACCTTCGCCGGTACACCCTCGTAGAAGGCGAGTTCGCCGATCACGTTCGACCGGAGCTCGACGCGGTCATTCAGGTTGTCGCGCACCCAGCTGGTGGCCACGGGGGTCGCCGCGTCGGCGTCCTTTCGGGTCTCCCACAGGCTGAGGGACAGACATTTCTTGTCACCGAGGTCGGCAAGGCCGTACCTGATGAACCCAGGCTGGTCCTGGAAGGTCCGGAGCATGCCCTTGTGGGCGAGGTCCGTGAGCTCCTGGAAGGAGCCTTGTTTGATCTCGTAGGTTTCGATGCGAACAGACTTCATGTTGCTCTCCTTGCTCGATGGTGCGTTGTCCCGACACATGGGACCAACGTGGCCTGCTCGAGAACGGGTACCCGCTCGGGGTTATCAGGTCATCGCTGGAGCCAGCGAATGAGACCGGATGGAAGCGACCCCCGTGCGGTGGATCTCTGCCCGACGGGCGGGGATCGCTTCCCCTCAAGCGTACGTCTTTCACCGATCGTCACGACGGGCGAGGTTCCGGGTTCGTTCGCTGGTCCTCGAGGAGATGGCTTCGATTACGGACCGACGTTCTTTCGTCCGGCTATCTGCTGCACGATCGCCGCGTCTTTCCCTGCACGTTGACGCGAAGTGTTACGAAGGATGAGCGTCGCGCCGGAGATACGTAGCCGACCGTTTTGCGTCGTCCGTCGATGCTCGAGAGCCTCGACCTAACCAGGCCGCTCGCCTCTGGGAGCGGCCCAAGTGCCCAGGTCGGGACCGTCGTCGCTAGCGACCCATCGACTCCTTCTGGTCGCAAGATCGGATCCAGCCGGCGACGCTGCCCCAGGTCACCGTGTTGCCGCTTGCGTGAGGTTCGCCAGCGTGCCTAGGGTGGAAGGTCGCCAGATCGAGCGATCTCCGGAGGTGATCCGATGAAGAAGCTCTCGATCGTGGCTGCCACCGTCCTTCTCCTTGGGTTGGCAGCCCCTCCTGCGCAGGCGGTCTCCGCCACCAGCGCCCTCGTGACCGTCGCGAGCCCATCGAACGTCCACCCACGGAACGCCCAGAACGAACCAGCGCTCGCCGTGGACGCCTCTCGGCCGACGGTGCTGGCTGCCGGCGCGAACGAACTGGTGGATATGCAGCCGTGCTCGCAACTCGCCTCGACCACGGCGGGTGCGTGCTCGTTCCCGCTCGGAACGTTCAACCTGGGCGTGGGGCTCACCGGTATCTACTTCTCCTTCGACAGCGGGCACACGTGGATCCAGCCGACGTACCGGGGGCTGACCGCGGCGAACTGCGATCCAACGGTCGAACCCTGCACGCCCGAGGTCGGACCAATCCACACTGTTCCGAACTTCTATGAGAACGGGCTGCGATCGCGCAGCGACCCCGGGGTGGCGTTCGGTCCTGCGCCGGGCGATGGAGGATTCTCCTGGGACAACGGTTCGCGCCTCTACTTCTCGACCATCGCGACGAACCTCACGGACACACCGATAGATCGAAGCGGAATCAAGAGCGCTGCCGCACTCACGGTTTCACACATCGACGATGTCACTGCCCAACGGGTGCAGGACCAGCGCAACTGGTCGCGTCCGTACTTCGTCCCGGCGAAGATCTCGCCGACCGCTGGCTTGGACAAGGAGCAGATCTGGGCTGACAACGCTGCGTCGAGCCCGTTCTTCGGCAACGTCTACGTGTGCTACTCGGACTTCCATAGCTTCAGCGGTGGGAACAACTTCCCGCTCTTCCCCAAGGTCGCCGTCTCGACCGATGGCGGCGTGCAGTGGACTGCGCGCAACGTGATCCCGCCGACGACGGCCCGTACCCGCGGCTTCCACCAAGGGTGCACGGTGCGGACCGACAGCAACGGCGTCGTCTACGCGTTCTTCACGCACTTCTCGGAGACGTCGAACGTCGGTGCCCAGACGATGGTGAGGTCGTTCGACGGCGGACACACGTGGACGCGTCCGGTCGACATCATCTCGATGAATGACCTGTGCTTCCACGTGGACCCGGTGACTGGACGGTGCGTCGAGGATGGGAACGCCGGCGCCAGGAGCGATCTGGCCGCCATGCCGAGCGTCGACATCGCCAATGGGGCTCCCACGGGTGACGACGCGACGAACGAGCTCGTGGACGCGTGGTCCGACGGACGGTTCGGCCCGAACGACGAACGGACGCTGCTGTCGTACTCGACCGACGGCGGAGGGACGTGGAGCCCCCCGTCCTCGGTCTCGGTTCCTGGAGACCGATCCGCCTATTCGGCCCCCGCGATCTCGCCGGACGGCGGGCACGTGTATGTGACCTACATGGCGTTCGGACAGCCGTTCCAGGCGACAACGGCCAACCCGAGACCCGAGCACGGCGTCCTCCGCGGCGCCGGCATCGGAGCAGGCGGGGCACCGACCGGGTGGACGACCCTCTACAACGGGCCTTTCGGCGACGCCCGAGGAACGTCGCAGGGCCGGGTCCTCTACAACGAGTTCCTGGGCGACTACGTCTACGCGATCGCCACCCGGACCTACGGGGCCGGTGTGTGGACCGACGTCCGCCGAACGCAGGACTGCCCAGCGATGGACGCCTGGCGTCAAGCGTCCATCACGGCCGGTCACCTCGTGTTCCCGGCACCGTGGCCGCTCCAGGATTGCCCGGCCAACTTCGGGAACAACGACATCTTCAGCGCCACGACGGGATAGCGAAGAACGTCGGGCGGGGCGTCGCGCCCCGCCCGACCCGAGGTACAGAGCTTCGAGAAGGGAGGTCCAGATGGGGACGCTATGGAGAGTCACGATCGGTGCCGTGCTGGCGCTCGGGCTCACGATGCCCTCGGCGCAGGCGTCCAACCCGGACCTCACTGTCTACCGTGTTCGCTCGCTCGTCGACGGTCAGCCGGCCACGACCGTAAAGGATCAGTACCCCGTCACGTTCCGAGCGTTCGTTAAGAACCTAGGCCCTGGTACGACGAGCGACATGTTCGTCACGTACAGCAACACGCGACGGCTCTACGTTGAGAGCGAGGTCTGCATCGTCCCGGATTCAGAGAGTGGAGACTTCAACAACGTCTCCCCCGACACGCCGTCGTGCGAATGGAGCCAAGTGCCTGAGGGCGACTACGCGATCGTGCGCGTGAAAGCGTTTGCGGTCGGGCAGCCTGGTCAGCATGTCCGCATCACGTTCTGTTCGTCGAACGGGCAGAGCACGGATGACGGCGATCCGAGCAACGACTGTCGAACCGCGCGACTAGCGATCATCGCCTAGGCGGCTAGCGCGCGATCCTAGACGTGACGCGGGCGGGCCCCATGACGACCCTTTGCGATACGAGGATCTCGGACCCTCCGGCTCCTCGAGCTGGGCTGGTCCTGACCGCGGTCTGTCCCGATAGAACAGACCGCCGCGGCTGGACGGGTCCTTCCGGCTGATCTCAGCCTGCCGTGGGACCGAACACCACGTTGTCGAACCGAGAGTCGAGCGTTCCAGAGGATGACCAAGCCAGAACCCCAACGCCCGTGAAGCGCGTTGGTCCGTGATCGGAAACATCGAGGGCGAGGTAGCCGTTCACGTCCATCGCGAGGTGGGTGGTCCCGCCCACCGACCAGCAGCGGCCTTGGATGTAATCCGGGACCGAGCCGAATGAGATGGACGGCGTCGGCTCGCGACCGATAAGGGTCTTTTCGTCGTTGCGGATCTTCCAGACGGATGCCTCTTGCATCGCCGGGTCCACGACGAACGCGTAGGCGACGGAGGGTCTCGCGATGCAAAGGACTCCGAATCGCCCGTCGCTGGTGTGGGAGCCCTCGCTCCGCGCAGACGCCGCGACGGTGACGTCGGACGAGCCGTGGTCGAGCCAGTGTCCCCACCACCACCACGAGTCACTCTCGAGAACGTTGATCCGATACTCGCCGCCGGTATAGCTGAACTCCCGCCGGTGGGTCCGAGACTCGGCGAACAGACCCGGCTTCGTGCCATCGTCGCCGAGGAGAACGGGGTGGGGAGCGCGCATCCTCGCTTGCTCCGCCAACGGGTCGTCGAGGACCGTCGGTGTCTCCTCATCGATCGTGGTCATCGTCGGGTTGGTGAACGTCGCCCTCGCGCCTGGTTCGCCGGTCGATCCCCCGATGAGCGCCATCCCAGCGAAGGAAGCTCCTCCGGGCGCTTCAACCGCCCCGATCACCTGGTCGTCCGCCAACAGCTCAAGCCTCGTAGTTCCTTCCTGCGTCAGACACTCTCCGCGTATCACGCGCGGATCGGGATCATGGAGGGTGAAGGACGTGCCACCCGTCAAGATGATGGGCGGACGTTGCCGTCGACCCTTGACGATCAGCCATCGACCGGTGCTCGGCTCGACGACGAACCCGAACGCCTCGCCATGCCCTACGAGACAGGCGATGCCCGCGAGGCCCTGTGAGTCGGGCGTGATGCCGACCGTCGCCTGTACGGCGACCGCTCGACGCGGTTCGTCGATCCACCCGTTGATCCCGGGGGCGTGTTCCGACGAGGTCACGTGGATCGAGATCGTTTGCCCGTGTACAGCCACTTTCGAGTGGAGGCCCGGAAGGAGGTTGAATCCGTCGACGCCGCTGATGAGCTGGTCCGGCGTGGGAGAACTTGATGCGACCGAAGACGGCGTGCCGCGGACCCGCAGGACCACGAAGAGCGACGCCGCGACGATCATGAGGGCCGCGAGCGAGACTGCGACGATGACCCGCGTGACTCGACGGCCGGAGGATCGCCGCGATGAGTCTGTGGGAACGTCGGGCCGTGGGGGAAGACTCCGATCCGGGTTCACCGGGCGACTATAGCGAGCGAAACCGTTTCTCCTTCGGGCTTGGACGCATCAGTAAGGCGAGATCGCCCAACCGCGTCTGATTTCGAGCCTCGCGGAACTAAACATCTGACCTATATCTGTGGGCGCTGAGGGGCTCGAACCCCCGACCTTCGCCATGTAAGGGCGAAGTGAATCTGCAGGTCAGAGGCTTGACCGATCATCTCGGTGTACTTGTGAGTACCCCTCAGTACCTCTGAGTGCCTCCGCGTTGTTACACGAGGTGTTACGCAGATTCTTGTGTGTCGACCACTCGATAGAGGCGCCAGAGATCTGGGACACCCTTCAACTCATGCTCACCGGCGTCCTCGAACAGAAGACCGGAGCCGGCGACCAGGTCCTTCACGGTCTGGGATACCAGGACCTGCGACGGACCGGCCACTGCGGCAACCCGGGCGCCGATGTGAACCGCAACCCCTCGGACGTCCTCGCCAACGAGTTCGATCTCTCCCGTATGGAGTCCAGCCCGGATCTCGATGCCGAGGGGATGCACCGCCTGGGCGATCGCGCGCGCGCAGCGGATCGCCCGGGCCGGTCCGTCGAACGTTGCGAGGAAGCCGTCGCCCGCGGTGCCGACTTCGCGACCCCGGTATCGTCCGATGAGCGCGCGCACGACAGCGTGATGTCGCTCGAGGAGATCGCGCCAGGGGCCGTCGCCCAACTCGACCGCACGCTGCGTTGAGCCAACGATGTCCGTGAACAGGATGGTCGCGAGGACTCGATCGGACCCTGCCTCCTCATCTGTCAGCGTCGCGAGGAACCGCTCCATGCGATCCGGGGCGCCGGCCAAGAAGTCGACCCAGAGACCGTGGTCCGACCCGGGCAACTCCTCGAGAACCGCACCCGGGATGTGCGATGCGATATAGCGACCCTCCTCGACGGATTCATCCAGGTCATGCAGCGCGTGCACGACCAACGTAGGCGCTTGGATCGTGGGCAGGACATGACGGACGTCCGTTTCTTCATGCATCCGGGCTTGCGCCAGCGCATCGGCGGGGCTCATCGAGTGGCGCATCGCGCGGCCCCAGGTCCGCAGGAAGACCGAGTCGCTGATCCTCGATGGGAACACGGAATCCGCCAGCTCTTTGACGAACGCATCGGTCCCCCATCCAGCCTCGATCTTGGCTATCCACGCCGCCCACTCGTCTCGGCTCCAGAGCCACGGCGCGTCGGGTGCCCAGGTCCCGCGCGAGGCGGCACCGAACGTCACGATCCCCTGCGTCCGGTCCGGGTATGTCGCGGCGAACAGGAAGCATTGGGCAGCGCCATCCTCCATGCCGATCAGGATCACCCTCGGGAGATCCACCGCGTCCATCACCGCTCGGATGTCATCCATCCTCGCTTCGAGGGTCGGGAGGCTCTCACCGCTGACGCTGTCGGAGAGGCCCGTTCCCCTCCTATCGAACACGACTAACCGCCCCCGGGCGGCGAGCCACTCGAGGCTCCCAGCGAGCTCCTTCCACTCCCAAGCCATCTCGACGTTCGAAGTGAAGGCCGAGTTGACGAAAACGAAATCGAACGGCCCTTCACCAACCACCTGGTAGGCGATATGAACGTCGTCGGTCGTCTTCGCATACCGCGTCTCGCCGATGCTCACGCCGTCATCGTGGGTTTCGGGAGCGCTTTCTGCAAGCGCTGGCAGGGGTTAGGAACGAAGAGGAGTATCAGCAGCCCAAGGCGTTTGCTGGTGGGCGCTGAGGCCCTCGACCCCGACCTTCGCCTTGTAAGGGCGGAACGCTTCATCCAGACTCATACGATTGGGTTTCGAATCCGAAACGGGGCAGGACCTTGATTCAGGATCGACACCTTGCCATTGATCAGCACGCGTACCCACCACCCTGCGCGAGGAAGGCCTAGGGTCGGCGGTCAGCACGTCCAAGGGAGGAATCGATGAGGCGCCGTCGAGTCATCATCGTTGCGCTTTCGACGCTCATCGTGGTCGGCGGGTTGACCGGCCGCTTCGGTGACACCGCCCGGGCAGTCTCGTGCGGTTCTTGGACGAGCATCCCGTCGGCCGGCGGCAACGTCAGACTTTTTGGTGTCAGCGCGGCTTCGCCGAACGACGTCTGGGCGGTAGGACACAAGGCAAGTCAGGGACTCAAGACGATGCTCGAGCACTGGAACGGCACGAAGTGGACCGCGGTTTCTCCGCCAGCGGTCTCGACATCTTCCGGACTGAACGATGTCGACGTCGTTGCGAGCGATGATGTCTGGGGGGTGGGCTATCGGGGCGTGACGTCGCCTGGAGACATCCCCTCTGCGACTTTGGTCCAACGTTGGAATGGCACCTCATGGTCGGTGGTGCCTAGTGCCAACCCGCCGGGCACGCGAAGTAACTCTTTGATAGGCATCTCGCACGTTTCGTCGACCGACGTGTGGGCGGTGGGATATTCGACGATCGGCTTTACGCATCAGACCCTGGCCGAACATTGGGACGGATCCGCCTGGAGCGCGATCCCAAGTCCGAATCCAGCAGCTCGATCGAACGTGCTGCTCGACGTCGCCGCCGTAGCGGCCGACGACGCATGGGCAGCGGGTTACCAGAACGACGGTGGGGGCTACCGAACCTTGATCGAGCACTGGGACGGCACGAAGTGGAACGTCGTGCCGAGCACGAGCCCAGGTGGAACGGAAAACGTCCTCAACAGCCTCTCTGTCGTCTCTCCATCGAGCATCTGGGCGGTCGGTTATTCGAGCGATGGACGAAGCGACCAGACGCTCACCGAGCACTGGGATGGCACATCATGGTCGACGGTGCCTTCGGCGAACGCCGCAGGTGACGCAAACCTCCTCCTCGGGACAGCTTTCTCGGCTTCGGGCGACGGATGGGCCATTGGTACGTCGTATGCGGGCACCGGTTACGACAGCCTCATCGAACACTGGGACGGTTCAACATGGACGATCGTCACGTCACTCGATAGCCAGATCGCCAAGGAGCGCCTCTGGGACGTTGCGACCATCCCACAGTCTTCCAGTTCGGTGTGGGCGGTCGGTAGCACCGACAAGAGCGGGACAACGATGTTCTTCTGCCCCACGAGCACTGATGCGACGGCATCGGCATCGGCGTCAACGCCTCAGTCCGCGACATCTCTTGTGGGGCCGACTCCATGGTCTGCGCGCAGCGCCTCTCCCGACGATGTGCGGTCTGCTGAGCCGGACGTCCTTTCGACGACCGTCACACCGTTCGTCGCTGCTCAAGGGGTGACCGCCGTCGATGAGGCGGCCGCCGCACACATCGACCAGACCGACCTGTCGTATGGAGCAGCTGTCGCAGATTATGACGGGGATGGATGGACAGACTTCGTGTACGGGCGCCACTTCGATCCTGCGGTCCTGTACTCAAACGATGCAAACCCTCCTAACGACACGTTCACGCAGCGGCTCGTTTTCCCGACCGTCGACCGACACGCGTGCGCCTGGGGCGACGTGAACGGAGATGGAGCGCTCGACTTGTTCTGTGGAACGGGAGGCGACTCCGGAACGGATATCCACTCGAACGAGCTGTGGATCCAGCAGTCGGACCACACCTTCAAGGATGAAGCCGGACGCTACGGAGTTATCGATCCGACTAGCCGAGGCCGTCGCGGCGTCTTCGTCGATGCCAATCACGACGGTTGGCCCGACCTTTGGCTCGGGAACGTCTCGGAGCGGCCCGACGGTCTCCCTTCACCGAACCGTCTCTTGATCAACCAGGGAGGCAGCGGCTTCGTGGATGCTCCTTCGTTCGGCCTCGACGTCGAAACGAACGGGGGCTGCGGACAAGCGTTCGACTATAACAACGACGGGTACGAGGACTTGCTCACGTGCTCGGGTGTTGGCCTCACCGTGTACCGGAATGATGCCGGAACGCGGTTCGTTGACGTCACTTCGGCGTTGGGGCTTCCGACGAAGCCGACGGACGCGCGGGTCGTTGACTTGAACGGCGACGGCCTAGAAGACTTCGTCGCGCTGCAGCCCGGGATCCTGCGCGTCTATCTGCAGGCTCCGGCTGGGACGTTCACACGTGTGTACCAGAGAAAGGGACTTTCGAACGCTGTCACAATCGCAACAGCCGATGTCAACGGTGACAACCGACCAGATCTCTACGTTGTCACTGGGGCTGTCAACGGACAGAACGCGCCGGACCTCCTACTGTTGAACGACGGAACGGGCAAGTCGTTCACATCGATGGCGACCCCGCAGACGACGCTCGGTGCAGGTGATTCGGCCTACGCCTTGGATTACGACCACAATGGTTTGACAGATCTGCTCGTGACGAACGGTGGTTGCAACACGTGTCGAGGACCGTTGCAGTTGATCGCGTTCTTCCCGAGCAATTAGTCGCCTAACCCCAGAGTGCCTCCGCGTTGTTACGCGGTGTTACGCAAAGTCGTCCCGGCATCTACTTCTACGCCTGGGTCTACAGGTCGCGGATCAGAGCGCCGTCTTCTCTCTACTGATGGCGTACGTGGGTTGGAGTTGGCTGACCTGGCAGCCCTGGTACCTGGGTTCGAACCTGTACCTATAAAGGACCTTTGGTGGTGTTGGCGGGACCGTGGCGGCCGGATGAGAGGGCGCGGGACAGGAGTCGCGTCAGACGGCG
>Ga0207693_10005370_pt1 | contig 10708 bp, 12 predicted proteins | sample LARL81metaG_FD_184347 | JGI IMG/M metagenome (GOLD analysis project Ga0207693, IMG submission 184347) | Corn, switchgrass and miscanthus rhizosphere microbial communities from Kellogg Biological Station, Michigan, USA - LAR L8-1 metaG... | ecosystem: Host-associated > Plants > Roots >... | reverse complement strand
GGCCGCCGGAGAGCTCCGCAACACGCTCCTGATCTACACCTCCGACAACGGGATGATGTACGGGGAGCACCGTTTCTCGAGTGGCAAGGAGAAGCCCTACGAGGAATCAACGCGGGTGCCGCTTGCGGTCCGTCCGCCTCGAACGACCGCGGCTCCACCCCACACGTCCTCCGCGCCGGTCGGAATGGTCGATCTCGCACCCACGATCCTGGACTACGCGCGCGCAGCGCCCTGTAGCGCATCTGGGTGCCGGAGACTGGACGGGCGCTCGCTGAGGCCGCTGCTGGAAGGCCGGTCCCGCAGATGGCCCGCCGACCGTGGGCTGCTGATCGAGCTGAACGCGGATTGCGCGTACGAGGGCATTCGCACCACATCCGCGGTCTACGTGGAGTACGAAACGCCCCCCGGGGGAAACTGTCCGGGCCCCGGCGTCAGGGAGCTGTACGACCTCTCCCGCGACCCGTTCCAGCTCCACAACCTCTTGGTGGAGGAGCCCCAGAGCCCGGAGACGAAGGCGCTCCGGAAGTCGATGGCGGCGCGCCTCGACCGGCTCGAGGTCTGCTCGGGCACGGCGGGGAGCCGCGGGACGGTTCCCTGCGAATAGGCGTCCCCGTTCCGCGAGGCATGGCCGCACGGCCACCATCATCCGGATCAGCGCGCACACAACGCTGGGCACCAAACTAGGCGATCAGGTCCGGTGGTTCCGATCTCACTGGCGAACGCCGGGGACCTGGAGGGTCTCGTCGATGAGCCCTCTAACCACGCCTCGCTTTCACCTCTGAAGGAGGCCCAACCTTGGTCTCCTTGCTACGCACTTCAAGCCATGCCCAAAAACAGACGCCGACCAGGATGGCCATCGCAACCACCGTTCCCGCCAAGACGATTAGTTCAGGCACCTTTCTTCCTCCTCTCCTACGGATGTGCGGGTCAGAAGACCCTGGCCATAGGCTCCATCGGTGCCCGACCACACCACCTGAAGGCCACCGCCAGCGGACTAGACGGCTGGTGGAGCCGGTGGCTACTGGACTGGCCCGCCCGCTTCCAGCCGCGACGCTGCTGGACTTAGAGCACGAAAGGGATGATCGCGTGGACGCGCGTCTTGTAGTCGGCGTAGGCGCCAGGAAAGTGCCTGCTCATAACGCCCTCCTCTTCCCGGGCTTTCCACCACAGACCGCCGCACAGCGCGACCAGGAGGCCAAAGCCGAGAACATGTCCGTAGTTGATTGCCGTGCCAAGCGCCATGACGATCAGGCCCGTGTAGATCGGATGCCGCACAAGCGCGTACGGGCCAGACTCGATCAGCTCATGATCTTGCTTGAAGGTCACCTCTGAGCTCCAGTTACGACCCAGCGTGATCCGCGCCCAGACCGTAAAGGCGGCTCCGGCGAGAACGATGCAGTCGGTGACAACGCCCAACGCGAGCGGTGTCTGCCAGAGCTGTTCGTTTGAGGACACGTGCAACAGCCGCCCGGCGGCGAGCATTCCGACGATAAGGATGCCCGCCACAAGGCGATACCCAAGGAAACCTCCGCGCTCGACGGTTCGCTTGGTCGCAAAGGCCATGACCACCCAATAGAGCACCCATGCCCCCCAGCAGCACTGAATGAATAGCCATGTTGAGTCGGTCATCTCTCAGTTGCCGGCGGAGCCCGGGGTCTCGCCTGTAGAGGCTGATTATCTCGACGCGGAGAGAAGAAAACATGGGGAGCCGCTGCTGCTTTTCGCGCAAAGCAGAAGCCGGTGTCCTTACTCCCGCAGCCCGGCGGCTTCGACATCGGTTCAAGCACGTGTCGAGCGGTACAGCGAGATGCTCAGCCCGGCGACGACCCCGAGTGGCAGGATCCACCACGCTGGGACGCCAGCCCCGGCAATCGCAGCGGTTAGCGCGAGCATGACTAGTACAACCGCCGCGATCAGCGGGTCATCCCCGACGACAAAGTCGTATAGGAACGCCGCGAGGGTGCGAAGCCGACTCATTGGGGTGTCGGCGGGGATGTGGCGAACGAGGCGGGAAGTCGGGCATGGCGCCGACGCATCGCCACACCAAGGAGGGCTGAGGTGACGAGCGTGAACGCGATCAAGGCGAGGATCGCCGCATCGCCGCCTGGCCAATGCGCCCCGGCTCCCTCGGCTCCCCAGAAGGTCCCATACGCGGTGAGCATCACGCCGACGGCGTACTTGAGGGTGTTCTCCGGCACTCGGCTCAACGGCGCCCGCACGGCGACTCCGGCGACAATCACCAACAGGGCCGCGGCGAGCGCGGCGAGCACGGCGAGCGGGATGTTGTGCTGGTTTGAGCCGAAGGTGACGACAATAAATGCCACCTCCAAGCCCTCGAGCAGCACGCCCTTGAAACTGACCGTGAACCCATAGCCGTCGATGCCACGCGGCTCCCGGCCAATCGCACGATCTGCCGCGAGCTCGGCGGCGAAGATCGCATCCTCGTCGTGCAGCGCCTTGAACCCGCTTGCACGCAGGATCGACTTGCGCAGCCACTGCAACCCGAAGATCAGCAGCAGGGCGCCGACCACCAGGCGCAGGATGTCGATAGGCAGCGCGGTGAGCGCGGGGCCGAGGACGGCGACAATCGCTGCAAGCGCGACCGAGGCGACACCGGCCCCGACCAGGGCCGAGCGCCAGCCGCGTGTCAGCCCGGCGGCGAGCACGATCGTTACCGCCTCGACCCCCTCCACGGCGGAGGCGAGGAAAACGGCGATGAACAGGAGGGAATCGCTACTCACAGCGTCAGGCTCCACAACACGTCATTCCGACTAGGGGTAGAGGCCATCGGCGCCGTGGCGCGGTTATGGAGCGAGCCTCATCGCTCAGCCAGAGACAGTATCCGAGACCGCGTTCGGCATGGGCAATGACGCGGAACGCGCCGTCGCTCAAGCCGCGGCCTCCTGCCGCTGCTGAGCGGCGCACACCGACCCGCAAGCGGGACCAGCCGCCGAGGTCAGTCCCTTTAAGAAACGTGTGCCGAACTCGTACATCCCGCGAGCGACCCAGCCCTCCGGCCCTTATTCCCTCCTACTTGAGGGTTGGTCCCCAGCCGGTGGTGTGTAGGGTCGCAGCGAGACCGACAGCGGAAGTAGGAGGAACCATGGGAGCAGATGAGAACGTGGCGATCATGCAGCGCGCGTACGACGCTTTCAACGCGGCCGACATCGAGACCCTGACCGAGCTCTTCGACGAGAGCGCTGTGTGGCACTTGCCGGGGCGGAGTTCGATGGCCAAGGACTACCAGGGTCGCGACGCGACTCTCGCCTACTTCGGCCAGATCGGGCAGGAGACTGGGGGCACCTTCCAGGCCGAACTGCAGCAATTGTTCGCAGGTGATGACGGTCGCGTAATCGGCCTCCAGCGCAGCACCGCGGAGCGAAACGGCAAGCGCCTGGATGTCGGCAACTGCATCGTCTTCGAGCTCAAGGACGGCAAGGTCGTCGACGGCCGGGAGCACTTCAACGACCTCTACGCCTGGGACGAGTTCTGGTCGTAGGCCCTGACGAGATCAGGATTCGCTCAGCGCCCGCCTTAGGGCCGACCCACGCGGCGTCGCCAAGCTCGGCCCACATTCAGCGCGGCCTTCTGGCGGCAAGCGTTGCAGCAGTACCCGATGGCGCGGCGGTCGGTGAACGGGATTCGTTCCCCGCACATGATGCAAGGACGGTCGACGCTTCGGGATCGGCCACGGTGTGGTCGTGCCACGTCTGCCACCCTAGCGCGGTACCGCTAACGCTCCTCCGGGACCGCTCGACCGACGTGGAAGGCAGGCCGAGCGGCGCCCAGGCATTCAGCTAGCTCGCTCTAGGAGAGCGCGTCCATGATCAACGGCACGGCCTCTTCGACGGGGAGCATGACGTTGGTGTCGTACTCCACCCACTGCGTGTAGTTCTGGAGGTTGCGGTACGCCCCCGCGATATCGTCGGTTTCGGCGACGACCACGCCGTGGCTCCCGTCGGCGGCCACGTAGTGCGCCGTCGTACCCGGTCCGGGCCCCGCCTCGGCGAAGACCTGCAACAGCTCCTTGGTCTCCTCGTTGCTGATGTAGGGCTTGATCTTGTAAGTCGTCACGAACAGCATCCGTGACTCCTCTCTGTAGATGGACTGTGTGGCGACCCTACACCCGCCGTGTAGCACGCTCCGTTCGCTTGTGTTCGCTGCCTACGGGCGCCGCTGCCCGATTCGCGGGAGCGCGATACTCCGCGTGGCGATGTCGCGGGAGAACATCGAAGCGGTGCGGCGCGTTTACGAGGGCTGGGCCCAAGGCGACTTCTCCGAGAACGATGCGTTCGACCCCGAGGTCGAGTTTGCGATGGTCGATTGGCCTGAGGGTTCGAACGCGCACGGCCGCGACGCGATGTGGCGCAGTTGGCGCTCGGCGCTGAGCGCATGGGAAGACTTCCGGGCCGAGCCGATCGAGTTCATCGACGCCGGTGAGGACTCCGTCGTGGTGCTCAATCGCATCGAGGGGCGCGGTAAGGGAAGCGGGGCACGGGTGCAGGCAGATACGGCGACCGTGTGGGCGCTCGAGGCCGGGAAGGTGGTTGGACTCGCCCTCTACTGGGACATCGCCAAGGCCCTCGAAGCCGCGGGGCTACGGGAGTAGGTGATGTCCCAGGAGAATGTCGAGATCGTGCGGCGTTGGTATGAGGTCGCCACGAGCAAGGCCGACCTGTTGGCAGCGATGCCAAGGACGATGGCGTCCTGCCATCCCGATGTCGAATGGAGCGCACCTGAAGACGGAACGACGTATCGCGGTCGTGAGGGCGTCAGGCAGCGACTCCAAGAGTGGCTTGAAAGCTTCGGCGACTACAGGTACGAGGTCCAGCGGATCATCGACTGCGGGGGCGATGAGGTTCTGGTCGAGGCAACCGAGGTGGGGCGCGGCGCAACGAGTGGCGCCGAGGTTCGCTCGACCCACTACGAGCTGCTCACAATCCGGGACGGGATGATCGTGCGCATTCGCGAGTTCTACGACGAGGGCAAGGCCCTCGAAGCCGCCGGGCTCTCCGAGTAGGTGACGTCGGAGGAGAACGTGACAGCTTGTGTCGGCGTTCGCGGCCCGCGGCCGCGACGGGGTTGACGCCTTTGCCCGACTGCTGGGCGGAGGACTTCGATGGCGGGCGGTAGGGGGCCCGGGCATTGGACCCCGAACCCCGTCGCCCTCCGGCGCCCTTCCGGGTCCCTATTTGGCCCCGAGGACCGAGTAGGTCAGATTGTCCCCGTGCTGTTGGGTGTAGAACCAGCGCCAGCTCGACGCCCCCAGCTTTGGTGCCTGGGCTCCAAGGACCCCCCGGACCCCCGGATCCCCATCGGAGACGTGTAGGCCCGTGATCTCATTGTCACCGTCGTTCTTGCCGAACCCGTCGTTGGCGGAGTCGATCGTCGCCGACGCATCGCGGCCCTCGGCTAGCCAGCGCAGTGGCTGGTTCGCCGAGTTGGCGTAGTCGCGTCTGACATTCCACACGTAGCCTGAATCGAGGGCGTTCGCCTGCGTGTGCAGCGTGTCGCCGGCATCCTGGACGAACGCGACCTGGTTCCGGGAGAGGAAGGCCGCGTTGTCGAGCGCTGCGTGCGCCTCGTCAGACTTGTAGAACATCCTCAGCGTCCCGGTGTGGGCGCTCGAATCGCTCTGCTTCAACTCCATTATCGAGCCCCACCCGCCTGCGGTGGCGTTCTCGGGACTGGTCGCGTCCGTGTCACCCGTCTCGTCGAAGAAGAACTTCGTGAAGTGCGAGCCGGGCTTGAACTGGCCGTTCTCGGGGCGCTTGAAGGGGGTCGCACCGGCCTCCTTGGCCAGCTCGTTGGCGTCGAACGAGGCATGGCCGTCGACGGCGGTGTCGTGGATCGTCACCCAGCGGGTCTTGAACTTCTTCCCGTAGGTGTGGAGCGCGGTCTGGTCCGGATTGTTGAGCGCCGCCTCGCTCTTGAAGATGATCGGGTCGTGATGCTGGTTTAGCACCTGAAGCGCCTCTAGCTTGCCGTGCGCAAGGTCGCCCGGCTCCGTCGGCACGAAGCGATAGAGGAAGCTGTTCGGTCGCTTCGCCGTCGTGTTGCCCTTGAAGTCGCCGCCGATGTCCTCGACGATCCAGACGTTGCCGTCCGAGTCGTTCTGGATGCCCTCGTAGCCGCCGCGGCCGAGAGACCCGGAGACGTCGACGACCTTCGACGGGTAGTCGGGCGTCGCCGCGTAGGTCGGCGCATCCTCGTCCTCGGTCGTAAACAGGAGCCGTTTCGCCCACGGGTCCCAGGTGGATCCGTCGATCGTCGAGGTCGGGTCGCCATGGGAATCCCGGGTGGCCAGCAGCGAGACGCGATGCGCGGCGTTGGCGTCGAGATTGATGCGGGTGATGTAGCCGGCTCCTCCGGCGCCGCCCTCGTGTCCCTGGAAGAGGAAGTGCGTCCCGTAGTCGTAGCTCGGATCCGCGCCGGTGAGTCCCTTTTTGAAGGTCAGGTAGGTGTTCTTGTCCGGCTCCGTCTTTTGAGCCTCGTCATTCGGGGATGTGGGCGTCGGGACCATCACGGGGTCGCCCGCCGCGTTGAGGACATCGTTGTCGTAACCGTAGAAGGAGGTCAACGGCGAGGAGTTCTCCAGCCTCGTGGATCCCTGCGCGACCACGATCTGGGAGAGCTCCGGGGAAAGGATGCTTGGCGGCGCGTAGCCCTCGGACTTCGTGTTCGCCGAGGGGACGTTGATCAGCGCTATGTGGTTGGCTCCCCAGGCGGGTCCCGCGAGGACCCCAGCGGTCACTGCGACGGCGCTGGCGAGTAGCCAGATCACGGGCTTGCGTCGTTCCACCATGCGACTCCTTTCGGACATGCGCGCCAGTCGATCGCCGGCCGCCGTTGACGGGATAGCCAACTCCGCCATCCCTCCCCGCGTGTTAACGGCGCGCTTACGGTTCGTGTCGATTCCGTGAAGTGGCAGGACAACCGATAGGGCGGAGCCGCGACGCGCCCGTGCGGCGCGAGCCGGAGGTGTGCGCCCGAACGCGCCACGCGATGCGGCGGGAACTCGGCGACTAAGAGGGCTCCGCGAGAGGCGGAAGTTCCTCCTCGAGCGAGGTGATCGCATAGTCGGCCCCGGCCTCGCGGAGCTGGTCCGCGGTGTAGTGGTGGCTGCCGACCCCGACACATTCGATGCCGGCCGCGTGGGCGCCGGTCACGTCCAGAGGCGTGTCACCGACCGAGAAGGCCTGGTCCCGCTCTACCTTCTCCCCGTAGACCTGGCTCGCCCGCTCGAGCGCAATCCTGGTGACCTCCCCGCGCTCATCGGAGTCCGACCCGTAGCCACCGAAGGAGAAGAAGCGGTTGAGATTGGCTCGATGCAGCTTGACGTGGGCTGCCGCCTCGACGTTGCCGGTGACGATGCCCAGCATGTAGCCCCCGTCGATCAGCTTGGGCAGGAGCTCGTTGACGCCCGGCAGCACCTCGTAGCCCTTGGACTCCTGGACCGTCTGGTGGAGATAGAAGTTCCGCCGCTCCATCAGGCGGGTGAACTCCCTGCGCTCGGGCTTGCGCTTCAGCACCGCCTCAAACGTCCTTCGCCCGACCGCCGGATCGGTCATTCCGGCGTCGGTGAACTTCCCGATGTCGGCCGATATCCCGTAGAGCTCGTCGAAGGCGAGCCGCCACGAGGCCGCGCCGGCACCGCCCGTGTTGATCAGGGTGCCGTCGATGTCGAAAAGGATGGCGAGTCGGTCCTTGGGCACCGGTGCCTTTCCGACGCCCGAGGCTAGTGCCCCGCGCCGCGAGTCGAACGACCACGATGTAAACGAGCCGGGGACTCGGGCCTTGTGGTCTGACGTGTGGGAGAAGCCGCGTCTCGCAAACGTCCGTTCATGGGACAGGGTAGTTCTGCTTTCACGCGAAAGCAGAGGCGCTCCTCACACCGGGATTGTCCGAGCGGGTGGCCGACCTTCTGCGCCCAGAGATCGATGCGCTGTCGCGCCCCTCCCCCTGGGCCGGCGTCGCGGCGTGGTGGGCCCACGCTGCCAACGGTCGAACCATCGGAGTAGGCCGATATCTGAAGCCGCCGAAGGCGCTCCCACTTTCTCTCTTCCTTCCAACTACGGGCGGCACCGCTTCGAGAGGATGAGAGGAGAGTGCGCAAGTGGGCGCTTCGGTTTCGGTCCGAAAGGACGTGTGAGCGCTCTCAAGGTGTTCATGGGGCACGCGAACATCAGCACGACGATCGACCGCGATGGACACTTGCTGCCCGGTGGAGAGGCGGAGGCGGCCGACCTCCTCGAGGGCTACCTCGCGGCGCAGAAGCGGCTCGCCGAGGAGCGGGGGAGAGGGGCCGATCCCGTGCATGAAGCCAGTCTGACCGGCGAACAAACTGGCGAAGAGATTGGGGTCGAAGCCGAGAAACCGGTTGGATAAGCGGTTATGCGTACCCCATTCGCTCCAGGACGGGAATCTCGTGGATCTGCGGCGGCTGGAGGTGGTCCCAGAGGACGCCGCGGGGGCGGTCGTAGACGCGCTCCACGTCGATCGCCGCGCGCGGCGTGACGATCAGGTCGACCGGCAGGTCGTGGGAGGTCATCATCAGGTGCTCGCGCAGGATCTGGATTGGGTGAACGGTCGTCGCGACGAATGTGTGGGTGTCGATCTTCCCCTCCTCGATCAGGAGCCCGTACTCCAGGTCCGAGAAGCCGCCGCCCTTGCCGACCCGCGCGCCGCTCAGGTTGACGGCGACCGAGCCGCAGAGGACGAAGTCGATCTCGGGGATCTCCTCCAGGGCGACCACCTTGCCGTGCCGCAGGGCGCCCTTGATCGTTGCCGCGTCGCGCACGGCCGCCTTTGACAGGCGCTTGGGGTCGAGCAGCCGGAACGGGTGCTGGTCGCGCAGCCGCGGGACGGCCATCACGAGCTTCTTGCCCTGCTCGAGCGCGAGGCGCCTGGCGTGGGTCTGCGGCGAGTCCGGGTTGGTCTTGATCACTTGGGCACGCCTCCACAGGCGGTGCTGGGCGAGCTTCTCCGCCGCGAGCTTGGCGCCGGCGAAGTTCGGGACCCGGCCCTCGGCGCCAGGAAACCGTGACACGCCCTCGCGTTCCATCGCCCGCCACACGGCGCGTCTCACCTGGTCCTTGGAACGCATGCAGGGAAAAACATATTCGCCCGGGGGCGAGCGGCGCATTGGTCGGAGTCCGGGCAGCGCAGGGCTGCCACAATGCGACGCCGATGGCTGAAGAGAGACGCACCTCCCTGGCGGATCACGCGGTGCCTGCCGAGGCGGCCGGCGAGGCCGAGGCGGGCCAGCAGCTGCCCGAGCGCAGGCCCGCCGAGGTCATGCGTGAGCTGCTGCCCGCGATCGAGCCGGACCGTCGGCTGAACGACTGGGGGCGGTCGGAGCGCGTCGAGGGCTTCATGGACGCGACCCTCATCGAGTTCTTCTACCGGTACTGGTTCCGGACCGAGGTGGAGGGGATCGACAACGTCCCCGCGGAGAGCGGTGCCCTCCTCGTCTCCAATCACGCGGGCGCGCTGCCCCCGGACGCGCCGATGATCGCCAAGGCGATTCGCGAGGAGCACCCGAACCCGCGGCCCCTCTATCTGACGGTCGAGCACTTCTTCAAGGGCTACCCGGGCTTCTCGATGCTGATCCCGAAGGTCGGCGGCGTTGCCGCGCACCCGGCGAACGTCCATCGCCTCCTCTACGACGAGCGCCAGCTGGTGCTCGTCTTCCCGGAGGGCCGCAAGGGCACCGAGAAGCTCTACCGCGACCGCTATCGCCTGCGCCGCTTCGGCCGCGGCGGCTTCGTTGAGGCGGCGATGCGCGCCGAGGCGCAGATCGTTCCGACCTGCGTCATCGGTGCCGAGGAGTCGGCGCCGATCTTCGGCCACGTTGACGTGCTGAGGAAGCTGACCGGGCTCATCTACTTCCCGATCACGCCGACCTTCCCGTGGCTCGGTCCGTTCGGGATGCTCGGCTACCTCCCGGCGAAGTTCAAGATCCGCTTCCTCGAGCCGATCGACACCGTCGAGCTTGGCGGGGCGGAGGCGGCCGAGGACAAGGCGCTGGTCCAGACCCTCGCGCAGGAGATCCGGGCGCTGATCCAGGAGAACCTGCACGACATGCTCGCGAAGAGGAAGTCGGTTTGGCTGGGATAACCACGCTGGAGGCGCCCCGGGACACCGAGACCCGGCGCGTCCTCGTCACCGGCCTATCCACCTACTGGGGCGGGAGGCTCGCGCAGGCGCTCGAGAGCTTCGAGCACATCGACGCGATCATCGGCGTCGACAACGTCGACCCCACCCGCGAGCTCGAGCGGACCGAGTACGTGAAGGTCTCGAACCAGCACTCGCTGCTGGAGCGGATCGTCCGGGCAGCGGAGATCGACACGATCATCGACACGCGCTTGGTCGTGAACTCGCTGATGGCGCCTCCGCGCCTCGCGCACGAGAACAACGTGATCGGGACGATGAACATCCTCGCCGCCTGCACGGGCAGCGACTCGCCCGTGCGGAAGGTGGTGTTCAAGAGCTCGACTCACTACTACGGTGCCGAGCAGGACGATCCCGCCTTCTTCACCGAGGAGATGGGACGTCCGCACGCGCCGCGCACAGGGCTCGAGCGCGACATCGTCGAGGCCGAGCAGGCGGTCAGCGAGTACGCGCAGCGAAACCCGGACGTCACGACGACGATTCTGCGCTGCGCCAACGTCCTCGGGCCGGACGTCGATACCGCGTTCACCCGCAT
>Ga0207693_10005368_pt1 | contig 10709 bp, 8 predicted proteins | sample LARL81metaG_FD_184347 | JGI IMG/M metagenome (GOLD analysis project Ga0207693, IMG submission 184347) | Corn, switchgrass and miscanthus rhizosphere microbial communities from Kellogg Biological Station, Michigan, USA - LAR L8-1 metaG... | ecosystem: Host-associated > Plants > Roots >... | reverse complement strand
CCCAAAGGAGAACGGGCAAAAATGCCGCCAGACCCAGCAGTGCGCCAAGCCAGGGCGCAGGCCGCCGCAGCCAGAGCCGCATCGACGGCGTGACCAGCAGCCAGAGGGCAATGCCGAACCAGAGCAGCGCGGCGGTGTACTTGCTGTCCATCGCAAGGCCGGCGAACAGGCCGATCGCGAGCCACCACCACGCATTCCCGGTGGCGAGCATCCGAGCCAGCGCCCGGAGGCACGCCATCCAGAATACGAGGAGCGGTGCATCGGGGGTCATCAGCACGCCGCCGACACCGAACAGCAGCGTCGCGTTCAACAGCGCAGCGGCACGAAGGCCAGCGTGCCGGCCGGGCAGCAGGCGATCCGCGGCATCCGCCAGCAGCAGCGATGCGATCGCGACCGAAAGCGGGCCAAGCAGGCGGACGCCCAGCGGGCTGTCGCCGACGAATGTGGTGCCAAGGCGGATCCACAGCGCGACCATGGGCGGATGGTCGGGATAGCCGGGCGCCAAGGCGCGCGACCACACCCAGTAGTAGGCCTCGTCCGGTGCAAGGGGGACCGATGCCGCGACGAAAAGCCGCAGCAGTGTCAGCGCGATGAGCGCGGCCAGTGCCCGGCGTGCGATGACAGGCTACCGCGCGCGCCAGACCAGCGTAGCCGAGACGGCATAGTTCCACACCACGCCGATTACCGCGCCGATCGCACCGGCGAGGCTCCAGCTGGTATGGCTCTCATACAGCGTATTGGCGATGCCGATATTGGCGACCGCACCGAGGCTGCAGACCAGCATGAACAGCAGAAGTCCGCGCCACAGGCCCGGTCCGCGCAGCCGCTGGTCACGGTAGGTGATCTCGTTGTTGAGCTGGAAGTTGCAGACAATGGCAACGACAGTGGCGATGGCTTGTGCCGCTTCGAACGGGAGTCCGACGAGCTTGAGCACCGCGGTCAGCACCGCGAGATGCACCAGCACACCAAGCGCACCGACCAGCGCGAACGAGATGAACCGCAGCGGCAGCAGCCCGCCGAACACCTTGTCGAGCAGCAGGCCGGCGAACTGCACCAGCACCAGTGCATCGAGCTTGCTCTCGCCGGCGACGCGCTCATGGAACACGCAGGGAATCTCGATCAGCCTCAGCGGCGCGGGCGAGCTGAGCGCGAGGTCGAGCAGGATCTTGAACCCCTGTCCGGTCAGATTGGGCGCCAGCGTCTCGAACAGCGAGCGCGGCAGCATGAAGTAGCCGCTCATCGGATCGGTCAGCTTCACCGGCAGGAAGAGCTGCGCCAGCCGGATGCCGCCGTCGGACAGGATGTGGCGCCAGCGACTGGCAAGTCCGGCGGCATCGCCTCCCGCGATGTGGCGGCTGCCGACGGCGAGGTCGTACTGGCCGCCGCGCAGGGCGGCCAGCATGTCCGGCAGCTTTGTCTCGTCGTGCTGCAGGTCGCCGTCGATCACCGCTACGTACTGCGCCGAGGAGGAGAGCGCGCCCTCGATCACCGCGGAGGCAAGGCCGCGACGGCCGACACGGCGGATGCACCGGACGCGCGGATCTGCCTGGGCGATGCGGCGGACCTCGGCCGTTGTGCCGTCGGGGCTGTCGTCGTCGACATACACCACTTCCCAGGCGATGCCGTACAGCGCGGCGTCCAGCCTGGCGATCAACGGCGCGACGTTGGGGCGCTCATTGTAGCAGGGCACCACCACGGTCAGCATCGGAGCGCCGCGCGCGACGGTGGGGACCTCGATCAACGGAGTAATGGTCTCGGACATGGTCACCATTATGCCACGATCGGGCGTTCAGAGCGGAACCCCGGACAGGTGGCGACTGGTGCGTATCGTCTGCAAAGTCTGAACGCGGGTGACGGTGGGGGCGCCGGTCAGGCGCTGGGTGAGCTGGTTCTCGTGCGCCGTGTCGCGCGCCACCAGCTTCAACAGAAAGTCGCCGCCGCCGCGGATCATGTGGCACTCGCGCACCTCGGGCCAGCCGGCGACCAGCTGCTCAAAGGCGGCGAGCACCGTCTCCTTCTGGCTGTCCAGCCCGACGATGGCAAAGAACGTGATCTCCCAGCCCAGTTTCTGCGGATCGGAGTCGGCGTGATAGCCGCGGATCACGCCGGCCTCTTCCAGGCGGCGAACGCGGCGCAGGCATGGCGGGGCGGAAATGCCTGCCCGCCGCGCCAATTCGACATTGGTCATCCTCCCGTCGGCCTGCAATTCCGACAGGATGCGGCGGTCTATGGCGTCGAGAACCGGCGAGTCGTCGATGGGAGCCTTCATGTTGCGCGCACTCTTACCGGGCGCTGATGAGGTGGTCTGATTGTGACATTTCGACGGACGCCCCGGGGGTGCCGCAATATTATTGCAGGCGATGACGCCGGCAAGCACCTGCACATCGATTGCTTGTCTGGCGATGAGGCCCACCGATATGGTCACGCATCCTCTCGACGGAATCCGCAATGCCCGAGACTTACCGCGCGCGCGTCCTGATCATCGGCTCCGGCCCCGCAGGCTATACGGCGGCGATCTATGCGGCGCGCGCCAGCCTGACGCCCATCCTGGTGGCAGGGCTGGAGCCCGGCGGGCAACTGACCATCACCACGGACGTCGAGAACTATCCGGGCTTCGCCGATGTGATCCAGGGGCCGTGGCTGATGGAGCAGATGGCGGCACAGGCGGAGCATGTCGGCACGCGAATCGTGCATGACCTGATCACCCGGGTGGATTTCTCCACCCGCCCATTCCGCTGCGTCGCCGATTCGGGGGACCAGTTCCTGGCGGACGCCGTGATCATTGCCACCGGCGCCCAGGCCCGTTGGTTGGGCATTGAGTCGGAGCAGCGGCTGCAGGGCCGCGGCGTGTCGGCCTGCGCCACCTGTGACGGCTTCTTCTACCGGGGCAAGGCCGTCGCCGTGGTCGGCGGCGGCAACACGGCGGTGGAGGAGGCCCTTTACCTGACCCACCATGCGGACAGCGTCACGCTCATCCACCGCCGCGACGCGCTTCGGGCGGAGAAGATCCTGCAGGCGCGGCTGTTCTCCCACCCGAAGATCAAGGTGGTCTGGGACAGCGTGGTGGAGGAGATCGAGGGCGGCGGCGCGCCCGAGGTGGTCACCGGGGTGCGGCTGCGCGACGTGAAGACCGGAGGCCTGGCGCGGCTGCCGGTCGACGGCGTGTTCGTTGCCATCGGCCACACGCCCAATACGGCGATCTTCGCCGGGCAGGTGGCGATGGACTCGGAGGGCTACATCCAGACGGAGCCGGGCAGCACGCGGACCACGGCCGAGGGCGTGTTCGCCGCCGGCGACGTCCAGGACAAGGTGTTCCGCCAGGCGGTCACCGCCGCCGGGACAGGCTGCATGGCGGCGCTGGAGGCGGAGAAGTGGCTGGCAGGGGCGACGCAGATCCCCGCCATGGCCGCGGACTAGCCAAGAAACGGCGAATAGGTCCAACATCTGCAAGCACAGCACGGCAGGGTTGCTCTATGATGCTGTGCTCCGCCGCCGCAATGAGCGGGGTCGCGAAGCTGTCAGGGCTGGTTTCATGCATCCGCCGGGGTCGTGTGACCGGCGGGCGGGAGAGGCCGATTGATCGACTGGGACAAGTTGCGAGTCTTCCACGCCGTGGCCGAGGCCGGGAGCTTCACGCACGCCGGAGACACGCTCAATCTCAGCCAGTCGGCCGTATCGCGGCAGATCTCGGCGCTGGAGGAGGCGCTGCAGGTGCCGCTGTTCCACCGCCACGCGCGTGGCCTGATCCTGACCGAACAGGGCGAGGCCTTGAACCGCACGGTGCGCGAGGTGTTCGCCAAACTCGCGATCACCGAAGCGCTGCTGACCGAGAGCAAGGAGAAGCCAGCCGGACGCCTGAAGGTCACCACAACGATGGCGTTCGGCTCGATCTGGCTCACGCCGCGGCTGCACGAGTTCCTGGAAACATACCCGGATGTGTCGATCTCGCTGCTGCTCGACGACTCGGAGCTCGACCTGGCGATGCGCGAGGCGGACGTGGCGATCCGGATGCATCCGCCGAAGCAGCCCGACCTTGTGCAGCGTCATCTCATGACCCTGCAATGGCATATCTGTGCCTCGCCGGAATACCTGAAGCGGCAGGGTGTGCCGCAGCGGGCGGAGGACCTGGACGCCCACAAGCTGATTCTGTTTGGGAGCCATCACCCGCCAGTGGAGGATGTGAACTGGCTGGCCGAGGTTGGCCGGCGGCCCGGCAACCCGCGGCGCCCGCTGCTCGAGGTGAACAGCACGCAGGCGGTGTTGCTGGCGATCCGCTCCGGTCTGGGAATCGGCGCGCTGCCGGACTTCGTGGTGACGGAGAACCCCGACCTGGTGCGCATTCTGCCGGACCTGAAGGGACCCAAGGTGGACGTGTATTTCGTCTACCCGGAGGAACTGCGGAATTCGAAGCGGGTGGCGGTTTTCCGCGATTTCCTGCTGTCGCGACTCACGGCGTTCCATTGAGGCTGTAACAATTCGGTCTCACCAATGCCGCAGCAGAGTGGATCGGTCACGGGGCATGCGCAGGCGGCATGGCGGCATCCGGCTTTTTGCGGATGGTATCCACCGCAACGCACCATTACTGTAGAGGCACTGAATACGGCGGCGTCGCCGCCAGTGTTCCGGCCCTTCGGGGTCGGAAGGGGGTCGATGACCCCTGCGTCTCCCAGACGTGAAGCCTCCCTGTTTACTTGCCCCCGGTCGATGACCGGGGGCTTTTCTTTTTGACCGCCGTTTGACAGCATTATAACGGTGCCGTGGGATTGGAACGATGGTGCCAATACTTCACGAATACTTTATCGAACCAGCCCCAAAGCCCCCAGAACTCCCGGGTCGAGTCGGCGCCGAGGGTCCGCCGGGTGCAGTCCAAAGCCCATCGAGTCGTCGTAGCCCCATAGCGCCCAGCCGATCGCCTGCTGCTCGCAGGCCGCTCGCACGGCGGAGAGCCATGCCAGGCGAGCGGGCGCGTTCAACCGCTGCGAGGCACCGAATTCTCCCGCCAGCACAAAAACCTGATGCAAGCGTGCCCATGCTCCCACTTCGGCCACTCGCGCCGTCAGCCACGTCACGTTCCAGTGCTGCGCGCAGTAGAAGCGCATCAGGCCCGCGGTCGCTGGATCGCGGCTCGTGCCGGCAGTGGCCTCGCACGCAGCGGCGTCCGTGACAGGAAACGGCAGACGAGCCATGGCGTCCGTATCGAGTCCGCTTCGGTAGGCGCCGAGGGCGGTCAACTCGGCCGGCTCGTAGAGATGAAAACTGTAGACGACGTTGGGATCGGGCTCCGGTTGCAGTGACAGAAGGCCCGCGACTCCGCCCCAGTTGGCCCCGGTGAGTACGATTGTATTCGCTGGCAGAGCTGGGCGAATTGCCAGCACGGCCTGATGCTGCAGCCGGGCCCAGGCATCGGGATCCTTGGCGAACACCGGCTCGTTCAGCACTTCAGGAACGTCATGGCGGGGTCGAATCGGCGCAACGCGGGCGCGAGCGAGCGCCATGTCCCGAGCAGCCTCGTTTGGTCGGCCGGATCGCTCTCCAGATGCCAGCCGGTGGCGAACAGCGCCACGACCACCGCCAGTCCGTGCTTCTCTATTCGTGCGACGGCGTCGGCGAGCGCGCCTGGCTTTGCCAGCAGGTCCGGCTGCACCGGCAAGCGGACGAAGGTGAAACCGGCATGCCTCAATTCCTCCAGGGCGGGATCGTCGAGATAGCCGCGCAACGCCGCAGGATCGCGGCTCGCCGGGAAGCGGAACCAGTGAGTGATGTTGATGCCGCGCCGCAGCGCCGCCGGCGGCTCGGGCGAGGCACCCAGCAGCACCACTACGAGCGCCGCGGCCAGCAGACGGTAACCAATCCTTGGCATCACGCTGCGATAGATCGCGGGACTGCTAATTTCCGGTGAACGAAGGCGGCGTGCGCCAAGCATCGATCCTGCTCGCTCTGTTGACCGCGGGGCTGCTGCTCACCTCCGTCGCGTGGCTGCGCGGCGCGGAATACGACGAGCAGTACACGCTTTTCCTGACCGGAAGCGTGGTGCGCCCCGTATGGCCTTCCGGCGTGATCGCTGCGGGCGATGTCCGAGCGTTGCAGGCCACCCAGTCCGGTTTCGCCACGGTTGCGCGCGATCTGCGCGCCACTGATGTGCACCCGCCGCTGTATTTCTGGACCGTGGCGGCATGGCGGAGGCTGGCGGGCGATTCGCTGTTCGAGGCGCGGCTGGCCTCTGTGCTGTTCAGTGTGGTGACGCTGAGCCTGGTCGCGACAATCGCGAGGTGCGTCGGCATTCCCGCCGCACCGGCGGTGTTGCTGACCGTCGGCTGCTATGGCTTCGCCTACACCGGCGCCATCGCGCGGGGATTTGCGATGGCGCAGATGCTGAGCGTCGCCGGTGTTGCCATTCTGATTATCGCGCGATCCCGCTTATGGTACTCGCTAACCGCAGGGGTGGTGCTAGGTGCCGCGACATTCTCGAACTACCTGGCGGTATTCGTGGCATGTGCCGCGCTGTTCTGGCTGATGCTCGGCGCGCGGCGGCGGGTGAGGGTGCTGCCGGCCCTCGTCGGCTTCGCCGTTTGGTTGCCTGCCGACCTCTGGTTCTTCTTGGCCCAGCGGCGAAGCCGCGCCGGCCAGTTCGCAGCGTTCCAACCGCTCTCCGCCTTCGGGCGGCTCGTCAAATATGCGGCCGCCAACCTGTTCGGCGGGTTGCCGCTCTATGTCGACGGTATCGCCCGGACAGCCGTCACCGCTGCAGTGGTCGTTCTGCTTGTTGCTGTCGCCGCACTGACGATCCGACACCGGCACCGCATCGCCACGCCCGAAATCCGCCTGCTGCTCGCCATGGTCGTTGCCGCTCTTCCAATCGGCCTGATGCTGCTCGGTCTCGCGTTCGACAACACGCCGATCGAACTCCGCTATCTCGCCTTCGCCACGCCGTTCACTGCCCTGCTGCTGGCCGCCGCGTTGCCGCCCCTAGCCCGTCGCGCCGTCCTCGCGGTCCAGGCTATTGCGCTGATCGGCCTCATGACACGACCGGAGACGATGCAGCCGGCACGTGCGACAGCGATCGCAGCGGCATCGCTCGCGCGCAACGGCGTGGTGCTGCTGCCGCACGGCAACGACGGCGTGGGCATCGTCGGCGCCTTCGCGGTCGAATCACCGCCTTCGCTGCGCCTGCTGGTGGTCGACGAACACGAAACGCCCGCGGAGGTCCGCGCGCGCGCAGCCCCGTACCCTCGCGTCGGCTTGGCGCTGCTGGGTCAGGACGCCGCGAGCCGTGCGACGCTTCCGGTCATGCGCGCCGCCTTCGCCGATGCCTGCTGGCGCTTGGCGGATGAAGGGTTCAACGTGCTCGCATTCGACCGGATCTGCGGGGAGGAATGCGCATGTTCATCGCGCGCGTCGCGCTGACCGAAAATCCGTTGCCGTGAACCGACGAGGTCTGCTGGCCGGCGCGACGGGGATTGCATTGCTGCGATCCCGGGCGGCTTCCGCCAGTCGCGTCCGTCCATCCGATACCGCCTGGCCCAACGCTGCCGCGTGGGATGAATTGAACCGCGCTGTGGATGGCCACCTGATCAGACCGCAAATACCTGCGCTGACCCAGGAGGCGCTGCGCAATCCTTACTTCATCGGTGATCAGCCCGGCATGACGCAGACGTCGGGTTGGGTCGACGCCTGGATGTGCACGCCAAGCGCCTATGCGGTCGCGGCACGGAGCACGGCGCACGTCGTCGCCGCGGTGAACTTCGCTCGCGAGCGCAATCTGCGGCTGGTGATCAAGGGCGGTGGACACAGCTATCTGGGCACGTCCAACGCGGCTGATGCGCTGCTGATTTGGACGCGGGCGATGAACCGCATCGAACTGCACGATGCATTCGTGGCGCAAGGCTGCGACAGCACTGCACGGCAGCCGGCTGTCTCGGTGGGCGCCGGTGCAATCTGGATGCACGCCTATGATGCAGTCACGACGCGGGCCGGCCGCTATGTGCAGGGCGGAGGCTGCACGACCGTCGGCGTTGCGGGCCTCGTTCAGAGCGGCGGGTTCGGCACATTCTCGAAGAATTACGGCACCGCGGCGGGCAGCCTGATCGAGGCGGAAATCGTCACCGCGGACGGCGCGGCGCGCATTGTCAACGCGTGCAGCGACCCGGAGCTGTTCTGGGCGATCAAGGGTGGCGGTGGCGGCAGTTTCGGTGTTGTGACCCGCCTCACGCTGCGTACCCACGAATTGCCTGACTGGTTCGGCGGCGCGTTCATGACGATCGCCGCGGCATCCGACGCCGCCTATCGCCGCCTGATTGGCGGCTTCATCGATCTCTATCGCAACCGGCTGTTCAATCCCTACTGGGGCGAGAGCGTGCACCTCCGCCCCGACAACACGCTGGCGATCTCGATGATTTCGCAAGGGCTGAGCGAACAGCAGGCGCAGTATGTCTGGCGGCCATTTCTCGACTGGGTGGCCGGATCGCCACGCGAGCTTGACATCGTCCGTGCACCGGTGATCCGCAGCATGCCGGCGCGCAATTGGTGGGACGTCGAGTTTCGCCGCCGGCACCTCGCGGCAACAGTGATGCTCGACGACCGGCCCGGTGCCGATGCGGCCAATATGTGGTGGACAGGCGATGCGGCGCAGGCGGGCTGGTTCCTACACGGCTACGAGTCCGCCTGGCTGCCGGCATCACTGCTGCAACAACAGGAAAGCCTGGCGGATGCGCTGTTCGTGGCCAGGCGTCATTGGCCGCTGGAACTGCACTTCAACAAAGGCTTGGCCGGCGGTCTCGCCGCCGCGGCGACCGCGGCGCGGGATACGGCCACCAATCCGGCAATGCTGGATGCATTCGCGTTGGCGATCATCGGCGGCTTCGGTCCTTCCGCGTATTCCACTACCCCCGATCTGGACGTCGCGCGCCGCGACGCACGAGCGATCGGCGCGGCAATGACGGAACTGCGCAAGGTGGCACCGGATGCCGGTGCCTATGTCTCGGAGAGCAGCTTCTTCCAGTCCGACTGGCAGCGCGCCTATTGGGGAAGCAACTACCCGAGACTGCGGGCCGCGAAGGCGCGGTACGATCCGGACGGGCTGTTCTTCGTGCATCACGGCGTGGGCAGCGAAGACTGGAGCGACGACGGGTTCACACGCGCGAGCGGACGGTGAACTCCGGGTTGCCATAGGGATAGAAGTCGCTCAGCTCGACGTTCCGGTAAGCCAGCGCATCCAACCGCACCGTACCGAGGAACGGCTCCGTCGGTTCGACCAGCAGGATCGTCCGGGCAAACCCGCTGTCGTCGAAGCCGCGGCGGAAATGCACACGCGACTTGATCGCGATGACCTGGAATTCGCTGACGTCGAGGCCGAGTTCGGTCAGCGTCGATGGCTCCATGATCTGCACCAGATACGGGCTGATCACCAGCACGTTGCCGATGCCAAACCCGACTGCGATCCACAGCTGGCCATGTCGCTGGATGACGTGCAGCACAGTGCCCGCGATGGGCACAGGATCGCCGGCGGACTCATCGGCCAATCCGCCGATCTCCATGTCGAACGCATCGCCCGCTTTTGCGTCTCCGAGTGCGCCGGTCGCGGCGGCATCCGCAACGGTGGCGATCAGCGTCTTCGACAGACCCTGCGCGATGATTTCGTGCAGCAGCCACGTAGCGTATCCGGAGCGATCGCTGTGATCCGCCAGCACGACCGGCGTTTCACCCGCTGCCACCGCCTGTTTCGCCAGTGCCACGCCATCGGGGATCGCGTGCACCCGTGTCGAATGCAGCAGCGCCTCTCGGCGTCGCCAGGCGAACAGCGCCATGTCGTCGGCGATGCGTCGCGCCAGATCCGCGTCGCCGTTGGTGATCACCTGCATTGTCATCCCGACATCCGGCACATCGGACCAGGGAAAGCCGAAATACACGTTGACATACGCGTCCGGCTCGCGCGCTTCCCAGGTAAGCGCGCGCTGCACCAGGTCCATCCAAGGCGATGCGCCGGTCCATTGCACCACGGTCGCCGAGATGATCGGCACCTTCACCGTTGCATGTGCTGGCCGATAGGTGCCGCGAATAGCCCGTATCAGGGCGCGCGCGGCCCGTTCGCCTTGCAGGTGGCTGTCGTAGTGCGGGAAGTACTTGCCGCAGAATGCCAAGTCTGCGTAGCGCAGGAATTCCTCGTCTTCGTTGCCGTGCGGGTCGAATGTTGCGGCGATGAAAGCGCGCCGCCCCACCACCTCGCGCACGCGCCGCGCAAGCTCCGCCTCGGGACGAGGAACGCCACGCGCCGCCATCGCGCCGTGCACGCAGAGATAGACGCCGTCGAACGGACCCTCCGCCTTGAGCTGTGCGATCATCCGGCCGACGAAGGTCTCGTACGCCTCCTGCGTGACCCAGCCTGAGCCGGAGCCCGTCTTCGGCCACAGCGGCGATTCGATGCCGACCAGTTCGACCCCGTCGTACTCGCGCGCGACCTGCACGAAGCCGCCCATATAGGATTTCGGCCCCGATGCCAGCAGCGCCTCGCCGCGCGCCGGCGAGCCGGGATAGACGAAGTCATCGATCGTCGTATCGTTCCGCAGGAACGTCACCGTCTCGTGCTGGAAGTGCAGCACGGCAATGCGGATCACCGAGCTCGCCATTTCGAAGCTCTCTAACAGGTTCAAAGACTGCGGCGACGCAAACGCCCGACCAGCAGGTAGATCACCGGGGTCGTATAGAGCGTCAAC
>Ga0207693_10005367_pt1 | contig 10709 bp, 8 predicted proteins | sample LARL81metaG_FD_184347 | JGI IMG/M metagenome (GOLD analysis project Ga0207693, IMG submission 184347) | Corn, switchgrass and miscanthus rhizosphere microbial communities from Kellogg Biological Station, Michigan, USA - LAR L8-1 metaG... | ecosystem: Host-associated > Plants > Roots >... | reverse complement strand
TCGACCGGGACGGTACGGTCCGCGGCGCATGGCGGTACGAGGCGGCAGAGGTGCCGGACTTCGACGAGCTGCTCTCGGCCGCCCGGGCCTTGTAGCGCTTCTCGTCGCGCTGTACCTCGGCGCCGGGCTGCTGGCGATGGCGCCGCAGCTCGACCACTTCGGCTCGCGCTTCCTCGCGCGCGGGACGATCGTCCCCGGCGAGGCCGCGGCCGGCGACCACCTGCAGGCCGAGTACCACCTCTGGCTCGTCGGCGACCAGCTCTCGCACGGCGACGCCCCGTGGCGCGACCCGTACACGTTCCGGCCCGAGAGCCCGCCGCGCTGGAACTTCGGCGGCTGGCCGTTCGGGCTTCCGTTCTGGCCGCTGGACGCGCTGTTCGGACACGTGCGCGCGTGGAATCTGTTCCTGCTGCTCAGCTACCTCGCGGCCGGCGGCTTCACGTACCTCTGGCTGCGCGAGCTGTCGCTGCCGGTCGCGGCGTCGGCGCTCGGCGGCCTCGTCTTCGCGCTCGAGCCGTACCGCGTCGCGCAGAGCGCGGGACACCTGCGTGGGCCGGTCTCGACGCTGCTGCCGCTGTCGCTGTGGGCGCTCGAGCGTGGGCGGCGCGGCTCGCGTTGGTGGTACGCGGGCGCCGCGGCCGCGCTGGCCTCGATCCCGTTCTCCGACGTCCACCTCGCGCTCGGCGCGATCCCGTTCTTCCTGCTCTACGCGCTCTGCCGCCGCGCCTGGACCGGCGCACTCGCGGTCGTGCCGGCGGCCGCAGCGGGGCTGCTGGTCGGGCACTTCTCGACAAGCGGCATCGGCGCAGGCGGCCGCTCGCTGCGGGACGTCGCGCACTACTCGGCGACCGGGCTCGATTTCGTCACGCGTCACCCGCGGCACGGGCTCGAGAGCTTCGTCTTCCTCGGCTGGTTCGTGCCGCTGCTCGCGCTCGCCGGACTGGTGCTGCTCGTGCTCGCGCGCCGCTGGTGGCTCATCGCCGTCCTGGCGCTCGGCGCGATCCTGCCGATGATGCTCGCGCTCGGGACGCACTTCCCGCTCTACTCGACGCTCTGGCACCACCTCGCACCGCTGCGCTACCCGCGCGTGCCGGAGCGCCTGATGCCGGTCGCGTGCCTCTGCCTCGCCGCGCTCGTCGCGGTCGCGGCCGCTCGCCTCCGTTGGATCCTCGTCGCCGTGCTGGTCGTGCTCGTCGCCGCCGACCTGCGCGTCTCGATCTACGACGCGGCCGCGGCCTCCCGGGGCTCGGACGCATACAAGGGGCTGAGCGCACCCGGGCGGCTGCTGGAGCTGCCCGTGCTGCACCCGAACGTGCAACTCGGCAGCGTCTACCTCTGGTACGACCAGTTCGCGCGGCGCGAGCGGCCGGGCGGCTACTCGACGATCGCGCCCGACGCCGCGGCACGGCTCTCACTGCGGCTGGGGGAGCTGAACTGCGGCGATTGGCGCCCCGGCGACGGCGCGTTGCTGCGCCGCCTCGGCGTGCACTACGTCGCCTTCCACCGAGGCCTGGCCGGCGACACCGGCTGGTTCGCCTGGCGCGAGCTGCTGCGGCACGGCTTCGGCCAGGTGAGGCGCGACGCCGGCGTCACCATGACCCAGCGCGGGCGCCCGGGCGGGACCTCACCCGTGCCGGAGCCGGCCCGACGCATCGTCTTCTGCGAGGGCTGGAACGGTGCGTCGCCGCGCTACAGCCACGCGGCGTTCTGGGCCAAGGGGCCGATCCGGCTGCGGCTCTCGACGCGCAAGCCCGTCCGCACCGTCGTGACCGTCGACTGGAAGCCGGTGCATGCGCAGCGCGTGACCGCCCCGGTCGTGATCGGCGTCGGGGCCAAGGGCTGGCACCTCGTCGGAGTCGACGTGGCCAGCGCCGCGAACGGCCTCCGCGTGCTACCGCGGCTTGTGGGCTAGCGCGTAGTGCGCCTGGAGCACGACCTCGCGGACGCCGTTGTCCGCGGCGAAGCGGTCGCAGCGCGCACGCACCTCGGCCGCGTCGTCGCCGAGCGCCACGGCGGTGCGCCGCAGGCCGGAGCCCATCACGATTCGCCACCAGTCGGCGCCGCCGCCGAACGGCAGGCGCTCGTCCTCGGTCTCGATCTCGGCCGAGACCCCGGCGGCGCCGAACACGGCGGCGAACGTCGCCGGATCGTCCGTCCGCCGCCACGGCTCGATCACCTCGACGTCCGGCCGCACCTCGCGCACGGCCTCGACGAACGCGGCGCGCATCGGGTCGAAGAAGCTGAGGCCCAGCACCGTGATCGCGAGCCGGCCGCCGGGGCGCGTCCAGCCCCAGAGTCGGCTGACTAAGCCCGGCATGTCGTCGAAGAAGAAGATCCCGAGCACCGACATGACGGCGTCGAACGGCGCCTCGGCCGGCTCGAGCTGCGTCACGTCGGCCGCCCGCAGGTCGACTTGCGGCAACCCGGCGGCCTTCTCGCGCGCGATCGCGAGCATCTGCTCGGCGTAGTCGACGCCGACGACTAGACCGTCCTCCCCGACAAGCCGTGCGGCCTCCACGACGCCCGGCCCGGTGCCGCAGGCGATGTCCAGCACCCGCTCGCCCGGCTGCAGGCCGAGTCTCGCCACCGTGCGTCGCGAGAGGTACTGCCAGAACTCGCTCGACGCGTCCTCGTAGTCGCGCGAGGCCGCGTCGTAGGTCTGCTTGGCGTCGAAGCTCTCCACCGGCGCAGCAACTACATCAAAGTTCCGCGGCGGCAATCCATGAGGACGGCGTCGGGGTAGGCTGGTTCAGTGCGCCTGACCACGTGGTCTTTTGGCGGCCGGTCGCGGGTTGCACTTGTCGCCGCCCTCGTGATCGTCGCCGTGGTGGGCGGGATCGTGTTCGCGACGACGCGGTCGTCGCGCAAGCCGCTGAGCTCCGCGGACGTCGGAAAGATTGCGTCCGACGTCGCCCAGAACGCGATCGACAACGACAAGGCCGCTCCGGCCAACTCGGCAGTCGTCTACCAGAAGATCCTGCCGTCGATCGTCGCGATCGAGACGACGAACCCGTCGTCGAGGCCCGGCCGGGAAGGGCTCGGCACCGGCGTCATCGTCAACACGCGCGGCTCGATCCTCACGGCCAACCACGTCGTCGACGGAGCAACCGGGATCCGCGTGGTGTTCGCCGACGGCACCAAGTCGGCTGCCGCGGTCGTGTCGAAGGATCCCGAGCACGACATTGCGGTCGTCAAGGCGCAGGACCCACCGAGACCGATCGTGCCGGCAGTGCTCGGCGGCGGCGCCCAGGTCGGCGACGACGCGTATGCGGTCGGAAACCCGCTCGGCTACTTCGACTCGCTCAGCGCCGGTGTCGTCTCCGGGCTCGACCGCTCGGCCGAGACCACCAGCGGCAAGACGTTGCACGGCCTGATCCAGTTCGACGCGGCAGTAAACCCCGGCAACTCCGGTGGGCCGTTGCTCAACCGCGGAGGACAGGTGATCGGCATCGTCACCGCTCTCGCCAACCCGACCCGCAACGGAACCTTCATCGGGCTCGGCTTCGCGATCCCGATCGGCACGGCGGGCGGCGCGGCCAACGCCCCGTTGAAATGAGACCTTCGACCGAGACGAGGAGCATGAACCGACAACCCACTCTGGACGCGTCCCTCGAGCAGGTGCTCTACGAGGTCAAGCGGGTGATCGTCGGACAGGACGCGCTGCTGGAACGGATGGTGGTCGCTCTGCTCGCCCGCGGTCACCTTCTGGTCGAGGGCGTCCCCGGGCTCGCGAAGACGATGGCGGTGAAGACGCTCGCGCAGGCGGTCGGCGGCGAGTTCCAGCGGATCCAGTTCACACCCGACCTCGTTCCCGCCGACATCGTCGGCACACGGGTCTTCAACCAGAAGCTCGGAGAGTTCCAGGTGTCGATCGGTCCCGTCGTCGCGAACTTCGTGCTCGCGGACGAGATCAACCGCGCGCCGGCCAAGGTGCAGAGCGCGCTGCTCGAGGCGATGCAGGAGCGGCAGGTCACGATCGGGCGCGAGACGCACCCGCTGCCCGACCCCTTCCTCGTGATGGCGACCCAGAACCCGATCGAGTCGGAGGGCACGTACCCCTTGCCGGAGGCGCAGGTCGACCGCTTCATGCTCAAGGTGCTCATCGACTACCCGACACCGACCGAGGAGTTCGTGATCGTCGAGCGCAACGCCGGCGGCCAGGACTCCCCGAGCCGGGCGCTCGAGGCCGGGCAGCTGGCCGGGCTTCAGCAGGCAGCCGACGCCGTCTTCGTCGACCCGGCGCTCACCGAGTATGCGGTGAGGCTCGCCACTGCCACGCGCGACATCTCCGCGACCGGGCTCCCGGAGCTGGCGCGCTTCATCACCTTCGGCGCAAGCCCGCGCGCGTCGATCAACATGATCCTTGCCGGCCGGGCGCTCGCACTCGTCCGCGGCCGCGAGTACGCGCTGCCGGAGGACCTCAAAGAGATCGCCCACGACGTCCTCCGCCACAGGCTCGTGCTTTCGTACGAAGCTCTGGCCGACGGCGTCACCGCGGACGACATCATCGACCGCATCCTCCAGGCCGTGCCGGTTCCGGAGCTTGCGCTCAGGGAGCGCATGCCCCGTAGCAGCGCCTAGGTTCGACGCATGGAGCCGATCCACACGCTCGGCACGGAGACGCCCGAGCAGCTGCTCCTTCGCCTTGAGTGGCGTGTGATCCGGCGGCTCGACGGTCTCCTGCAGTGGAACCATCGCACCACGCATCGCGGTCTCGGCACGGACTTCTTCGACCTCCGCGAATACGAGCCGGGCGACGACGTCCGGCACATCGACTGGAACGTGACCGCGCGGATGGACACGCCGTTCGTGAGGCAGTACACCGAAGACCGCGAGCTCACGGCCTGGCTCCTCCTCGACCGGTCGCGGTCGATGGGGTTCGGCCCGATCGAGCGCCCCAAGGAGCTCGTGGTGAGCGAGCTCGCGACCGCGCTCGCCCGCCTGCTCACGCGCGACGGAAACCGGCTGGGAGCAATCCTGTTCGACAACGAGATCGAGGAGACGCTCCCGCCGCGAAGTGGCCGGAACCAGGTGCTCGCGCTTGCCCGGAGCCTGACGCGTCCCCCCACGGCGAGCGGCGCTATCACCGACCTCACAGGTCTCCTCGAGTCTGCAGACCGCGCGATCAGGCGACGGTCGCTCGTGATCGTCGTCTCCGACTTCATCACCGCGCCAGGCTGGGAGCGCCCGCTGCTGCGGCTGACCGAGCGCCACGAGGTCGTCGCGATCCGTCTGCTCGACCCTCGCGAGTACGAGCTCCCCGATGCCGGTGTGATCGTGGTGGAGGACGCAGAGACCGGAGAGCAGCTCGTCGTGGACTCGAGCGACGCGGAGTTCCGCCGGCGTCTCCGCGAGGCGGGCGAGGACCGTGAGACGGAGCTGCGCGCGCTCACCCTCCGCGCCGGGGTCGACATCTGCGAGGTCTCGACCGCGGACGACCTCGTCCAGGCGCTCGTGCGGATCGTCGAATCGCGCAAGTGGCGGCGCCGCTGATGTCGCTCAAGTCGCCCTGGATGCTGCTCTGCCTCGCCTGCGTGCCGCTGCTCGTTCTCGTGTACCTCGGGGCGATGCACGTGCGGGCGGAACGGTTCACCAGGCTCGCATCGGAGGGGCTCGTGCCGACAGGGTCAGGGGGGCGAGCCCGCTGGAAGCGCCATCTCCCCTTCGCGCTCTTCGCGTCGGCGATCGCGCTCGTCTGCTTCGCGCTCGCCCGCCCCACCGTCAGCCTTGCGGTGCCTGAGCGCCAGGGCACGGTGATCCTCGCGTTCGACGTCTCGAACAGCATGCGCGCCAAGGACCTCGAGCCGACACGCCTCGGCGCCGCGAAGGCCGCCGGCGTCGCGTTCGCCAAGCGGCAGCCGAGCTCGGTCCGCATGGGCGTCGTCGCCTTCGGCGACAGCGCCGTCACCGTCCTCCAGCCGACCAACGTGAGAACCGACGTGATCGCGGCGATCCGCCACCTCTCGGTCGGCGGCGGAACGTCGCTCGCCCAGGGAGTGCTCCAGTCGCTCGACGCCATCGCCGGGAAGAAGCTGACGCTCAAGGTATCGACGCTCCAGAGCGACGCCGGCGCCGTGAAGATCGGGTACTTCGGCTCGTCTTCGATCGTCCTCCTCTCGGACGGCGAGAACACGACGCGCCCCGATCCACTGAGCCTGGCCGAGGTCGCGTCGACGGCCGGCGTGCGGGTTCACGCCGTCGGAATCGGGACGACGAAGGGGACCGTCGTCCAGATCGACGGCTTCAGCGTCGCGACCGCGCTCGACGAGGGCCTCCTGAAGAAGATGGCCCAGATCACCGACGGGACCTACGACCGCGCGAGCGACAACCAGGCGCTCGCGCAGATCTCCAAGTCGATCCAGCCCGAGCTCAAGTCGGTCAAGAAGCCCCGTGAGGCAACCGCGCTGTTCGCAGCCGGCGGCGGTCTCTTGCTCGTCCTCGGCTCCGTGCTCTCGCTTGCCTGGCTCGGGCGGGTGATCTGACCATGTCGTTCGCGTGGCCGCTCGCGCTGGTGGCGCTGATCGCGGCGCCTGCGCTCCTTGCCGCGTACTGGTGGATCCAGCGACGTCGCCGCAAGCAGGCCGTCCGGTACTCGAACGTCGCCCTCCTGCGCTCGCTGTTGCCGGGACGAAGCCGCTGGCAGCGGCACGCGCCGATCGCGCTGCTGTTCCTGAGCCTCGTCGCGCTCGGGCTGGCGGCTGGACGCCCGCGGCTGGAGCGCAACGTCGCCTATGCGCGCACCTCGGTGATCCTGGCCATGGACGTCTCCGGTTCCATGTGCTCGACCGACGTGCAGCCCAATCGCCTCGCCGTCGCCCAGCAATCCGCGCGCCAGTTCGTCGAGGACCAGCCGAAGGGGCTCCGCATGGGCCTCGTCGTCTTCTCGGGTTTCGCGGAGCTGACCGTCCCGCCGACGACGGACCGCGAGGCGCTCGTCAAAGCGATCAAGTCCCTCAACGTCGGGCGCGGCACCGCGATCGGCTCGGCAATGTTGAGGGCTCTCAATGCCATCGCCGCGACGAACCCCGACGTCGCGCCGGTCGGGGACGCCCCCGAGAACGGCTCCGCGCCGCCCCGGAAGGCAGCCGGCGCCGGCCGCTACGTGCCCGACATCGTCGTGCTCCTGACCGACGGCTCGAACAACCGCGGAATCGAGCCGCTCGACGCGGCGCGGTTCGCGGTCGCGCGGCGAGTTCGCGTCTACACGATCGGCTTCGGCACGGAAAACCCTGCACCGCTGGCCTGCACACGCAACCAGCTCGGCTTCGATTACGGCGGAGGGGGCGGCGGGTTCGGCGGCGGCGGGTTCGGTGGAGGCGGCGGCTTCGGCGGCGGCGGAGGGTTCGGAGGATTCCGGTTGGGCGCCGACGTTCCCACCCTGCAGGCGGTCGCCAAGCAAACCGGCGGCACCTACCACGGCGCGAAGAACGCGCACCAGCTGCGAAAGGTCTTCGCCGACCTCCCGAAGCACGTCGCCACGCAGAAGCGGCTCACCGAGATCACGTGGGTGCTGGCGGCCCTCGGCGCTCTCTTCGCGACGGCGGCTCTGGCCGCGGCAATCCGGTGGAGCCCGTACCCGACCTGAGTCGGAGCTTCTACATGCCCATCGCGTGGTACCCCGAGTCGACGTAGAGCGTCGTCCCGGTCACGTTCCGAGCGTCGTCCGAGAGCAGGTATGCGCCCGCCCCGCCGACGTCGTCGGCGTCGATCGGGCGGTGCAGCGGCGAGCGCTCCTCGACGATCGACTCCATCGTCGGGAAGCCTGCGATCGAGCGCGCGGCCAGCGTACGCACCGGCCCCGCTGAGACGGCGTTCACGCGGATGTTCTTCTGGCCGAGGTCCCACGCGAGATAGCGCACCGACGAGTCGAGGGTCGCCTTGGCGACGCCCATCACGTTGTAGTGCGGTACCGCCCGCTCGCCGCCCAGGTAGGTCATGGTCAGGATCGAGCCGCCGCCCGCCGCCTCCATCAGCGGCTCGGCCAGCCTCGCGCAGGCGACGAGCGAGTAGGCCGAGATGTCGAGCGCCATCCAGAAACGCTCGCGCGGCGTATCGGTGAAGCGTCCCTCGAGATCCTCCGCCGCCGCGAACGCCACCGAGTGCACGAGCAGGTCGAGCTGCCCGCCGAACGCCTCCCCCACCTCGCCGAAGACCCGCTCGAGGTCGTCGTCGGAACGGACGTCGCACTCGGTGACGAGCGGCGAGTCGACCGACTCGGCGAGCTCGCGCACGCCCTTCTCGATGCGCTCGCCCTGGTAGGTGAACGCGAGCGAGGCGCCGCCCTCGGCCAGCCGACGGGCAATCGCCCAGGCGATCGAGCGCTTGTTCGCGACGCCGAGAACGAGGCCGCGCCTACCGTCGAATTCCCCCATTCGGGCGAGTCTAAGTCCTCCGGTTTCTGAGGTACGCTGCTGTACTTGCGCCGCTCACTTTTCCTTCCGCTCGTTGCGGCGCTCCTGGTCCTCAGCACAGCCGCCACCGCTGCCGCCGACCTGCGGCCGATCCGTCTGCCGCGCAACGGGGAGACGACGCTCGCGCGCATCCGCCACGGCGTGATCCGGATCCCGGGCGGCCAGCAGCAGGGACGCATCCGCGTGATCGTCGGGCTGCGCCTGCCCCCGCTCGCGCAGGCCTACGGCCCTGGCCTGTTCGCGTTCGGCCCGCGCAAGAAGCTCGACATCGCGAGCCGCTCGTCGCAGGCGTACCTCGCGCAGCTCTCGCGCGCCCAGGCCGTCGCCGCCCGCCAGATCCGCCGCGCCGTCCCGAGCGCGCGGATCTCGTACCACTACCGGATCGTCCTCGACGGGATGACCGTCAGCCTGCGCTACCGCGACCTGCCGCGGCTGATGCAGGTCGGCGCGGTCCAGAACGTCTACCCGAGCGCCCGCTACCACCTCGACACGAACAAGAGCCCGTCCGTGATCCACGCGGACACGTTCTGGGCGAACACGGGCGGCTTCGGCCAGGGCATCAAGATCGGAGTCGTCGACGACGGCGTCGACCAGACGAACCCGTACTTCAACCCGACCGGCTTCAGCTATCCGGCCGGGTTCCCGAAGGGCGGCAAGAAGTGGACGTCGCCAAAGGTGATCGTCGCACGCGCCTTCCCCGGCCCCGGCTCGGGGCGGCAGGGCCATCTCGCGCTCTACCGCGCGGACTCCTTCCACGGCACCCACGTCGCGGGTATCGCCGCGGGCGACGCGGGCACGCTCGTCGGGCCGGGCCCAGACCACCCGGCCGTCGCCGGCCTCTCGGGCATCGCGCCGCGCGCGCAGATCGGCAACTACCGCGTCTTTGTCGACCCCGTGCCGACCGGCGGCCTGGACGCGTTCACGCCGGAGATCGTCCTCGCCTTCGAGGCTGCCGTGAACGACGGCATGGACGTGATCAACTTCTCCGGCGGCGGCCCCGAGATCGACCCGTCCAGCGACGCACTGATCCAGGCGCTCGACAACGTCGCCGACGCGGGCGTCGTCCCCGTCATCTCGGCCGGCAACGACCGCGACGACTTCGGCCTCGGCTCGGTCGGCTCCCCGAGCAACGCGCCGGCCGCGATCTCGGTCGCTGCGGTCTCGAACCTCCACGTGTTCGGCTCCGAGCTGCAGGTCACCGGGCCGAGCCCGCCCGCGAGCCTCACGCAGATCCCGTTCGCCTACAACCTCGACGTGCCGGCCTCGTGGGTCGTCGGCCAGACGCTGGTCGACGTCGGGACGATCCAGGGCACGAACGGCCAACCGGTCGAGCGCCACCTCTGCTCGCCGCCCGGCTTCGACCCGAACGACCCGCGCTTCACCTCGCTGCCGTCCGGCTCGCTGAGCGGGATGGTCGCGCTCGTCTCCCGCGGCAGCTGCTCGTTCGCCTCGAAGGTCGAGCGCGTGCGCCAGGCGGGCGGCATCGGCGTCGTGATCGTCGACAACCGTGCCGGCGAGGCGAACTTCATCCCGCTCCAGCTCGCACTGCCGGGCGGGATGATCAGCGACCTCGACGGCGCGAACCTGCGCACGTACCTCGCGACGCAGGGCGGCCACACGACCTTCAAGGCGACCGCGGTCAGCGACCCGAAGGAGATCCAGACCGGCCGCAGCGGGGTCATCACGAGCTTCTCTTCCGCGGGGCCCACGAACTTCGACCACAAGCTGAAGCCCGACGTCGCCGCGCCCGGCGGGCAGATCCTCTCGTCGACGCTGAAGGAGTTCGCCGGCTCGAACTTCGCCGTCTTCGACGGGACGAGCATGTCGGCGCCTCACGTCTCGGGCGCGGCAGCGCTCCTGCTCCAGCAGCATCCGTCGTGGACGCCCGAGGAGGTCAAGTCGGCGCTGATGACCTCGGCGCAGCCGGCCTGGGGCGACACCGCGCGCACGAAGGAGGCGTCGGTCCTCCTCGAGGGAGCCGGCCTGATCGACGTCGCGGCGGCGAACGACCCGAAGCTGTTCGCCGAGCCCTCGTCGCTCTCGTTCGGCTACCTCGACGTCACGGCCCGTGACGCCCGCAAGCCGCTGCTGCTCTCGCTCACCGACGCCGGCACGGGCGGCGGCACCTGGAACGTCGCCGTACAGCCGCAGGCCGCGACGGCGGGCTCCTCGATCGCGCCGGCAACGTCCTCCGTGACCATCTCGCCGGGCGGCACGGTCGACCTCCCGATCGTCGCGACCGGCGCGCACGGCGCGCCCACGGGCGACGACTACGGCTTCGTCGTCCTCACCCGCGGC
>Ga0207693_10005366_pt1 | contig 10710 bp, 11 predicted proteins | sample LARL81metaG_FD_184347 | JGI IMG/M metagenome (GOLD analysis project Ga0207693, IMG submission 184347) | Corn, switchgrass and miscanthus rhizosphere microbial communities from Kellogg Biological Station, Michigan, USA - LAR L8-1 metaG... | ecosystem: Host-associated > Plants > Roots >... | reverse complement strand
CGATCGCATTGAGAGGTTCGGGCCCCTGCAGGCACTGATAAATCGCGGAGTGCTCGCTGTCGATCGGAGTCATCTTGACCCCGCACTCGCGCACTAGCGGCATGACGAGCTCACCCGCCGCGACCAGGACTTCCTTGCTCGCGAGGGCAATATCCTTCTTCGCCTTGATCGCTTCGATGGTCGGTAAGAGCCCGATAACACCTGCGACGCTCACGACGACGAGGTACTTGCCGGCCGTTCGGCACGTCAGCCGCGTCGGGTTCACCGCCGGGTCGTGAATGTTGTCGGTGTCCCACCGCTCAGCGTCGAACGAAATCGTGGTGAGCGCCCCGTTAGGGATGCTTTGCGCCGTCGACCGGTAGACGCGGCACGACGGCACGTTCGACTGAATCGCCGCGCCGTAGGCGAGCGGCACCCAGTCGGTCGTCGCCGGATCAGGGATAACGACGCTCATGCGACCTTCACCGGCCAGAGCTCGAGCCACGGAACGGTGATCGTCGTGTTCGACCCGGTGCGGTCGAGATTCGCCTTGATGTTGACCGAACCGGCCGCGGCCAGCGTCGCTTCGCCGTCGCCGGTGATCGCTGCGCCGTCGTAGGTCGCGGAATGGTGACGCAGTTCGGTGATGTTCCCGAGCGACGTTGCGCCGTTGTAGACCTGCATGATTGTCGCGTACGCCCCGGCGAACGTGCCCGCGTTGTAAACGGACGCGCCGAACGTGAAACGGTACGTGCCCGCCCGTGGCAGCGCCAGCACCGGCCCGTTCGGCACGTCGATCGGGGCAGTTTGCGTCGTCGCGAGCGTGCCGCCGCCGCCGCCGCTGCGCATCGACGAGCCGCCGACGAACTCCCACTTGTAGGCGCTCGACGATTGCGCGTTGTAGCGGAACCGCCATTGGTAGGTCGACGCGGTCGTCGAGTCGACGAGGATCGCCTCTTGCCCGTCGACCGGCGACGCGGGCAGCGTCGTCCCGTAGGTCGGCTTGCCGGGGTACTGCGTCGTCGACCACGGCTTCGGCGGCGCCGTCGTCGGCTTGACCGCCATGTACGCGATCCCGTCGGCGGCTATGACGATGTCGCCGTCTTTGTAGTTCGTCGAGCCGGCGTAGGCGCCGTTGTAGTTGAGGTCGGCGCCGGCGTTTCCCCACTTGACGCCCGGTGCGGAGCTCGAGTCGGCGATGAGCGCCTGCCCGTTCGTGCCGACCGGGACACGCGCGAGCACGTTATCGGCGGTGCCGGCGAGGAGGTCGCCCTTCGCGTCGACGATCACCGCCGGGTCGGGACCCGTCGCGCCGGCCGGCCCGGTCGCGCCCTGCGGCCCGGTCGGCCCGGTCGGCCCCTGCGCACCGGTCGGCCCGGTCGGCCCCTGTATCGCGAGGTCGACCCAACCGGTCGAGGTCTTGACACGGATCGCTTTCGGCGGGCCGATCGGGGTCATAGCGTGTGCCCCGCGAGGTCGCCCCACGTCAACGGGCTACCGGTGCCGATCGCGACCGGCGGCAACGCGTCGGTGTCGATCCAAAGCGCGCCGATCGGCGCCGACGTCGGCGGCTCGTCAGGCTGCTCATAGACGGCCATGACGCCGGCGGCGCCGGTTGCGCCCTGCGGACCCTGCGGCCCGGTCGCGCCGGTCACACCCTGCGCGCCCTGAGCGCCGGTCGCGCCGGTCGCGCCGGGGTCGCCCTTCGGGCCTTGAGCTCCGGTCGCGCCGGTCGGCCCCTGCGCGCCGGTCGTGCCCTGCGCGCCGGGGTCGCCCTTCGGCCCCTGCGGCCCGGTCGCGCCGGTCGGCCCGGTCGCGCCCTGCGCGCCCGGAGGCCCCTGAATCGAGCCGCCCGAAACCCATTTCGTCCCGTCCCAAATCCAGAGCGAGTCGTCCGCCTGCACGATGTATGCGTCGCCCTGGACGTTGCCGGTCGGCGGCAGTTGTGCGCTCGTCGCGACCGAGCCTTTCATCGTCACGCCCGAGCCGGTCGCGCCCTGCGGGCCGGTCGGACCTTGCGGGCCTGTTGCGCCCTGCGGGCCGGTCGGCCCCGTGGCGCCCGTTGCGCCCGGGTCGCCCTTCGGACCCTGCGAGCCCGTTGCGCCCGTCGGACCCTGCGCGCCCGTCGCACCCGTTGCGCCCGGGTCGCCCTTGACGCCCTGCGCGCCCTGAGCGCCGGTCGCGCCGGTCGGTCCTGCCGGACCCGTCGCGCCGGTCGCGCCGACGTCGCCCTTTGGACCCTGCGCACCGGTCGCGCCCGTTGAGCCGGTCGGACCCGGCGGCCCCGTCGATCCGGTCGCGCCCGGCGGCCCCTGCGGGCCCGTCGGGCCCGGCGGCCCCTCCGGGCCCGGCTCGCCGGCGGCGTAGACCGGCGCCGACGTCACCGCCCACGGCGTCCCATCATCCTCGGTCAGGACGAGCAGACACTCGTCGTCCTGCGCCGGCAAACCATTCGACGGGACCCACTGGCACGGGCCCCAAAGCTGGCGGTGCCCGTCGAACGCCTGCACGGTCACGAACAGGTCGTCGTCGATCGTCGCCGGCGTGTTCGCGACGGTCGCGCGGACGGCGGACACGGGCGTCGGCGGATGCTCGAGCACGTCGGCGATACGCGAGCTCATCTAGACGACCCGACAACCAAAATGGACATGGTTAAAGTGGTTGCCGCCCTCGAGCGTCCGGTAAATCAGTTGGTAGCGGTAGCCGCCCGCCGTCGTCGAGACGAGCCCCGAGCCCGACCATGAGATGCCGAACGCGTTCGCGAGCGCCGACGCGAGTTTGTCCATCTGCGGCGTCGGCGAGCTCCCGTTCGACATGTCGGACGCCCACGCGATGCTCGGCGGCCCCTGATGGTCCGAGCGGCTCCCGGACACCGTTGCGCCGTGGCGGGCGTTCGCGGCCGTGATCGCCGCCGGGTCGACGCCCGTCACCATCCCGTATTTGCGGGCGAGCGGGACGACGAGCGAGTCGATGATTTCCTGCGGCGTCCCCTTCGCCGCCTGCGCGCCGGCGCCGGCGGCGACGAAACCGCCGCCGCTCGTTACCGTCGTCGTGTCGGCCGGCGGCTCGGGCAACGGTTGCGTTACCCGCTTGAGCGTCACGCTCGCGGCGGCGTCGAACACGCCGCGGTCGACGGTCAGGACGAGCCAACGGCCGTCCGCCGGCCCGCAATCCTCGAGCTCGACAACCGAGCCGGGCGGGAAACCGAGCAGCGCGACACGCGCCGTAACCGTCGCCTCGTTCGACGCTTTGCCGTTGTCGACGTCAAAGTCGATCGTGTCGACGCCGAGCGTCCGCTCGGAAAGCGTCGCCCGCGGCGCCGCCCGCATGAGCGTCGTCTCGCTCGCGAAATAGAGCGCGCCGCCCGACATGAAACAGCGCCAACCGACCTCGCTCGCGAGCCGCTGTAAACACGTCCACGAATCCTCAACCTCGCCGGCGGTGCCGCCGCGCTGGAACTGATACGGGACGAGCCGCGTCGCCGAGAACGAGCCGCCGCCCGGGCCGGCGCCGCCATACGCGGCGACCCACTTCGCCGCCTCGGCGCGCCACTGGTCATAGGCCGTCGGGACGCCCGAGCCCTGCGTGTTTTGGGCGACCATGCCCGTCGTCATCGACGGGTTTTTCGCGGCGATCGTGATCGCGCCGCCCTTGCCCCAAAACCCGCGCGTCAGGAACGCGTTGCAGCACTGCTCGACGTCGCGGTTGTCGATGTGCATTCCCGCCGCCGTCGACGTCCGCACTTGCAAAATCCCGAGCGAGTCGCGGTCGCCGTAGTTGAGGTTTTGCACCTGCGACTCGACGATGACCGCCTGCATGAGCGCCATCGTCGCCCGCTCGCCGGCGTTGAGCGACGCGGCGACGTCGAGGACGCGTTGTGCGTTCGCGCGTTGCGCGGAGCTCGCCGGCGCGCCCTTGACCGTGAGCGCCGTCCCGGGCGAGAGCCCCTGCGAAACGGTTGCCTCACGCGCCGGTTTCGTCACTTTGTCGCGCGAGCTCGCGATCGGCACTTTCGCGTGCACGTCCGGGCAAAAGAACGGGATGCCGCCGCCGGCCTTGACCTCGCGGACGATGCTCAACGCGAACTCGGCGCGTGTCATTCTCGACCGCTTCGCCTTGCGCGGTTTCGTGATTTGCCGCAGGTAGGCCACGGCGCGGTCCTCGAACGTGAGCGTAAGCGTGTCGCCCTGCTTCCCGACCTGGACGAGCCGCCACCATTCGCCGGCGAGGTCGAGGTCGAGTTGCGTCGAAAACGCGCCCGACCGTAGTAGCGCCCGGTCGTGGTCGTCGAGCGTCAACGTCAGCGTCGAGGCGCCGTCCATCGTCCGCTCGAGCCGGCCGTCGGTTATCCGCTGGTCGACGCGGATGCTCGAGCCCTTCCCGAGTTTCGCGCCGGCGGTTTGAAGCAGGACGGCGCCGACGTCGACGTCCGAGGCGAGCGCGAGCGAGCTCACGGCAACCTCAACTCTTGCCCGGGCTCGACCGCGCGCGGGTCGCGTAGCCCGTTGAGTTGCGCAATCTCGATCCAACGGTCGGCGTCGCCGAGCTCGCGCGCCGCGATCGAGAGCAAATCCTCGCCGGCGCCGAACGAGCTCGAGCCCGCGCGCGCATGCCCGGCTTTCGGTTTGCCGTGCCCGGCGACGATGCGTTTACGTGCCGCGCCCGCTTTCGACTTCGCGCGGGCCGCCTGCCGCCGCGCCTGCGTCGTCGACGAGCGTTCGTTGATGCGGACGTCGGCGATGTATTCGAGCAGCGAGAGCGTCGCCGGTTGCCGCGTCCGGTCGCCGGCGGCGTTCATGATCGCGCCGTCGTTGAACGTGAGCGAGTCGACAACCCAAACGCGGCCGGTGTGCGGGACGGCGCCGCCTCGGGCGGTGAGCCGGATACGCGGCGGCGCGCCATCCGCCGCCGTCGGGAGCGAGAGCCGCTCGAGGTTCGCGATGCTGCGCTCGACCGACCGGCCCGCCTGGAAACCGTCGAGCAGAATCGGGAGCGTCATGCGCAAACCGGGCGACCCGGTCCAAACCGTGAGCGGCCGCCGGCGCGGACGGGCGACCTCGGACCAACCGCCGTAGCCGGCCGAAACGTCCGGGCGCGTGTCGGCGAGCCGGACCGTGAGCGACACGGGCGGGTCGCTCGAGCTAAGCCGGACCCAACCCGTCGGCGGCGCCGCGACCGTCATCGGCGCGCCAGTTGGTTCGAGGCTACCCGGGCGGTCGACCGTGCGATTTCGCGGCCGTCGAGCATGACCGGAACGACAATCTCGAGCGGCCGGTAGCCCGCGCCGCCGGCGCCGGCGAGCTCCGGTTGCGGGAGCGGCGTAACCGTGAGCGCCGTCCGCGCGTGAATGATTTCCGGGCCGCGCTCGCCGACGAGCGCGAAACCGCCGACCGGGACCGGCCCGCCGTGCTGCCGATGGAATAGGCCGCCGACCTTGCCGCCGAACTTGATCGCGCTTCCGACGCCGGGAATCCGTTTCAGGACGCCGCCGACTTTGCCCGGCAACCCCTGGACCCAGTCGACAAGCGACTGAATCGCCCCCTTGACGTCGCGCACGAGCCCGAGCGCAAACGCCTTGATCGCGCCGAAATGCTTGATAATCGCGACGGCCGCGACCGCGAACGGGCCGGCGAGCGCCGCGACGAGGTAGGGCCAATGCGCCTTAACCCACGACCAAACGGCCTGCCCGGCGGCGAGGATGCCGGCGAACGCCGTCTTAGCCATGCCCCACGCGGCGCGGACCCCCTCGCGGAACTTCGCGCAATGTTTCCAGAGGAGATAGATGCCGACGGCGAGCAGCGCGACCGCCGCGACGATCGCCAGCGTCACGAGCACGACCGGCGCCGCCGCCGTGTCGAAAACGGTTGTCGCGATCGTCGCCGCGACCATCGCGACTTTGTAGGCGACGAACGCAATCGCGAGGCCGGCTATCGCGATTTTGAACAACGTCGCGTTTTTCGTGAGCGGCCGGATGAGCGTCATAAACCCGACGAGGAGTTTCCCGACCTGGACGAGAACGGGTAACAACGCCTGCCCTAGTTGAACCTTGACGCCCGCGAGCGCCGTATCGAGCGCGCGTTGCTGCGCGATGAGGTCTTTCGCCGACTTGAGCCCCTTTCCGGATATGTAGTTGCCGGCCGCCTTTTGCTCCTCGAGGAGTTTGCGGACGCCCTCGCGGCCCTTCATGAGGATTGGCAAGAGCGCCTGCCCGGACCGCCCGAATAGCTGTTGCAGGAGCGCCGCGCGTTGCGCCGGGTTGCGCATTTTCTCGAGCGCGTCGGCGACCTTATAGAGAACGCTCGCCGTGTTGCCCTTGCCGATCTGCCCCTGGGAGACGCCGAGCAGGCCGAGCGTTTTCCGCGCCTTTTCGCCGGCGCCCTGCGCCGTCGCGATTGCCCTCGAGAGTTTCGCGATTTCGGCCGGCGCCTTTTTGCCACCGGCCGCCGCGACGGCGTCGATTTGCTTGCGCAGGCCGGCGACCGTCGCGTTCTCCTTGGCCGTCCCGGTGCGCGACGCCTCCATCGTTTTCGAGAGCTTCACGAGCCCGAGTTGGAACTGTTTCGTCGCGATCCCGCGCTCTTTCGTGAGCGCCGCCCACTCGCTCGCCGTTTGCGTGTCCATGCCGGTCGTCCGCGAGACGGTGATCGTCGCTTTCGCGAGGTCCTCGGTCGCCGACACGGCCGACTTGACGTAGCGCGACGCGCCGTAGATCGCCGCGGCGCCGCCGGCCCACTTCGCGAGCCCCTTCCAACCGGCCGCGGCTTTCTTGCCGGATTTCTCGGTTTCGTCGCCAATGTCGCCGGCCGCGTGCGACGCCTGCCGGGCGCCGGAAACGAACTGCGCGACGTTGCGCAGTTCGAGGATGAGCTCGACAATGTCGGCCAACTACCGCCGCGCTTTCGCATACGTGTTAACGATGTGCGCGGCGAGGTTGCGCGCCATGACGTCGTGAACGTGGACCGCCCGCTCGGCGAGCGCGAGCAGCAACAACCGCTCCTCACGGTCGGGCGTCGTGAGGTACCGCCACGCGGGGAGGCCGAGGACCGCCATCGTCGCGGCGACGTTGACGGTCCCCCCGCTCATGATTCCCCCAACAATCCCTCGTCAAGATCGGCGTCGACGCCCGTCGCCCACGCGAGGTAGTCGCCGACGGCGTCGCCGACGGCGAGCTCGGGCGACGGCGCGAGCGAGAACAGTTCACGGACGAGTTGCCTCGACGACGTCGCCTCGATGCGCAGGAGCTCGGCGAGGCGCTCGTTCATCTCGACGGGGTCGCCGGTCGGGTCGAGCGGCTCGAGCTCGCCCGCCTGCGACCGCCGCGCGAGAACGTTCTCGCATGCCGCTATCAGAATGTCGGCGGCGAGCGCGAAATCGCGCGACGGGTCTTTTGACCGCTCGAGCCGTAGCCGTAGCGGCGTTAACGCCGCGCCGGCGAGCGGCGCGCAACGAACGACGAGCAGGCCGCCGTAACCCGGGACCTGCATGTCGTAGACGTGCTCGACGGCTTTCGCCGACCGCCGCTCGCGGATGACGTCGAGGACCGAGCCGGCCGGCCCCGCCTCGACCGGCTCGAGCTCGGGCTCGTCCTCCTCGTCGAGCCACGCCGGCGTTTTGAGCACGACCGTCTCGGCGAGGTCGGGGTCGGTCGTCATGCGACGACGCCCTCGGGCGTGATTTCGAGCTCGATAATGGCGGCGTCGCCGGTCGCGTTCGAGTCGACCTCGGGCGGCGTTACCCGCTTGAGGACGCCCTTCGTGACGAGCGGTTTCCCGAACGCGTTGCCGTCCGGGTCGAGCACCGCCTTATTGACGACGACCTGACCTTTGCCGACGCGGCCGAGTAGCCAATGAATGCGCAGGTGGTCGCGTTGCAGTTTGTAGAGCCTCGAGACGATGAGTTGCCCGACGGTCACGACGCCGCCGAGCGACTCGACCGAGCCCATCCCGCCGGGCCGGTATTTGAGCTCGTCCGAGTCGGTTTCGCCGCCGGTGAGGACGTCGAACACGCCGAGTTTGACGCCGTCGACGATGACGGTTACGCGGTGCTGGTCCTTCCGCATGGTCTAGCCCCCTTTCCTATGCCGCCGCCGGTAGCGCCTGGTTTGACGCGACCTTGACGATTTCGATAACGACCCACTCGGCCGCCGGCGACATGCGAACCGAGAGCGTTGCGTGGAGCTCGCCGTTCGCGATCGTGGTCGGCGTATTCACGGTCGAGCCGACGTCGACGAGGAACGCCTCCTCGGGCGTCGTCCCGTAGAGCGCGCCGTCGTTGTAGTAGCCGAGCAGCATCGCCGAGAGCTCGCCGCCGAACTCGCTCAACGTATGCCCGCGCCCGTCGAGTTGTGAGAAAACGTAATGCTCGCCGATCGCGTTCGCCTCCGCGACGATCGCCATATTCAGCCGCGCCCATCCGAGCATGAGCCACGACGGCGCCGACGACGGGTTGACGCACGTCCGGTAGCCGTACGTGCGGACGCCGCCGTAGATGAGCCGCGCCATGTCGACGCCGGCCGCGTTGAGGTTCTGGTACTCGAGGTCCGTGTAGTGGCCGTTCACGTCGAGCGCGAACATTGATTGGCCGAGCTCGCCGGCGGCCGACTGGTTCGGCGAGTAGGAAACGTCGTTGCGGGCGATGATGCCCGCCTCGACCGCCGAGTACGGGACGAACCGGGTCGTGCCGGCGACGACGCCCGGCAGGATCGCCGACGGTGCGAACAGCGCCCCGTAGCGGGCGTTCGCGTCGGCCTGTAGCGCGGTGCCGGCGTTCGTGAGCACGGTCGCCGTGCCGTCGATGCAGGAGAGCAGCGCGACCCGGTTGCACGCGAGCGCGTGCGCGAGGAGCGCCGATTGGTTCGCGGTAACCGCGGCGAGCGTCGCGTCGGCGATGAAGATTTGCCCGGGCCCGTAGCTCTCGGGGAGCGCCGCGAGCGCCGCCGTGATAGTCGGGTCGGCCGCGAGCTCGGTCGGTATGTCGGCGAACGCCGCAACGAGGTCGGACTTGGTCGCGAACGGCGCCGGGTCGAGGCCGAAATCGGTCGCGAGCGCGTCGAGCTCGTTGCGGCTCATCTTCGCGAGCTCGTCCTCGGGCGGGAGCTCGCGCGCTTCCGCATCGAGCGTCGTGCCCGGGTTGAGACGCGAAACGTAAAGCTGGTTTCCGCCCTCGCGGAAATACGCGTCGGCGGCGTCGTAGGTTGCCTGCCCGGCGCCGCTGCCGCGGTCGCCGAACACCGCCACGTATTCGGTCATGGAGCGGACGAGCGCCACGCTCGGCGGCGCCGGCGTGATCCCGGTCGCCGTCGCGCCGAGCACGAACGCTACGCCCGTGTCGGTCGGCGCCGACCGCGGTGGCGGTAGCGCCCTCGAGATAACGTCTACTCCGGGCCTCATGTCCGGTCCTCCTCGGGTAGCGGTTGGTCAACGGTGACGTTGTCGAGCTCGAGCACGACCGTCTCGACCTCCTGGTCGGGCGGCCACGGCAACGTGTCGTCGGGCGTGAACGGAACTTCGGGTGCCGTCGGGCCGGCGTCGCCGAGCATGACGTCGACGACCTCGACCGAGAACGTCTCGCGGACGGCGTAGAGCGAACGCGTGTCGTCGTAGCCGAGGTCGTCGTAGCTCTCGCCGAGCCAGTCGGCCGCCTCGGCGTGGCCGCCGACCGACGGCCGCTGTAGCAGCGTCCAACGCAACGCGGCGCCGTAGAGCATCGCGAGCCCGTGCGACTCGGTCTGCGTCCGCGCCGAGCAAACGACGCCCGGCTCGATCAGCCAACGCGCGCGAACGTAGCCCTCGCCGTCCTTTTGCGGCGGCGCCGGGACGCCGCGGCTCGAGACGAGGACGCCCGGGAGTTGGTCCTCGGGCCACTTATCGAACGACGGCCCGAGCGCCCACCCGCGCGGCCGCGGTAGGTCGTGGCCGCTGTAGCCGTGTTGGCGCTCGACCTCGGCGAGATAGGTCGAGAACCACGTTTGGAGCTCGTCGAGGACCCATCCCTCGACGTCGCCGCCGGCGACGATCGGCCCGAACGTCGCCGTCCCGGTCGCGATACCGCTCACGCCTGCGCTTTCGCGATGTATGCGCTAATGAGCCTCGAGACTTCGTGCCGTTCGGCCGGCGTGAGCTCGACGAGCTCGCGCTTTTTCTCGCCGCCGGTGCCCGAATCGTGGTAGCCGGCATACGGCAACGTCGTCCCGAAACGAAACTCGGTTTTGTCGCGCCGGTCGACTTGGTCGGACGCCCGCGGCGCCGTCAACGACCGCTCGAGCGCGCCCGTCCGGCGCATCGCCCGCGCGTCGTAGCCGCCGCGCCGCTTGCGCTCTTTCGTCGAGTCGGCGAGCGGCGACCATGAGCCGAGGCCCATCGACGCAAACCGGCGCTCGTTCGACTTCCGGTAGATCGCGCGAACCTTCTCGCTCACGCGGCGAATGTCCGAGCCGCGCTCGCCGAGCTCCGCGAGGTCAACCGCCGCTTTACGGGCGCCGCGAACCTCGATCATCGGTTGCGGCGCTTTCACTTGTCCGCCTGCGGCGCGTTGCCGCCCGACCCGACGTTGACGACGTCCGAGAGCGGCGCCGCGGTGCCGTAGCCGTAGGTGTAGGCCCACGCCGTCGTGTAGGACGGCGTGTAAAACGTGCCCGAACGGGCGGCCATCGAGCCGGACCCGGCCGGCGTCAACTGCGCCACGTAGTTGACGAACGGGCCGACGTCGTACTCGAACATGGCGAGCAACTGC
>Ga0207693_10005365_pt1 | contig 10710 bp, 8 predicted proteins | sample LARL81metaG_FD_184347 | JGI IMG/M metagenome (GOLD analysis project Ga0207693, IMG submission 184347) | Corn, switchgrass and miscanthus rhizosphere microbial communities from Kellogg Biological Station, Michigan, USA - LAR L8-1 metaG... | ecosystem: Host-associated > Plants > Roots >... | reverse complement strand
CGTCGTTCACATTACTACCCCTCCACGAAGTCATTATTCTCTTGCGAAACAATGCCTCGAATCAGGCAGCCATGTCTATTTGGAAAAACCTTTTACCATTACGGCCAGCGAGACTGAGTCGTTAATTGAATTGGCTCAACACCATGACCTAAAAATAACCGTTGGTCACAACTACCTGTTTACTCTCGAGATGCTCGAAGTGCGCCGGCTCGTAGAGCAAGGGTTTCTTGGTGGAAGACCGATTCATCTGGAAAGCTACTGGTCGTACGACATCGGAGATTTAAGATATGCCAGTGCCTTTCTCGGAAATCGCAACCATTGGGTTCGGCAACTTCCGGGGCAATTATTTCATAACATCATCAGCCATGGAATCGCTAAACTGGCTGAATTCCTTGATGACGAAGTGACCGAAATCGTCGCGACTGCACATCAAAGCGAGCAACTCCGTAGCGTCGGCGCAGAAGAAGTCATGGATGAGCTAAGGGTCATGATTCGGGACAAGAGTGCCACGACGGCGTTCTTTTGTTTTTCAACCCAAATCAGAGGCCTTAATCAATTACGCGTTCACGGGCCATCCCATTCAGTAACCGCGGATATCATCACGGGAAGTCTAATACGACACGAAACCCGTTCTTATAAAAGCTACCTGACCTATTTCCTTCCACCCGTAAAAAGTGGTTTCGAACATCTTAGAAACGCAAGGCTCAACATAATCAACTTTCTTCGGCGGCGGCTTTATCAGGACTTCGGGATGAAAGAGTTGATTGAACGCTTCTATAACAGTGTTCGAGAAGGGAGCCCGGTTCCGATCCCTTATCGCGAAATCATCTTAACGGCCCGAATTATGGATGAGATCTTCGCGCAGATCCACCCGAGCAGAAGTCAGGCGTCAGAAGCACCAGCCTCCCATGTTCCAGTTTCCTCGGCAGCGTGACGTCTGACTTTCTGATCTCTAGATTATGAAGTACGTCCTAATCACCTCGGCGCGCAATGAGGAGGCGTTCATTGCGAAGACGCTGGACTCAGTGATTAGTCAGAGTGTGTTGCCTGAGCGCTGGGTCATCGTGGACGACGGATCAATAGATCACACCGCCGAAATTGTGGAGCGCTACGCTGCCCGCTATCCTTGGATTGAACTGGTCCGTCTGCCTCTACGGCGGTACCGCAATTTTGCCGCGAAAGTTCACGCGTTCAATGCCGGCTTCGAAAAAGTCCACTCGCTCGAGTTCGAAGCAATCGGGAATCTGGATGCGGACATATCTTTTGGGCCTGATCAGTTTGAGTTTCTGCTGGAGAAGCTAATAGAGGATCCAAGTCTCGGCGTTATAGGAACGGCTTACAACGAGGAAGGATTTGATTCTACAAAAGATAGTTTTGAGAGTGAAAATTCTGTTCACGGAGCGTGTCAAGTTTTCCGCCGCCAGTGCTTCAGCGATATCGGAGGATACATGCCAAACCGAGCAGGGGGTATTGACTGGATCGCAGTCACAACTGCCCGGATGAAAGGATGGAAAACGCGGAACTTCCCAGAGAGACGCTTCCGTCACCATCGGCGGATGGGCACCGCCGAGCGGGGAGCGGTGGGCGCGATGTTTTCTTACGGCGAGAAGGATTACTATCTGGGCGGATCCTTCATCTGGCAGCTATTCCGTGTAGCTTATCGGATGACGAAACGACCACTCCTTGTGGGCGGATTAGCGTTGTTTTCAGGGTTCTGTTGGGCTGCTTTACGGCGCGTGCCACGACCCGTTTCCGGTGATCTGATGCGATTTCACCGTCGGGAACAAATGACAAAGCTAAAAGGTATTCTTGGCTCACTTATCAAGTTTCAAAAAATCGAGAAATTTTATCTACGCGACGACCAAGACGGGCGTCAAGTTTGACTGTCAAGCAGCGGATAACATATAATCCAGCAAGTACCGAATGGAAACTCAGGCCCGATTGCAGAGATATTGAAACTAGACACGCTTTCACAACGCGTTATGGAGCAAATCGACATCGTAGAGGTAAAGGATTTTTGGAATGCAAACCCATGCCAATCGACCTGGTCTTCTGAAAATGACCGTCGAAGGTATTTCGAGGAGATCACCAGGAAACGTTATCAGGGTCGCGACTGGCACGTACCGATTGTTGCAAAGTTCGGCTCCTTTCGTGGGAAAGATGTTCTTGAGATTGGGTGTGGAATAGGAGCTGACGGCATTGAGTTTGCGAGGAACGGCGCGAATTATATCGGAATTGACCTCACGGCAAACTCCGTCGAACTGGCGCGGGAACGGTTCAAACTATTCGGAATCCCAGGTCAGTTTGAAGTCGCAAATGCTGAGGAAGGCTTGCCGCTCCCCGATGAAAGTGTGGATCATGTCTATAGTTTCGGGGTAATTCATCACTCACCTGCTCCCGAAAAGATCGCGGATGAGATTTATCGGCTTTTGAGAAAAGGCGGTACTTTTACGGTGATGTTGTACAACCGAAACTCGATAAACTACTACGTTGAGATTTTGTTTCTACGCAGATTGATGAGGTGGTGTCTGTTTCCCAAGTTCATGCCTCGACTCATTGCCGCGGTTACAGGTTTTGATCGATGGAAACTAGAAGGGCATCGTGACAGGCTGCTGAAGAAGAAAAAGCTCACAAAGGAAGAATGGGTCAGCATGAATACGGATGGACCATTTTGTCCATTATCACGAGTGTACAATTACCGAGAAGCAGCTGTCCTCTTCCATCGTTTTGAAAATGTGAGACAGGAAGTGTGGGAGTTTAACGTCGATCACTGGTCGTTTCTAGGTAAAGCTATTCCAGACGGCGTGGCCAAGTGGATTGGGCGACGCTGGGGTTGGCATCGAATGATTTACGGCCAAAAACCTTCAGCCTTCTGTGATTCAAGAAGGTGAACAGTTTTCGGCTGACGACACCCAAGCGGGAGATCCGGCCTTGAGGAGACGTTGGGCAATTAAAATATCCGATTCTTGCGACTCACTCAAAATGATTTCTACAAACACCAATAAGTTTATGGAGACAAATGCTTACTTAGAACAATACACGTCAGAGAATGAGATCTCGAAGTACACCAGGGCCACGGCTGGTTCCGGAATTAACTATCTTCTGGATCATGATTATAAGGCGGTCTACCTTGAAGCGCTCAACTTCTTGCCTGAGCAAGCCTGCCAGGGTGGCATTCGTATCCTGGAATTTGGTTGCGGAGGCGGGATGAATCTCCTTCGACTTGTTTCGACGCTGAAAAGCAGCGGGATTCACATTGCACAAGCTATTGGCGCTGACTTTTCCCCCGCGATGGTTGAAACGGCGAGACGCGAGGCCAAGGATTACCTTCGGGGGCGGGATTTGCGCAGCCCTGAATTCTACGTCGCCAAGAATGAAAGTTTGATTACCGATCTTGCGGTGTCGGGTGGGATAGAGAAGTCAACGCTCCTGAATTCGTTTCATTTCGTTCTCGGGGTAAACACAATTCGATATTGCCACGACGCGAAAAAGGAGCGGGATTGTGTTAGAGACATTTTCAATTTGCTCGTGCCGGGTGGAATATGTGTTGTAATCGACATGAACAATCGATTCCCGCTTTTCCGCAGCGACCTCAGGGACAGACTCCGGCAGAAAAAAGAGAAGCAGTGTTATGTTCCGTCCTTGGAAGAGTACGCTGCGCCATTTGTCAAAGAAGGGTTCGAGCTATTACGAAGAGAGCATTTCTGCTGGGTTCCTCATTCCGCCGGTCCAGTGATGACCGGAGTTTTTCGCACGTTATCCCCGATCTTGAATACGGTCGCTCGCTCGAGGGCCATGAGGTCGTTGGTCGTCGCCAAGAAGCCATCATAGTCTCTGACTGTCTCTAGCGTCTCAACGCGGACCAAGTCAAGATCGATGCAAGAAAACGCAGTGCTCCTAACCGCTGACTACTCTTCAGCGGACGACCAGAGAGCCGAAAGGTTGCTCAATTTTTTTGGCGTGCGTTACCTAAAGCGGCGTGCGACAGAGGTTGGACTACCAGAGAACAAATCCGACGAAAAATATAGACTGGTGTGTTCTGTGCAGGCCTTTGCACGGCTGGTGGGAGATCTGCAGAACGTTTCATGCAACTCCAACTGCCTCGCCCGGCAAATCCATTCCGTTTTCTTGTATTCCAACGGCGATCCTGTCGCGCTTGCGAAAGCGGTAAGCCAGCTCTCCGGAGCGACGATCTCAATTCGCAGAGGAGCAGAGCGTGTTACCGAGTGGCATATCGCAAATGAGCCTGACGGCCTGTGCGGCGCCATGCGCGATCTCCGCATACAGCCTTCGGCCACGTATCTCCGAAGTGGGGACTTCTTCCATACGGATGGAGAGTCGCTGACTCCTCTCATTGCCGGGGAAGATAAGGCCGCCTTCCTGAAGTTAAATTGCAATGGTCTGCCCGTGTTCGTCTCGTCAGAACGATTGATCGACATTGATGCCGAACTGACAACCTTCAACTTCGACATTCGCGATCACTTCTTCTCCGCTGTCCCATTCGTTTCCTACATTAGATGGGCGTTTCCTCTGAGCTCCTGGCATGCACCCGAAGCGAGTGCCTGCTTAGTTATCGACGACCCTCTGTTGAAGCCGACGCATGGCTTTGTGGACTTCAGGGAACTTCTGGCCCTGATGAAGCGATACAAGTTTTCTACGAATATCGCATTCATTCCCTGGAACTGGAGGAGGAGCGCTCCCGAAGTTGTCAGGCTATTCCGAGAAAACCCGGAGCATTTCTCACTTTCGGTTCACGGCTGCGATCATACACGAGCAGAGTTCGGCAACTCCAGTCAGCAACGCCTTTATTGGAAGACCCAGCAAGCGCTGGAGCGTATGAATCGCCATGAGTCTATTACCGGGATTTGTCATGATCCCGTTATGGTATTCCCTCAAGGCATCTTTTCGGAAGCTGCTATGAGTGCGCTAAAGCGCACCGATCTTATCGCTTCTGTCAATAACGACATTATCAGCGCTGATCCGCACCCTCGTACAATCACAATCTCTGATGTATGGGACATTGCAGTTATGTGTTACAGCTTTCCCCTCTTTACCAGGCGATACCCATGGGAAGGGATCGAGAACTTTGCCTTTGACGCTCTGTTGGGGAAACCCGCGATAGCAGTAATTCACCATGACTACTGTAGCGATCACTGCGCAAGCCTGGTCAACTTTATCGAGCAACTAAATGCTCTGCCATGTGCGCCGATCTGGCGTAACCTGGGCGAAGTAGTTCGACGTTGCTACCGTCAAAGAGAAGATTCGCCCGGCGCGATGGAAGTGGAGATGTACGGAACGGAGCTACGGATTGAGAATCGCTCTGGCCAGCCAAAGCGTTTCTTAATTAAAAGGCGTGAGGGTGAGCCTTCGGCGATAGAGCGGATTTGCACGGAGGCTCAAGAGATTGGCTGGCAAACCGTCGACGGCCACATCGATTTTGAAATCGAACTCAATCCCGGTGAGAACCGAGTGATCAGAGTAAAGTTTCATGATCTCGCGGTGAAAGGATTTAAGGGAGATAATCGACTCTATAGAGTGAAGGCGATGCTAAGGCGTTTTCTTTGTGAAGTGCGGGATAACTATGTTATGCCAATGAGATGCAGGTTCGCTGGGTTGCGTTAAACCGTCGAAACGTAAAGTCGGACCAGCGTGGGAATAACTGCGAGGCAGAATACGCCCGACATCGCGACCATCCAGAGTTCAATAAAGTAGGGATTCAAATGCAAGCAGCAAAGACATCCGATCCGTTGGCGGACAGGGTCTCCGACGTTCTAATGGGCTTCATCGATTGGCTGGATGGCTATGGTGAAAAATCCTGGGACTTTCAGAGCTTTTTCGCTGGACCGATCGGGGGACGAGCCAAGGCACTCTATTACCGCCACAAACTAACTGGAACCGCAGCGGTCGCCCCTATGATTTTCTGCGAAGCATTCCTGCCGGCGGCGCGACGGCTGTTCCATCATCCAATGCGATTCCCGATTGCGGATGCTCATTACGCGATGGGTTTTGCTTTTCTTTACCAGGCGACGGGAGATTCTTCACAACTAGAAAACGCCATTCATTTTCTAACGGAACTCAAAGAATCGCGCTGCCCCAAGTTCAAAGAATATTGCTGGGGTTATCCATTCGACTGGGTCTGGCGCGGGGGCACGATTAAGCGCCAAACGCCCCTGATCACAACGACGCCTTATGCGTACGAAGCGTTCCTCCAGGTTTTCGAACTCAATCCACAGGATGAGTGGAAAGCGGTGCTCGAATCGATTGCGCGACACGCTGCTACTGACATTAAGGATTTCAGAACATCGGAAGAGGCCAGCAGTTGTTCCTACACTCCTTTCGACGAGGGAGGAGTCATTAACGCCGCTGCTTATCGCGCCTTCCTGCTGACGAGCGCTTCCAAGCTTTTTTGCAACGAAGATTACTGGCGGATCGCAGAACGAAATTTGAATTTCGTTTTGGAGAATCAGAATCCGGACGGTTCATGGTATTACGCGATGGATGGAGTGCGCGATTTTATTGATCATTTCCACACTTGCTTCGTGATGAAAGCCCTGGCCAAGATTCACACCTTGACAGGACACGAGGGTTGCCGGGAAGCGCTCGGGAAGGGAGTTACTTATTACCTAACGAACCTTTTTGACGAAAACAGCCTTCCGAAGCCTTTTTCGAGGGCTCCCCGCCTGACAGTTTACAAGCGCGAGCTCTACGATTGTGCTGAGTGCATTAACCTATGTTTGTTGCTTCGGGACTATTTCCCGCAGTTGCAACCAACGCTGCAAACGGTCGTCGCTCACATTTTGGATGCATGGGTTAAGCGCGACGGATCGTTCCGCTCACGAAAGCTACACATGGGATGGGACAATGTTCCCATGCATCGCTGGGGACAGGCACAGATGTTTCGCGCTCTAGCATTCTATTTGCGCGAAACATCTGCGACAGAAATCAGATGGCAGAGATCAGAAATCAGCACGAATGCGGCCGGACCAAGGGATGTCAGCGGTGAGAAGATCATGATTTCTGAATGAAAGAAGACGGGTCCTTGATAATGCTTCCGAGCATCGCTCCGACCTCACGGCATTGCTCCGTGAAGAGTGCATGATCGCGTTTCGGCAAATACCCGCAATCACAGGCGAAATCGAGCCAGGTTTCAGTTTCACCATTTTCGCCATCCGAATCTGTTAATTTGCTAACAAAGTGGGCTTCATATCGGCGTTTGGCCCAGGCCTCCCGTAAATTCGAACACACCGACCTCGATGAACGGCGTAATTGATCCGTTAAAGAATATCGCTCCTCGGCTGGGAAATGTTTGCTCGCATGGAAAATCTCCATCGCCAGTTCGTAGGCTCTTTTGTAAACTGTCAGGTCGTTGGCTGATTTTATTTGTATGATGATCCTCAAATACTCGTTAGAATTGGATGTCAACGCCGACTTCTTATCTCTGACCTCTGACCTCTGATCTCTGAACATGTGCGGCATAACTGGCCAGTATAACTTCGAGCGGCGCGAACCAGTCGAGCGCGAGACGATTGTGCGCATGGCGCGTTCCATTGCGCATCGTGGACCTGATGATGAAGGCTTCTTCATCGCTGGACCTGTCGGTTTGGGATTCCGGCGCCTATCGATCATCGATCTCGCAGGCGGTCACCAGCCCATGTCGAACGCTGAAGCGACCGTGTGGATAATCTTTAATGGCGAGATTTACAATTACAGGGAACTTCGAGCCGAGCTGCAAAGCAAGGGCTACCAGTTCAGAACGAATTCGGACACCGAGGTTATTATTCATGGCTACAAAGAGTGGGGCTCGGGCGTCTTCAATCATCTAAATGGCATGTTCGGTCTGGCCATATGGGACGTGCTTCACCAACGCCTGGTCCTGGCGCGTGATGCCATGGGAATCAAACTCATTTACTATAAGATTGATAACGGCCAGCTAACCTTTGGATCGGAAATTCGTGCTATTCTTGCCGCAGGGGATTCCAGACCGGAAGTCGATCCCGTCGCGCTTAACTTGTTCCTCCGGTTTCGCTATACCCCCTCGCCTTTGACGGTATTTCAAGGCATTCGAAAGCTTGCATCTGGCACTATGCTGGTTGTAGAGAACGGTGAATGTCGCGAGGAACGCTGGTACAAGTTTAGCCCTACTCCTTTCTCCCGACCAAAGGGAGCAAAAGAAGCTACCCATGAACTACTGGAGTTATACAAGGCCGCAGTTCGACGACATCTCCTGAGTGACGTCCCGGTAGGAATCCTTCTTAGCGGCGGGATTGACTCGGGTTTGCTGCTGGCCTTAATGAATGAGCAAGATGGGCCATGGCCGGCATACACGATAGGGTACGGCGAAACTTTCGCCGATGATGAGCTGCGCGACGCTGCGGAGACGGCATCTCTCCTAGGTGCCCGTCATATAACAGTAAGGCTCGACCAGAGTGAGTTTGAGCGGTCGTTGCCAAAAATAGTCGAATCGCTCGAAGAACCAATTGCGGCTTCCTCAATCGTGCCAATGTATTTTGTCTCGCAACGCGCGCGGCAGGATGTGAAGGTGGCGCTGATCGGCCAGGGCCCGGACGAATTGCTTGGCGGCTACAAGCGGCATTTGGGAGTTCATTACGGAGATTGGTGGCGTGGACTGCCAGCAGGCCTCCGCTCAATGATTGGTTTCGCCATCGATCGGTTACCCCGTAACGAAACATTGAAGCGTGGTGTCTCTTCGCTCGGCACGTTGGACAGAATGAAGCGCTATGAGGATGTTTTTTCTCTAGCGCCGGCACCGACGATCGACGGACTCTTTCACCATGGTTTGCTTCCTGAGCAAGGCAGGCAAGACCTGGTTGATTACTGGCGCGGCCTCATTCCACAGATGGCTCACACGGACGAACTGGGTGGTTTTCAGCTTCTCGAAATCCGCTCATCCCTGCCCGACGAACTGCTCATGTACGCGGACAAGCTCTCCATGGCCCATAGCCTTGAAGTCCGTGTCCCGTATCTGGATCGCACGATAGTGGAGTACGTGCAGCGGCTCGGTGCAGGATTCAAGGTTCGTAATGGCAGTCGAAAGTGGCTGCACCGCCGAGTGTGCGAACGTTACTTGCCGTCTCATCTCTTGAAGCGAAAGAAGCGCGGTTTCGCCGTAAATGTGGTGGACGATTGGTTTCGCTCGTCGCTTGACGGTGAGATTTCAGAAGTGCTCCTGGATGAAAGCTCACTTATGTTTGGTCTGATTGACCCCAAACCCGTGCGAAGGCTCCTCGAAAGTCACCAATCTGGGCGCCAGGACAACCACAAGCTTCTCTTTAGCCTGGTCATGATCGAGCAATGGTTGCGCGGAGTTCGCTCGAATGAAAGACCAGCCTTACGACTAAATTCATTAGCTGTATGATCACTAGCTGCTTTAAGCGCAATCAGTCCTTGCAAGCAGCACATTAACCCTGGCGGGTCATATCAAAGATCTACCAGAAATCGTGTCACACAATGGAAGTTGATGGTAAAAGAATCCTAATTGAAGGCGAAATTCCGCGGATTGCCAGGCTGGAGCAGGAATGGTACGAGGACGTCGAGGATCCCAGGACCTTAATAAACCAGCTGTCCAAGAGCGAACCGAGGCCAGATATTTTGACCTTCTGGCAACGTTTACCGGACACAGAACCTAAATACTCCTACCGCATGGAATTGGATTCGATCGCGGCGCTCCCGATCAAGAGCTACTCACTTTGGTGGGAGAAACAAATCGATCGAAAAGCACGAAACAAAATTCGAAAAGCGCAAAAGAACGGGGTCGTTGTCAAGCCTGCTACGTTCGACGATCGCTTTGTCCGGGGGATCACATCGATTTTCAACGAAACTCCGATTCGCCAAGGACGACATTACTTACATTATGGAAAGGATTTTGAAACCGTAAAACGCCAGTTCAGCCGGTTCCTTTTCCGGGAGGAACTTTTCGGCGCATATCTGGGCGAAGAACTGGTGGGTTTTATTATGCTGGCCTATGCTGACAATTACGCCTACCTGGGCCAGATCATCTCGAAAATAGCTCATCGCGATCTCGCCCCCAATAATCTGCTTTTGGCCAAAGCAGTGGAGCGCTGTGCGGAGAAAGGCGTGCCATATCTTGTATATGCGCTTTGGCTTGAGGATAGCCTTGGCGATTTCAAACGCGGCAATGGTTTTCAAAAATTTGATCTTCCGAGGTACTACGTGCCGCTAACCAGTAAAGGAAAGCTGGCCCTGAAGCTCGGTCTTCACCGCGGTTGGAAGGAAGCCGTTCCAAAGCCACTTAGAAGACCGCTCAAGAAACTCAGAAGCCGGTGGTATGACTTGCAATGGCGGCAGACCGACGAACGTACCGTGAGTTGATGGTCAAATAATGGTGAAATAAACGGCCGTGGGAAAATTCCCTCCCTCAGGCCATATTGCCGTGTTGAAGGGCTTTCCAACGTTGCCGGTCCACAAAGCGGGGGCATGATACTCCGCCCAAACTGGGCTTGAGAAAGGCTTTCTCACAAGAAGAATTCATGAGCAGATTACGCATTTTGGTGTTAGCGCAGGACAGTAGTCCGGAGGCTGTCAGCATGCCTTATGTCACTTATTCTCATGCAGCAGCGCTAGCCCAACTCCATGACGTCACTTTAGTTATTGGATCACCCAGTGAGGACCCTGTGCGCCGCGCAAAGGCACCGTTTCGCTCCCTCGAGGTGGTCCGGATGCCATTGCTGG
>Ga0207693_10005363_pt1 | contig 10711 bp, 10 predicted proteins | sample LARL81metaG_FD_184347 | JGI IMG/M metagenome (GOLD analysis project Ga0207693, IMG submission 184347) | Corn, switchgrass and miscanthus rhizosphere microbial communities from Kellogg Biological Station, Michigan, USA - LAR L8-1 metaG... | ecosystem: Host-associated > Plants > Roots >... | reverse complement strand
ACACGTAGGGCACCAGCCGGTAGTGCACCCGCTGCGCGTAATCCCTGTAGCCGGTGAGCTCTAGCGTCAGCGCCTTCTCCTCGTCGAGGATTCGGATGGCGAGCACGACCAGGCCCGGGATCACGAACAACAGTCCCCAATACGACCCGAGCGCCAGCGGCACGCCGACCATCAACACCACATTCCCGAAATACATCGGGTGGCGGACAATGGAGTACACGCCCGTCGTCACGACCTTCTGGTCGGACTCGACCTTGATATTCGCGGCCGCGTATCCGTTTTGGATCGTCGTGATCATCGTGATGAGAAGCCCCACGGCGACCAATACGTCACCAACCACGGAGACCGCAGCTGGCACCGAGGACCAGCCGAAGCGAAAGTCCAACGCGCTCACCACGATCATCGCTGCCATCGAGAGGAACGCCAACGTGATGATGATCTTCTGCAGCAGCCTCGTCTCGGCCGCCGGACCGGCCTGCATCCGCCGCTTGAGGGCCGCCGGATTCGTCGCTGCCAGGTAGATGCTGGGGATCGTCGTCGCCGCGGCGAAGACCGCGATGAACGCCCATCCCTGCCAGTAGTCGAACGTGCCGGCCGGCCAGAACACCATCAGCAGGAAAGCGGCAAAGCCAATGATGCTGGTTGTTGCTGCTTGAAGCGCTGTCTTCATGTCCTCTCCTTCTAGATCGCGTATTGGATTGCGCGGCTGCTCATCTGCGGTTCGGCGTTACCACACGTGTGGCACCAGTCGGTACTGAACTTCTCGGGTGTAGTCGATGTAGCCATTGAGCTCTTCTTCAAGCATCTTTTCTTCGTCGAGGATGCGGAAGGCGAACACGATCACGCCCAGGATGAGGACGACAAGCCCCCAGTAGGAGCCCAGCGCGAGAGGGGTGCCCGCCAGAAAGATCAACATCCCCACGTACATCGGATGCCGAACGAGTCCATACAATCCCGTGGACACCACCTTCTGGTCCGCCTCCACGGTGATGTTGGCGGCGGCGTAATTGTTTTGGATGATCACCAGAAAGCTGATGCCAACCCCGATCACGACCAGCACGTCGCCAATCAACGAGATCTCCGCAGGGACCGAAGACCAACCGAAACGATGGTCGAACGCGCTTACCACGATGGCTGCCGGAAGTGACACCAATGTGCCCGAGCTGGCAATCTTTTGCGCCGTTCTCGATTCCGCCAGTGGGCCGCCCCGCATGCGCCGCTCCAGGGCCGCCGGGTTCTTCACGCCCAGATATATGGCGGGGCCTGCCGATGCGATAACGAGTATCGCGATGAACAGCCATCCTTGCCAGTAATCGAATGTGCCAGCGGGCAAGAACACCAGCGCGACGAACACGACAAACGCGACCAGACTTGATACCACCGTCTGGGTGGCGAGCTTCATGATGCCTTCCTCTACTTCGTTGGTCGCGGTTACACCGCGTCGCGGCTGCGATAGATCCAGCCGGCGCAAAGTGTCAGTGCCGCTGCGACAACGACCATCACCGTGAGTGCGGTGGCGGGAAAGTCCGTCGGCACCGTGGTGTGGCCGATGGGCGAGAGGTCGACCAGCCAGTGCGGTAGTCGCAGCAGCGCCCCCAGATAAAGCGACACCGCAACGAATGTGACTGCGAGCCAACCAATCCAGGCGTGCCGCACGGCGACCGCCAGCGCGGCGACACCCGCGAGCACTGCCATGGCAGGCACGTACGCCAGCCCGGCCAGCGTCAGCCGCGCTATGGTCTGCGGTTCGCCGAGCGTGATGCCCGCGCCAAGCCCGTTGCCCAGGCCCGCGAAGAACATCAGCACGGTCGACCCCACCAACGCCGACGCCACCGCCGTGAGCAGCCAGCGCCAGCGCGATACCGCTCGGGCCAGCACGGCCTCGCCGAGTCCCGATTCCTCGTCGTTGTACACGCGTAGGACGGCTCCGACGACGTAGGCGGTGGCGGCAGCCGCGAGGAACTGGGTCATCGTGGTGTAGACACCGTCATTGCCCTGCGCCGTGAGCACCCGTGCCAGTACTGGGTTGTCCTTCGCCGCGTCGAGCAGCGACTTGGTCATCGAGCCAAATGCCGACCCTGCCAGGAAAAGTCCGACTGACCAGCCGATCGTTTGACCGCGCTGCAGCGTGATGTGCAGACCGAACACGGTCTTGATCGGACGCGCGTTCGGGCGCTCGCCGGTGGACGGGATGTTGCCGTCGTCGTACTGTCGTCTGCTTTCCAACCAGGTCGCCAGCGCCATCAGCCCGATCGTGAGTGCCACCAGCAGAGCGAACGGCCACCAGCGGAGGTCGACGAACGAGCGCATCTGCTGAGCCCAGGCGATGGGGGAGAACCAGCTCAGTGTGCTGCCGGAATTGTTGATGACGTCGCCGATTCCGCGGATCAGCGCGGCCAGCGCCAACGATGCCATCGCCGCTCCGGTCGCGGTGCGCGCCTGACGCCACAGCTGGGCGGTGACCGCGGCCACCGCGCCGAACACCATGGCAACCCCGGTGATGCCGAGGCACATCGCCGCGGTGTCGACGAGCGCGAAGCCGGTAGCGGACATCGCCAGCGTCATCGTCACGGCAAGAACGCCATTCACCCCGCCAACGAGGATCAGCGCGGCATACGTGCGAGCATACCGGCCGACAACCGATGACAGCACCAGCTCTGCTATGCCGCTTTCCTCCTCGGCACGGGTGTGCCGAATCACCGTGAGGATCGACAAGATCGAGGTGGCGACGATCAGCGTGAGCATCAGCTCGTTGGCCATCATCGCCCCGAGATCGGTCTCGTTACCACCGAAACTGGGCCCGCTCAACATAATTCCGGCGGGGGTTCTCATCAGGTTGACCCGCGCCAGCCGTTGCGCCTCTTCAGGGTAGGCCAGTTTGACCGCGTTAGGGGCGTACACCATCATCAGCGTCAAGACCCCGACCCACACGGACAGCCGGACGCGGTCGCGGCGCAGCGCTAGCCTGAGCAGGCTGGGAACACCGGCGGACGGTGATCCCGCCCGGCTCGCTTCGTGCCGGCCGGTGTGAGGCGCGATGGTAGCGGTGGTCATCGGTCGACTCCCTGGTACTCGCGCAGGAACAGATCCTCCAGCGACGCAGGCGTCACGGTGAGCTCCTGGATGCCGAGGTCGGTGAGATGCTCCATGGTGAAATCCAGGTCGTTGCGGTCCACCGAGAAGTGGACATAGCCGTCCTGTCCGTCCTGGCTACCGAAGTCGTGCACATAGGGAACCTGCTCCAGTGCACGGGCGTCATCGCGGGTGCGCACCGTGATGGTGGTGCGCATCAGGTGGCGCAGCTCCTCGAGCGTGCCGGACTTCACCGCGCGGCCTGCGCGGATGATTGTGACGTTGTCGCAGAGCTTTTCCACCTCGGCGAGGATGTGGCTGGAGAGCAGTACTGCGGCACCGCGGTCGGCGACCTCCTCGACACAGGCCTGAAATGCCTTCTCCATCAACGGATCCAGGCCTGAAGTCGGCTCGTCGAGGATGTAGAGCTCGGCGTTGGTGGAGAACGCGGCGACGATTGCCACCTTCTGCCGGTTGCCCTTCGAATACGTGCGCGCCTTCTTGTGGGGGTCGAGCTCGAACCGCTCGATCAGCTGGTCGCGACGCCGGGTCTCGACGCCGTTGCCGCGCAGACGGGCCAAGAAGTCGATGGCCTGAAGACCGGTCAGATTGGGCCACAAGGTCACGTCACCGGGCACATACGCGATGCGCCGGTGCAACCCGACCGCGTCGCGCCAGGGGTCGCCGTCGAGCAGCCGCACGGTTCCGTCGTCGGCGCGCAGCAGGCCGAGCAGCACCCGAATGGTGGTGGATTTGCCCGAGCCATTCGGTCCGAGGAATCCGGTGATGTCACCCGGAGCGACGGTCAGGTCGAGACCGTCGAGCGCCTTGGTGCGGCCGAAAGACTTGGACAGGCCGCGGATTTCGACAGCAAGTTGCGACCGTGTGGTGTTAGCCCGCAGCTGGGACCCGGTTACTTGAGCCGTCATTGCCTTCTTCTCCTTCTTTAGTTGTGGTGAACGGGATGCCTTTTTCTCGCGTTTCAAGGAATGCGTCGTACATCGTCGAGTCGGCCATCAGACCTTCGGTGTAGATCTCGAGGGCAGGCAGCACCATCTCCTCGCCGTAGTCGCGCAGGACGGCGCGCAGATCGGTTGGGTTGTCGTGCATTTGCAGATACAGGAAGAACCCGCCGCCGCTCGATAGGCCGAGGTACTTTGCCCGGGCACGCGGATCGCGGCTCGGCTTGAGCAGGCCGTTCCGCACACCTTCTTCCAAGTATTCCTCGGCGTTGTCAATCATCCTCTGCCACATCATCTTTGCGAGATCGCTGCCGGACTGCATGCTGCGCACCAGGTAGGCCATCATCGGCGCGTAGGACTCGATCTCGGCCATCTGGGCGAACCAGTCCGCCGGGTCCTTGGTCTGCAATGACGCGGACTTGCCACTGCGGATCTCCTCGGCGATGTACTCGTCGCACGCCTTCCGCAGGCCGTCTTTGGAACCGAAGTGATGGATCACCAGCGCGGCGGACACGCCCGCGGCCTCGGCGATGCTCCGGAGCCCGACGTTGAACCCGTGTTCCCCCCACCGTTCGATCGCGGCGTCGCGGATCCGGGCGACGGCGGTTCGATCGTCTGACGCTGAACGCATGTTTAGTACGCTAAACAAGCGTTCAGCGCATGGTCAAGCACCCACCCCGTCAGGAATCCGTAAATTTCGATTTGGGCGTGATTAGTCGCGCTCAGTCAGCGCAACTATTTCACGCCGAAATCGCAAAAAGTCAGTCGCGGGCGGCGGCGAGCAGCCCGTCGCCAAGCGGGACGAGCACCGGAGTCAGCCGCTCGTCCTCGGCGATCAGCCGCGCGGCCTCACGCACTGCGCTGGTTTCAGGGTCCTTGGCGTTCGCATCGCCGGCACGCCCGCCGAGCGCCGCCCGATGCACGATGATCGCGCCACCGGGCCGTAGCAGGCGCACCCCTTCGACAACGAACTGCGGCTGGTCGATCGGATCACCGTCGATGAACACCAGGTCGTAGGACTCGTCCGCGAGCCGGGTGAGCACCTCCTGCGCCCGGCCGCTGATCAACCGGGTCCGCGACGGCCCGACGCCGGCCTCGGTGAACGCCTGCTTGGCCAGTCGTTGATGCTCGGGTTCGACGTCGATCGTCGTCAGCACGCCGTCCTCGCGCATGCCTGAGAGCAACCACAAGCCGCTCACCCCCGCGCCCGTTCCGACCTCGACGACCGCCTTGGCGCGGGTCAGTTTGGCCAGCACGCACAGCAGGGCGCCGACGGCAGGAGTGACCGCGCCTGCGCCGATGTCGACGGCCCGCTCGCGGGCGCTCGCGACGATGGCATCCTCGGAGATCGAACCCTCGGCGTGCGTGACGATCGATTCGGTGCGGCTGCGCGGCGCACCCGTGGGGTCGTCGGTGCTGGCCATGCCCGCAGCGTAGAGCTAACCGAGGTGGTCCGCAGCGGCGACACGCCCGTGCCCGGGCGCAAGAATCACACCCTGCCGGGACCGTTTTCGCTGGTCGTAAAATAGGTGGCACTCTTTCTCAGGAAATGTTCAGTTTGCTCATATGCCAGCCTCACCCGGATCGGAGACTGTATCTCGCATGGAAGACGGCGGACGGTGGCGTTATGGGAATAAGCACATCGACAAACGCGTTGCCGTCGACATCGAGCCGTCGATGCGTGATGGCGGCTGTGACCAGGAGGATCTGACGACCATCGCACAAAACGCCCCCGCCGCACCGGTGTCCATGGCACACCGCGAGCAGTACACCGAAGGGGAATGGGTACAGCCGACCGAAGAGTTGACCGGCACCGCGGTGTTCGATGCCACGGGCGACAAGACCACGATGCCGTCCTGGGACGAGCTGGTGCGTCAGCATGCCGACCGGGTGTACCGACTGGCCTACCGGCTGTCGGGCAATCAGCACGACGCCGAGGACCTGACGCAGGAGACGTTCATCCGCGTCTTCCGGTCGGTGCAGAACTATCAGCCCGGCACGTTCGAAGGCTGGTTGCACCGCATCACCACGAACCTGTTCCTGGACATGGTCCGCCGGCGCGGCCGCATCCGCATGGAGGCATTGCCCGAGGACTACGACCGGGTGCCTGCCGACGAGCCGAACCCCGAGCAGATCTACCACGATTCACGGCTGGGACCCGACCTGCAGGCCGCGCTGGACTCGCTGCCGCCGGAGTTCCGCGCCGCGGTGGTCCTGTGCGACATCGAAGGTCTGTCCTACGAGGAAATCGGCGCCACGCTGGGCGTCAAGCTCGGCACCGTGCGCAGCCGGATCCACCGCGGACGCCAGGCGCTGCGCGACTACCTGGCCAGCCACTCCGGCGACACGGCTAAATCCGCCTGACGGTTCGCGGGTGTAGGCCACAGGCTGCCGCGCTACATTCGATTCAGCACCGTCGGTGCGACGCGACTACACGAGAGGAGCTGAGTGATGGTCGACCCGGGACACGTGTTCCGTCGCGCATTCTCCTGGCTGCCCTCTCAGTTCGCCTCGCAGAGCGACGCGCCGGTCGGGCCGCGGCAGTTCGGGTCAACTGAGCACCTGTCGACTGAAGCCGTCGCGGCATTCGTCGACGGCGAGCTGCGGATGACCGCACATCTGCGTGCGGCGCACCACCTGTCACTGTGCCCCGAATGCGCAACCGAGGTGGACGCCCAGCGCCAGGCCCGAGCGGCGTTGCGGGACTCATGCCCGATCGTTGTACCTAGCTCCCTTCTGGGCATGTTGTCCCAGATCCCACACCATGCTCCACCGGAGACCCCCGACCAAGTGGATCAGCCGCACTTAGCTGACGGCACACCGCGTTCCCGGCGCAAGCGCCGGTAAGGTGGATGCGGAGTCGAGCTGTGACCTGCGCCGGCCGTTGCGGGCGCTCCAATAGAGGGTGATGAACGGGTGACAAATCTGGACCAGTCCGGGCGTGAGCGCCTCGAACCGCGCCCCGTTTCGCGTCCACCCGTCGATCCGGCTTCGCGTCGCGCGTTCGGCCGGCCCGACGGCGTCAACGGCTCCTTTGTGGGTCTGGACCGCTACCGTGATCAGGGCGAATACGCACCGAAGGACCAGGCACCGGACCCGGTGCTGGCCGAGGCATTCGGTCGGCCCTACACGGGGGGCGACTCGCTGCAACGTCACCCCGCCGATGCCGGCGCGCTGGAGGCCGAGCGCGACGGGCAGGGCGCCTACCAACCCGACGACCCGTGGCGCGATCCCGGCGCCGCCGCGGCGCTCGGCACCCCGGCCTTGCCTCAGACCGCTCCGGCCCCGTCGAGCGCCGCACTGGGCAAGCTCGGCGTGCGCGACGTGTTGTTCGGCGGCAGGGTGTCCTACGTCGCGCTGGCGGTCCTCGCCATCGCCGCGTTGGTGATCGGCTTCGCCGGTGGCTGGGTCGGGCGCAAGACGGCCGAGGTCGTCGAGGCGTTCACGACGTCGAAGGTGACGCTGGAAACCAGCCATAACGGCGCGCCACCGCAGGGCCAGTTCGCGAAAGTCGCTGCGGCGATCGCTGATTCGGTGGTCACCGTCGAGGCGGTCAGCGATTCGGAAGGTTCGCAGGGCTCGGGCGTCGTGGTCGACGGCCGTGGCTACATCGTCACCAACAACCACGTCATCTCCGAAGCCGCCGCCAACCCCAGCCAGTACAAGACGACGGTGGTGTTCAACGACGGCAAGGAAGTGCCTGCCAACCTCGTCGGCCGCGACCCGAAAACCGACATTGCCGTGCTGAAGGTCGACAATGTCGACAACCTGACGGTGGCCCGGTTCGGCGATTCCGAGAAGCTCAACGTTGGCGACGAGGTGATCGCCGCAGGCGCGCCGCTGGGTCTGCGCAGCACCGTGACGCACGGCATCATCAGCGCGCTGCACCGCCCGGTGCCGCTCTCCGGCGACGGCTCGGACACCGACACCGTCATCGACGGCGTGCAGACCGACGCGTCGATCAACCACGGCAACTCCGGCGGCCCGCTGATCAACATGAACTCCGAGGTCATCGGCATCAACACCGCGGGCAAGTCGCTGTCCGACAGCGCCAGCGGCCTCGGCTTCGCGATTCCGGTCAACGAGGTCAAGCAGACCGTCGCGACCCTGATCAAGGACGGCAAGATCGCCCACCCGACGCTGGGCCTTACCGCTCGCTCGGTCAGCAATGACATCGCGTCGGGCGCCCAGGTCGCCAACGTGAAGGCCGGCGGCCCGGCCGAGAGGGGCGGAATCCTGGAGAACGACGTCGTCGTCAAGGTCGGCAACCGCACGGTCGCCGACGCCGACGAGTTCGTTGTTGCGGTGCGCCAGTTGACCATTGGTCAGGAGGCGCCGATCGAGGTGGTCCGCGACGGCCGCCACGTCACCCTCATGGTCACCCCGGGCACCGACACTCCCGTGACCTAATGTTCGCGAACGTCGGCTGGGGGGAGATGCTGGTCCTGGTGATCGCCGGTCTGGTGATCCTGGGGCCGGAGCGGTTGCCCGGGGCCATCCGTTGGACGTCGGGCGCGCTGCGGCAGGCCCGCGACTACATCAGCGGGGCCACCAGCCAGCTGCGCGAAGACCTCGGCCCCGAGTTCGAGGATCTGCGCGAGCCGCTGAGTGAGCTCAACAAGCTGCGTGGCATGACGCCGCGGGCGGCGCTCACCAAGCACTTACTCGACGGTGACGATTCGATCTTCACCGGCAATTTCGACAGGCCGCAAACCAGCGCAGAGAAGCCGCTGTCCGCGCCGGCGCCTCAACCCGCCGCGCCTGCCGAGCCGCCGGCCGGCACGCCGTTCGACACCGACGCCACCTAGTCGCTGGTGCGCTCGTTCAGCGAAGCGGCCCAATAGCGGATGCCAACTGCCCATCCCGTCCAGGCGATGAGCGAGAACAGGTTGGAGGGAAGCAGGCGCGGGTCATCGAAGGCGGACAGCGCAGATGCGATGACGACCAGGAGCGCGAGAGCTGCCCAGAGCCAGAAGACGATGCGCGCGATGCGCGCGGTAGGTCGTTTGAATCGATACAGCAACAACGCCCTGCGAAGCGTCATCCGACTCCTCGGCGGGTCGGTCGGTTCTGCTTCCTCGATGCGAAGCGACCAGAAGCGAAGGCTCATCGCGACCACCGTCATCACAGCGACGGCGATGAGGTCGCCGTAGACAAACCCTCCTGAGAAGTAGTTGCGGATGCCGAGTGTGTCCGGCCTGCCCATAGCGGAAGCCATCGCTCCAGAGACCTGAAAAACCACGAGGCCGAGGCTGCAATAGAAGAGAGCTCGAACGGTCCTCGCGCCGCGGCGCTGCATCGGGTAGGCAAGGAGCAGCCGGCGCAGCGTGACAGCATGCTTCTCGTCGACGGGTGGCGGTTTGGATTCGGCGACGAGGGCAGAAGCTTCATCCAGCCAAGCCTGCGCTCGCGTGGCGGCCTGCTGTTGTGCGTCTGGTGAGTCGGCAACCAGCTTGCTGGCGTTCCACCAGTCGGCAGCGAACGCGACCTGCCTGCTGGCGTCTTCGACGGCCAGCTTGCGCCGGCCGTGTTGGGTCCTGCGCTCGCGCCAGTCCCCGATCACGAGGGCGCCGATCCCGATTCCGGCGGTCAGGATCGGCGTGATCACGGTCAGGGCGATGCGTATGACCTGGTCAGCATCCATCGCGCCTGATGATGCCACCCTGGAGGCGTCGCCGAGATCGATATGCCGACCGTCGACCGGACGTGATGTGCGCCCGATTTTGCGTTCAGGGCTGTGGATCGGCTGTCGGCACGACCCTCACTGCAAGCTTGAGCGGCATCAGCCTTCGCGGCGGGCGGTGTCCAGCCCCAGCGACATACCGGCCAACCCGCGCTTGCGGCTCGACAGCGCGTCGGCGATGTTGCGCAGTTCCTTACCTGCCGCCGAATCCGGCGCCGACAGCACCAGCGGCACGCCGTCGTCGCCCGCGGACACCAGCGCGGGATCGAGCGGCACCTGGCCGAGCAGCGGCACGTCGGCGCCGACCGCACGGGTCAACCGCTCGGCGACCTGGCGGCCGCCGCCTTCGCCGAAGATCTGCATCGTCGTGCCGTCGGGCAGCAGCAGCCCGGACATGTTCTCCACCACGCCGACGATGCGCTGGCGGGTCTGCAGCGCGATCGCGCCCGCCCGCTCGGCCACCTCGGCGGCGGCCAGCTGTGGCGTCGTCACCACCAGGATCTCGGCGCCGGGGATGAGCTGCGCAACCGAGATCGCGACGTCGCCGGTGCCCGGCGGCAGATCCAGCAGCAGCACGTCGAGGTCGCCCCAGTACACGTCGGCCAGGAACTGCTGCAGCGCGCGATGCAGCATCGGCCCTCGCCACACCACAGGGGTGTTGCCCTGGGTGAACATCGCGATCGAGATGACCCGCACATCGTGGGCGACCGGCGGCAGGATCATCGACTCCACCTGGGTGGGCCGGTCGGTGGTGCCCATCATCCGCGGCACCGAGTGGCCGTAGATGTCGGCGTCGAGCACGCCGACCGACAGTCCGCGCCCGGCCATCGCGACGGCCAGATTGACCGTGACGCTGGACTTTCCGACGCCGCCCTTGCCCGACGCGACCGCGTACACCCGGGTCAGCGAGCCGGGTTGGGCGAACGGAATCACCGGTTCGCGCGCGTCGCCGCGCAGCTGCTTGCGCAGCTCGGTGCGCTGCTCGTCGTTCATC
>Ga0207693_10005362_pt1 | contig 10712 bp, 10 predicted proteins | sample LARL81metaG_FD_184347 | JGI IMG/M metagenome (GOLD analysis project Ga0207693, IMG submission 184347) | Corn, switchgrass and miscanthus rhizosphere microbial communities from Kellogg Biological Station, Michigan, USA - LAR L8-1 metaG... | ecosystem: Host-associated > Plants > Roots >... | reverse complement strand
CCTGGTAGAACTGATCCTGGGGCAGAAAGCGTTCGATGTCGGCGCCGTCGATGCCGCCGCCCATCGTCTCCTCGGCCGCGGCGGCGACGTCTCGGCGCCCTCCGTGCCGGGATTGCGGGCGGCCCTGCTCCTAGGCCAGGCGAGTACGCACCTGTGGCACGGCATGGCCAGCATCTACCGCAAGCTTGCCGCCTCCCGCCGGCGCGACGCGGTGCTGCGCGCCCGCGAGCTCGAGCTGATCTGAGCCCGGCCGTCACCCATCATGGGTGAGCCCACCGCGCCCGGGGATTGCCAAGATCATCGGTGATACCTGTCGTGAGGATCGGACGCTGTTCCGCGATGAGAGCCCAGCTGCCTATCTATGAGATCCGTCTCGCTGGTCCGCTCGATGAGACCCGCGAGGCGGCCTTCGCTGGCCTGAATGTGGCCTCTCACGGCCAGGTCACGGTCATCACCGGCGAGTTCGATCAGGCGGCGCTGCACGGCCTGCTGGAGAGGATCCGGATGCTCGGCCTCGACCTCGTGGAGGCCCGCCGGGTCAGCGGCCGTCCGCGACGCCCGGCCGACCCGGGTCCCAGAAGGAGTCCTCGATGACCAGGCGCACCTACGAGATCAGGGTGATCGGCTCGCTCGGCCCGGCGGCGCGGGAGGCGTTCGCCGACATGACCGTCGAGGTGGAGCCGACCATCACGGTCCTGTCCGGTGACCTCGACCAGCGCGGCCTGCACGACCTGCTGGATCGGGTGCGTGCGCTGGGCCTCGAGCTCGTCGGGGTCAAGCAGGCAGCCGACTGAGCTCCAGGTTGAACGCCAGGATGCGGTTGAGCGCGCCGTGCAGGGCGGCCTCGAGCGTTATGGATCAGCCGGTTACATGCTGAAGCCGCTGATCGCATCACCGATCAGCTTCGCCCCGATGACCAGGCACAGAACAGCCATGATGACCGCGTTGTGCTGTCCCATCCAGTCCCTGAGCTCGGCCAGGATCCGCTGGGACCGGTCACCGAGGGCAAAGTACATCACCACCGGAGCGGCCACGCCCAGTGTCGCCACGATCGCGAACACGATGTAGGCGATGGCCTGATCCGCGCCACTGATCCCGGTTTGCGCTATCCCCGCCGCGGCGCCGATGGCCAGCAGGGTGTTCTTCGGGTTGAGGCCGGACAGCACCGCGCCTGCTCCGACCGCCTTCCCCGGGTTGAACCGCTCGATCGAGCCCATCCACTTCGGCGCCTCGATCTCCTGCCCGGGCTGCGGCCGGGCCCGCCACTGACGGACCGCCAGCAGCACCAGCAGCAGGCCGAGCAGGAGTTTGAGCACGCTGACCCAGGTGGCGGGTTTCCCGTCATTGCTCGCGTTCGCGGGACCGGCGATCGCCAGCACGATCGCGCCGATCACGGCCAGCCCGGCCAGCCAGCCCAGCACGAATCCCGGCCCGTTCAGCCGGGCCCGCGGGGACATGAGCATCAGCGCGACCGCGATGATCGGGATGGGACTCAGCGCCACGCCTACCGCCAGCGGCAGCGCCTGCCCGATCGCCGCGCCCATCTAGGCCTCCCGCACGACGCAGCGGAAGCCGAGATGACAGGTTGACGTGTCGATGGGCTGGGCCATCCGGGCCGCGGGACGGTAGCGCCGGCAGTAGTTCAGCGCGCACAGATGGGACCCGCCCTTCATGACCTTACGCGGGATGCGCGCCGGATCCCGCCGGTCGACGCTCTGATCGCGGCCGCCACAGCAGGCGGGCACGTCGACGGCATGGCCGCTGTACCAGTCCGAGGTCCACTCCCAGACGTTACCGATCATGTCGTAGAGGCCGTAGCCGTTGGCCGGGAACGCGCCGACCGGCGAGGTCCGCTCGTACCCGTCGTCCTGCGTGTTCAGCACCGGGAACTCACCCTGCCAGGTGTTGGCCATCCAGCGTCCGTCCGGGTTCAGCTCGTCGCCCCAGGCGAACTCAGCGCCGTCGATCCCGCCGCGCGCGGCCAGTTCCCATTCCGCCTCGGTCGGCATCTCCTTGCCCGCCCACCTGGCGTATGCCAGGACGTCGGCCCAGGCCACGTGCACCACCGGATGGTCCGGCAGGTTCCGGATGGAGCTGCCCGGGCCCACCGGATGCCGCCAGTCCGCGCCGTGGACGGGCTTCCACCAGTTGTACGGGTCGGCCAGGCTGACCCGTTGCGGGGGGGCCACGAACACCGATGAGAACGGGACAAGCAGGTCCGGCCTGGCTCCGGGATAGTCGGCGGGATCGGGTGCCCGCTCGGCCACGGTGACATACCCGGTCTTGCGGGCGAACCGGCCGAATTCCCGGTTCGTCACCGGGCCGGCGTCGATCCAGAAGCCGCCGACGGTGACCTTGTGTGCCGGAGCCTCCTCGGGATAGTGCCGGTCCGAGCCCATCAGGAAGGTCGCGCCGGGAATCCGCACCATGCCGTCCATCGCTGCCCCTAACTCAGATTCGTGATCCCGATGTCATCTCCCCAGATCACGAGGATGTCTGGCGTGGCCGTCCCAGCCATGGCGTGCCTCCGCGTTTCGGCGTCCTGAGCCTGATTGTGCTGTCACCCGAAACGCACCGTCCTCATCCGTGGCGAATGATTCCAGGGATCCGCCCGCGGGGGATACTGACACCGTGGTAGATGCGCGCGACCGGCTGCGGCCGGCAGGCAGGCGAAATCCCGTGGAGGCTATCGCCCAGCAGGTCACCGAGCGCGTCGTCGATCTCCTGGTCAGCGCGCTGGACGTGAACGAACTCGCCGCGCGCATCGACCTGAACGCGCTAATCGGCCGCGTCGACATCGACGCGGTCCTGAAGAAGGTGGACCTGAACTCCCTGATCGACCAGATGGACGTGAACGCCGTGCTGGCCCGGGTGGACCTCAAACCGCTGCTGGACCGGGTCGACGTCAACGACCTGCTGAGCAAGGTGGACGTGGACGCCCTGGTCGAGCGGACCGACCTGGGCGCCGTGATCGCCAGGTCGTCCGGAGGCATGGGGGCCGAGGCTCTCGACGCGGTGCGCAGCCAGGCGGTCGGCCTCGACCAGTTCGTCGACCGCTGGGTGCAGCGCTTGCTCCGGCGCAAGGATCCCGCCCCGTCAGCGCCGTCGGCGCTGCTTCCGGCGCAGGTCGAGCCGTGACCGTCCAGCCGGCCGTCGTCAGCTACCAGGGGCGCTACGCGGGTTCGGTGTCCAGGTTCACCGCCTACGCCATCGACCTGGTCGTCACCACCGCCGTGTTCTCGCTCGCCCTGGCCGCCATCTCGTACGGCGTGCACATCGTGACGGGCCACAACGTCAGCTGGAACCGCTCGAATATCGTCGTCGCCGTCCTCTTCGTCCTCTGGCAGTTCGTGTACTTCGGCTACTCGTGGGCGGTGAGCGGCCGCACCTTCGGCATGGCGGCGCTCGGCATCCGCGTCGTCGCTGTGGACGGCTCGGTCCTGGAACCGCGGCGGGGCGTCGTGCGCGCCCTGGTGTTCCCGCTCAGCTTCCTGCTTTTCGGCCTGGGGTTCCTCGGCATCCTCGTGCAGCGCGAGCATCGCGCCCTGCACGACCTCATCGCCGGCAGCGCCGTCATCTACGCCTGGGATGCCCGGGCCGCCCACCTCCGCTTCCTGGCCCGCCAGGCTGATCTCGTCCCGGGCGCCCGCCCGCCCGCGGGCCGGTAAGGGCCGTCCCTGCTCACTCTCCGGGGGTGACGACGCCGCGCGGCCTGGTCGTTATGGTCGCACGATGAGCAGGAAACTTGCGGCTGAGTTCCTCGGTACGGCGATCCTGGTGTTCTTCGCGGTCGGCGTAGCCACGCTGATGTTCGGCTTCAAATTCGCCGGCGCCAGCGTCGCGGCCGGAGTGGTGGCCACCGCGCTGGCGTTCGGCCTGACGCTGCTCGCGCTGGTGTACATGATCGGGCCGATATCCGGCAGCCACGTCAACCCCGCGGTCACCATCGGCGCCCTGCTCACCGGCCGCATCGCGCTGGCCGAGGCGGTCGGCTACTGGATCGCCCAGTTCGCCGGCGGTATCGTCGGTGCGCTGGTGCTGTGGGGAACGTTCAGTACCTCGCCGTTCTACCACCGGGCCACCACCGGGCTGGGCACCGACGGCTGGGGCAAGCAGTCCCTCATTCACATCGGCCTCGGCGGGGCGTTCATCTTCGAGATCATCCTGACCGCGTTGTTCGTCTTCATCGTCCTGCGGGTGACATCGGCGACCGCCAACGCGGCCACCGCGGCCATCGCCATCGGGCTGACGCTGACCGTGGTGCACCTGGTCGGCATCCCTGTCACCGGCACGTCGGTAAACCCGGCCCGCAGCCTCGGCCCCGCCCTCGTGGTCGGCGGCGCGGCCCTCAGCCAGGTGTGGCTGTTCATCGTGGCGCCCCTGATCGGCGGCGTGCTCGCGGCCGGCCTGCACCGGCTCCTCTACCGCGAGGAGAGCATCAGGCTGGCCCCCGAAGCGCAGCAACCCGACCTGGCTGAACAGCGGGACATTTAGCCCGGGCCAGCCGGACGGCCCCAACCCCGGAGCGGACGCATCGGCCACCGACCGGGCCCAGGCCACTGCGGTCGGCGTGGTCGGGAGACGTGATCCGCACCGACCTTGGCCAGCAGGCCGGAACGTTCGGGCCGCCAGCACGATCAGCCCGCCCGGCAGCCGCGGTAGTACCGTTCCAGTGCAAACAGCAGACCAGGGCCACCGCCCCGACCGCGAATGTGGTCAGGCTCGCCTGCCCGAGATGGGCCACCAGGTAGCCGAACTGCCGGACGGTGTTGCCGGGCCCCTTCTTCAGCCCGAACAGCTTGGGCAACTGGCTGACCGTGACGACCGGGGGGTCACCCTGCTCTTTCACGTACCGATTCAGTCGCGCATGAAGGCCATGCGTACCTCGGCGGCCAGGTCGACGAAGGGCTGGCCGCTGACGTCGACCGCCGCCCGGTGGATCGTGCCGCCGGTGAAGGGCCAGGGGGCCTGGCCCGCGTAGTCGGTGGTCACCGGCTCACCGGAGTCCTTGCCGATGTTGAGCCCTTCCCCGGCGATGGAGAACTTGCCGGGCTGGGTCCTGACCCGACCCTGCCCGACCGGCTGCTCGCCCATACGCAGGGTCAGCGTGCCCTCGGCGGGCATGGTGTCACCCTCGCGCTCGAAGGAGGCCGACAAGACCTTGCGGCCGGCCGGCAGCGGTTCGGTCGATTCGATGACCTGCTCCTGGTCGCCGACGAAGTTGTAGACGTACTTGAGCTTGCCGTCCTTGACGTACAGGGCGTGGCCGCCGAACCGGGAGCCGTGGGCGAACAGCACCCCGGCGGCGTCCGGGCCGTCGATGGTGACCTCCACGCCCACGGTGTACGAGCGGTTCCTGATGTTCGGCGCGACCGACTCGGGGACCTCGGCGGTGCCGGGGTAGTAGACGTACCGGTCCCGCGGTTTGGTCAGATGCGGCCGATCGGTGGTGATGATCTCCAGGGCACCGCGGTTTTCCAGCGGTAGCGCGCCGTACTGGCCGGCTTGGGCCCACCAAAGCTCGATGAGCTCCTGCAGCTTCTCCGGCTCCTGGCCGGAGAGGTCGTGGCACTCGGTGGGGTCTTCCTCGGTGTTGAACAGTTCCCAGCGCTGGGTGGCGTAGCGTGCCCACATGTCGGGGGCGGACGGCGAGACCGCGGCGGCCTTCCAGCCCTGGTGCCAGATCGCCCGGGTGCCGCCCATCGAGTAGAACTGGGTCTGCTTGTCGGTCGTCGCCCCGGCGTCGTTCAGGGTGACCTCGAAGCTGACGCCCTCCAGCGGGAACTGCGTGTAGCCCTTCACCACCTCCGGCGGCTCGATCCCCAGCACCGAGTACAGCGTGGGCACGATGTCGACGGCGTGCACGTACTGGCGGCGCACGCCGGTGGAGGTGATCCGGGCCGGCCAGGACACGATCATCGGGTCGGCCGTCCCGCCCTCCCAGTTCGAGTACCGCTTCCACAGCTTGAACGGGGTGTTGAACGCGCACGCCCACCCGGTCGGGTAGTGGTTGTAGGTCGCCGGGCTGCCCAGTTCATCGAGGTACGGCAGGTTGGCCTCGATGCTGTCCGGGACCTCATTGAAGAACTTGTTCTCGTTGACCGAGCCGTTCGGGCCGCCTTCGCCCGAGGCCCCGTTGTCCGACACCAGCACGATGATCGTGTTGTCCAATTGCCCGGACTCCTCCAGGTGGTCCAGCAGCCGCCCGATCTGGTGGTCGGCGTGGGACAGGAAGCCGGCGTACACCTCGGCCATCCGGCAGAACAGCCGCTTCTCGTCGTCGGTCAGGGAATCCCACGGCCGCACCGTGTCCAGCTCGGGCCAGCCCTTGCCGTCGGCGCTGGTGGCGTCGATATAGGGGTTGATCGGCGACAGCTCGGCCTGGTCCGTGATGACGCCCATCCGCTTCTGCCGTTCGAACACCTGCTCCCGGTACGCCTCGTAGCCCACGTCGAACTTGCCCCGGTACTTCTCGATCCACTCCTTGGGCGCGTGGTGCGGGGCGTGGCACGCACCCGGGCAGTAGTACAGGAAGAACGGCTTGTCCGGGGCGACCGCCTGGGCGTCCCGGATGAACTCCAGCGCCTTGTCGGTCAGGTCCTCCGTCAGGTGATAGCCCTCCTCCGGCTTCCTGGGCTGCTCGACCGGGTGGTTGTCGTAGACCAGGTCCGGGTACCACTGGTTGGTCTCCGCGCCCAGGAAGCCGTAGAACCGCTCGAATCCCCGCCCGACCGGCCACTGGCTCTTCCGTGAGGCCAGGTTCATCTCGTCCTCGGCGGTCAGGTGCCACTTGCCGGTCATGTAGGTGTTCCAGCCGCGCTCGCCCAGCACCTCCGCGATAGTGGCGCACTCGAACGGTATGTGCCCGTTCGAGCTCGGAAACCCCGACGCCGCCTCGGTGATCGTGGCCATCCCGTTGGTCGTGTGGTTCCGGCCGGTCATCAGGCAGGACCGAGTTGGCGAGCACAGCGCCGTGGTGTGGAAGTTGGTGTAGGTCAGGCCGCGCTCGGCGATCCGGTCGATGTTCGGCGTCTCGATCAGCCCGCCGTACGGCCCCATCGCCGAGTAGCCCACGTCATCGAGCACGATGTACAAGACATTGGGCGTGCCCTCGGGTGCGATCGGCTGCGTGTACGGCTCCCAGTCCGGCACGGACTGCGTCACGTCGACGTTGATCACTCCGCGGAACGGCTTCGCCATCGCTGCTCCTCCTGCCTTGGCGACCTCGCTTGACAGGGCTACCCTGGCAGCCAGGCCGGGGGAACGACGTCACCCGGAACGAGTGAAGGGCCGGCCTCGCCGGTCAGCCCGGGACCCTGGTGACGGGCGGGATCGTCCAGGTGCCGTCGAGCACGGCCGCCCGCGGCTGGTACAGGCGCATGATGGGCCGGAACGGCGCGGCCGGAGCGGGCAGCCAGTTGCTGATGTCGGCCGGCGGCTCGTGCTGGATCGCGATCGTGATCGATCCGTCGCCGTCGCGGCGCAGGCCCGGCGTCCGGTCGCCGATCGAGTACCGGCCGATCGGGTTGGCGACCAGGTAGAAGTCCGGCAGGTCGTACATCGTGACGGACCAGAACCCGTCCACCGGCGGGTCCTGGGCGAAGGTGAGGGTGTACCGGTTGTGCCCGTCCAGCTGGCGGCCGTCGGCGTCGGTGTAGGTCATGGGGTAGGCCGCCTCGTACCCGTGGTTGCCCCACAGGCCGCCCCGGGCGGCCAGGGCCCGGGCCAGGTAGCTGACGTTGCGGTCGGTGATCTTCCAGGCCGGGTCGTCGATCGTGCCCGGGCCCAGGTGGTCCAGGTTGTAGTCGAACATGTGGAAGGTCAGCGTCCAGCCGTTGACCACCGGCGCCAGGCCGCCCGCCGTCAGGGCCTCTTCCATCTTCTGCCTGGCCGCGTCTGCGCCCGCCGTCAGCGTCTTGGCCAGGTCGGCCGGACAATCCGGGTAGGGCGAATCGGCGTCGAGCAGGCCGAGCGGAGCAAACCGCTCCTGGTAGGCGCGGTCCGGCCCGGACGGCGGGAAGGCCTGCATCCAGGTCCGCAGTTGCTCGAAGAACGCCAGCTCGGCCGCGACGGTCACCGGGTCAGGAAGGCCACGCGCCGGTCCCGGGGAGCCGTACGGTTCGAGGCTCAGCGCGCCTTGCAGCATGCGGACGGCATCCAGGTCCGCGGGGCCATCGCAGGCCCACCGGCCGACGATCGTGCCCACGGCCGTCGGGAACTCGATGACCGGCGCCGGGGGAAGCCCGTCCGGCTGCCACCCCGGCGAGACGAGCAGGAAGGCCCCGGCCTCCGTCCCGGTCGCCCGGCGGCCCACGTAGGCGAAGTTGTCGGTCCACGCGTCCACGAACTGCAGCACGTAGTAGCGCCCGGCGGCCTCGGGCACGCGCAGCAGCACCGGGCCGCCGCTCACGTCGACCTGCGCGATCGAGTAGATCGTGTCGTTGTTGACCGACACGAACCGCTCGTCCGGGCCGGCCAGCTTCGACGCGTGGCTGAACTGGTTGAACGGAGCCGGACTGAGTGAGCCGAGGCCGTCGTGCGTGAAGCGGCTGACCTGCTGCAGGTCGAAGACCAGCGGGAATCCGTACACGTAAGCATCGGCGGCCAGTGCGGTCAGGTCCTCACTCATGGCCCCGATCCTCGTCCCAGGCCCGGCCGGCCGTCGTCACCTGATGCGGGTGAGATAACCGCCAGGTCGCCGCCCTCAAGGACCGGCCCCGCGCCATGAAACCCCGAGTCCACGGCGTTGGGACGCCGTGAAAGGCGGGTTTCAGGCCTTTAGTGTGGAGTGCCGGGCGGTGCCGCGGTACAGCCGATATCCGTGCTCGTCCCCGCCCACTCCCACGCCAGCCGACGGGTGCTGACAGGCCCGTCTTTGGCCAGGTCCGGGTCACGGAGCACGGGGGACACCCCGGGGCGGAACGTCCTCCTCTGCTGGTACCGCGGCAAGCTCGTCAGGCAGGGTGACCTTCTGCCCGGGTCGCGCGCTGGGGGCCTGTCCGGGGCCGGTCCGCATGCCAGCCCCGCCCCGGCGCGCCACGCCGCGAGCTCATCCCGCCCGGCAAGTTCCACGAGGCTAGCCCAGCGTGCGGCGGTGACACCCGCATGGAGGAGATGTGTAGTTGAGATGGAGAGCGGATTCGGTGGGGCACGCCGGTCAGGAGCCGCCGATCGCGGCGGCCCCCGGCAAGCCCACCCGCGGCCAGCCCCTCACTCGGCTGGCCCGCGGCCGCGATTATGACACTATGTGTTACCGGCGCGAAACGCGCCGTGCCGTCCGCCGCGACGTGCGACGGGCTACCCTACGGCCTCCGAACATTTGTTCCTCCTCGTTACGACTTGGCCGCGCCGGCCGTCTCCATCGCGTGGAGTTCGGTGGCTTCCTCGGCCGTCATGAGCCCGATCCCGACGAGATCGAGCGGGCTGATAAAGCCGTCGCTGATGCGGAAGCCGCCCGCGCGAGCGATGGCGTCCCGCAGCGGCACGGCCCAATGGTGTTCCAGCAGGACGAGCGCTGCCGCGGAGTCGTTGGGGATGTCCTCGAGCACGTCCCACTCGTCGGCGTCGCCGAAGACGTTGATCCCCTCGGCCTCGGCCTCCTCGGCACCCGCGATCGCGCCGGCCTCCATGCCCTCCTCCCCGTCAATGCCGAGACCGATGAGCGCGCCGATCTTGGTGCCGAACTCAATAGCCTCCTGTTCCGTCAGGTTGCTCAGATGCTCGACTTCAAGCTCGCCCGCTTGGTCCTTGTAAACGGCCAGCGCGTCGATGACGCGCACCGTGCCACTTGCGTGCAGCCGCTCGAGCTCTGCGATCACCTCGCCGTGAAAATCCGGGTGGTTGAACCCGAGGACGATGAGCTGCACTGGTCCGATCGCCACGTTATATTCCTCCCTTTCCTTCCCGATCCATGTGTCTGGTCCAAGTCCAGCGGCCCGCTGGTTGCCTGTCCCCACCCGTTCCGGGTGAGATGCCGGGCGATCAAGGCCGCGACGGCCGGGCCCCGTCCCCGGGCAGCTCAGCCGATGGCGGCGGCGACGATCTCGCGGGCCTGCTCCTGGATGGCCGCCAGCTGCGCCGGGCCGCGGAAGGATTCGGCGTACAGCTTGTAGACGTCCTCCGTCCCGGACGGGCGGGCGGCGAACCAGCCTGACTCGGCCACCACCTTGAGGCCGCCGATCGGCGCTCCGTTGCCCGGCGCGGTCGTCAGCGCCGCTGTGATCGGCTCGCCCGCGAGTTCGGTGGCCGAGATCTGGTCGGGGGAGAGCCTGGCCAGCGCGGCCTTCTGCGCGCGGGTCGCCGGGCTGTCGATGCGCGCGTAGGCCGGGTCCCCGTACCGGGACGTCAGGTCCTGGTACAGCTCCGACGGAGAGCGCCCGGTCACCGCGGTGATCTCGGAGGCGAGCAGGGCCAGGATGATCCCGTCCTTGTCGGTGGTCCACACCGAGCCGTCCCGCTGCAGGAACGACGCGCCCGCGCTCTCCTCGCCGCCGAAGGCCACCGAGCCGTCCAGCAGCCCCGGCACGAACCATTTGAACCCGACCGGTACCTCGAGCAGCCGCCGGCTCAGTCCCTCCGTCACCCGGTCGATCATCGAGGAGCTGACCAGCGTCTTGCCCACGGCGGCCGGGCCCGGCCAGCCGTCCCGGTGCCGGTACAGGTAGTCGATGGCGACCGCGAGGTAGTGGTTGGGGTTGAGCAGCCCGGCGTCG
>Ga0207693_10005361_pt1 | contig 10713 bp, 5 predicted proteins | sample LARL81metaG_FD_184347 | JGI IMG/M metagenome (GOLD analysis project Ga0207693, IMG submission 184347) | Corn, switchgrass and miscanthus rhizosphere microbial communities from Kellogg Biological Station, Michigan, USA - LAR L8-1 metaG... | ecosystem: Host-associated > Plants > Roots >... | reverse complement strand
GCTGCGGCTGATGAAGGCGCAGTTCGACCCTTCCGCGTCGGGATCCCACCTGGCGTCCACGCTGCAGGACCTGATGAACGGCCGCCGCACCGAGATCGCCCACCTCAACGGCGCGATCGCGGTTCGCGCCGCCGAGCACGGCCTCGATGCGCCGTTGAACGGTTTGATTACCCGGCTGATCCAGCTGCTAGAAGCCACCTGGCCGGAGCGCGTCAACCGCCTCCACAGCTCATCCGGCTAGGGCCGCGCGGGCAACGCCCAAGCGCTCCGCATACGGAACCGGCGCGACGCGAGTGGAGGCCTCCCGCAGCGGGCGAAAAACGCTGCGTACGCAATCCATTCCGCTGCTGCGTCCGTATATGAGCTGGGTGTGTCGCATCGTGGTCTTGCAAGCTAGGAGGAGACCAATGAAGCGAGTTCTCGCAGCCACAGGCACCGCGGGCTTCTCAGTTCTGCCAGATACCGGCCCGGTCGCTTCGTGCTCCCGGAGTGGTGTCGCGGCCAAACCCTTTTAATCGCCGCAAAGTGCCCAGGGCCGACGGCCCCAAGCGCTATGGCGAGAACGGGGGGAACATGACCGCTACCGCCTACGGGTTCCTGTTGCGCGCCAGCACGCAGCGGGTCACTGTACCAGGTGACCAACGCCAAACCCGGCCTACCGCGGGCCTGGCCGTCCCAGTCGGCGAACGCAGCGGTCTGGCCAGCCGTCTCGGCCTGGTCGGCACGCTCGGCGAGATCCCGCGAGATGACGAGCCGCTCCGCAGCCGGGCCCGCTGGCCGGCCATGACTTCGCGGCCGAGCATAAGACCGGTAACGATCGCCTGTAATTACCAATCAATTGATGCGTTTTGTCCGCTTGCGATTAAACCTTTTCGCGATTTACCTTTGAAGTGGGGTAGGCAGTATGATGAATATTCTGGGTTTGCTATGTGACGTGCGGGGCGAACCGTCGTGGCGGGGGTAGCAGTAAAAGCCATTGACGCCGAAGGGCCCGTCCCGGCCGGGGCCCTAGCGCTGCGCCCGGGAACGCCTTCTGGCCAGACCGCTGGCGACGTGGCGGCGGCGCGTCTCCAGGGGCCCGTGCGAGCCGGCGACGATTTCGGCAGGTGGCTCGCGCCCATCGCGGTCATCACGATATTCGCCGTTGGAGCTGGGATCCTGTCAGCCGGGTTGCCGCCGGGGGTGGCCGGGGCGGGCTCCCTCGCCATGCTCGGGCTGGCGGCCGGGCTGTCGGGGGCGGCGCTTTCGCCGCGAATCCGCCGCCTCCGGCTGACGGTGCCGGCGCTGGTCGGCGTGGGGCTGTGCGGTGCCGGGCTTGACTGGCAGGCGGACGGCCCGGGATTCATCGCCAGTTACGTATCACTCATGGGCCTGGGGCTGCGGGCGCCGCGCCGGATTGCCATTCTGGCCGGAATTCCCGTAGTCACTGCTATTTCCGTCGAGGAAACGTACGAGTCGCCGAATCCGGCGAGCACGCTGCTGGCGGTTATTGCCGCCTCCGGCTTGCTTTTCATGATGGCGGCCTTCGCCGCGGTCAGCCTGGACCGCCGCCAGCACGCCGAGGCCCTGCTCGCCCAGGAGGCGGCGACCAGCCAGGCCCGGCAGGCGGCGGCGGCCCTGGCCGAGCGTTCCCGGCTGGCCCGCGACCTGCACGACGTCCTGGCGCACAACCTTTCCGGGCTGGCCGTGCAGCTGGAGGCAACCCGGCTGATGGCCATCACCAAAGGCGCGGGCGAGAACATCGTGAATCAGGTCGCCGCGGCTCGCAAGCTCGCGTGCATCGGCCTGCTGGAGTCACGGCGAGTGCTGCTGCTGCTGCGCGAGGGCGAGACGCCCGATGCCGCCAGCCTGCCCGCGCTGGTCTCGGAAATCTCCGCGCTGCTGGGCATCCCGGTCGCGCTGCAGTCTCACGGCGTCCCGTGTCCCCTCGGTCCCGGCGCCGGGGCAGCGCTCTACCGCGTCGTGCAGGAGGCGCTCACGAACGTGGTCAAGCACGCGGGCCGCGGAGCGGAGGTGACCGTGCGGCTCGCCTGGGCGCCGGACGGCGTCGAGGTGTCGGTTACCGACCGCGGCGGCGACGGGGTCGACTCCGGCCTGCCGTCGAGCGGCTCTGGCCTGTCCGGCATGGTCGAGCGGGTCTCGCTGATCGGCGGCCATCTGCACGCCGGGCCGACGGGTGACGGCTTCGCGGTTCACCTGTGGATACCGTCCCGCCCGGGCGAGGTGGGCCAGGTGCCATGACCGTCATCCGGGTGCTGGTGGCCGATGACCAGAAGGTGGTCCGCGACGGCCTGTGCGCGCTGCTCGGCATGCTGCCCGGCATCGAGGTGATCGGCACCGCGGTCGACGGTGCGGACGCCATCTGGCAGGCCAGGCGGCACGTCCCGGACGTGGTGCTGATGGACCTGCACATGCCGAACTGCGACGGCGTCGAGGCGACCCGGCGGATCGTGCGCGACCAGCCGTCGATCCGGGTTGTCGCGCTCACCGCGTATTCCGACGATGAGCGGGTGTTCGGCGCGCTGCGCGCGGGCGCGCGTGGCTACCTCACCAAGGACGCCAGCGCCGAGGAGATCTTCAAGGCGGTATCGACCGTGCGCGCGGGGAACGCCCAGCTGGATCCGGCCGTGCAGCTCATACTGGTGGACGCCATCGCGCGGGGCGCGCGCGTTGGCCTGGCCGACGCCGGGCCGGCCGGCGCCGTGCTGGCGGGCGCGCCGGGCGACGCGGGCGTTGCTGGCTCGGGGGACGCACTCGCTGGCGGCAACGGGACGACGGCGGACGGGCTGACGCAGCGCGAGGTGGACGTGCTGGCCGCTATCGCGGCGGGCCTGTCCAACGCCGAGATCGCCGGCCGGCTCCGAATCTCCCCGGCGACGGTGAAGTCGCATGTCAACCACCTGCTGGCCAAGACCGGGATGCGGGACCGCGCGCAGCTGGTTGGCTACGCGTTCCGGCGAGACCTGGTGCGGTAGCGGCGCGCGTCACTGTGCGGCCTGCCGCGCCGGGGGCGTCGCCCCGTAAATTTTCGCCGCTACCCGGTAGGCGCGCTTGTCCATGGCCAGCGCCTCGGCGCGCCACTTGGCCAGCCCTGCCGTGCTCAGGTGCCTGACCGCGGTCAGCTGTAGGTACTCCCGCGAGTCACCGCCGTTCGCGCTCACTTTCACCAGGCCGGTGCCCGGGGCGTAGTACTTGATCTGATGGCCGCTGGTGGGATCGTTCGGGCTGGTCTCGTCGACCACCACGATCGAGTTGTAGCAGCCGGACTTCACGCACGCGTGCTGGCCGACGCTAGTGACCTTCGATATGTCGTCGAACTGGATCGCCGGGACCAGCCCTTCGCGGTACTGCATGCCGACGTGCGGCTGGCCCAGCACGTGCATGCCGCCGTAGGCGCCGTCCGTCCCCCGGATCCAGGTGCTGGGCGCCCCGGTGAGCTTTCCGTTGTCGTACTCCTCGGGGTACTCGCCGAAGTTCCACACGTTCCCCGCGTCGTCCTGGGCGAAGAACGCCAGCTCCTGCTCCTGCATGGCGCCCTCGCGGTAGTCCTGGTCCAGCGCCACCAGCGTCTCGGTGCCGTCGACGTGCTTGACCAGGTCGGTGACGGTGAAGATCACGCTGTGCCCGTGCGTGCCGTCGGAGTCGACGATCGTGCCTTCGTAGCTGAACTGGGAGCCGACGGTCAGCGGGAAAAGCGGGTTGCTGACGTGGAGCGGGGTGCTGAACGGGCCGCCCGCCGGCTGGGCCGCGCTGCCTACGGGCCCAGCACTGGCCGGTGCCGACGGCGGCCCGCTGGCGGTTGGCGGCGACGGGCTGGCGACGGCCGCCGGGCTGGCGGGGGCGGCCGAGCCGCTCCCGCACCCGGCCAGCAGGCCGCCGGCCAGCAGCGCGACCCCGCAGGGGGCGGCGGTGGCCATCAGCCGCCGGGCGAGCGGGCTCGAACTGGGCAGGTGTGTTCTGATCATGGGTCTACACCTCCGCTTTCTGGCCGCGGCCCCGGCGACGCCCGGCGCCCGCGGTGACCGAACCTCAGGTACAGCGACGGGACGATGAAGAGGTTGAGCAGCGTGGAGGTGACCAGGCCGCCGAGAATGACCACTGCGAGCGGGTGCTCGATCTCGTGCCCCGGCCGCAGCCCCAGCGCGACCAGCGGGACCAGTGCCAGCCCGGTGGCCAGGGAGGTCATCAGGATCGGCGCCAGCCGCTCGCGCGCGCCGCGCAGCACGAGTTCCTTCCCGAACTCCATCCCCTCCTCCTCTTCCAGGTGCTGGCAATGGTTGATCAGCAAGATCCCGTTGCGGGCAGCGATCCCGAAGACGGTGAAGAATCCGACCAGGGAGCCGAGCGAGATGATCCCGCCGGCCATCCAGGCCGCCAGCACGCCGCCGACGAGCGCCATGGGCAGGGTGAGGAACGTGAGCAGCGCCAGCCGCCATCGGCGGAACGCCGCCTGTAGCAGGAACAGGGTCAGCAGGCCGGCGATGATCGCCGACTCCAGCAGGCGGCTCTGCGCGGCCTGCCTCTCCTGGTACTCGCCCAGCATCTCCACGTGGTAGCCGCGGTCAAGCTTCACCGAGGCCAGCTTGGCCTTGATGTCGTTGACGACAGAGCCGAGATCGTGGCCGGCCGAGACCGCCGCCCCGACGTCGAGGTAGCGCGAGTCGCCCTGCCGGTCGATGGCGTTGGGGTTCGGCCGCAGCGCCACAGTGGCGACCTCGCCGAGCCGAATATGGCCGCCATTGGGCAAGTCGATCGGGAGGTTCTCGATGTCGGAGAAGCTGTGCCGGACGCGGTCCGGGCTCCAGACCACGACGTCGTAGGCCTTCCCCGCCCGGAAGATGTCGCCGACCTCCTCGCCCGCGACCAAGGTGGCCGCGTCCCGCCGTACGTCTCCCGGCTTGAGGCCGTATCTCTGGGCCTTGGCGAGGTTGACCGTCACATCCGCCTGCGGGACGTCGGAAGAGATGTCCCGGTGCGCGTTGGCTACTCCGGGCACGGTCTTCACCAGGCGCAAGATCTCGTCGGACTTCGTGCGCAAGGTGGCGAGATTCTCCCCGTACACGCGCACGATGACGGGCTCCTTGCCGCCGGTGAGGACCTCCTCGATCCGCTCGTCGAGGTACGTCTGGACCTCGCGGTACAGCCCGGGGTATCCGTTGGCGACCCGGTGGATGCGGTCCAGCGTCGCCCCGTAGTCCGCGTCCGGCTTGAGGCTGACCCATATCTCGCCCAGGTTGACCCCGGCCACCTCCTCGCCGAGCAGCGCCTGGCCGATGTGCGCACCCGCGCTTTGCACGCCGGGAATCGCCAGCAACTCATGGCTGATCCGCGTCGTGGACCGCTCCATCTCCGCGGTAGAGGTGCCGGGCGGCGAGACCCAGTGAATGAGGAAGTCTCGTTCCTTGAAGCCGGGGAACAGCGACTGGCCGAGCTGCGGGTACACCACGACGCCGAGGATCGTCACCGCGACGAACAGCGCGTACGCCGCCACCGGGCGGAAGACGATCCGCGACAGCATCGCCGTGTAACCCCGCTGCAGCCACGTCACCAGCGGAGACTTGCGTCGCTCGATCGGCGCGCCACGCAGCAGCAGCAGTGACAGCGCCGGGGTCACGGTGAGCGCCACGACCATCGAGGCAGCCATCGCGAGCGTGTAAGCCAGCGCCAGCGGCCGGAAGAACGCCCCGGTCAGCCCGGTCAGCAGGAAGACCGGGATGAGTACCGCGACCAGGATCAGCGTGGCGTACACGATCGGGCTGCGCACTTCCATGCAGGCACTGAGGATCACCGAGGAGGTGGACCGCTGGCCGCCACTCAGCCGTTCCTCGCGCAATCGCCTGGTGATGTTCTCCACGTCGATGATCGCGTCGTCCACCACCGCGCCGAGCGCGATCACCAGCCCCGCCAGCGTCATCGTGTTGATGGTCGCACCCCGCCAGTACAGCACCAGCATTGTCGCCACCAGCGACAACGGGATGGTGACCAGGCTGACCAGCGCGACCCGCCACTCGAACAGGAACAGCGCCAGGATCACCATGACCAGGATGAATCCGAGCAGCATCGCCTGGGTGAGGTTGGCTATCGCGAGCTTGACGAAGTTGGCCTGCTGGAACACCTTGGTGTCGAACTGGATGCCGGGCAGGCCCGGCTGCAGGTCCCTGATCGCCTGCTCGACCCCCGCGGTCATCTGGAGGCTGTTCGCCCACGGGAGCTTCTCAACGACTAGCAGGAGGCCGGGCTTACCGTCGATGATGGCATCGCCGATCAGCGGCTGATGGACTTCGGCGGTGGTCGCGACGTCGCCAAGACGCACCGGTCCTTTCGCCCCCTCCGTGGTGACCGGCACCTTGGCCATGTCAGCCGGTGTGACGATCGGCAGCACGTTGCGGATGCCGATCCGCTGGCTCGGGGTCTCGATCATGCCCCCGGTGCCGATGACGGCGCCGGTAGAGAACTTCAGCAGCCCGGAGTCGACCGCGTCTGAGGTCGCCTCCATCACCTGGCCGAGCGAGACGTCCTTGGCCGCCATCTTCGACGGATCCGCCAGCACCGCCATCAGCTGCAGCCGTTCGTTCCAGATGGCCACGTTGGCGACGCCGGGCACACGCAGCAGCCGGGCGCGGATGGTCCAGTACGCCGTCATCGACATTTCGATCAGCGAATGGCTGTTCGACGTCATGCCGATCTGCATGGCGCGACCGGTGGCGGACACCGGGGCCAGCATGACCGGCGGCGCCGCCCAGGTGGGCAGGCTGGGCGACACGATGGAGAGGCGCTCCTGGACGAGCTGGCGGGCCCGCAGCTCGTCGGTGCCGGGCTTGAACAGCAGCTCGATCGACGACAGCTGCGGCACGGACTTGGACCGCATGTCATCCAGTCCCTGGATGCCGTTCAGCGCGGACTCCAGCGGCACCGTCACCAGCTGCTCCACGTCTGAGGTGGACAGGCCAACGCAGGCGGTCTGGATCAGCACCCGGGGCGGCGCGAACTCCGGAAACACGTCGACGTGCATTCGCGGCAGCGAGGTAATGCCAAGCAACATTATGCCGATGGCAGCCGCCACGACGAGATAACGGAACCGCAGGCTCGAGCTGATGATCGCGCGCATCAGCGTCCGCTGGGGACGGGCGGGGATGGGGGGGCGGCCGGCGGGGCTCATTCTTCGCCGCTGATGTTGTACTCGGTACCCAGCAGTTCCGCAGTGCCCACGGTCACGACCCGCGTGCCGACCGGCGGCCCGGCCGACAGCATGGCGACGTCGCCCCGGATCACCGTGACGGTGATCGGCCGCCGCACGTAGGTGCCGGGCGTGACCGCGACGTAGGTCCAGCTGGAGCCGTCGGTGTCATAGACGACGGCGGGATAGGGGATAACCTCGGCCGCGCCGGCCGTCCCCGGCGCCGCGGCGGTCACCGGCTGGGTCTGGATGCCAAGCCGGTGCACGGCGCCGGGAGTGAGCTCCAGCCGCGGGATGTCCGATCCCTTAACAGGGACGATCGTGGCCGGGGACGCCAGTTCCGGGGCAGGCGCGGTGCCGCACGCGGCCAGCGCCAGCACGGCGGCTGCCAGCAAGCCGGCGGCGGGCCAGACGTGCTTCGAGAACATCCGCTTGCTCCCTTCTGGGCTTTCCGAGCTTCCGATTACGGGTTGCCGGCCGTCCCCGGTACCGGCGCGGCGTGCGTGGTATCCGGCGGGCCGGGGACGTCGGGTGCCGCCGACGCGGCCTCCCGGCTCCGCGAGGTCACCAGGACCAGGAAGGCCGGCAGCACGAACATCTGGACGATGACCAGGCTGACAAGCCCGCCGAGCATCGTCACCGCCAGCGGGTGCAGGAACTCAAGCCCCGGCTGGGTGCCCGCGACCGCGGCGGGGACCATGAAGGCGGCGGTGGCCGCCACCGATTGGGCCAGCGGCACGGCACGATCCCGCGCCGCCACGCGGATGGGCTCGCGCGCGTCACCCTCGACCACGCCCTCGGCGGCCAGCACGCGGCGGCCGAGCAGGATGCTGGCGCGGATGGCCAGGGCCAGCACGGCGAACAGCCCGGTCAGCGAGGCGACGCTCCACGCCCCGCCGGTGATCAGCGCGGTGAGGAGCCCGCCGGCCACCGACAGCGGCAGCGAGACCAGCGCCAGCCAGGCCCGCCGCCAGCGCCCCACGCCGGCCTGCAGCAACAGGAGGGCGGCGACCAGCGCGACCGCGCCGTACGCGAGCCCGCGCAGGTCATCGCCCTGGCGGATGGTCGCATTGCCCAACACCTCCGCGTGGTATTCATACGGCATCTGAACCTTCGCCAGCGCCGTCCGTACGGCCGCGGTCACCCCCGCCGGGTCGCCGGTGACGGCCGCGGTCACGTCCACGCTGCGCAGCACGTCATCGTGGATGATCGCGGTCGGCTCTGGGCGCACGGTGAGGGTGGCGACGTCCCCGAGGCGCACCTGCCTGCCTGACGGGGTGTCGATCAGCAGATTCCGCAGCTCGGTGAGGTTGCTGCGGACCTGGGGCTGGCCCCAGACCACCACGTCGTAGATCTTCGACTGCTCGTAGAGGCTGCCGACGATCAGCCCCGAGGTGAGCGTCGTGGCGTCCCGCCGGACGTCGCCGGGCCGCAGCCCGTACCGCTCGGCAGCCGCCAGGTCCACCTTGATACCCATGACCGGTTCGGTGGGTATCGGGCGCACGGTGGGGTGCGCCACCCCCTGCATCCCGGCGATGAGCGCCCTGATCTGCCGTGCCTTGGCCGTCAGCGTCGGGATGTCGGCACCGTAGACGCGGACGACGAGGTCGTCGCGGTGTGCCGCCAGCAGCTGAGCGACCTGGTCGTCGGGGTAGGTGCCCAGGTCGGCGCGCAGGCCCGGGTAGCCGTGCAGGACCGAGGTGATCGCCGCGCGACTGCGGCCGTAGTCGGCCTGGCCGGTCAGCGTGACCCATATCTCGGCCGAGTTGACGTCCACGAGCTGGTCAGAGCCGACGGCCCGGCCGACGTGCGTGCCGACGCCCTGCACGCCGGGTACCGCCTGCAGGTCGCGGTCCACGGCCGCGGTGACCCGTTCCATCTCCGGCAGCGACGTGCCGGGCGCGGCCGAGACGCGCACCAGCAGGTTGCGGTCCTGCAGCTGCGGCAGCAGGGTGCCGTGCCCGGCCTGCAGGGGGATCATCGCGGCAGTGACCGCCGCGATCACGCCGACCGCCGCCCAGGCCCAGCGCGGCCGGGACACCACCGCGAACCCGCGGTCGAACGCCTGGGTCACCCACCGGGGGAAGCGGCGGTTCCGGTGCGGCGCCTCGCCGCGCAGCAGCCAGAGGCCGAGCGTGGGGGTCAGCAGGAACGCCACCACCAGCGAGGTGAGCACCGCCAGCATGTAGGTGAGCACCAGCGGGCCGCTGAACGCGGTAACCACGTGCCCGAGGACGATGAAGGGCAGCGTGGCCACACCGATGGCCACGGTGGCGAGCACGAGCGGGCCGCGCACCGCGGCCACCGAGGACCGGATGGCGTCGTTCAGCGGCAAGCCGGCGTCGCCGTTGATGGCCCGGTGGGCGGCGATGCCGCGCCGGACCGCGCCGACGTCGCTGATGACGTCGTCGATGACGATGCACACCGCCGCCGCTAGGCCGAGCACCGTGATCGTCGTGATGGAGTTGCCCCGCAGGTAGAGGATGTAGGCAGCCGCGACGATCGCCACCGGGACTGTGACCAGGCCGATCACCGCAACCCGCCAGGAGACGGCGAGGCCGAGGACCAGCAGGAGCAGGGCCAGCCCGGCGAGCGCGACCCACCCAGTGTTGTGCAGCGCGGTCTCCAGGAAGGTGGCCGGGCGGTACCCGGTCATGTCGACGGTGATGCCCTTCAGGCCCGGCGCCATGGCGGACATGGCCGCCTGGACGTCCCGGGTGACCTGGAGAGTGTTGGCGCCGGGGAACTTCTCGATCACCAGCGTCAAACTGGGCGCGCCGCCGGAGACCGAGTCCCCGATGAGCGGCTGGTGATCCACGATTACGTGGGACACGTCGGCCAGTCGCAGTTCGTGCCCGTGCGAGCCCTCAACGGGCACCGACGACAGCTGAGCGGGGGTCGAAATCGGTGACACGTGCTGGATGGCGACGCGCTGGCCAGCGGACTCGTAGAAGCCGCCAGTGCCGGGCGTCGACGCTTCAACAAAAGTCAGCGGCGATACCCACAGCGCGTTCCCGGCGGTCTCAATCACCTGGGTCAGCGACACGTCATTGGCGGCTAGCTGGGCCGGGTCGACCTGAACCTGCAGCTGCCGGTCCCGCTGCCCGTAAATGGAGACGCTGGCCACCCCGTGCACGCCCATCAGCCGCGGCTTGATCTGCCAGCGGGCGAGCACGGACATGTCGATGAGCGGCACCTGCTTGGACGACAGCCTGATCATGGCCACCCGGCTGACCGAGGACAGCGGCTGGATCATGATCGGCGGGCTGCCCACGTTGGGCAACGCGTGCGCCTGGGTCATCCGCTCCTGGACCATCTGCCGCGCCGCGTACAGGTTCGTACCAGGAACGAAGGTCAAGTCGATGGCCGACAGCCCCGGCATCGACGCCGAGTGGATCTTGTCCAGCCAGGGAACGCCGTTGAGCAGGTCCTGCTCCAGCGGCACGGTGATGAGCTGCTCGACCTCCGCCGCCGACAGGCCCAGCGCCTCCGTCTGGATCTCCACCGATGGCGGCTGGAACTCCGGGTAGACGTCC
>Ga0207693_10005360_pt1 | contig 10713 bp, 8 predicted proteins | sample LARL81metaG_FD_184347 | JGI IMG/M metagenome (GOLD analysis project Ga0207693, IMG submission 184347) | Corn, switchgrass and miscanthus rhizosphere microbial communities from Kellogg Biological Station, Michigan, USA - LAR L8-1 metaG... | ecosystem: Host-associated > Plants > Roots >... | reverse complement strand
CCTTCCCGGACCGGCTTTCACTCAGGCTTTTCTGTGGTCGAGCATCGGCATCATGGTGGGCGCTCTCTCTGCAGGACCCATTGGCGACCGCGTCGGCAGAAAACCGCTGCTGCTCGTCAGCCTGACTATTTTCGGTCTCGCCTCGCTGCTGAGCGCATTTGCCGGCTCGCTGCTGATGCTGAGCATCCTGCGCTTTTTCACCGGAATGGGGATCGGCGGCGCGTTTCCCGGATCAGCCACTTTGACCGGCGACTACGCGCCCCAGCGGTTGCGTGCGACGATGATAATGGCGACCTTCACCGGCGCGCCGCTCGGTGGGTTTCTGTGCGGGCAGCTCGCCGGCGTGCTGCTGGCTACTTTTGGCTGGCCGAGCGTGTTTGCGGTGGGCGGTGTTGTGCCGCTGTTGATGGTGCCGGTATTAGCATTGTGGTTGCCCGAGTCTCCCCGCTTTCTCGCCGCGCGAAGAAACCTATCGCCACACCAGTCCGCATTGCTGCGGCGTCTCGACATCATGCCGGGAGAAGCTGCCGCAGAAGGCCTCGACCTCGCCCAGGGCAACCCGATCAAGATGCTGTTCGGCAAGGGCTACGCGCTGTCGACCGTGCTCTTATGGGTGATCTTCTTCTGCAGCCTGATGAATTTGTTTCTGTTCGGCTACTGGATGCCTGAGGTGCTGCATCTGATGGGGATGACGCCCCCCGAGGCGGCGCGCGCGACGAGCTACCGTGACCTCGGGGCTATCTTCGCGGTGCTCTATCTCGGCCTGTTGATCGACCGCTCCGGTCCCGAGCGCGCGCTGGCGCTGCATTACGCCGCCGGGGTCGTCTTCATTGCCATGATCGCGCTCGTCGCGATGCCCTACCTGCTCCTGGTGCTCATGATCTTCTTCTCCGGCATGACGATAATCGGTAGCCAAACCGGTGCCAACGCGACCTGCGGCAAGCTCTATCCGGCGCGCATGCGCACGAGCGGCCTCGGCTGGGCGCTCGGCATTGGACGTCTTGGCGGCATCGCCGCGCCGGCGCTCGGCGGGTACCTGCTGTCGCTCGGCGTTCACCCGCCGCATATCTTTCTCAGTGCCTGCGGGTTCGCGCTGATCGCCGCGATCGCGACGGCGCTGCTGGGGTTCCGTGATAGACCAGAGCGTGTGCGGACCACTACGATGGCGACGTGAGGGGCCGCGTGAAGGTGACTCTGTGGACGAATTAGGGGATAGAGTCGCTATTTTGGGGGTAAGCCTGTGGGCAACGATTTCGGCCGTTGCGCGACCAAATCCGAGCGCTAATCTCTCTCGTGTGGTCGACACGGAGCCCTCGAGGCCGTGGCCGATTGGTCGGCGGGACATTTAGGGGGAAAATGGGAGCCCTCGGACCACGCCAGGGGCGGTCCACTCGGACCGCCCCTTCTCGTTTGCGGCTCAGGCGCGGATCTCCTGGCGCTGAAAGACGATGTAGGCGATCGCGAAAATCACGATCATCCCCGCGATCAGCCCGGTTATCTGCGGCCATACCAAGATGAAGCTCTGCGCCACAGGTAGTGGCGCGCCGAGCAATGCGCCCTGAACCTGGCTATAGAGCACCGGGCCGAGAGCCCGGGTCGCTGGTTGCAGCAATGCCAGGGCTATTTCGGCGTAGAGCGTGTTCGGCGAAATCCGGTCCAGGGTCTGCGCGGTCTGCAGGTAGGCGAGGTTAGGCCCCAATATCCCTTCCGGCGGACCGGTAATCAACGTGGCGACGAGCGGGGTTACAACGGACCAGAACAGCGAGAACAGCAGCCATACGCCGAGGGCGGCGAGCGCCGCCGTGGCCGGCGCACGAAACACCACCGAGAAAAGAAAGGCCACCGCCAGCCAGACGCCGCCATAAGCGATCGTCGCGACGAGAAACCCGAGCATGCGCACCATTTCTTGGGTATTGGGCGCTAAGCCGAGCAGCAACAGGCCGAGGCCGATCGTCAACAGCCACAACGAGAACAGGCCGATCGCGAGTGCGACCAGCCCGGCGAGAAATTTTCCGAGCAGCAGCGCGTCGCGGTAGATCGGCTGCGCCAGCACCCGGCTCAACGTACGGCGGCTGAACTCGCCGTTGATCGCATCGAACCCGATCGCAATCGCGACCAGCGGGATCAGAAATCCCAACAGCGCGATAAAAGACGGCAGCGGATCCTGCGCCATTGTCAGCAGACGCAAAAACAGAAACGGGCTCTCGCCGATATTGGCGCGGATCGACAGGATTGCGGCGTAGGCAGCGGCGATCGCAGTCAGAAACACCAGCGCTTCGAGCAGCCACATCCGAGCGCCCGAAAGGTAGTCCGCCGCCTCCTTCGCGAGGACGACCCCGACCCCGGTAAAGGGGGAGCCTCTACGCCGCATCGCGGACCTCGTCGAAATAGCGGGTATAGACCTCGTTGAGGCTCGGCTCGGCGAAGCGGATGCCGAGCAGGTCGAATGACGGGGCGAGCCGCCGTGCGATCTCGGCGCGCAGATCCCGCTCGCAATCGACCCGGTAGAGCTCTGGGCCCAGCGCCTGCACCCGGACCACTCCCGGCACGGCGGCGAGCTGACTGCGTACCGCGTCACCGCGAGCCTCGACATCGATCACATATCCGCCGCCGAGAACCCGCTGCGCCAGTTCCGTTACGCTGCCCCACAGCGCGATGCGTCCGCGGTTGAACAGCGCCACCCGGTCGCAAACGCTCTGCACTTGGTCGAGATGGTGTGACGACAGCAGAACCGCGGTGCCGTCCGCCTTGAGCCCGCGGATCATACCGAGGAATTCCTGCGTCGAGTGGGGATCTAGGGTCGCTGTCGGCTCGTCCAGAATGGCGATGCTCGGGCGCTTCATCAACACCTCGGCGAGACCGAGGCGCTGGCGCATTCCGCGCGAGAAGGTCGCTACCCGATCTCGCCCCACATCGGGCAATCCGACCCGCTCCAGCGCCTCGGTAAATCTCTGGTCGATCTCGCGTCGCGACAATCCGGCGAGCCGCCCGGTGTAGGCGAGGTTGTCGCGCGCCGAGAGCCCGTCATAAAAGCCGACCGAATCCGGCAGATAACCGACCCGGCGCTTGACCTCGAGCGGATCGCGCAACGGGTCGAAACCGGCCACTTCGGCGCGGCCCTCGGTGGGCTCGGTGAGCCCGAGGAGCATCAGGATCGTCGTTGTCTTGCCCGAACCATTGGGCCCGAGGATACCGACGATCTCGCCGGCGCGGACATCGAGATCGATATGGTCGACCGCGATCGTCGCGCCGTATCGCTTGGTCAACCCCTGGGCGCTGATGACGATTTCGTCAGGCATTTTGTGCCCTCACCCGCCCATCAACTTAACGCCGGCCGAAGCGGGCTACGGCGAAAACGACGACCAGCAAGGAGAGCGCGATGACCCCGATCCCGACGGCGCCCCACAAGGTCGAGGTCAACACCGTTATGCGGAAATTGGCCGATTCGGATTGACCGCCGGTCGCATTGGCGCGGATCGTCGTCTGATAATCGCCGGCGATCGCGCGCGGCGACGGGGTCAAACTCACTTTGATCGGTTGCGACTTCCCGGCCGCCAGCTCGGGCAGCTGCTTGGGGTCGAAGCTGGTTTTCCAGCCCTCCGGCGCCGTAGCGCTGAACTCGACGTCGCGCGCCGCTTCGCTCCCGTCGTTGCGGACGACGACGGTCAGTTGGCCGTCTTGTCCTGCATAGGCCTCGCCGCTGAGGCGCCCGCCCTCGCCGGCCAACGCGAGCCGCGCCTGGCCGAGAACCGTAATTGCGAGATCGAGATCGGCCGAAGCAGCCTCGCTCTTGGCATGCAGCGCGAGTTTGTAGTCGCCAGCCGGCGTGTCGCGCGGCAACGCCACCGAGGCTTCGATGTCCTTTGATTTGCCTGCCTCGATTGGAATGCTGGTGAGCTGTTGGCTGCCATAGGCTTCGGTGAAGGTGACCTGAAAGTTCTTCGGTGCATCGGCACTGAAATTGATCGTGGCGTCGCGCCCGCTGTCATTCGCGACGGTCACCCGGAACTTGAACGAAGTCGTCGCGGTGCCGCGCAGGGACGGAAAATTGGTGGTTAGTTTGAGCTTGGCGGGAAGCTCCTGGCCGATGGTGATCGCGATCGGCAGTTTGAGATCGCTGCCCTCGCCTCTGGCCTGGACAACAAAGCGGTATTCGCCGGGCCCGGTACCGGCTGGCGGCTCGAGCCGCAGCTGCAATTTCTCTTCACTGTCCGGCGCAACGATCGCCGATTCGACCGGCTGTCCGCCGCCGAGGAGGGTTGCCTTCCAGCCGTTGGCCACCCCGGGCACCGAAAGAGCCAGCTGCTGCGGCGGGTGATTGAAGTTGCGCAACGACAAGTCGATCGTCGTCGTCTCGCCGGCGCGCACGGTCATCGCCGGATAGCGTGTGGTCAGATATACGCCGGTAATGCCGGCCGACGGCTTGTCCGCGGCTTCGGCGGCGGCCGCTATCAAGACAACGAAACACATCGCGACCAGCCGCGGCAGCATCCTTGACACCTCCGACGAAATCACGGGCCCGACATCCCCGCCGCGAGCGTGTAACTGCGCGAGAGGCCGAGACCCTTGTGGCGCGCTGAAATACGTCAGCCGACAGCCAGGGCGAAATTAACAATTTTTCATGTTATCGCGGCAGATCGAGGCTACCGCAAGCGGATCAGAAGGCACTCCCGAAGTTGCGGGCGAACCATCCTTTGGTCGGCGTACCTGGCGTGCCGGAGGTCACAAGGGAATACGCGTCGACATACCAGTCGCTGCCCGGATAATTGTGGCCGAGCACCGCAGCATTTTCTTTGGCTTCCTCGGTAAGTCCGAGGGCCAAATCGCACTCGACGAGGCGTTCCAGAGCTTCCGGCACATGCGTCGTCGTCTGGAAATTGTCGATGACCCGTTTGAAACGGTTCATCGCCGCCAGATACTGCCCGCGCCTCAGGTAATAACGGCCGATCTCCATCTCCTTGCCAGCCAGATGATCTCGCGTGAAATCCAGCTTTAGCTTGGCGTCCCGAGCATATTTGCTGTCGGGAAAGCGGCGGACGACATCGTCGAGCGCCTTCAGGGCAAGCTCGGTCGTCTTTTGGTCGCGGCCGATATCGACGATCTGCACATAATAGGAGATTGCTTTCAAATAATAAGCGTACGCTATGTCGCGATGGCCCGGGTGGAGCTGTATAAAGCGATCGGCCGCAATGATCGCCTCGCCGTAATTGCCTGCTTCATAGAGAGAATAGGCCGACATCAACTGGCTTTTCGTGGCCCAGACCGAATAGGGGTGCTGGCTTTCCACTTCCTCGAAAGTCTTGGCCGCCGTGGCATAGCGCTCCTCGACGAGCTCATCCATGGCTTTGTTGTAGAGATCGTCGACCGGCTTCTCGACGTAGGCCTCCTTCTTCGCGCCGCCGCAGGCGGTCAGCGCAGCGACCACCACGGTCACACCGAACCGGCGAAAGAAGCGCCACAAACACATAGAGCTACTCGGGCAAGTAATGTTTAAGCGCCGGTTATAGCACAAATCGCCGGCGGACCGGCAAGCCAGGCAACCGGTCAATCGCCGGCTAGCTGCAGACCTTCCTGCCATTCCCGCTCACCACGATGTGTCGTTCGGCTCATGGTAGTCCAGCACCAGGCCCCCCGGTCGGCAAACAGCGCCGCCAGCAGGCGGCGGGTGTGGGCGTGTCCCGAGCGAACTCCGCGGAATGATCCGATCAGCGGAGCTCCGGCGAGATAGAGATCTCCGAAGGCGTCGAGAAGCTTGTGGCGAACGAACTCGTCGCTGTAACGCAAGCCGCCAATGTTTAAGACGTGATCGCGACCGACCACGACGGCGTTGTCGAGTGAGCCGCCGCGCGCAAAGCCAGCCTGGCGCAACCGTTCAAGTTCGTCGAAAAGACCGAATGTGCGCGCCCGGCTGAGTTCCGTCCTGAACGTCTCCGCGTCGAAGACCAGACAAATGTCCTGCCGGCGAATCAACGGATTGTCGAAATCGATCTCGAAGCTCATCGAGAAACCGTGGTCGGGGCACAACGCCGCCGTCGCGCCATCTTCAGTGACGCTGATTTCTTTCAGCACCTTGATCGCACGCCGAGCGGCATCCTGTTCGACGATCCCGGCGCACTCGATCAGAAATAGAAAGGGCGCCGAACTCCCATCCATGATCGGCACTTCGCGGCCATCGAGTTCGATAACTGCATTATCGATGGCGGCGCCGGCCAGTGCGGCCATCAGATGCTCGACCGTGCCCACCGTGTTGCCCTCGCCGTTGGACAGCGCGGTGCATAGCGGCACCTCGATCGCGTTGGCCCAGTTCGCCCGAATCTCGACCGCCGAGCCGGTTCGGCGGAATACGATACCTGTATCCGGGGGAGCGGGATGCAATGTCATTGCAACCCTCTCGCCCGAATGAAGTCCAATCCCCCGGCACCCGATTGCTGTTTTCAACGTCTGTTGAGACGCTGCCCCAACATCCCCCAACATGCGACAGACTTTTCCGAAGTGGTCCCCTGGCGCGCCCAATCTACTTTTCGCGCAGACTTCACCTCAAATCACACTTTGTTGCCGATTGTTGCACGGCTGGAAGCGAACTGTAGCGGGTATTTCAGAGTAGTATCCTGCGGATCGGCCCGGCGCCCCGGGGCTGCATGCGTCATCTGGAATAATACGACGCGATCGCCTCGGCGTCATTCCGGGGCGCGGCTTCGCCGCGAGCCCGAATCTGAGAACACTGGCCTGAAATCAGTAGTCGTCGGCCGGCATTCATCGTTTCCGGGCCCGGCCCTCACAGGCCGCCCCGAAAAGGCGATCTTGCCGTTGAACCACCAGTTTTTCGCGCAAGGGGGAGAATCCCGACTCCCGGCGCGGCAGCGCATTCAGTTGGCCTGGCGGCGCAAGAAGGCGGGGATATCGAGCAGGTCGTCCTCCTTGCTCAAATTCGGCCGGTCGTCCGGTTCAAGGGGAGCCAGCCGCGGTTGCGAGCTGGTCTGGGCGGCCGGCTTGGCCGGCTGGGCGGCCGGGCGCGGGGCCGGCTCCGGCGTCGTTGTGCGAGCGCGGCCCACCCCGGTTACCCGCTCGATCAGACTGGGGACCCGCCCCTTCGGCCGGGGCGCGGCTTCTTTGGCGGCGGGCGGAACCGCGGGTTGGGTTAGCGGAACCGGTCGCGTGGCTCCGGCATCCGCCGGTTTCGGCGCAATAAAAGCACCATTGCGCATAGCTGCACTCTCGGCCGCCTCGGCCGCCTGCGGCAACGGTTCGCTGTCCATCTCGGGACGCGGCTTCGATGACTGCGCTGCATTCTGCGTCAGCACGGGCTGCGTGTAACCGCCGGTGGTCGCTTCCCGCGGCGGAGGCGCGGCCCCCCGGCTGCTGACCAAGGTGATCGCCGGGCGCGGCTGTGAGACGGCCTCGGCGTCGATTCCGGTGGCGACGACCGAAATCCGCATCTTGCCTTCGAGCCTCTCGTCGAAAGTCGAACCGAAGATGATATTGGCCTCCGGATCGACCTCTTCGCGGATGCGGTTGGCCGCCTCGTCGACCTCGAACAAGGTCATATCGAGGCCACCGGTGATGTTTATGAGTACGCCTTTGGCGCCCTTCATAGACACGTCTTCGAGCAAGGGGTTCGAGATTGCGGCCTCGGCGGCATCGGTCGCCCGTTTCTCGCCCTCCGCCTCGCCGGTGCCCATCATCGCCTTGCCCATTTCGCCCATGACAGTGCGGATATCGGCGAAATCGAGATTGATGAGCCCCGGCATGACCATCAGATCGGTGACGCCGCGCACTCCCGAATGGAGCACGTCGTCGGCCATCTTGAAGGCATCGGCGAAGGTCGTGCGCTCGTTGGCGACGCGGAACAGGTTCTGATTGGGGATGATGATCAGGGTGTCGACGAATTTCTGCAGCTCTTCGAGCCCGGCTTCAGCCATCCGCATGCGATGGGTGCCCTCGAAATGAAAGGGCTTGGTCACGACGCCGACCGTCAGGATCCCCGATTCGCGCGCGATCCGCGCAATCACCGGAGCGCCCCCGGTGCCGGTCCCACCGCCCATGCCAGCGGTGATGAACACCATGTTCGAGCCGCCCATCGCCTCCAGAATTTCGTCGAGGGCTTCCTCGGCTGCGGCCCGCCCAACATCGGGCCGCGAGCCGGCGCCGAGTCCGCGAGTGACGCCGATCCCCATTTGGATCTTGCACGGTGCGCTCGATTGCTGCAGCGCCTGGGCGTCGGTGTTGCAGACCACGAACTCACAACCCATCAAATTCGAGCGGATCATGTTGTTGACAGCGTTCCCCCCGGCGCCGCCGATCCCCACCACCGTAATGCGGGGTTTCATCTCGTGCTCGTCCTTCGGAATGCTCAGGTTAATCATGCCATCGTCCCCCAGTGCAAAGCTGCGTCTACGCTGCCCGGTCCGGTCCGGGCTCCCCCTCGCTGGCTCACATGTCGCCGGGCGAGCAACAAAGCCGAGTCTGCCTCAAAAATTATCCTTCAGCCAGTGGCCCAATCGGCCGAGAACACCCCATCGTCGGCCTTCCGAACTGCGCCTCATTCCCGAGACTTCGGCGCGCTCGGACAAGGCGAAATGCAGAAGCCCCGCGGTCGTGGCAAAGGCCGGACCGCCGGTCGCTTCAGCGAGGCCGGTCACCCGCTGCGGCCGCCCGACCCGCACCTGCTTGTCGAGAATCAATCCGGCAAATTCGCGCGCGCCGTGCAGCTGACAGGCCCCGCCGGTCAGCACGACACGCCGCCCGGCGACCTTGTCGAAGCCGCTCGCTTCCAGACGACTGCGCACCAGCTCAAAGGTCTCCTCGATGCGAGGCGCGATGATGCCGACGAGCAGCGATTTCGGCACGTGATTGACGTGCCCCTCTTCCTCCTCGCCGATCTGCGGGACGGCGATCATCTCGCGCTCGTCGGTGCTCGCCGAAATCGCGCTGCCGAATAATGTCTTCATCCGTTCGGCGTGGGCGACCCCGGTCGAGAGCCCACGGGCGATGTCGTTAGTGACGTGGGCGCCGCCGACCGGCACGTAATCGGCAAAAATCAAATTTCCGTCGAAGAACACGCCGATGGTCGTTGTTCCGCCACCCATATCGATGACGGTGACGCCAAGACCGATCTCATCCTCTACGAGGCAGGAGAGCCCCGAGGCGTAGGGGCTGACGACGAGAGCCTCGACTTCGAGATGCGAGCGTCCGACGGCGGCCGTGTGATTGCGCACACTGGCTGCGCTCGCCGTCACCACGTGCATGTTGACCCCGAGCCGCTCGCCGAGCATGCCGCGCGGATCGCGGATACCGCGGCCGTCGTCTACCGAAAATCCGACCGGGACAGAATGGATGATCTGGCGATTGCCCGGCTCGCGCATCAGATAGCCGTGCTCGAGCACCCGCCGCATATCGGCATCGGTGATCTCGCGCCCGGCGACGCCGATCTCAGCCTTGATGATCCGCGAGGCGGAAAAGCCCCCCGACAGGTTTGCCACCACTCGCTCGATGGTCTCGCCGGCCATCTGCTCAGCAGCGTGAACGGCATTAAGCACGGAGGTACCGGTCCCTTCCAGGTCGACAATGCCCCCGTTGCGCACGCCGCGCGAGATCTGATGCCCAATGCCGAGGACGCGCGGCCTGTCCTCCTCGACCCGCGCGATAAAGCAGCAGACCTTGGTCGTGCCGATGTCAAGGGCTGTGATCAGACTGCCCCGCGGCCGAATCGCCGGCTTGCGGGGTTTCACCTGGCCATCGGCTCTGCTCGTTGCCGCTTCTTTGGTGCGTTTGGCGCGGGGCGGCGCTTCATCCACTGCCGTCATGTGTTCTTCGCCGATGGGCGTCCCTTCTTGGATGTCGGCGTTTCTTTCGGCGCCTCCGGGTTGACCCGCAGGACGAGCCGGTCAGGGAGGCGCACATCAACGGTTTGCACGTCGCGTCTGAGGATGGCGCTCGACCGCTCGAGGCGGGCGAGCTGCGCCCACGCGCTCGCCGGAGTATCCGCGGGAAGGAGGACATCGATCGCGTTGTCAATGCGCAGGTTCCAACGGCGGCCGCCGACCCGGATCGCGGCATTGACGCGAGCAGCAAGATCGGGCTCGGTCGCCAGCATGTCGAGAAGTTCCGCGGCACGACCCGCGGCGCCTTCACCGACGACCAGCGGCAGCTTTGCGAAGCGGTCGAGCCGGACCACCGGAATAACGCCGCCCTCATGATCGATCAGCTCGATCTTGCCGCCGTGCTGCCAAAGGGCAAGCGGTTTGCGCTCGACGAGGCGGACATAGAGAGTGTCAGGAAGGCGGCGCTCGACCACCGCGGAGCGAACCCACGGGAGAGCCTCCAATTGTTCCTTGGCCCGCCTTGGGCTCATGGCGAGGATCGGGGTGCCGGGGCCGGCGCTGAGCGCGGCCAGGATCGTCTCGCGATCCGTCGTGTCGCGTCCTTCGACTTTGACGTCGGTCACGACAAGCCCCAGCCGAGCGGTGCCGTCGAGCATCCGGTCGGCCGCATACCCCATAGCCCATTGTCCGAGCGACGATCGGCTCAGCTGAAAGGCCCCGTAGAGACCGCCCGCTAGCAAAACCGGGACGCCGGCCCACAGGGCCAAGCGCCGCAGGAGAACGGAGAGACCGCTGGGTCGTGGGCGCCGCCGCGGCGACCCCTTCATCCGTCGCATGACGCGTTCTCCACCATCCAGGCGACCAACTCATCGAAGCCGATGCCGACATGACC